>Ga0335080_10003101_pt1 | contig 16729 bp, 17 predicted proteins | sample Lox_Sample_34_FD_206720 | JGI IMG/M metagenome (GOLD analysis project Ga0335080, IMG submission 206720) | Soil microbial communities from Loxahatchee National Wildlife Refuge, Florida, United States - Lox_Sample_3.4 | ecosystem: Environmental > Terrestrial > Soil > Wetlands | place: USA...
GCGCCTTCTGCGCGACTCGCGCCCGATCACCCGCAAGCGACCCTCGAGCTTGCTCCAGCTAGACTGCGCAGGCACGGTGCCGCGCCGCCAGTGGCTGGCTCCAGCCGGCGCGAGGCGCGTGCATGCCCCTCTCTGGTGGATGCGACGATAAACTCCCATGAGCTCGACGGGATCGATGCCTACTGGCGCGCAGCGAACTACTTCCGACGGGCGGAATGGACCAGCGGGAGCATTGGGCCGAGGTCGAGTCACTCCTGCAGCGCACTCCGGTGAAGAGGGCATGAATCGCGGCAGGGTCGTCGCGGTCCGCGGCAGCGTCGTGGATGTGCGGTTCGATGGGAAATTGCCGCCGATCTACTCGGTGCTGCGCGCCGGAGACCAGGGGCGAATCGTGATTGAAGTGCTAGCGCAGCGCGACGCGCGCCATGTGCGCGGGATTGCGCTGACGCCCACCGAAGGACTTGCCCGCGGCATGGCGGTCGACGACACCGGCGGGTCGCTGACGGCGCCGGTCGGCAAAGGGGTTCTCTCGCGGATGTTCGACGTGTTCGGCAATACCATCGACCGGGGAGCGGTGTTGTCGGACGTCGAGTGGCGTGTGGTGCACCGGCCTCCGCCGCCGCTGGCCCGACGCTCCACCAAGTCCGAGATCTTCGAGACGGGCATCAAGGTCATCGACGTGCTCGCCCCGCTGGAGCGGGGTGGAAAGGCGGGGCTCTTCGGGGGAGCGGGCGTGGGCAAGACGGTGCTCCTGACCGAAATGATCCACAACATGATCAGGAACCACGAGGGCGTTAGCATCTTCTGTGGCATCGGCGAGCGCTGTCGCGAAGGTGAAGAGCTCTACCGCGCCATGAAGGACGCTGGCGTGCTGCCGAACACGCTGATGGTCTTCGGCCAGATGAACGAGCCGCCGGGAAGCCGCTTCCGTGTGGGTCACGTCGCGCTGACGATGGCCGAGTACTTCAGGGACGACGAGCACCGCGACGTGCTGCTCTTGATCGACAACATTTTTCGCTTCATCCAGGCCGGCATGGAAGTGTCGGGCTTGCTGGGCCAGATGCCGTCGCGCCTGGGCTATCAGCCCACGATGGGCACGGAGCTGTCCGGCTTGGAGGAGCGCATCTCCAACACGGATACGGGCGCGATCAGCTCGATCCAGGCGGTGTATGTGCCGGCGGACGACTTCACCGATCCCGCCGCGGTGCACGCGTTCTCGCATCTCTCCGCCTCGGTCGTGCTCTCGCGCAAGCGGGCGAGCGAAGGCCTCTACCCGGCGGTGGACCCGCTGCAGTCCAACTCGAAGATGGCGACGCCTGGCATCGTCGGGGAGCGGCACTACGCCTTGGCGCAGGAGATCCGGCGGACGCTGGCGCAGTACGCGGAGCTGAAGGACATCATTGCGATGCTCGGCCTCGAGCAGCTCTCGCCGGAAGACCGCGCCGTGGTCGCACGCGCCCGCCGGCTGGAGCGCTTCCTCACCCAGCCCTTCTTCACGACCGAGCAGTTCACCGGCCTCGCGGGAAAGCTGGTGAGTCTCGAGGACGCGCTGACCGGTTGTGAGCGGATCCTTCGCGACGAGTTCAAGGACTACCCGGAGAGCGCGCTGTACATGATCGGGCCGATCGAGGCTGCCAAGAAGAGAAATGTCGCCGAACCTGATGACTCTTGAGGTCCTCGTCCCGTTCCAGGTCTTCGCCGCGAAGTCCGGCGTATCGCGCATCGTGGCGGAGACGCACGGGGGCTCGTTCGGACTCCTGCCGCACCGGCTCGACTGCGTCGCGTCGCTCGCGCCGGGAATTCTGATCTACGAAGCCGAAGGAGAGGGCGAGGTCTACCTCGCCGTCGACGAAGGCGTGCTCGTGAAAACCGGCACGAGCGTGCTCGTTTCCGTGCGGCGGGCGACCCGCGGAACGGACCTCCGCAGCTTGCGCGACTCGGTGGAGCGGGACTTCCTCACTCTGGACGAGCAGGAGCGGAGCGTGCGCTCGGTGATGACGCGCCTGGAGACCGGATTTCTGCAGCGCCTCGCGACCCTGCGAGATGGCTGACGAGCCGACCGCCAAGAGCTCCGAGAGCGAAGCGACCTTCGTGGAACAGGTCGGCGAGAAGGCAAAGCGAAAGCTCAAGGCGCGGCGCAACCCCGCACAAGTCTGGTTCGGCTTGGGCATGATGGGACTCATCGGCTGGTCGGTCGCAGTTCCGACGCTGCTCGGCGCGGCACTCGGTCTCTGGCTGGACAAACGCCAGCCGGGCCAGCGCTCGTGGACCCTGGCGCTCTTGATTGCAGGGCTCACGATCGGCTGTTTGAACGCGTGGCACTGGGTCGCGAAGGAAGAGAAAGCAATTCGAAAGCAAGAGGCCGATCGCGATGAATGAGCCTCTCTCGCTCGCGCTGGCTCTCCTGGCGGGGGCGCTGCTCGGGATGATCTTCTTCGGCGGACTCTGGTGGACGGTGCGACGGGCGGTCTCGGCGAACCAGCCCGCGCTCTGGTTCTTCGGCAGCCTGGTGCTGCGGACGGGCATCGCGCTGGCGGGAATTCTCCTGGTCTCGGGCGGCTTCTGGGAGCGGCTCCTGCTCTGTCTCGTCGGATTCACCAGCGCCCGCTTCACCGTGGTCTGGCTGACCGGGCCGCCCAGCGGCGACCGGGCTCGCAGCGCGAAGGCGGTCCGTCATGCACCTTAGTCCCGACGAGCGGATCTTCTGGCAACACGGCGATCTCAAGTTGAACGCCACGATCGCGTTCACGTGGGCGCTGATGTTCGTGCTGGCGGTCGGCGCGAAGCTCGTCACGCGCAAGCTCTCCACGGGGCTCGAGCGCTCCCGCTGGCAGAACCTCCTCGAGATCATCGTCACCTCCATTGCGAGCCAGCTCGAAGAGGTCGGCCTGCCCCGTTCCGGCAAGTATCTCGGCTTCCTGGGTACGCTGTTCCTGTTCGTCGCTACGGCAAGTCTTGGCACCGCGATTCCGGGCTACGAGCCGCCGACTGCTTCGCTCTCCACCACCGTGGCGCTCGCGCTGAGCGTGTTCGTGGCGGTGCCGCTCTTCGGCATCGGTGATCAGGGGCTTCGCAGCTACCTCAAGTCGTACCTCGAGCCGACGGTTCTCATGCTGCCGTTCAACGTCATCAGCGAGCTGTCGCGCACGCTCGCGCTCGCGGTCCGCTTGTTCGGCAACATGATGAGCGGGGCGATGATCATCGGAATTCTGCTCAGCATCACGCCGTTTCTCTTTCCGATCGTGATGACGGTGCTCGGTCTGCTCACCGGTCTGGTGCAGGCCTACATCTTCAGCGTTCTCGCTGCCGTCTACATCGCCGCCGCCATTCGCACTCGCGGCCCGAATGGCGAGCCAGTCGCCGAGCCGTGAGGCAACCGAAAACATCACAGGACACACCATGGACAACCTGAGCTTCGTCGCGGTGGCTTCCATCGTCATCGCCGGCACTACGACCGGCTTCGGAGTGGTGGGGCCTGCGCTCGCAGAGGGGAGGGCCGTCGCGACGGCACTGAGCTCGTTGGCGCAGCAGCCCGACGCCTCCGCCACGATCACCCGTACGCTGTTCGTCGGGCTGGCGATGATCGAGTCCACGGCCATCTATTGCTTCGTGGTCTCGATGATTCTCATCTTCGCCAACCCATTCTGGAATCACTTCGTGTCGCTGGCGACCGTGAGGTGACTCCTTGCTCATCGATTGGTTCACGGTCGGCGCCCAGGCGCTCAACTTTGTGGTCCTCGTCTGGCTGCTGAAGCGGTTTCTGTATGGGCCCATCCTCGACGCGATCGACGCGCGGGAGAAGCGGATCGCCGGACAGCTGGCGGACGCGGGCGCGAAGGCGGCCGAGGCCCGGCAGGAGCGCGCCGAGTTCGAGCACAAGAACGAGGAGTTCGAGCGCCAGCGCGCCGCACTCATGAGTCGCGTGGCGGACGAGGCGAGCGCCGAGCGCCGCCGACTCCTCGACGAAGCGCGGAAGGCCGCCGATGCCTTGACGGCCAAGCGGATGGAAGCGCTGAGGAACGACGCGCAGAGTCTCAATCAGACGATCAGCCGCCGCGCCCAAACAGAGGTCTTCGCCATCGCGCGGAAGCTGCTGTCGGATTTGGCCGGTACGAGCCTGGAGGAGCGCCTGGGCGCGGTGTTCACGCGCCGCCTGCGCGAGCTGGACGGGGAGGCGAAGAAGCACCTGGCCGAAGCTCTCAAGACGGAATCCGACCCCGCCCGCGTGCGCAGCGCGTTCGACCTGCCGGTGGAGCAGCGGACGGCGATACAGAAGGCGCTCAACGAAGCCTTCTCGGCGGAGGTCCGCGTCCAGTTCGAGACCGCCCCGGAACTGGTCAGCGGAATCGAGCTCACGACGAACGGACAAAAGCTGGCGTGGAGTGTGACTGACTATCTCGATTCACTACACCGACTCGTGGCGGAAACTCTCAACGCGAGCGGGGAGCCCGGTCCGGGTAGGCCATGAGCTCCTCTGACGAGAGCCTCGAAGGCGTTTTCGACCGCGCGTTCGCCGGAATCAGCCGGGCGCGGGAGAGCTTTTCGCCGAAGCTGGCGCCGCACGAGGTCGGCGCCATCAAGAGCATCTCTACGGGCATCGCCAGCATTTCCGGCCTTCCGAGCGTCGGCTTCGAGGAGCTTCTCGAGTTTCCGGGCGGTGCGTTCGGGATCGCGTTCAACCTCGACGAGGACGAAATCGGCGCCGTGCTGCTCGGCGACTATTCGCATCTTCACGCTGGCGATCCCGTCGAGCGCACGGGTCGCGTGATGGATGTGGTCGTCGGCGACGCGCTGCTCGGACGCGTGATCGACCCGCTCGGTCGGCCGCTCGATGGCAACGTGCGAGTAATGGCGAGCGGGCGCCTGCCGATCGAGCGGCCCGCTCCTCCCATCATGGACCGCGCGCCCGTCGGCGTGCCGCTCGAGACCGGCGTCAAGGTCATCGATGCACTCATTCCGATCGGGCGCGGTCAGCGCGAATTGATTTTGGGCGACCGGCAGACGGGCAAGACCGCCATTGCGATCGACACGATCCTCAACCAGCACGGGAAGAATCTCGTCTGCGTCTACTGCGCGATCGGCCAGCGCGCCTCCGCCGTCGCCAAGACCGTGGCCACCCTGCGCGAAAGAGGCGCGATGGACTACACCGTGTTGGTCGTGACCGAGGGGAGCGACCCGCCGGGCCTCAGCTACATCGCTCCATACGCCGCGACCAGTATCGCGGAGCATTTCATGGAAGCCGGCCGCGACGTGCTCATCGTCTACGACGACCTCACGCACCACGCCCGCGCCTACCGCGAGCTGTGTCTCCTGCTTCGCCGGCCACCCGGTCGCGAAGCCTTTCCAGGCGACATCTTCTACATCCACTCGCGCCTGCTCGAGCGGGCCACTCACCTCCGCGCGGAGCTCGGCGGCGGTTCACTCACCGCGCTGCCCATCATCGAGACCGAAGCGCAGGACATTTCGGCCTACATTCCGACCAACCTGATCTCCATCACGGACGGGCAGATCTACCTCTCCCCCTCACTGTTCGAGCTCGGGGTGCTGCCGGCGGTCGATGCCGGCAAGTCCGTGTCTCGCGTTGGCGGCAAGGCGCAGCGGGCGGCGTACCGCGCGGTGACGGGCGATCTCAGGCTCGCCTATGCGCAGTTCGAAGAGCTCGAGACCTTCTCTCGGTTCGGCGCGCGCGTAGACGTCGACACTCAGAAGAAGATCGAGCACGGACGCCGGATCCGTGCCTGCCTGAAGCAGCCGCAATTCGACCCGGTCTCCATGGCCGAACAGATCGCGCTCCTGCTGGCGCTGACCTCGGGGCTCTTCGACCTGGTGCCGCTCCACCGGATGAAGGACGCGGAGCACGCCGTACGCGATGGCGCAGCGAGCATTCCAGCCGACGTCCGCGCCCGATTCGAAACCGCAAAGTTGAGCGACGCGGACCGCGGGACCATCGTCGGCATCGCCCGCAAGTCGCTCGCGCCCTTCCAGCCGAAAGTCGAGAAGGGGTCATGACCGACACCACGGCGAGCCTGCGACAAAAGATCAGCCGTGCCCAGGACCTGCAATCGGTCGTGCGCACGATGAAGGGCCTGGCCGCCTCGAGTGTCGGACAGTACGAAAGGTCGGTGAGCGCGTTGGGCGAGTACCGCCGAGCCGTCGAGCTGGGGCTCAGCGCGTGCTTCCGGCGCAGCGAGGCGGCCGCGCCGGTCGTGGAGGACAGAGCCTCAGGTGCAATCGGTGCCGTCGTCTTCGGCTCCGACCAGGGGCTGGTGGGCCAGTTCAACGAAGTCGTCGCGGAGCACGCCCTGAAAACTCTCGCCACGCGGCTCGGCCAGCCCCGCATCTGGGCCGTCGGTGAACGAGTCCACGCGCGTCTGGCCGATGCGGGACTGCCTGTGCTGAAGCTCTTCAGCGTGCCCAACTCCGTGAATGCCATCGCGCCGCTCGTCGGGCGGATTCTCTTGGAGAGCGAGATGCCCGACCGGAATGGCGAAGTCGCCGAGCTCTACCTCTTCTACAACCGCCCCTCGGCCGGTGCAGCCTACGCGCCTGTCGGCCAGCGACTGCTTCCGCTGGACGGCGGCTGGCGCCGCGAGCGGTCCGAGTTCCCCTGGCCAACGAAGAACTTGCCCGAGGTCATGGGCGATCCGGCGGCGACGCTCGGCGCGCTGATCCGCGAGTATCTCTTCATCTCGCTGTTTCGGGCGTGCGCAGAGTCACTCGCCAGCGAAAATGCGAGCCGGTTGGCCGCGATGCAGCGCGCGGAGAAGAACATCGACGAACTGCTGACCAGCCTCCACGACACATTCCACCGGCTGCGACAAAGCACGATCGATGAGGAGCTGTTCGACCTCGTCGCGGGCTTCGAGGCGCTGTCAAAGCGAGAAGAGCATCGGAGCGGGGACTGATGGAGTTGACAGGCGCGAGCTCGGCAAGGCGTCTCAGCCACCCGATTTACGGGCTTCTCCCCAGCGATATCGACGGGTTCGACGCTCTGGCGAAGCTGGCCCTGGACACGCGCTGGTCGTGGAATCACGCCACGGACAAAGTGTGGCGGCAGCTGGATCCCGAATTGTGGGAGATCACGCGCAATCCGTGGGTGGTCCTCCAGACCGTTCCGAGAGAGAAGCTGCAACGGGACTTGGCCGATCCCGGGTTCCGCAAGAGCGTCGCCGACCTCGCGCAGGCCAAGCGGGACGCGGCCGATGCGCCGGCGTGGTTTCAAGAGGCTCACCCGGAGTCTGCGCTCGGATGTGTCGCCTACTTCAGCATGGAATTCATGTTGAGCGAGGCGCTGCCCATCTACTCGGGCGGGCTTGGCAACGTCGCCGGCGATCAGCTCAAAGCCACGAGCGATCTGGGTGTGCCTGTCGTCGGTGTGGGGTTGCTGTACCAGCAAGGATACTTCCGCCAGGTGATCGACATGGAGGGAGACCAGCAGGCGCTGTTTCCGTACAACGATCCCGGACAGCTGCCGATCACACCGTTGCGTGACGCGAAAGGCGAGTGGTTGCGGTTGAAGATCGCCCTGCCGGGCTACTCGGTCTGGCTGCGAGCCTGGCAGGTCGAGGTGGGCAGAGTGACGCTCTACCTGCTCGATAGCAACGACGCGGCGAACTCGCCGGGTCATCGAGCGATTGTCAGCGAGTTGTATGGAGGCGGGTCGGAGCTGCGGCTCCAGCAGGAGCTCTTGCTCGGAATTGGCGGATGGCGACTGCTCGCCGCGCTCGGGATCAAGCCAGACGTCTGTCACCTGAATGAAGGTCACGCGGCGTTTGCTGTGCTCGAGCGCGCCCGCAGCTTCATGGAGGAGACAGCGCAGCCTTTCGAAGTCGCCCTGGCAGTGACGCGCGCAGGAAACCTGTTTACGACTCACACGGCGGTGGACGCTGGATTCGACCGCTTCAGTCCCGCCCTCGTCGAACACTACCTCGGCGCTTATGCCGAAAAGGAGCTCGGCATTTCACTCCAGGACCTGCTCGGGCTCGGCCGGCGCGATTCGAACGACTCCTCGGAGGCCTTCAATATGGCCTACCTGGCGATCCGCGGCAGTGGTGCGGTCAACGGTGTGAGTCGCCTGCATGGAGAAGTGAGTCGGCGCATCTTCAAACCCCTGTTTCCGCGCTGGCCCGTAGACGAGGTACCCGTTGGATACGTGACAAACGGCGTTCACGCGCCAACATGGGACTCGCCCCTGGCCGATGAGCTCTGGACGGCCGCCTGTGGAAAGGAGCGCTGGCTGGGCAATGCGGACTACTTGGAGCAGGCCATTCGTCGCATCCCCGATGTCAGCCTCTGGCAGTTGCGCAACGCCGCCCGAGGATCTCTGGTCGACTACGCACGCGAGCGTCTGTCGCGCGAGCTCGCCGCCTCGGGTGCGCCCCCGGACGCTCTGGAACGAGTGAAGCATCTGTTCGATCCCGACGCGCTGACCCTCGGCTTTGCGCGGCGCTTTGCGACTTACAAGAGACCGAACCTGCTGCTGCACGATCCGGCGCGCCTGCTGCGCCTTTTGAGTCGACCCGAGCGGCCGGTGCAGCTGATCATCGCCGGCAAGGCACACCCTGCGGACCAAGCGGGGCAGGCGCTGATCCACGAATGGATCAAGTTCATCCGCCAGCCGGAGACGCGGCCCCACGTGGTGTTCCTGAGTGACTACGACATGTTCTTGACGGAGCGGTTGGTGCAGGGGGTGGACGTCTGGATCAATACGCCGCGGCGGCCCTGGGAGGCGAGCGGGACGAGCGGGATGAAGGTGCTCGTCAATGGCGGGCTCAATCTCTCGGAGCTCGACGGCTGGTGGGCGGAGGCGTACGCGCCCGACGTGGGATGGGCGCTGGGGGACGGCCAGGAGCACGGGGACGATCCCTCCTGGGACGCGGTCGAAGCGGAAGCGCTCTACGACCTGCTCGAGCGCGAGGTGATCCCGGAGTTCTATGCGCGAGACGAGAGCGGCCTTCCCACGGCATGGGTGAAGCGGATGCGCGAGAGCATGGCGCGGTTGACTCCGCGCTTTTCCACCAATCGCTCGGTGCGCGATTACACCGAGCAATACTATCTGCCGGCCGAAGCCGCCTACCGCGTCCGTAGCGCGAACCATGGAGCAGTCGGGCGGCGAATCGTCGACTGGCGGCACAGTCTGGACCGGAGCTGGGCTTCGCTTCGCTTCGGCGAAGAGAAGGTCGAGACTCGAGGCGACCAGCACGTGTTTTCCGTTCAGGTCTACCTCGGGGACGTCGAGCCCGACGCGGTGCGGATCGAGCTCTACGCCGACGGACTCATGGGGAGTGCGCCCGTGCGGCAGGAGATGAAGCGTGTTCGCCTACTCCCGGGAGCGCCGGGCGGCTTCGAGTACACTGCCGCTGTGTCTGCGGCCCGCCCGGCGGCCCACTATACGGCGCGAGTGGTTCCGCGCTGCGAAGGCGCCGGGGTCCCATTGGAGGACGCACGAATACTCTGGCACAGATGATCTTCGATCTGCAGTCGGGTGTCGCGCTGCGCGCGGTGTGCCAATGAGCACGAGGACAAGCCCCCTCGCCGGCAAGCTTGCGCCAGCCGACCGCAAGCAGAACATGGAGACCAACACGCTCAGCCCGGATCTTCTCCGCAGAATCGACGCCTACTGGCGGGCCGCCAACTATCTGTCGGTCGGCCAGATCTATCTCTACGACAACCCGCTGCTGAAGCGGCCGCTCGCGCTCGCGGACGTGAAGCGCATGTTGTTGGGGCACTGGGGCACGACCCCAGGACAGAACTTCATCTACGTGCACTTGAACCGGGTGATCAAGAAGTACGACCTCGACATGATCTACGTTTCCGGCCCCGGCCATGGTGGGCCAGCCGTCGTCGGAAACACCTATCTCGAGGGCACCTATAGCGAGATCTATCCAGACATCAGCCAGGACGAAGCCGGGCTTCGCAAGCTCTTCCTCCAGTTCTCGTTTCCCGGAGGCATTCCCAGTCATGTATCGCCGGAGTGCCCGGGGTCGATCCACGAAGGCGGAGAGCTGGGGTATTCGCTCAGTCACTCGTTCGGGGCGGTGCTCGATAATCCCGACCTCCTCGTCGCCTGCGTCGTCGGCGACGGCGAAGCGGAGACCGGGCCGCTGGCCACGGCGTGGCACTCCAACAAGTTCCTCGATCCAGTCACCGACGGGGCGGTGCTCCCGATTCTGCATCTGAACGGCTACAAGATCTCCAATCCCACCGTGCTCGCGCGCATCACGCGCGAGGAATTGGAGCAGTTGCTGCGCGGCTATGGCTGGACCCCGTATGTGGTCGCGGGTGACGAGCCGGAGCAGATGCACGAGGCCATGGCGGCGACGCTGGACGTCGCGGTGGAGCAGATCAAGAGCATTCAGCAGGCTGCCCGTCTCCACGGGGACGCCACGCGCCCGCGCTGGCCGATGATCGTGCTCGACTCGCCCAAGGGCTGGACAGGGCCGAAGGTGGTCGATGGCCTGCAGGTCGAAGGCACGTTTCGTGCGCACCAGGTCCCGCTCTCTGATCCGGCGGCACACCCCGAACACTTGAAGCTGCTCGAAGCGTGGCTCCGGAGCTACCGGCCCGAGGAGCTGTTCGACGAGCAGGGTCGCCTCAAACCGGAGCTCGCCGAGCTCGCGCCCAAGGGCGACCGGCGCATGGGCGCGAATCCGCATGCCAACGGCGGCATGCTGCTCCGCGATCTGCGGATGCCGGACTTCCGCGACTACGCGGCCGAGGTGCCAGCGCCCGGAGTGCGCGGCAGCGGCGACACGCACGTGCTCGGGCGCTTCCTGCGGGATGTCGCGGGGCTGAACGCCGAGCAGCGGAACTTCCGAGTGTTCGGTCCGGACGAGACGCTCTCGAACGGCTTGGAAGCCCTCTTCGACGTGACCCAACGCCAATGGGACGCCGCGACGCTGTCGAACGACGAATTTCTAGCGCCCACGGGCCGCGTGATGGAAATGCTCAGCGAGCACCAATGCGAGGGCTGGCTCGAGGGCTATTTGCTTACCGGGCGGCACGGACTCTTCAACTGCTACGAGGCGTTCATCCATATCGTCGATTCGATGTTCAATCAGCACGCCAAGTGGCTGAAGGTCACCGCGGGTCTGCCGTGGCGGCGGAAGATCGCCTCGCTGAACTACCTCCTGGCGTCGCACGTCTGGCGCCAGGATCACAACGGCTTCACGCACCAGGATCCCGGCTTCATCGACCACGTCGTGAACAAGAAGGCCGGGGTCGTGCGTGTCTATCTTCCGCCGGATGCGAACTGCCTGCTCTCGGTGGTGGACCACTGCCTCCGCAGCCGCCACTACGTCAACGTCGTGATCGCAGGCAAACACCCAGCGCCGCAGTGGCTGACCATGGACGCCGCCGTCAAGCACTGCACCGAGGGCGTCGGCATCTGGCAGTGGGCCAGCAACGACCAAGCGGTTGCGCCTGACGTCGTCATGGCTTGCTGCGGCGACGTGCCCACGGTCGAGACACTCGCCGCCGTATCGATCCTCCGAGACCGACTGCCGGAGCTCCGGATCAGGGTCGTGAACGTCGTCGATCTGATGAAGCTCCAGCCGCAGAGCGAGCACCCGCACGGGCTCAATGATCTGGACTTCGACGAGCTCTTCACCAAGGACAGGCCGGTCATCTTTGCCTTCCATGGTTACCCGTGGCTGATCCATCGACTGACTTATCGACGGACCAATCACGACAACATTCATGTTCGTGGTTACAAGGAAGAGGGCACCATCACCACCCAGTTCGACATGACCGTGCTAAACGAGCTCGACCGCTTTCACCTGGTCATGGACGCCATCGATCGATTGCCGCAGACCGGTGACAGGGGCGTCTATCTGAAGCAGCAGCTCAAGGACAAGCTAGTCGAGCATAAGCAGTACATCCGGACGCACGGCTTGGACCTGCCAGAGATCCGCGACTGGAAGTGGCTCGCATGATCCCGCCGATCCCCAGCGTTCTTGCCAGCACCGACTTTTCGGACTTTGCCAACGAGGCGATCCCGCAAGCGTATGCGGCGGTGGACGATGGAGGCACGGTTCACCTCATCCACGTCGTCGAGCTCGCGGCCGCAGGGAGCGTGCCGAATCCGCTCTATGCGCACTACACGCCCGGACGCACGCTGACGCGACAGGAGCGGGAGGCGATTCACTCGCACTGCGCGGAGCGACTGCAAGCGCTCGTCCCAGAGGGCGCCGAGCAGAGGCGCATTTCCACCAAAGTTCACGTCGTCGACGATCCCGACGTCGCCTCGGCGATCGCCCGAGCAGCGGAAGAGTGTGCCGTGTCCTTGATCTGCATCGCGTCTCACGGCCGCACGGGACTCAGGAAGGCCCTGTTCGGCTCCGTCGCGCAGCACGTTCTCGGGAAGAGTCGTTGTCCGGTGCTGGTTGTCCGGGCCGCGCGAGCCAGGAGCTGATCCGTGCCGATCGGCGCGGGCGATTTGGGCTCGCTCGGAATGCGCGTTCAGAGGACCCGCGGCCACACTACGCTGCGCCGCTTCGGCGTGAGCCCCGGCGATTTCGCGCAACCTGATTTGCTCTCGTGTGCCCCGCTCGGCTCAGACGAGCCGAATCGGCACCGCCGTCGGACCGCGCAGCACGGCGGAGCGGCGCCAATCTGACGGCTCGGGATCGCCGCTGAAGTCGGGGAAGCGACGCAGCAAGCCGCCGAGCGCGCTCTCGGCCTCGAGCCGCGCGAGCGCGGCGCCGAGGCAATGGTGCCCGCCCAAACCGAAGGACAGATGGCGCTCCCCCGTTCGCGCGACGTCGAAGCGCTCCGGCTCGGGGAAGCGCTCGGGGTCGCGGTTGGCGGCGGCGATCACGGCCACGACGATCTCGCCGGGCTCGAGCTGGACCCCGCCGAGCTCGCAGCGCTCGACCACCGCCCGGTCCGTGAGCTGCACCGGCGGCTCGAAGCGCAGGCACTCCTCGATCGCAGAGGGAAGCAGTGACAAGTCGTCCTGGAGACGCTTGCGCTCGCCGGGGTGGCGCAGCAGCAGGACCGCGGCGCTCCCGATCAGGTTCACCGTGGTCTCCGCGCCGGCGGCGACGAGCAGGGTGCAGAGCGCGAGCAGCTCGCTCTCGCTCAGTGGCTCGTCGCCTTCCGCCTCGACGGCGATCATGGCGGAGAGCAAGTCGTCGCGCGGCTCGCGACGGCGCTCCGCCAGGAGCTCCCGGAAGCAGCTCGCGACGGCCGCCGTGGCCTGCTTCGGCGGCTCGATGCCGTCGTGACCCGAGAGGGGATCGAGCAGCTCCGCCAGATCCGAGGACCAGCCCTCAAAATGGTCACGAAGCTCGTTCGGCAGGCCGAGCAGCTCGGCGATCACGGTGGCCGGCAGCGGTCGGGCGAGGTCGCGCACCACGTCCATCTCGCCGCGCGCGGCGCTCCGCTCCAAGAGCTCTTCGACCAACGACTCCACCCGGCTGCGCAGCTGCTCGACCCGGCGCGGCGTGAAGGCGCGACTCACTCGGCCGCGAAGCCGCGCGTGCCGTGCGCCGTCGATCATCAGCAGGTTGTGGTCGAACAGATTCTCGAGGTCGGGGGCGCCGCGTACGGCGCGGCGCATCGCGCCGATCATCGGCACGCCGCTTCGGTCGGTCGAGAAGCAGCGATCGCGTAGGATCCGCTCGACATCGGCGTAACGGCCCGCCGCCCAGGCGCCGAGCAGGCGGACCCGAACGAGCGGCGCCCTCTCGCGCAGCCGCCGCCAGGTGGGGTAGGGATCGCGGCGCACGTCGGGGTGCCAGGGATGGAACGGGCCTGCCACGAGCCCAAGCGCGCGCATGGCGCGATCACTCGCGACGAGGCGCTGGAGCTGGCGGAGCATTCAGATCTCTCCCGAAGACGACTCTACGCTAGGATATGAACCAGTTCAACTTTTCGTGAACCGATTCATTTCGCCTGGGGCGGCGGGCGGCGGTTCGGGCGAGCATGCGGAGTCAGCGGCGGATTGGACAGGCGGCGGCCGGTCTGCGCGAACGGCAGAAGGCGGGACGCGAGCAGCGCATCCTGAAGGCAGCGGAGGTGCTGTTCGCGCGGCGCGGCTATGCCGACACCGCGATCGAAGAGGTCGCAAGGCGCGCCGACCTGGCCGTCGGCACGGTCTACAACTACTTCGCCTCGAAGGCGGAGCTCGTGCTCGCGCTGCTCCGTCGAGAGGCGCGCGACACGCTCGCGGCCGGCGACGTCGTGGTGGCGAACGCCCCGCCCGACCCAAGACGAGCCGTGACCCAGCTCCTCGATGTCTACGTGGACCTTCTCGGGCGCCACGAGCGTGCACTCCTGCGCGAGCTCTTCGCCGCGGCGCTCGCGGAGCCCGAGACGATCGGCCGCGCCGCCTTCGAGCTCGACCTGCGTCTGCTCGGCCAGCTGCACGGCCTGCTCAGCCGGCTGCGCCGGCAGGGCGTACTCGCGCGCGGCGTCGATGCCGGCCAGGCCGCGACCACGCTCTACGCCATCTACCTCGCCTGGGTGCTCGTGTTCTCGGCGAGCGAAGCCGCCAGCGTCGATGCGGTGCGAGAGCAGGTGCGAAGCGGGGTTGCGCTCGCGATGCGGGGGATCGCGCGGGGGGCATGCTGACCGGTAGCATGTGGCTGGAGCGATGGAAGGGACGCGGACTCGCAGGATCGGCGGCCGTCGAGCAGTTCGCTACTCGTAGGATAGTTCCGCGATCGTGAACCACCGACTCTTGGAGGCATCATGGAGTTCACCCGGACCGTTCTCGGCGTTATCGCACTTGCTGCGCTCCTCGCGACCGCGACTCCGGCCCTTGCGGGGGTCGACTCCTTCAAGTCGGAGCTCAACGGGTCGAATGAAGTTCCACCCAACGACAGCAAGGCCACCGGAAGCATCGTCGCGACCTACGACGGCTCGACGAAGAAGTTCGCGTACACCATCACCTACTCGGGTCTCTCCGGGCCGGCTACGGTCGCGCACTTTCACGGACCCGCAGCGCCTGGAGCGAACGGAGGGCCTGAGCTGATGATCCCGGGCAGGCCATCGAGCCCGATCAAAGGTGAGGCGATGCTCAACGCCGCGCAGGCGACGGATCTCGAGAAAGGCCTCTGGTATCTGAACATCCACACCGTGGCGCATCCCACCGGCGAGATCCGCGGGCAGCTCACGAAAGAGTAGACCTGGGATCCGACGCGGCGCGCATGTGACGCCCAGGCGCCGGCGCGAGGTGGGTACATGCCCCCCCTTTGGTGGATGCGACGATGAACTCCGATGGGTCCCCGCCGCTCGGCGCACGCGCGCCGGAGATCCGGGAGGCGATGCGGCGAAAGCTCGCCGAGCACCAGCACTACATCGTCGAGCACGGCGATGACATGCCCGAGGTGAAGGACTGGAAGTGGACCGGTTGAGCCGGGTCCTCGTCCTCAACTGCGGCTCGAGCACGCGAGCGGGTCCGAGATCACTTTGCGTCGGCCGTTCAGGCGTGCAGACGACGCTCGACGAAGTCGCTGAAGCGCAGTCGCTCGGGTCCCCGATCTCCTCTCTCGAAACGGCCGAGTCGTGAAGCCCCAGCGGGGAACGGCGCGCGGCGCCGCGGGGTCAGGGAAGGTCGAAGCGATCGAGATTCATCACCTTGTCCCACGCGGCCACGAAGTCACGTACGAAGGCCTGCTTCGCGTCGTTACAGGCGTAGACTTCCGCGAGCGCTCGGAGCTCGGAGTTCGAGCCGAAGACGAGGTCGACGGCCGTGCCGGTCCACTTGAGATCGCCCGTGCGGCGATCGCGTCCCTCGAACAGGTCCTTCGATTTGGAGGACACCTGCCACTTCGTGTTCATGTCGAGCAGGTTCACGAAGAAGTCGTTGGTCAACGTCCCAGGCTTCTGGGTGAAGACGCCGAGCTCGGACTGGCCGACGTTCGCATTCAAGACACGCAGACCGCCCACGAGCACCGTCATCTCCGGAGCGGTCAACGTGAGCAGGCACGCCCGATCGACCAGCAGCGCCGCCGGCGATCTTCCCTCTCCGCTTCGGACGTAGTTGCGGAACCCGTCTGCGCTGGGTTCGAGCACGGCAAACGACTCCACGTCGGTTTGCTCCTGCGACGCATCCGTGCGCCCCGGCGTGAAGGGAACCTGCACGTTGTGCCCGGCACTCTTCGCCGCGCGCTCGACGCCCGCGCAGCCGCCCAGCACGATCAGATCGGCGAGTGAGACCTTCTTCCCTTTGGTCTGTGCGCGATTGAACTCCGTCTGGATCTTCTCCAGCGCCTGCAGCGCCTTCTTCAGCTCGGCGGGGTTGTTGACTGCCCAGTCTCTCTGCGGCGCGAGGCGGATGCGCGCTCCGTTCGCACCGCCGCGCTTGTCGGTGCCGCGGAACGTCGACGCCGACGCCCAGGCGGTGGAGACGAGTTGGGAGACGGACAATCCGGATTCGAGGATCTTGACCTTGAGGTCGGCGATGTCCTGCCCGCCGATCAGCTCATGGTTCACCTCGGGGACGGGGTCCTGCCACAGGAGCGCCTCTTTGGGAACCCACTTGCCGAGATACCGAGAGCGAGGCCCCATGTCCCGGTGAGTCAGCTTGTACCAGGCCTTCGCGAAGGCGTCTGCAAGCTGCTTCGGGTTCTCGAAGAAGCGCTTCGAGATCGGCCCGTAGATCGGGTCCATCCGGAGCGAGAGATCCGTCGTGAGCATCATCGGAGCGACCTTCTTCGACGGGTCGAACGCGTCCGGCACTTTGGCCGCCGCCGCCGCATTCTTGGGACGCCACTGCGACTTG
>Ga0335080_10003102_pt1 | contig 16728 bp, 20 predicted proteins | sample Lox_Sample_34_FD_206720 | JGI IMG/M metagenome (GOLD analysis project Ga0335080, IMG submission 206720) | Soil microbial communities from Loxahatchee National Wildlife Refuge, Florida, United States - Lox_Sample_3.4 | ecosystem: Environmental > Terrestrial > Soil > Wetlands | place: USA...
TTGGCTTCCTTGCGCAGATGAGCCTGTCGCTCCTGCTCTACGATTTTGCGATTGGAATCCGTCGCCTCGACCGCCAGCCGCTTGGGCAGCAGGAAATTGCGGGCGTAGCCGCGCGTGACCTTCACCAGGTCGCCGCGGTTCCCGAGCTTGTCGATGTCTTCTCTTAAGATGACTTCCATGCGGATCCTCCTGCCTTAAAACGTGGCTGCGAACGGCAGCAGCGCGATGTTGCGCGCCTTCTTGATGGCATCCGTCAAGCGCCTCTGGTGTGGCGCGCACACGCCGGAAATGCGGCGCGGCACGATCTTGCCGCGCTCGGCGACAAACGCATGCAACATCTTGACGTCCTTGTAATTGATGTCGTCGATCTTCTCGACGCAGAAACGGCAGACTTTCTTGCGCCGGAAATATTGCTTCTTTTGGCCGGCCACCGCCTTGTCGCCGCCCGTGGGCCGCTGCCCGGCGCTACCTGGTCTTCCTTTGAATTCCGGCATGGCTTAACTCTCCTTCGGCAATCCCGGCATGGCCGGCGTTTCGGACATGGGCAAGGCCGGTGCTCCGGGCGCGGGTCCAACCTCGCCCCGCGGTGCCGCACTGGCCCTTTGGGCGGCCCGCTTGTCCCGCTGCTTCTTGCGCTTTTCCAGGCGCTTTAGGGTTTCGTCGATGCGCACCGTCAGAAATTTGATGACGATATCAGAAACGCGCAGGCGGCGCTCCAGTTCTTTCACCGTTTCCGGTCCGGCGGAAAATTGCAGCAGGACGTAGGCGCCTTCGCGGTACTTATCCACTCGATAAGCCAGCCTGCGTTTGCCCCATTTGTCAATCTTGTCTACCGTCGCTCCGGCGTTGGTCAACTGCGTTCGCAACTGCTCCACGAACTGGTCGACCTCTTCGTCCGGCGCATCCGGCTTGGCGATGAACAACTCTTCGTAAATCCTCATGCTTCCTCTGTATTTGAGCCTTGGGCGCGACGATTGAATTTCGTCATGGCCTTTTCGACGCCTTCAGCAATTATGGAACGAACGGCATCAGCTCCGTAGTCGATGAAGTCGTCCAGTTCCTTCTTCTGCGCGCGCCGCAGGGGCGAGAGCAAAAAGTCCTTACCACTGTCGAGCGGGTGGCCCGGATGAATTCCCAGACGTACCCTGGTGATGGCGGTGCTTCCCAGGTTGGCGATCACCGATTTCATCCCGTTATGCCCCGCGGCCGAGCCTTTCGGCTTGATCTTCAGCGCTCCCCAGGGCAGGTCCAACTCATCGTAAACCACAATCAATTCGCTGAGTTCGATCGCGTGTTTCTCGATCAGCGGCCCGAGCGAGGTGCCGCTGAGATTCATAAATGTCTGCGGTTTGGCCAGCATCACGGCGTGCCCTTCGATTTCGCCCACACCGGTGAGCGCATGGAAATCTTTGCGCGTGACGCGGATCTGGTGCCGCTCGGCGAGCCGATCCACCACCAGGAATCCGAGATTGTGCGGGGTATGAACATATTCCTCGCCCGGGTTGCCCAGACCGGCCACCAGGAACATGCGCTATTTCTTCTTGCCCTTCTCCTCGGGAGCGGCTTCCTCTTCCTTCTTACCCTTCTTGATGACTTCGGGCTCGGCTGCGGTCGTAGCTGCGGCTTCCGGCGCGGCAGCACCTTCGGCCGGAGTAGGTTCGGCTTCCGCGCGCAGCGCTACCACGTGCGCGATCACCGATTGCGGATCGCTCACCAGCTTGACGGAGCCGGTTAGTGCCACATCGCTGGCGCGCTTGCTCTGGCCGATCATCAACTCGCCGACTCCGATCACGTAGTGCTCCGGGATGTCGTCCGGAAGACACTCGATTTCGATCACGCGCGTGATGATCTCAAGCAGCCCGCCTTGCACCTTCACGCCTGCCGGCTCGCCCTGGGTGTGCACGGGCACGGTGACGCGGATCCGTTTGGTAAGGTCGATGCGCTTCAAATCGGCGTGCAGAAGAGTCCCCTTCAGAGGATCGACCTGGTGATCGACCACCATCACGGGCGTATTCTCACCACCGTTGACCTGCAGATTGAAGATGGTGTTGTACCCGGTGGAGCTGTGGACAATCTTCAGAATTTCGCGGGGGTCGATTGCAACGCTGATGGGTTCTTTGAATGCACCGTAAATCACCGCCGGAATCTGTCCGGCGCGGCGCGTACGGTGCGCTGCATTCTTTCCGCGGGACGCACGCACGTCCGCGGAGACAGTTACATCTTTTCGCACTGCATTTCTCCTTCAGGCTACCGTGGGTTCGAGCGCCCCTCAGCGGGGATCGAAGTCCGATTCGCCCAAGAAACTAGTTTAAACCGCCGAGTCGCCGAGACGCAGAGAATTTAGGAAAATGTCGTCCGCGCCCTCGGCGCGCTGGCCACTCCCGGTAATGAAAATGGGGCGCAAGCCAGTACAAAACGAAGCCAATTTAGCCCGGGAGATCAAGTGTTTTCAGTGACTTGGCCGAAGCGGGCAGAGACCGCAGAGCCGGTCTGTTCATGGATTTCTCAGCGCCTCGGCGTCTCTCTGCGGTGATTGCCTCTTACACAAATAACACACTCACCGAAGTCTCCTCGTGTATCGACCGAATGGCTTCGGCTAACAATCCGGCGATCGACAGCGATTTAATCCGGTGACACTTCTTGGCCTCTTTCGAGAGCGGAATCGAGTTCGTAAACACTACTTCCCGCAACTGGGAGTCTTCGATCCGAGCTACTGCCTGTCCCGACAGCACGGCGTGCGTGGCGCAGGCCGAAACGCTGGCGGCGCCCTTTTCGAGCAAGGCCTCGGCGCCCTTCACCAGCGTTCCGCCGGTATCGATCAGATCATCCACCAGCAGGCAGTGACGTCCTTCCACCTCGCCCACCACATTCATCACTTCGGCGACATTGGCCTCTTCGCGCCGCTTATCGATGATCGCCAGGGGCGCATTCAAGCGCTTGGCAAAGGCGCGCGCGCGTTCCACGCCGCCCGCATCGGGAGAGACCACGGTCGTGTCGTGCGCCTGGGGCGACTTGAAGTGTTCGATCAAGACCGGCGTGGCGAACAAGTGATCCACCGGGATATCGAAAAACCCCTGAATCTGCGCCGCGTGCAGGTCGACTGTCAAGACGCGGTCGGCGCCGGCAGTTTCGAGCAAAGCCGCAATCAGCTTGGCGGAGATGGGAACCCGCGGCTGGTCCTTGCGGTCCTGGCGGGCGTAGCCGTAGTACGGCAGCACGGCCGTAATGCGCTCGGCGGAAGCCAGCTTCAACGTGTGGATCATGATCAGCAGTTCCAGGATGCTGCGATCCACCGGTTTGCAGGTGGGTTGCACGACGAAGACGTCGGCCCCGCGCACGTTCTCATGAATCTGCACGCGGTTCTCGCCATCGGCGAACTGTTTCACCGTGGCGCGGCCCAGTTCGAGCCCCAGGGACTCGCAGATTTCCTGGGTCAGGTCGGGATTGGCATTCCCGGTGAAGATCTTGATTCGGTCGTGGGTCATCGCACGTAAGGGCTGCGGGGCGGCCATAGTTTTTGATCGATGTGTTCCTCTAACGCGCGCCACCACATCGCTCGATAGCGCGCCCGATTCACCAGCGAGATTCCCACTACCTTCTCGCCGGACAACACGTTCCGGGCGCGCAATGCCTGCTCGCGCTTGCGGAACAACCCAAATACCGCAGAACCGCTGCCGCTCATCAACACCGGGGCAGCTCCGGCCCGCTCCAGCCGCTTCTTCAGGAGCGCCAAACGAGGATACTGCTCCATCACAACGGCTTCAAAATCGTTACAAACTGTTTCGGGGACACCCCCAGCCAGAGCGAGTGACTGGAAACTAAATATTTTATTTTGTTCGGATTCGGTTGTCAAACGGGCGCTCAGACGGCGGTACGCCTCGGCGGTGGAAACGTGAACCTCGGGTAACGCCAGCAACCCTGGGAGTTGCGGTGCATCGGGCAGGGGAAACAACTCCGTTCCACGGCCGATCCCCACCGCGGCTCCGCCCTGCAAAAAAAAGGGCACGTCGCTGCCCAGCTCTGCTGCTATCCGGCTGAGTGCCGGAAGCGGCACAACTTTTCTGGCCAGTACGGGCAACGCCAGCAGCACCGCAGCCGCATCGCTCGATCCACCGCCCAAGCCGGCGCCCGTGGGAATGCGTTTCACCAGCCGGATTTCGATACGTCCGTTGACACGCATCGTGTCCATCGCCAGCTTCGCGGCGCGTACGGCCAAGTTGTCGGACTCCAGGCGCAGAGGGTCGTTGATGGCGATCGCTGTCTTCCGTCCGGGGGTGAACGAAATCTCAATTGTGTCGGCGAGCGAGATGGTGTGGAAGATGGTCCGCAGCTCGTGATATCCGTCCGGACGCCTGCCGAGGACCCGCAAATCCAGGTTGATCTTAGCCAGCGCGCGCACGCGCACCCGGCGGGGCCCGCGAGCCGCTGCGCTCATGCCTCGTACTGCATCAGCGAAAAGACGTCGAAGCCTTCGAGCTTCTTCCGCCCTCGCAAAGAGACCAGCTCGATGACGAACCCGATTCCGGCTACGATTCCGCCAACGTTCTCGACCATGCGCGCGGCCGCGGCCGCCGTCCCCCCGGTGGCCAGCAGATCATCCACGATCAGCACGCGGCGCCCCCCGTCCAGAGCGTCCTTATGCATTTCCAAACTGTCGCTGCCGTACTCCAGATCGTAGCTGACCGTCACCGCCTCGGCCGGCAATTTCTTGGGCTTGCGAATGGGCACGAACCCGGTCCCCAGCGCGTATGCCAGCGCCGGCGCGAAAATGAAGCCGCGGGCTTCGATTCCCAGAATCGTGTCCGGGTGAGCGTCCTGGTAGTGATCCTTCAGCGCATCAATCACCGCGCGAAACGCGCACTTGTCCTTTAGGAGCGTAGTGATGTCGTAGAAGAGGATTCCGGGCTTGGGAAAATCCGGCACCTCGCGGATCAGCTTTTTGAGATCGTTCATCGAGATCCAAATTGTACCGAATAATCCCGTGGGGCAGACGATCGCCTTTTGCGTCTGCCCGTCTCGATCAGCAAAGACAGACCACAAACAACGATGGTCTGTCCCACATGGGCGGCTGGACCACTAGTGGATCTCAAACGAGTGAAGGGAACGCACCTCGGCTTCCTCTTCGTCCACACCATGGACCTCGGCCCAACGCGGACCGGTGTGTAACATTCCAGCCATTTCGGACAGACGCTCGCCGGGGCCGGTGGCATAGACCTCTACGCGGCCGTCATCGAGGTTGCGGGCATAACCGCGCAGGCCAAGTCGATCGGCGGCGCGCTGCGCGAAATAACGAAAACCGACACCTTGCACCCGCCCCCGCACAAACCAGCGGCGCGCCGATTGCTGGCTGCCAGCCATACCGGTGGAGAGAATAGCACGCGGCAAGAAACTGGCGCTCGGCAAGATTTTGCCTCGCAACGTCGTCGGCCAGCGGTGATTCCATGGCTCTTGCCCAATCGGCATGTGTTTTGCAATGACGGCATCGATGCTGGACCCGATCGCCGGACAACTGGAGCGCTACATGGATCTGTTGAGCGCCCGCCAGAAGCTGGTGGCTTCCAACATTGCCAATGCGGACACACCCGGCTACACCACCAAAGACATCGACTTTGAAACCGAGTTTGCGAACGCGATGGGGTTGTCGCCGAGTGTGGTGGATGTCTCTGGCCTTACGGTGAAAAACGACGGCAACAACGTCAACCTCGATCGCGAGTCGCGCCTGCTGGCGGAGAACGCCATGAGGTTTCAGGTGGCCTCGAGCCTGATGCGCTCCGACATCCGCATCGTCAAGAACGCCATTGACGAAGGGAAGAACGGATGAGCCTGTTTTCCATCTTGTCGATTGGCGCTTCGGGCATGGCGGCGCAGCGCACGCGCGCCGAATTGCTGGCTGAGAACCTGGCCAATGCCGAAACCACGCGCACTCCCGAAGGCGGCCCGTACCGGCGCAAAGACGCCGTGTTTAGTTCTACGCCGCTGGAGTCGCCTTTCGCGTCTGCTTTTAGCAGCGAGGTCCAGGGCACGAGCGGTGTGGCCGTCTCCGATATCGTCACCGACACGCGCGACCCGGAGAAGCGTTACATGCCGGGGCACCCGGATGCCGATGCAGACGGATACGTGGCGTTTCCCCGCGTGAATCCGGCCGAGGACATGGTTGATTTAATGGGTGCAGCTCGCGGCTACGAGGCGAATGTGGCCGCCATCTCGGCGGTCAAGGATATGATCGCCCGTTCGCTCGATCTTCTACGATGAGGTAAACCGTGCCTGGACCGATCCTTCCCATCACCGCACCGGCCGCCATCCCCGATCCAATTTCTCCCGCGACCGGGTCCAGCGGAAGCGGCGGCACCCCGTTTCGGGATGTGTTCGCTGCCGCCGTCCAAAGCGTGGAAGGTTCGGGACAGGAAGCGGCAGCATCCGCGCAGCGCTTCCTATCCGGGGAAGGCGAAGAACTCCACACCACCATCATGGCCGCCCAGAAGGCGGAACTGGCTTTCGATCTTTTCCTGCAGGCCCGCAATAAAGTAGTCAGCGCCTATACGGAAATCATGCATCTGCAGATGTAACCTCACGTTTCTTCCCTCTCCTGCCGATCTAAACATTGGGTCGCCTTTGCGGCTTCGCGCCGAGTCATGAATAAGCTTTTGGCCAACCTCCCGAGGCGTCAGCGAATCACCATCGCGGTGACGGTTCTGCTGGCTGGCGGGGGCATTTACGCTCTGATCCATTGGAAACAAGAAGCCGATTTCCGGCCACTGTTCACTGGTATGGCGGCAGAAGACGCCGCCGGGGTGGTGCAGAAGCTGAAAGAGAGCGGCGTCGAATACCGCATTCCGGAGGAAGGCGGCGCCGTCCTCGTGCCTTCGGCACATCTGGCAGAGCTACGCTTGAGTCTGGCGGCGGCGGGCCTTCCGAAATCGGGTCGTATCGGATTCGAGCTCTTCGACAAAACGAACCTTGGCGCGACGGAATTTACCGAGCACGTGAACTACGGGCGGGCGCTCGAGGGCGAATTGGAACGCTCCGTGATGTCTCTAACCGAGGTCGATCAAGCCAGAGTCCACATCACCTTTACCAAGGACTCCGTCTTCCTGGATGCTCAGAAGCCGGCCAAGGCCAGCGTCTTGGTGCATCTGAGGCCGGGAGCGCATTTATCGCCGCAGAATGTACAGGCCATCGACAATCTGGTCGCTGCGGCGGTCGAAGGGCTATCGCCCGATGGCGTCTCGGTGCTCGATATGAATGGGAACCTGCTCGGCAGGCCGCGCACGCCGGGAAGTCTCGATGGCCCCGAGCCATCCGAAGCGGGACTGGATTATCGGCGCAAAATCGAAGCCGACCTGGTTTCCAAGGTCAACTCGACGCTCGAGCCGCTGCTGGGGGAAAACAAGTTCCATGCCGGCGTCTCCGTGGATTGCGACTTCACCGGGGGCGAACAGAGCGAGGAAGTCTTCGACCCTGCTCGTTCGGTCATGCTGAGCTCGCAAAGAACCGAGGATACGTCCGGCTCGGTCAACGCCAGCGGCGTGCCGGGGACGGCGTCCACTCTGCCACGGCCGACGTCACGGCCGGGCTCCGGATCGAGCCGCGTGGCGCGTGTCACCGAGAACGTCACGTATCAGTCCACACGAACGGTCAAGAAGATGCGCCTGCCGGCCGGGGGGATTCGCAAGATCTCGGTGGCGGTTTTGGTCGATCAGGAGTTGACGTGGGAAAAAGACAAGAGCGGATTCCGCCGCGTCCTCGTGCCCCCGTCTGCCGAAAAGCTCAAAGTCATTCACGACCTGGTGGCGGGTGTCACGGGCTTCAATGCCGAGCGGGGCGACCAGCTAGTGGTCGATACGCAGCCGTTTGAGGCGACGTTGACGCTCGACCCTCCGTTGCCGCCCGGTGCTTCCCGCCCCAACAAAGGCCAACCCGAGGCGCCCAAGCTTCTCCAGTTGGATCAGAAGACACTTCTTATCGGCGGAGGAGTTCTCCTGGCAGTGGTGGTCTTGCTCGCCTTATTGCTACGCCGCGGGAATAGCGGATCAGTCTCGGCGACCTTCGCCCCGGAACTCCCCGCTGCCGTCAACTCGGGACCGAATCCTATCGAGCAGGAGGTTCGGTCGCGGCTGGCGGAACATGACGCGCAGCAGAAGGAGGCCGAAGCCCAAGCCGCATTGAAACTGGTGCCTGCCATCACCAAAACCGCCGAGGTGATGGCCAAGCATATCCGCGAAAAGGTAGCGCAAAGCCCCGACGTTTCGGTGCAAGTAATGCGCGGCTGGATTCGCGATGAGGACATTTAGCGGTGATTCTGAACACCAGCCGGCCCTCGGAAACGGAATCGCTCACCTCTTTGCGCAAAGCCGCGATGCTCCTGGTGGTACTGGGCGAGGAAACGAGTTCTTCCATCCTCCAGCACCTTTCTGAAGACGAAGTCCAGAAGGTGAGCCGCGAGGTGGCCAAGCTCACTTCGATCACCTCGGAGCAAGCCGAGGGCGTGCTCCAGGAGTTCCACCACATCTCGACGGCGGGTGATTACGTGGCGCGCGGCGGCATTGATTACGCGCGCAAGCTTCTGTTACGGGCTTTTAACCCGGACACCGCCAAGAAGCTCTTAGAGCGCCTGGCGAAAGCCCTGGGCGCAGAAGCAACTTCTTTCGACGCCATCGAGAAGGCCGATCCGCAGCAGCTGGCGAAGTTTATCCACAATGAGCACCCGCAAACCATCGCTCTGGTCCTTTCGCATCTGAACTCCACGCAGGCAGCGGCCTTGCTGACCTCGCTTCCAGCCAACCTTCGTTCCGATGTGGCGCAGCGGATGGCCAGTCTCGATCAGATTTCCCCGGAAATCATCTATAAGATCGCAGGAGTCATCGGCCAAAAATTGAAGGCTTTGGGTGAGTTCAGCCGCGAGTCGTACGGCGGCGTGCGAGCGGTAGCGGAAATGCTAAACCGGCTGGATTCGGCTACGAGCCGTGAAATCCTCGACAACATTGAGCACCAGGACAGCACCTTGGGCGATACTATCCGCCACCTTATGTTTGTATTCGAAGACCTCCTGCTGATCGACCAGATCGGGCTGAAGGAAGTGCTGGGCAAGGTAGATCGCAAAGCTCTGACCATGGCGCTGAAGGGCACCAGCGAGCAACTCCGGAACCATCTCCTGGGATGCATGTCCCAGCGCGGCGGAGAGATGCTAAAGGAAGACATGGAGGCTCTGGGCCCGGTGAAAATCAAAGAAGTGGAAGCGGCTCAACAGCAGATTATTGCGGTGGTCCGCCAGCTCGAATCGGAAGGCGTTCTCAGTCTGAAGGCGACCGTGGGTGAGCAGTATGTCGTCTAAAGTGCTGCCTCCCGACGACCCACAGCCGGTGACTCCCATGCCTTGGCGCATTATAGAATCCGCCACGCGCCCGGGCGCCGCAGCGGTCAGCCCATCGGGAGCAAAGACGAGTTATTCCGAACCGAGCGGGTTGGATCACGGGATCCAAGAGGCGCACGCGGCGGGTGTGCGCGAGGGAGAGGCTGCTGGGCGAAACCGCGCAGCGGCCGAATTGCAGCCCGTGATCGAGCGGCTTTCTCGTTCGATCCAAGAGATCGCGGGTATGCGGGCGCGTATGCGGCGCGAGGCGGAAACCGACCTGCTGCGGCTGGCCACTGCCATCGCGCGGCGAATCTTGCGGCGCGAAATCGCCATCGACCCGGACGCCATGCACGGACTGGTCCTCGGCGCTCTCGAAAAACTGCAGTCGCAGGAGATAGCCCGCGTGCGGGTTCACCCGGCGCACGCGCCCCTGCTGAGTGCCTGCCTACGTCAGATGGTCGCCACTTCGCCGGTAGAGGTGGTACCCGATCCCTCGCGCGAGCCCGGCACCGTGATTTTCGAAACCGAGCGTGGGAACCTGGACGCTTCAGTTGAATCACAATTGCGCGAAATCGAAAGGGGGCTGGCGGACCGCCTCGCAACCCAACGATGACCGATCGGATTTCTCTCCAACCGTATGTCTCCGACGTCGAGATGGCCTCGCCTTTGGCCTGGACGGGTCAGGTGACCGAGGTGGTCGGGCTGCTGGTCGAATCGCGCGGGCCAAGCGTGGCGATGGGGGATTTCTGCGAAGTCCTCACTGCTGGGGGAAGGACCATCCGCACGCAGGTGATCGGCTTTCGGAACGGACGGGTGCTCTCGATGCCGCTCGAAGAGACCGAGGGTCTGCAGCTGGGGGACATGGTGGTTGCGCGGAGTGAAGATGCGCGGGTGGAGGTTGGCCCCGGCCTGCTCGGACGCGTCATCGACGGCTTTGGCAAGCCGATCGACGGCGGACCTGCGATCCAGGCTACGGGCGCTTACCGCTTGGCCGGCGAACCTGGAAACCCGCTCCACCGCGAGCACATCACCAAACCACTGGTCACCGGAATCCGCGCCATCGACAGCCTTTTGCCGTGTGGCCTGGGGCAGCGCATTGGCATCTTCGGCGGCAGCGGCGTGGGAAAGAGCACGCTGCTCGGCGCCATGTCGCGCCATAACTCGGCCGATGTTACCGTGATCGCCATGATCGGCGAGCGCAACCGCGAGGTGCGCGGGTTCCTGGAACACGAGTTGGGTCCGGAAGGCCGGAAACGCTCGGTCGTGGTGTGCGCCACTTCTGAGCGGCCGGCTCCCTTGCGCGTGCGTGCTTGTTTCGTATCGCTGGCGATCGCGGAGTATTTCCGCGATCAAGGGGCGAACGTGTTGCTGGTGATGGATTCGGTAACGCGCCTGGCTATGGCCCAACGCGAGATCGGTTTAGCCGCCGGTGAGCCGCCCAGCCAGAAGGGTTATACGCCGTCGGTCTTCAATATGCTGCCGAAGGTGTTAGAGCGCGCCGGCAACTTCCCCAAGGGATCGATCACCGGCTTTTTCACGGTACTGGTGGAGGGCGATGATTTCAACGAACCGATCTGCGACGCGGTGCGCGCCATCCTCGATGGCCACATCATCCTGTCGCGGCAGCTCGCCGCCCAGGGCCATTACCCGGCGATCGACATCCTTCACTCCGTCAGCCGGCTGACTTCGCAAATCGCGACGGCTCCCCAGAAAGACGCTGGAAGGAAGCTGCGCGAGGCTCTGTCCGCATACCATGACGCCGAAGACTTGATCCAATTGGGCGCCTATGTTGCCGGGACCAATCCCGTGCTGGATGCCAGCATCCAATTGCGGCCGGAGCTGTTGGATTTCCTGCGGCAGGATAACGCGGCCACCTCCAAACTTCCCGATACTCTGTCTCGCCTGGAGAACCTTGCCCAAAGGCTGAACGGCACTGCGGTCCCGGCGCGCACCGGACAAGCGAAATGACAGCTTTTCGGTTTCGGCTGGCGAAAGTCCTCGGTCTACGGCGCACGCAGCTCGATCTCGAGGACGCCAAGCTCAAACGGCAGATCGCTCAGGTGGCGGAGTTAGATCGTGCGCGGGCCGAACTGGAGGCCGCCGCCATCCGGTCTGAGACCGAAGTTCGCAATTGGAGTCCGTTGCTAGGGCGTGAGCTGGCGGCGCTTGCGCACTTTCATCGGCATGTGCAGGATAGCGAAAAGGAAATCGCCGTCCGGCACCAGCAAGCCGTCGAACAACTCCAGGCGCAGCAGCAGGTCATGATGGAAGCGCGACGGCGCTGCCGTCTGCTCGAACGCCTGGAACAGCGCCAGTTCGCCGAATGGCAAGCCGCGGGCGATCGCGAACTGGAGCAATTGGCCGCGGAATCCTATCTTTCGCGCCTGGCCCGCCGTCAAAGCTGATCGTTCTCTATAATTGGTGCATGACACCCGAGACTCTGACTGAAGCGGCCCTGCCTGCAGTCCCGCTTACCGTCGAAGGAGCCAGCGTGCTGCACCAGATGATGCGGTTTCGATGGCCGACATGGCGTGCTCTTCCCGCCGCAGCCCGCACTTCCATTCTGGAAAAAGCCACGCGTGTGTTCGAAGAAAAAGAGCAGCCCTCCAATGGCCGGCAGAGCGCAATTTATTCGCTGCTCGGCCACAAGGGCGATCTGTTATTCGTGCATTTCCGCCGCAGCTTCGAAGAGTTGAACCAGGCGCAGAACGAACTGGCCCGGCTCGAACTGAGCGACTATCTCGAGCCCACTACTTCCTATCTGTCGATCATCGAGCTGGGGCTTTATGAATCCAGCGCGAAGGTGTACGGTGGTCTGGCTGCCCGAGGGGTGCCGCCCCACTCCGAGGAGTGGCACCGCGATATCGAAGAGACGCTGGTTCGGCAGCGCCAAGCCATGGCTTCCCGGCTTTGGCCGGAAATCCCCGCAGCGAAGCACATCTGTTTCTACCCGATGGATCGCCGCCGCGGAGAATCGGTCAACTGGTACCGCGAGTCCATGGCCGAGCGGCAGCGCATGATGCACGAACACGGCATGGTGGGCCGCCGCTATGCCAATGAAGTCCGCCAGATCATCACCGGCTCGATCGGCTTCGACGATTGGGAGTGGGGCGTCGATCTGTTCGCCGACGACCCTCTGGTTTTCAAAAAGCTGATCTATGAGATGCGCTTCGACGAGGTCAGCGCGGTTTATGCGCTTTTCGGCACATTCTATGTCGGCTTGCGCATCCACGCTGCTGAATTGGGCGGTCTCCTCCAACCGTAGATCGTACTTCTGTATACGCACCGCCCCGTCTGCGGCATCACACCTGCATCTCGTCCATCGGAGGGCGAGATGAGACATGCACTCGTGAGCAGCGCCGTTGCCTGCGTTTTGTGCGCCGTGCCGGGCGTCTGCCAGGAAACCGGTACCAAGACCGGATCGGTGCCGATCTACCGCGTCACAGTGGTGGAACGTAACGTAGATGCAGTCAATTACCAGTACCGATCCGGACCCACGAAGATCGATTTTCGCGGCACCGTGCTGCTCTCGGCAGCGAAAGGCGACGCGACCGTCGAGTCGGAGCGTGGGCGCACGGAGATCGACGCCAAGTTCGAGAAGTTAACGCCGCCCGCACGTTTCGGGCGGGAATATCTTACCTACGTGCTCTGGGCTGTCAGCCCGGAAGGCGCACCACACAATTTGGGCGAATTGGTACCAAATGGGTCTAACGATGCCCACTTGCACGTTACCACCGAGCTACAGGCGTTCGGAATGATTGTCACAGCCGAGCCCTATTCGGCGGTGCGGCAGCCCAGCGACGTGGTCGTACTCGAAAACCAGGTCCGGCCGGATACCGTGGGGCGTTCAGCGCCGATTCAAGCGAAATATGAGTTGATGCCGCGTGGACATTACACGTGGGACGTTCAAGACGCGCTGTCGAGCGGCGTGAGCAACGCGCCTAAGGTCTCGATGAACCGATACGAAGCGATTCTCGAGGTCTATCAGGCGCAGAACGCGATTGGGGTGGCGCGCGCCGCCAACGCAGAGCAATACGCACCCAACACCCTGGCGAAAGCGCAACAGGAATTGGGCGAAGCGCAGCGCCTCGAGGAGTCCAAGAGCGATACCAGCCTGATCGTGCAAAGCGCGCGCGCCGCTGCGCAAACCGCAGAAGATGCGCGTGTGATCTCCGAACGCCGGATGCAGGACGAAAAATTGGCCAAGGCGCAGCAAGACGCAACAACCGCCCAGCAAGCTAAAGCGCAAGCGGACGCGGCGGCTCAGCAGGCTCGTATCGATGCCGATGCGGCGCGCGCCCAGGCCGAAGCCGAGCGTGCCGCCCACCAACGCGCGGAGGCAGATGCCGCCTTAGCGCGTGCCAGCGCGGCTCAGGCGCAAGCCGATCGCGTGGCAACCGTAATTGTTGAAACGCCCAAGAAACACAAGGATCGCCAGGCCGAACAGACCGGGATCCGCTCGCAGATGTTGGAGCGCCTGAACGGAATCGCGATTACGCGCGATACGCCGCGAGGGCTGGTGGTCACGTTGCCGGACTCGGATTTCGCCGGACCTTCGCCACGAGCGGGTGCGTCCAGTCAAATCGCGCAGGTAGCCGCCGTGGTGTCGTCCCAGCCCGGCTTGCGGGTCGAGGTGGAAGGGCACTCCGATTCCGCCGCCAACGCTCAGCGCGCATCCGAACGAGCGTCGATGGTGCGCAATTCACTCGTCTCAGCCGGGCTGGCGAACGCTTCCGTCACAAGCCAGGGCTTTGGGGACTCGCGGCCCATGGTCTCGAATACCACCGAAGCCGGACGCACGGAGAACCGCCGCGTGGAAATCGTGATCTCCGGCGATGCCATCGGAAGTCTGCCATTTTGGGACCGGACGTACTCACTGAGCGCAAAGTAAAGGCCTGATGCTCGTGCGAGAATGTCACCATGCGCGCATGGCTGATGAACTCGTACGAGGGCACCGACAAGCTGCAATTGAGCGAGGCTGCCGACCCCGCGAGCGCCCCGGGCGAAGTTCTCCTGAAGATGCGATTCGCCGCGCTGAATCCCGCCGATGCGTTTCTCGCGCGAGCCATGTATCCGGCGAACCCGCCGCTCCCGCATGTCCTCGGGCGCGATGGTGTGGGTGATGTGCTGGCGGTGGGAGCGGGGGTAGAGCACGTTCGTGTTGGAGACACGGTCGGCGTCTTGCGGTGCGACGTTGGCGTTTCGACGTGGGGCACGCTGGCCGAGAAAACCGCGGTTCCGGCAGCCAGCGTCGCTCCGGTGCCGCCAGGCTGGAAGCTGGAAGAAATGGCGTGCGCGCCGCTCGCCTTTCTCACCGCTTGGCAAGCTCTCACTCAATGGAGCGAGCCGGCAGCGCCGCCTCCCGCGGGTTCGGTGGTGCTGGTAACGGGCGCCTCGGGCGGTGTCGGCATCGGTTCCATCCTTCTTGCCAAGTCGATGAACCTCACGGTCGTCGCACTGTCGCGGAGCTCCGAAAAAGGCGCCGCTCTGAAGAAGCTTGGCGCCGATTTCGTGTTTGATCCCGCCGATCCCAACATGCGCAAAGCAGTGCTCACGGCGATTTCGCCGAAACGGGTGGACATAGCCGTGGACAACATCGGCGGCGCGCTATTCCACGAAGTGATCGGCATGCTCGGTTATGCGGGCCGCATTAGCGTGGTTGGTAGAAGCGCAGGTCCCGTTCCCGATTTCAACACAGCCAGCCTGTTCTTCCGCCGAAACCGGATTGGCGGCGTAGCAGTGAGCGATTTCACTCCCGAATCCGCGCAAACCGCCTGGAAGGAAATTGTTCGCCGCCTGGATGCGATGGGAAAGCGGCCCGTGGTAGATCGCGTGTTTCCCTTTGACGAGGTCAAGGCGGCGTTTGGCCGCTTGGCACAAGGACCGCTGGGAAAAGTGGTCATCCGGGTGGCGGGCTGACTGTGGACCCGCAGCCGTCAGTCTGGAGATCGAGCCTGGAAGAGTTCTCGAGGCAGCTTGCCGAAGGCGACGGGATCACCGGAGCGGTTGCGGTAGCCGCGATTTCCGCAGCGTTCGCAGTCAGCGTGCTACGCATGGTATTGGCGGTCACCACGCGAAAGCGAGGATCGGAAAGCCAACTCATACCTCTGCAGGTGGCAGCAAAAACTCTCTCGCACGATTTGTGTGCCGCAGCCGATGAGGACCGCGCCGCTTATGCGGCCTATCGGCAGGCCTCCCGCTTACCGCGCACGACGGAACACGAGCGTGCGGAGCGGGACAGAACCATGCGCGCCAGCCTCGAGAAGGCAACTGAGACGCCGCTCCGTGCAGCGCAATCGGCGCTCGGTGCCATCATGCTCTGCTCCCAGGCGGCTCCACTTGTGCGTGGCGCCGTGGCGGCGGATATCGGTGGAGCGGCCGAGATCCTGCACGGCGCCCTCCGCGCCATTCTCAATAGCGTAGATGCGAACCTGCGAGCGATTGGAGATGAGAAGCTTCGAGCAGAACGGCAGGAATTAGAGGAGAGAGCCACTCGCTATCTGGGGGAGGTTCGCGATCGGCTCCGGACCCAGACACACTAAAGGGCGGCCGCCCGCTCCTGCGATTTCCGAATTGCGGAACCGGGTTGACTTTGCGGTTGTGAGACCGCGGCGCCGAAACGAAAAAGGATTCCTGGCGCGTCAAAGCTCGCAATTGGCTCTGGAAGGAAGCCGGTAGCCGCCCTCACCGTAGACTGGTTCTATGAACTCCTCCTTCTACTAATCTCCCTTATCGATAAAGGGACCTGGGAACCTTAAATCGTTCCCACTGCCAATATGCTCCTGTGGTTGCAGGATGTCAAGTCCCCGTGAAAAAACTCGCTTGAGGTATTTTTCCGCAGCTTAAATCACGCGGAGCTGTTTGCTGGTCGGTGTCAGAACCTCATATCCGGTCGGCGTCACCATCACGGTGTCTTCGATCCTTATGCCTCCGAACCCTTCGAGGTAGACGCCGGGCTCGATGGTGATAGCCATGCCGGATTGCAGGCGTTGTTTGTCGCGCTTGCCAATGCGCGGCGGTTCGTGAATTTCGAGGCCCAGCCCGTGGCCGGTGGAGTGAATGAACGCCTGCTCGAGCCCATAGCCTTTCAGTACGCGGCGCGCTTGCCGGTCGACGTGCGCGGTCGAAACACCGGCGCGCACCGTGTCGATGGCAGCCTGTTGCGCCTCTCGAACCGCGCGATAGAGGCGCTTTACCTTGGCAGTCGGCGAGCCCAGGAACAGCATTCGCGTCATATCGCTGCAGTAGCCGTCGCGCAGGGCGCCCATGTCCACCACCACCAGGCCGCCTGCTTCGAGCTTAGCTTCCGTGGGCTGTGCGTGCGGCAAAGCGCTGCGGGTTCCGCCGGCGACGATCGTTTCAAAGGCGGGCTTCTC
>Ga0335080_10003106_pt1 | contig 16722 bp, 10 predicted proteins | sample Lox_Sample_34_FD_206720 | JGI IMG/M metagenome (GOLD analysis project Ga0335080, IMG submission 206720) | Soil microbial communities from Loxahatchee National Wildlife Refuge, Florida, United States - Lox_Sample_3.4 | ecosystem: Environmental > Terrestrial > Soil > Wetlands | place: USA...
CCACGTGTTCGGCTGGGAGGCGGAGGCGGCGGTGGAGGAAGCGCGCCACCAGGTCGCCGCCGCGCTCGGCGCCGACGACAAGGAGATCGTCTTCACGAGCGGCGCGACCGAGTCGGACAACCTGGCGGTGCTCGGCGTGGGGCGGCTCCTGCGTGAGAAAGGGCGGCATATCGTCACGGGGCAGACCGAGCATCGCGCGGTTCTGGACCCCTGCCAGGCGATGGAGCGCGAAGGATTCGAGGTGACGCGGCTCGCCCCGGACCGATCCGGCGCGATCTCGCCAGAGCAGGTGCGCGCCGCTCTGACGGACGGGACGATCCTCGTGTCGCTCATGCTCGCCAACAACGAGATCGGGACGATCCATCCGATTTCCGAGATCGGCGCCGTCTGCCGCGAGCGCGGCGTCCTCTTCCACACCGACGCGGTTCAGGGATTCACGAAAATCCCGTTCGACGTCGCGTCGGCTTCCGTCGATCTCGCGTCGGTCACGGCGCACAAGCTGTATGGCCCGAAGGGAACGGGCGCGCTCTACGTGCGCGGCCGCAACCCGCGCGTGCGTCTCGCGCCGATCCTCCACGGCGGCGGCCACGAACGCGGCCTGCGGTCCGGCACCCTGAACGTGCCGGGCATCGTCGGCTTCGGAAAGGCCGTCGAGATCGCGATGGCGGAGCGGGAGACCGAGGCGCGCCGCCTGCGGCGGATGCGCCGTCGGCTCGATCGCGCGGTCCGGGAACAGGTCGACGACGTGGCGTTGAACGGCGCGGCGCTTCCCGAAGTGGACGCCGACGGCGCGCTTCTCCCCGGAGAGCGCGAGCGCCGCCTGCCGGGGAATTTGAACCTCTCTTTCGGCGGCGTGGACGGCGAGGCGCTGCTCATGGATCTCAAGGACCTGGCCGTCTCCTCGGGTTCGGCCTGCACGTCGGCGTCGATCGAGCCATCGCACGTCCTGAAGGCCATCGGCGTGCCGGACGCGCTCGCCCACGCCTCGATCCGCTTCGGCCTCGGGCGCTTCACGACCGAGGAGGAGGTGGAGTTCGCGGCCTCCTCCGTGGATGTGGCCGTGCGCCGTCTGCGCGAAATGGCGCCGCGGCGCGGCTGAACGGAACCCGAGCCGTGAACGTCTGCGCGCTCCTGCTCTGGGTGTCGGCCGCGGCGGCGGCGACTCCGGCCCCCGCGGCGCCCGACGTCGAGCGCGGGGTCGCCGTCCCGATGCGCGACGGCGTGCGCCTTGCCGCCGACGTCTTCCGACCCGCGCGCGCGGGAAGATTCCCGACATTGGTCGAGCGCACGCCGTACGACCGGAAGCGGCTCGAAGATCGCGAGATCCTTCAGGAGGCGCTCCGGCGCGGCTACGCCGTCGTCCTCCAGGACGTTCGAGGCCGCTTCGACTCGGCCGGCGAATACGTCCCGTACGTGAACGAGGGCCGCGACGGCTACGACACGATCGAGTGGGCCGCCGCGCAGCCCTGGTCCGACGGCCGCGTCGGAACGTTTGGCCTCTCGTACCCGGGCGCCGTCCAGTGGCTCGCGGCCGTCGAGTCGCCGCCGCATCTCCGGGCGATGGCGCCGGAAATGACGTTCTCGTCGCCGCGCAACTTCTTCTACGCCGGCGGCGCCTGGGACCTGTCCTGGATCGCGTGGATCTGGAACAACATCGCGCCGGACGCGCGCGTCCACAAGAGCCTCGACGGGCCGCGCACGGGCCGACAGGCGCGGGCCGCCTGGAAGAATCTCGAGAACGATCTTCCGTTCCGGATGCCGCTTTCCTCGGCGACCGAGCTGCGGAACGTCGCGCCCTATTACTTCGAGTGGCTGGCGCATCGTCCGAACGATCCCTACTGGGACTGGGCGGAGCTGCGCGGGCGCTACGGGCGCGTGGGCGCGGCGGTCCTGAGCGTCTCGGGCTGGCACGACGAAACCTATGGGCCCGAGGGCGCGATCACGAACTTCCTGGGACTCCTCGCGGCGCGCGCGGGACAGGCCGAACCGCGCGCCGAGCTCGTCCTCGGCCCCTGGGTGCACGGCGGGCTCGACTCGGACCGCTCGGGGGAACGCGTGTTCGGACCGCGGGCCAGGATGGACGAGGCCACGCTCGTCCTCGATTTCCTGGACCGCTACGTGCGCGAGAAAGCGCCGGTCCGTCCCGCGCCCCGCGTGCGCGCCTTCGTGATGGGAGAGAACCGCTGGCTCTCCGGCGGCTCCTGGCCGCTGCCGGGGACGGCGACCGTCTCGCTCTATCTCGCGCCGGGCGGAAGGCTCGCGCGCGAGGCGCCGTCGATTCCGGCCGCGGCGAGCGAGTTCCTCTCGGATCCGGAGAAGCCGGTCGTGGATCCGCACGGCACCGACGCCGGCGCCCACGACGAGCGCGCGTTGGCCGGCCGGCCCGACACTCTCGTGTTCGAGACGCCGCCGCTCGAACGCGGCCTGCGGGTCCTCGGCGCGATCGAAACCGAGATCCATCTGTCGTCGGACGCGCCCGACGCCGACCTCTGGGTCAAGCTCCAGGACGTCGCGCCGGATGGCACGGCGTGGAATCTCTCGAGCCCGGGTACCGACGTCCTGCGCGCGAGCGAGCGGGAGCCGGGCACGGAGCGGCGGCTCCTCGAGCCGGGCCGGCCGGTCGTGATGCGCCTTCCGAATCTGCGCACCGGGAACTTCTTCGCGAAGGGACACCGCGTTCGCGTCGTTCTCTGCGGCAGCTTCCTGCCGCACTTCTCGCGCAACCTGCAGACGGGCGAATCCGAGGCGACCTCGTCTGCCGCGCGCCGAGCCGTCCTCCGCGTCCATCACGACGCGGAGCATCCCTCCCGCATCCTGCTGCCTGTCCTCGACGACGTTTCGGCGGCGGGCGGGGTTTCCGGAGGAGTGGGCCGAAACTGACGCTTCTCACCGAGACCGTCCGGGCGCTGCCCGCGTACGAGGACCTGTGCGAGCGGGTACGACGGGGAGAGGTCCGTTCGCTGGTCGCCGGCGGCGTCGGTGCCCTGCCGGGATTGCTGCTTGCAGCCCTCGCGGCCGATCTCGGCCGGCGCCTGGCCGTCGTCGTGGCCGACGAGAAGCAGGCCGAGCGGCTCGCGCAGGACCTCGCGGCCGGCGGCGCCGGTCCGGTCCTCCGTGCGCCGGCCCCGCAACTGACGCCGTACCAGCGGATCCCGCCGTCGCTCAAGGCGCGGCGCGACGAGTTTCGCCTCCTCGCGGCGCTCGCCGCGCCTCCGCCGTCCCTCGTCGCGATTCTGCCCGCGACGGCGCTCTTCGCACGGCTGCCGTCGCCGGCGGACTTCACGCGGCTGTCGGTGCCGCTGGCGGAAGGCGCGGAGGACGTCTCGCTCGCGCGCCTGACGGCTCGGCTGACCGAGCTCGGCTACCGTCGCGGAGACCTCGTCATCGAGACGGGCGATCTCGCGGTGCGCGGCGGGCTGCTCGACGTCTTTCCGCCGGACCGGGAGCTGCCGCTCCGCGTCGAGCTCGACGGCGACCGGATCGCGTCGATCCGCGTCTTCGACCCCGACACGCAGCGGTCGAGCGACCGGCTGAAGGCGGTCCACGTGCCGGCATTCGCGGCGGCGCGGGAATCGGGAGAGGAACGGGCGCTCCTCGAGGATCGCCTCGGACGGCCGCCGTCGGAGGCGGAGCGCATCGTCTTCGCTCCTGCGGCCGCCCCGATGCCGGCCTCCTGGCTCACGCACGCGGGCGACGCGCTCCTTGCCGTGCTCGAACCGGCCGCGATCGAGGAGGCCGTCGCGGGGTACGACGAGCGCGTCGCGGCCGACCGCGATCCCGATCGCGACGTCCTCGCCCCCGAAGAGCTCCTCCATCCGGGCGAGCGCGTCCGCGAGGCGATCGCGGGAATCCTTCTCCGCTTCGACCGCCTCGGCGTCTCCGAGGGCGAGGCGCTGCGCCTCGCGGCCGAGGAGATCCCGGGACACGCCGGCCGTACGAAGGAAGCCGCCGCCGAGATCTCGCGGGCGCTCCAGTCCGGCGAGGAAGTGCTCGTCGCGGCGCGCGCGGCCGGAGGCGAGGAGAAGGTGCGGCGCTTCGCGCGCGAATACGAGATCCGGGTGACGACGGAGGGGGAGCCCGGCGCTCTGCGCGTGGCCGCCGCGGAGATTTCGGCGGGCTTCCGCCTGAGAGCGCCGCGAATCTCCGTCTATGCCGAGGCCGAGATCTTCGGGGAAGAGCGGCCGCCCGTGACGCGGCGCCAGCGGCCCTCGGAAGCCTTCCTGTCCGACCTGCGGGACCTGAAGCTCGGGGACGCCGTCGTCCACCGCGACTACGGCATCGGCCTCTTCAAGGGCCTGAAGCGCGTGCCGGTCGAGGGGACGGAGCGCGAGTTCATGGAGATCGGCTACGCCGACGACAAGACCCTGCTCCTCCCCGTCGAGCGATTCGATCTCGTGCAGAAGTACTCGGGCGTCGAGGGCGTGGCGCCGGTCCTCGACCGGCTGGGCGGCGCCGGATGGGGCCGCCGCAAGGCGTCGGTCCGGCGCGCGATGCGCGACATGACGGACCAGCTCCTGAAGCTCTACGCGCGGCGCCGCGTGGTCAAGGGATTCTCGTTTTCGAAGGACTCGCCGTGGCAGAAGGAGTTCGAGGACGCCTTCGAATACACGGAGACGCCGGATCAGGCGCAGGCGATCGCCGACGTCAAGCGCGACATGCAATCGGACGAGCCGATGGACCGCCTCCTCTGCGGTGACGTCGGGTACGGAAAGACCGAGGTCGCCATGCGCGCCGCCTTCAAGGCCGTGCTCGACGGCAAGCAGGTGGCGGTTCTGGCGCCGACGACGGTGCTCGCCGACCAGCACTTCCGGACGTTCCGCCGGCGGTTCGCGGCGTTCCCCGTCACGATCGAGCTCCTCTCGCGATTTCGCTCGCGCGTCGAGCAAAAGGAGGTCGTGGCGAAGATCGCGGAGGGGAGCGTCGACATCCTGATTGCGACGCATCGGATGCTGTCGAAGGACCTCGCGTTCCGCGATCTCGGGCTCCTCATCGTGGATGAGGAGCAGCGCTTCGGCGTGGCACAGAAAGAGAAGTTGAAAGAGTGGCGGGCCTCGATCGACGTGCTGGCGATGTCCGCGACGCCGATTCCGCGCTCCCTCCACCTCTCGCTCTCCGGCCTGCGGGACCTCTCGATCATCGAGACGCCGCCGCGAGACCGGCTCGCCATCGAGACGCAGGTCGTGCCGTCGAAGCCGGCGGTGATCCGCGAGGCGATCGAGGCGGAGATCGCGCGCGGCGGCCAGGTCTTCTTCGTGCACAACCGCGTCGAGTCGATCGGCCGCGTGAAACAAATGCTGGAGGAGCTCGTGCCGGCGGCCCGGATCGCCGTCGCGCACGGCGCGATGCGCGAGGATGAGCTCGAGAAAGCCATGCGGCGGTTCGTGACCCGGGAGGCGGACCTCCTCCTCGCGACGACGATCATCGAGAACGGTCTCGACATCCCGTCGGCGAACACGATCCTGATCGACCGCGCCGAGACGTACGGCCTCGCGCAGCTCTATCAGCTGCGCGGGCGCGTGGGGCGCAGCGACCGCCCGGCGTTCGCGTACCTGCTCGTGCCCGAGACCGCGTCGCTCTCGGAGATCGCGCGCCGGCGCCTCGCCTCGATCCAGGAGTTCTGCGACCTCGGCGCCGGTTTCCGCATCGCGGCGAAGGACCTCGAGATCCGCGGTTCGGGGAACATCCTCGGAGGCGAGCAATCGGGCCACATCGCCGCCGTGGGTTTCGAGACGTATCTTCAGCTCCTCGAAGAGACGATCCGTGAGATCCGGGGCGAGGAATCGCCGCCCGAGCGCACGGTCACCCTCTCGCTCGGGCTCGACCTGACGATCCCGTCGGGATACGTCGAGGACGAGAACTGGCGGATGATGATCTACAAGAAGATCGCGCGGTCGGCCGACGAGCGGGCCCTCTCCGAGACGCTCGCCGAGATCGCCGACCGATTCGGGCCGCCCCCGCCGGCCGTCGAGCGGCTCGCTTCGTACGCGCGGATCCGCCACCGTGCGGAGTCCCTCGGAATCCATGCCGTAACGGCGCAGGCGGGGCGGGTCCACTTGCGGCTCGCGGAGGACACCGCCGTGGATCCGGAGCGTTTGCTCCGGCTCGTGCAGTCGACCCCGGGCGCCTCGCTCACGCCGGCCCGCGTACTGTCGCTTCCCGCGCCGCGCGGGGAGGAGCTCCCGGCCGCCCTCCTGTCGTGGCTCGAGCGCCTCTCGGGCCGCCCGGCCGCCTGAGGCCTTTTTTGGGGAAATTCCACCCTCCGACCCGTGTTATGTAGGGCCATCATGCGATCCATTCTCATCACCGGCCTCGTGTCCGCCCTCGGCATTTCGGCGACCCTGAGCGCGGGAGAGCTCATCGAGTCCGTCGTCGCCCGCGTCAACGACCAGCCCATCACGCACAGCGAGTTCGAGACCCGGTGCGGCATGGAGCTACGGGGCACGCCCGACCTGGCCGGTCGGAAGAAGGTCCTCGACGAAATGATCCAGGAGAAGCTCCTCGAGGAGCGCGCGAAGTCCCTCGACGTCCAGGCGACCGACGCCGAGGTCGAGGAGGCCGTCGAGCGCGTCAAGCGACAGTACAACCTCGCGACGGACGCCGAGTTCGACGCCGCGCTCGCGCAGACCCACATGACCCGCGATGACCTCAAGAAGCAGTTGCGCCAGACGATCACGATGCAGAAGGTCGTCGGCCGCGAGGTCACCGGAAAGATCAACATGAGCGACGACGTGCTGCGTCTCGAGTACGAGCGGCGCAAAGACGAGCTCTACCGCGTCCCCGAGCAGGCGCACGTCTCCGAAATCGTGCTGCGCTTCGCCTCGCAGGACGGTGACGCACAGAAGGCCGCCGCCGCGAAGATCGAGGAGGCGCGCGCCAAGATCGCGGGAGGCGGCGCGTTCGCCGACCTCGCGAAGCAGTACTCCGAGGGCAACGCCCGCGACCGCGGCGGAGATCTCGGCACCGTGTCGAAAGGGGAGCTTTTGCCGGCTCTCGACGCCGCCGTCTTCGCCGATCCGCCGCAGGAGTACCCGGCGCCGGTCCTCCTGCCGGGCTCCGTGCACCTCTTCCGCGTGACCGACCGAAAGCCCGCCGGCTACAAACCGTTCGCCGAGGTCCGCGGCGATCTCGAGAAGAGAATGTCCGAGGGCATCTACGACAAGCACTTCAACGAGTACGTCGAGAAGCTGCGCCGCGAGGCCTTCGTGCGCATCTACGATCCCGCCCTGGCAAAGGCGGAAGAGCAGGCGACGAAGGGTTAGAGCGGCTCCTCGGACGCCCGGGCCCCTCCCGTCGTAGCCGGTTGGTCTCCCACCACTAGATTTCGCGCCGTCAGCGACTTCCGGCCGGCGGCGGCCATTACGCCGGATTAGCGCCCCTAATTTTTTTAGGCAAACGCTTTCCCTTGACTAACAAACCACGGCGCTCCTAACATCGCGCGCAGTGGCCTAATCTGGAAAAAAGTGGGGGAAAGTGGTCCTGATTTGTAGATCGGGACACGAAAAAGGATGGATCGCTTTCGGGGCAGTGCCCCGGCCCGGCTCGATGAGAAGGGACGGTTGAAGGTGCCGACCCTCTTCCGGCAGCAGATCGAAGAGACCTTCGGTCCGGACCTCTTCGTCACGTCGCTGCACGGCCGCGAGATCCTCCTGTACCCGCTCCCGGTCTGGCAGGCGCTCGAGGAGAAGCTTGCGTCGCTGCCGGCGATCCACCGCGCGAAGCGAAAGTTTCTCGAGCGCGTCAACTACTACGGACAGGGCGGCGCGCTCGACGGACAGGGGCGCGTGCTCATCCCGCAGATTCTGCGCGACGCGGCGAAGCTCCCGGCCGACGTCGTCGTCACGGGCAATATCGATCACCTGGTCGTGTCCGATCGCGGCGCGCTCGCCTCGCGCCTCCAGGGCGAGGACTTCACCGCCGAGGACTACGACGAGCTCTCGAAGCTGCTGTCGTGAGGGGAGAGCGCATTTCGAGGGGAAGCACGGAGTTTGGAGACGGACGCCATTGAGAGGCCCGCGCACACGCCGGCGCTCCTTCGGGAAGTCGTGGAGTGGCTGCGCCCGGAGCGCGGCGGCTTCTTCGTGGACGCGACGGTCGGCGCGGGCGGCCATGCCGCGGCGCTCCTCGAGAACGGGCCGGAGATTCGTCTTCTCGGGCTCGACCGCGATCCCGACGCGCTCGCGCTCGCGCGGAAACGCCTCGAGCGCTTCGGAGCGCGCGTGGAGCTCGTCGCGGCGGATTTCGGCGATCTCGATTCGGTCCTCGAGGGGCGGCCCGCGCCGGACGGCGTTCTGGCCGACCTCGGCGTTTCCTCGATGCAGCTCGACACGCCGGCCCGCGGATTTTCCTTCCGGCGAGACGGTCCTCTGGACATGCGGATGGGGAGCAGTGGCCGAAGCGCCGCGGACATCGTGGCCGCGGCATCGGCCGAGGAATTGACGCGGATTTTCCGCGAATACGGGGAGGAACGGATGGCGGCAAAGATCGCGCGCGGGATCGTGGCGGAGCGGAATCGGGGACCCATCACGACGACCCGGCAGCTCGCCCGCATCGTGGCGAGCGCCAAGGGGTCGCGCGAGAGGATCGATCCCGCCACGAGGGTCTTCCAGGCGCTGCGGATCGAAGTCAACCAGGAGCTCGTCGCGCTGTCGCGTTTCCTCGCCGCCGCCGTCTCCCGCGCCCGCGCGCGCGGGCGGCTCGCGGTCATCTCTTATCACTCGCTCGAGGATCGGGTGGTCAAAGAGACGTTCCGGCGCGAGTCGGGCACCTGCCTCTGCCCGCCGCGGATCCCACGCTGCGTTTGCGGCGCCCGGGCGGCGCTGCGCGTGCTGACGCGGCGCCCGATCGTTCCCTCGGAGGACGAGCGGCGCGTGAACCCCCGGTCGCGGAGCGCGCGGATGCGCGTCGCCGAGAAGCTCGCTCTTTGAACTGAAAACCGAGAACTGTGAACTGAAGACTTCTCCATGACCTCCGCCGCCTACGCGCAGGCCAAGCGCGTCGAGAACCTGCACCTGACGCGCGAGCGCGACCGGCGTCGCGGCCGCGAGCTCGCGACGTTCCTGCTCGTCGGGCTGCCGGTGGCGTGCGTGCTGCTCGCGTATGCCGCGCTCCACATCGAGACGGTTCGGGTCGGCTATGCGCGCGAGGCGCGGGTGCGGCGGGTGCTCGAGCTCGACGAGGAGGGACGGCGGCTGCGTGCGGAGCTCGCGCGCGCCTCGTCGCCCGATCGCGTGGCGGCGCTCGCGGCGCGCAAGAAGCTCCATCCGCCCGTCCCGGGTCAGATCCAGTACTTCGAAGCGCCGCGGAAGCCGGGGTCGTGAACTCGCTCTCGCTTCGCCGCGTCCGCTGGTTCACCCTCTTCCTGGCGTTCTGGGCGGCCGCGGTCGTGACGCGCCTGCTCTGGGTGCAGGTGGCGCAGGGGTCCAAGTATCGGGCGCGCGCCCAGCGCCAGCAGGAGCGCCACGTCGAGGTGTCGCCGCGGCGCGGCTCGATCCTCGATCGCAGCGGGCGAGAGCTGGCCGTCTCGGTCGAGTGCCCGTCGATCTACGCGATTCCCGACGAGGTCCCGGGCCCTGCCGCGGTGGCGCGCGCGCTCGCGGGACCCCTCGAGATGACGCCGTCGGAGATTGCAGCGAAACTCTCGCGGGACTCGGGATTCGTCTGGCTGAAGCGCAAGGTCGATCCGGACATCGCCGACGGGATCCGGCAGCAGAAGCTTCCCGGAATCCACTTCGTGACGGAGACCAAACGCCTCTATCCGAGAGGCGCGCTCGCCGCCGCGCTCCTCGGCTACGTCGGTACGGACGACCGGGGGCTCGGCGGCCTCGAGTACTCCTACGACCGCACGATCCGAGGAAAGCCCGGCGAGATCGTGGCCCTGACCGATGCGCGGCAATCGCGCTACGGCGAGATCGAGACGCCGGGCCGGCCGCCCCAGGAAGGCGCGACGCTCGAGCTCTCGATCGATTCGGGCGTCCAGTTCGCCGTCGAGCGCGAGCTCGCCGCGGCCGTGACCGAGCATGGCGCCCGTTCGGGGACCGCCGTTCTCCTCGATCCGCGCGACGGCGAGATCGTGGCGATGGCGAGCGTTCCCGGCTTCGACCCGAACCGTTTCAACCGCTATCCGGCGGACGCGCGGCGCAACCGAGCCATCGCGGACGCCTACGAGCCGGGATCGACCTTCAAGATCGTGACCGGATCGATCGCGCTCGAGAACCATCTGATCGCGCTCGACGAGGTCATCGACACGGGCGACGGCACGATTCGCGTCGCGAACACGACGATCGCCGAGGCGGACCATCACCGCTACGGGCCATTGACGCTCGCCGGGATCTTCGAGCACTCGTCCAACGTCGGCATCATCCGCGTCGGCCTGCGGGTCGGGCCGCGGCGTCTGTACGACGGCGCGACGGCCTTCGGCGTCGGACGCTCGACGGGAATCGACCTTCCGGGCGAGAGCGTCGGGCTCTTCCGCGATCTGCCGCGCTGGTCGGCGCTCTCGAACGCCTCGATCTCCATGGGGCAGGAAGTTTCGGTGACGGCGCTGCAGCTCGCGCGCATCACGGCCGCGGTCGCCAACGGGGGCCGGCTCGTCGCTCCGCGTGTCGTGCGCCGGATCATCCAGCCCGACGGCACGGCGCAGTCGGTCGAGATTCCGCCTCCCGTGCGCGTGATGTCGCCCGAGACGGCCGAAGCGTTGCGGCAGATCCTCGTCGGCGTCGTCGAGCGCGGCACGGGCACTTTCGCGGCGATCCCAGGCTTCGTCGTCGCGGGCAAGACGGGCACCGCGCAGAAAGCCGGCCCCGGCGGCTACCAGCCGGGCCGTTACGTTCCCAACTTCGTCGGATTCGTGCCGGCCGAGACCCCGCGCCTCGTCGGCGTCGTCATCCTGGAAGAGCCGCACGGCAAGTATTACGCCCGCGACGTCGCGGCTCCGGTCTTTTCCCGGATCCTCTCCCAGGCCCTCTCGATCCTCCGAATTGCGCCCGAGGAGCAGCGCGTGCCGGCGACGGTGCTCGCCTCCTCGGGCCCTTTTTTCGCCGCCGGCATGGTCCCGGCCTCGGCGCGCCGGATGCCCGCGGACGGAGGATTTTCGGCGGCGCCGGCGGCCGGCGGCCTTCCCGATGCTTCCGGGCTCTCGGCCCGGCAGGCGCTCGCCCTGTTCGCGAAGCGCGGCATTCCGGTGCGGCTCGAAGGGAGCGGCTTCGTCGTTTCGCAGCGTCCGGCAGCCGGCGCGGCGTGGACGCCCGGCGCCGCCGTGACCCTTTCGCTTTCGGAAGACGCCGCGGCCGTCTCCCGACCCGGCCGCGGACGCGAGGAGACGCTCTCCGCGACACCCGGTCCGTGAGGCTCATGGATCTCTCCTCGGCCGTCCCCGGAGCCGAGACGGCGCCGCGCGGCGCCGGCGCCGGCGCCGATGTCGACGTACGACGCATCGTCCATGACTCGCGGCACGTCGCGGCCGGGGACCTCTTCGTCGCGATCCGCGGCGCGAAGTCCGACGGCCTGGCGCACGTGCCGGAGGCGCTCGCGCGCGGTGCGGCCGCCGTGGTCTCGCAGGAGGCCCCGCTTCCGGGGGTAGCAGTGCCCTGGGTGCGCGTCCCGGACGCGCGCCGGGCGCTGGCGCTCCTCGCGGCGCGCCTCGCGGGCGATCCGGCCGAGAACCTGGTGCTCGTCGGCGTCACGGGAACCAACGGCAAGACGACGACCGCGACGCTCCTCCAGGCGCTCCTGGCGCGGCGATATGGAGGCGCGGGATTTCTCGGGACGGTCGGCTACCGCATCGGGCGCCGGGAGATCCCCGCCGACCGCACGACGCCGGACGCGGTGCTCCTGCAGGAGCTGCTCGCCGAGCTCGTCCGCGAGGGCGTTCCAGCGGCTTCGATGGAAGTCTCCTCGCACGCCCTTTCGCTCGCGCGCGTGGAGGGCTGCCGTTTCGATCTCGCGGTCTTTACGAACCTCACCCGCGATCACCTGGACTTCCATCGCGACATGGAGGACTACTTCGAGGCCAAGGCGCGGCTCTTCGAGCTCAGAAAACCGGGCGCCGCTGCCGTCGTCAACGTGGCGGATCCGTTCGGGCGGCGGCTCGCGGCGCGGACTCCCGGCCGCGTCGTGACCTACGCCGCGGTGGAAGTGGAGGGCGGCGCCGACGTGACGGCGGCGTCCGTGCGCTGCGACCTCTCGGGCACCTCCTTCGAGGCGATGTCTCCGGCGGGCCGATTTGAAGTGAAGTCGCCGCTGCTCGGCCGGTTCAACGTGGACAACCTGCTGGCCGCGGCGTCGGGGGGGCTCGCGTTGGGGATGCCGCCCGGGGAGATCGCCGCGGCGCTCGCATCGGTGCGCCGCGTGCCCGGCCGGCTCGAGCCGGTCGAGGCCGGCCAGTCGTATCGCATCCTCGTCGACTACGCGCACACGGAGGACGCCCTCGCGCGGCTTCTCGCGGCCGTCCGGGAGCTGACCGACAAGAAGATCATCCTCGTCTTCGGGTGCGGCGGCGACCGCGACCGCGGCAAGCGCGAGCCGATGGGTCGGCTGGCGGGGTCGCTCGCCCACATCGCGATCGCGACGTCCGACAATCCGCGCACGGAGGACCCGGAGAAGATCCTCGACGAGGTCGAGCGCGGCCTCATCATTTCGGGCGCGACGAAATATCTCCGGCTCGCCGACCGGCGCGAGGCGATCCGCGCGGCGATCGATCTCGCCAACCCGGGCACGGTCGTCGTGATCGCCGGGAAGGGACACGAGACGACGCAGGTCATCGGCGACCGCGAGGAGCCTTTCGACGACCGCGCGATCGCGGCGGAGCTCGCGGCGTCCCGATGAACTTCGCGACCTCCGATCTCGCCGCGGCCCTCGGCCTGGCCTCTCCCGGCGAGGTCCGGCTCTCGGGTGCCGCCGTCGACTCGCGCGCAGTGCGCCCGGGGGACCTCTTCATCGCGCTGCCGGGGGCGCGGGTGGACGGGCATGACTTCGCGGCCGAGGCCGTGAATCGCGGCGCCGCGGCCGTCCTCGCGTCGCGAGAGATCGCCGCGGTCGCGGGACGCGTGCCGGTCCTGCGCGTGCCGGACACGGGCGAGGCGCTCATGCGGTTCGCCGGCTGGATCAAGCGGCGCGCGGGCTTCCGCCTCGCGGCGATCGGCGGCTCCGCCGGCAAGACGACCACGAAAGAGTTCGCGGCGGCGATCCTCGCGCGCCACGCGACCGTCGGGAAGACTCCGGGGAACCAGAACAGCGCGATCGGTTTCCCTCTCTCCGTCCTGAACCTGTCGCTCGCGCCGGACTGGATGGTCGGAGAGATGGGGATGAGCGCGCCGGGGGAGATTTCGCGGCTGTCTCGGGAGTTCACGCCGGACGTGGCCGCGATCACTCTGATCGCGCTCGAGCACCTGGAGTTCCTGGGTTCTCTCGACGGGATCGCGAAGTCGAACGCCGAGATCCTCGAGGGCCTGAAGCCGGAAGGAGTTTTCGTGGTCAATGCCGACGATCCCCGGATCGGGGCGATCGCGGCGGCCCACGCCGGACGCAAGCTCCGCTTCGGCCGCGAGGCGGCCGCCGACGTGCGGGTCGAGCAGATCGTCACGGGGGACCGCGGCTCGCGCTTCCGCCTGAAGGGCCCCGCGGGAGAGGTCGTCGTCTCGCTGCCCCTGCCGGGCAGTCACCAGGTCTCGAACTTCCTGGCGGCCTCCGCGGTCGCGATCGCGTGCGGCGCCTCGGTCGAGAACTGCGCCGAGGCGGCGGGCCGTCTCGCGCCGTCGCCACATCGCGGCGAGACGCTGCGGCACGCGTCGGGAGCGCTCCTCTTCGACGACGCGTACAACGCGAGCCCGCCGTCGATGCGCGCGGCGCTCGACACGCTGAAGCTCCTGCCGGGCAAGCGCAAGATCGCGGTCCTCGGCGACATGCGCGAGCTCGGGCCCGAATCGGAGTGGTGGCACCGCGAGACGGGGCGATACGTCGTGGGCCGCGCCGACCGGCTGATCTGCGTCGGACCGCTGGGACGCTTCCTCGGCGAAGGGGCCGTGGAGGCCGGCTTCGCCCGCGCGGAGGTGCGTACGCTCGAGAGCCCGGAGCAGGTGTCGAACCTCCTCGACTCCATGCTCGACGCCGGAGATACGGTGCTCTTCAAGGCGTCGCGAGGCGTTGGTCTCGAGAAGGCCGTCGCGCGGCTCGCGACGCCCGGAAACCCGCGCGCGGGGGCCTGATGCTGTACTACTGGCTCTATCCGCTCGCGAAGCAGTACCCGGTCTTCAACGTCTTTCGTTACATCACGTTCCGGACGGCGATGGCCGCGCTCACGGCGCTCGTCCTTCTGCTGCTTCTCGGACCCGGCATGATCCGGGCGCTCAAGCGGCGGCAGATCGGCCAGGCGATCCGCGAGGAAGGGCCACGCTCGCACCTGTCGAAGGCGGGCACGCCGACGATGGGTGGGCTGCTCATCCTCCTCGCCGTCACCGTCGCGACGCTCCTCTGGATGGATCTGTCCAACCGGTTCGTGTGGATCGCGCTCGGCACACTGCTGGCGCTCGGCGCCGTCGGCTTCGCCGACGACTACACGAAGGTCGCGCGCAAGCGGAGCCTCGGGCTGACGGGCCGCGGCAAGCTCGTGCCGCAGTTTCTCGTGGCCTTCGCCGCGGCCTGGGCGATCGAGCAGTGGGCGGCGCACGGCGCCTTCTCCTCGGTCGTGACGTTCCCGTTCCTCAAGAAGGTGATCCTCGACCTCGGTCTCTTCTACGTGCCCTTCGTGGCCGTCGTGCTCGTCGGCTCCTCGAACGCCGTGAACCTGACCGACGGCCTCGACGGCCTCGCGATCGGCGCCGTGGGGATCGCCGCCGGCACCTACGCGATCCTCGCGTACGTCACGGGAAACGCGGTCGCGGCGCGCTATCTCCAGATCCCGCTCGTCGCCCAGTCGGGCGAGCTCGCCATCTTCTGCGGCGCCCTCGTGGGCGCCTCCCTGGGGTTTCTCTGGTTCAACTGTCACCCCGCCGACATCTTCATGGGAGACGTCGGCTCGCTACCCCTCGGCGGGGCAATCGCGGCCGTCGCGGTCATGACCAAGCAGGAGATGCTGCTCGCGATCGTGGGCGGCCTCTTCCTGCTCGAGGCGCTTTCGGTGATCATCCAGGTCGTGTCCTTCAAGTCCACGGGCCGGCGCGTGTTCCGAATGGCGCCGCTCCACCATCACTTCGAGCTCCTGGGCTGGGCCGAGTCGCGCGTCATCATCCGCTTCTGGATTCTGGCGCTCTTCTTCGCCGTCGCCGCCCTCTCGACCCTGAAGCTGCGATGAACGCCGCGACCGACCGGACTTTGCCGGATGTCCTGCCCGCGAAGGTGGCGATCGCCGGCTTCGCGCGGAGCGGCCGCGCGCTGGCATCGGCGCTGCGCGACCGGGGCGTCGCCGTGTCCGTCGCGGACGAGAAGCCGGCGAGCGCATTCCCGGAATCGGCGGAACTGGCCGATCGCGGCGTCGCGTTCTTCTTCGGCCGCAGTGGCGAGGGCGCGCTCGCCCTCGAGGGAGCCGACTGGCTCGCCCTTTCGCCGGGCGTCCCGCTCGATGCGCCGATCGTCGCCGCGGCGCGCCGGAAGAAGATGCCGGTGCTCGCGGAATTCGAGATCGCCTGGCGCATCGCCGAGAGCGAGGTGGAAGGCGCGAACCGCTGGGTGGCCGTGACCGGCACCAACGGCAAGTCGACGACGACGGCCTGGATCGCCGACGTTCTGCGTCGCGCCGGCCGGCCGGTCGCCCTCGCGGGAAACATCGGCGTGCCGCTTTCGGCGTTCCTCTCGGAGCGCGCGCCGCGCGACTTCGTATGCGAGCTGTCCTCCTTCCAGCTCGAGACGGTGGACCGCTTCGCGCCGCAGGTGGCGGTGCTCACCAACGTCACGCCGGACCACATGGACCGCTACCCCGACTTCGAGGCCTACGCGCGGGCGAAGGAGCGCGTCTTCGCTCGCCAGCGGCCGGACGACGCGTCGGTCGTGAACGCAGACAATCCGCGGGCCGCGGCGGCACGGACTCCGGCGCGGCGGGTTCCGTTCTCGAGAATGGGCGCGGTCGCGGGCGGCGTCTGGGCCCGGGACGGCGTCATCCGGTCGGCCATCGCCGGACCCGAGCGGGAGGTGCTCGCGGCCGACGCGCTCGCGCTCCCGGGAACGCACAACCTCGAGAACGCGCTCGCCGTCGTCGCGGCGGCCGACTGCCTCGCGGCCCCGCCCGACGCGATTGCCGAGGCGCTGACGCGCTTCGCAGGCCTGCCGCACCGGAGCCAGCTCGTGGCGGAGGCGCGCGGCGTGCGCTGGGTCGACGACTCGAAGGGAACCAACGTCGACGCGACGCAGAAGTGCCTGGAGGGATTCCCGGACGGCCGGGTGATCCTGATCCTGGGCGGCCGCGACAAGCACGGCGACTTTCCGTCGCTCGTCCCGACGGTCGCGCGCGCCGTGCGGCTCGTCCTGACGATCGGGGAGGCCGCCGAGACGATCGAGCGCGCGCTCGGCGGAACCGTTCCCTTCGAGCGCGCGGGCACGATGGAGGTCGCCGTGCTGCGCGCGGGAGAGGTGGCGGAACGGGGCGACACGGTGCTTCTGTCGCCGGCGTGCGCGTCCTTCGATGCTTATGCCAACTACGAAGAGCGCGGCAATCATTTTGCGACGCTCGCGCGGGCCGTGGCGGGCCCGGCCGCGCCCCCCGCCGAGTTGGGGATCCCCAGGGGCGGGAGCGCG
>Ga0335080_10003108_pt1 | contig 16720 bp, 18 predicted proteins | sample Lox_Sample_34_FD_206720 | JGI IMG/M metagenome (GOLD analysis project Ga0335080, IMG submission 206720) | Soil microbial communities from Loxahatchee National Wildlife Refuge, Florida, United States - Lox_Sample_3.4 | ecosystem: Environmental > Terrestrial > Soil > Wetlands | place: USA...
TGAGTGCGGGGCCCGCCTCGCGCGCGCGCGGGCCGGCGACCGCGCGCGGCGGCGGGCGCGTCGGGTCGCGCAGCGCGTCGGCCGCCGCGGCCGACGCGAGCGCAGCCAGGAACAGGGCGGTGGCGAGCACTCTCATACCGACATCCAGTCGCGCGAGAGGCTGAGCGCCCCGATCACGATGCGCACCCGATTGCTCGGATAGTCGCCGGCCAGAAGCTCCAGCCGCTGCCAGTGAATCCGCCACGGCAGGCGCTCGAGCGCGTGCAGGTAGTTGACGATCGACAGGTAGTCGCCCTCGACGACGACCTCGACCGGATGCAGGAACGGACCGCGATCGGCCGCCGGGTGGGCTTCGGCGCCGTCGGCGGCCGGCGTTGCCGGCCGCGACAGGCTCACGACCGGGAGGTTCCTCAGGCTCACGAGCTTGAGTGCCTGCTGCCCGGCGAGCAGCTCGCGCAGCAGCTCCGTCATCCGCTCCGGGGCAACGTAACCGCGCGCCGCGTCGGCCAGCGCCGCATCGATCTCGCGCAACCGCTCGACCAGCGCCCGGTTGCGGCTCGCGGCGGCGATCGCCGGGTCCTGGACCGCTGCGAGCCCGGCCTCGTCGGCCGCCTGGCCGCGACGGCGCACCTCCGCGAGGCGCTGCTCGGCGGTGCGCGCGCGCGCGGCGATCGGGTCCATCAGCAGCGACTGCCACGCGACGTAGATGAGCGCGACGCCGCCGCCGAAGATCAGCCCGCGCTCGCGCAGCGACAGCCGGTCGATGCGCTCGAAGAGCGGCCGCAGCCGCGCGCCGACGTTCGCGAGGGCATTCATTTGGCCTTCTCCGGCTCGGGCAGCGTGAGCCCGGGGGCCCCGAGCTCGAACACCGTGAGCGCCGGTGCCTCCTCGGGCTTCGCGCGCCGCATCACCAGATGGTCGAAGCGCGCCCCGTCGAGCGCGTGCTCCTCGCCGAGCGCGGCGAGGTAGGCCGGGACCAGCCGGGGGTCCGTCGCCGCGCCCTCGAAGGCGAGCCGGCTGTCGCCGGTCGAGACCACGAGCTTCCTGAGCCACAGCCCGTCGATCTGGCGCCGGGCCAGCGACTCGAGCCGCGCCGCGAAGCCGGAGCCGGGACTCGCGACGCCCTTCTTGACGAGGTCGAGCGCGAGCTCGCGCGCGGAAATCTCTGCCGACAGCGTCCGGGCCGCGGCATCGAGCTCGGCGGCGCTTTCCTTGGGGCGCAGCGCCGCGGCCGCGCGTTCGGCGAGCGCGAGCCGGGCCGCCTGCTGCTGCTCGAGCGCGGCGATCGCGCGCTCGACGCGCGCGGCACGCCACGAGGCGTAGCCAGCCAGCAGCGCGAGGCACGCGGCGAGTACGCCGAGACCGGTGCCGATCGCACGCGCCGAGAACAGACGCTTCTCGGCGCCGAGGATCGGTTGATACAGGTTGACCTGCTGTTCCATGGGGTGGCGCTCAGAGCGAGCGGTGCTCCTCGCGGAGCGCCGCGCCGATCGCGAGCAGGCACGTCGCCTGGGTCGCGGCATCGACCGGTTGCGCGCAGTGCAGCAGGCGGTTGAGATCGAGGGCCTCGACCTCGAGGCCGGTCTCGCGGCGCAGGTCCTCGGCGAGCGTGTCGGCGCGCGGGCCGGCCGGCGCGATCGCGATGCGCGTGATCGGCGGCTGATCGAAGTGGCGCTCGTAGTAGTCGAGCGAGCGCTGCAGCTCGAGCACGACGCCGGTGGGATCGACGCGGCCTTCGGCCGGTGCGCCGGCGTTCAGGTTGTAGCGCAGCGTCGCCTGCAGGTCCATCTGCCGCGCGAAGTAGAACGTGCGGCCGCGGACCAGCACGACGCTGGCCGCGGTCTCGCCGAGGTGCAGCAGCGCGACGCCGCGGTCGGCGGTCGGGACGAGCGCCGCCAGATTGCGCAGGCAGAGCTCGGGGACGTCGACGACGTCGAAGGCCGACAGGCCGCTCAGCGCCGCCGCGTGGCGCTCGACGGAGGCGCGGCGCGCCGCGACCGCATACAGCATCCGGCCCTGCCCGCCGCGGCCCTGGTTCGGCACGTCGATGACGTCGATGACGGCGTCCTCGACCCGAAAGTCGATCGCATCGCGCAGCCGCCAGCGCATCGCCGCGCGCATTTCCGCCGGCGGCACGTCCGGCGCCTCGACGAGCGCGAGCTGGTAGTCCTCCGAGCGCAGCACCGTACTCGCAGGGAGCCGCGGCAGTTCGAGCCGCGCGAGCGCCTCGGCCATCGCTTCGGGCGTGCCGGACTCGAGGCGCAGCGCCTCGCAGCGCTCGAGCACTGGCGCGCCCCCGTCGCGGCGCACGACCGCGACCGCGAGCTGGTCACGACCGAACGCGACGCCGAGGCGGCCCCGGGCCGCTACCGCCTTTTTCAAGAGTCCGAACACGCGACACTCCATGCCGGTCCGGCCGCAGATTTCGGCCAGTCACTGCATCAGGTAGCGGTTTCGGCGTACGGATCTTTAACAGAACGGCTTATACGCGCGACCTCGCGCGCGCCCGCGGGCCGGGTTCGTGACGCGGGTCACGGATTGGGCGGGCCCGCCTGGGAGCCGGGCGCGTCGTCGCCCGAGGCCCATTGCACCGCGTAGCGCACGAGATCGGCCGCCGAGCCGAGTCCCAGCTTCTCGCGCATGTTGCGCCGGTGCGAATCGACGGTCTTGGCGCTCATGCCGAGCGCGACCGCGATGTCCTGCGTGCTCTGGCCGCGCGCGATCTGGCGCAGCACCTCGCGCTCGCGCTGCGTGAGCGCATCGGTCGGCTGCGCCGCGTCGCGGGTGCGCGTCATGCGCGCGTAAAGCCGGCCCGCGAGTGCCGCGCTCACGTAATGCTCGCCGGTGAGCACCTTGCGCACGGCGGTCAGGATGACCTGGGAGGCCTCCTGCTTCATCACGTAGCCGCGCACGCCCATCGCCAGCAGGCGCTCGCCGTACACGGCCTCGTCGTGCATCGACAGCACCAGGATCGGAAGCGCCGGCCAGCGCTGGCGCAGCGTGCCGACCAGCGAGACGCCGTCGTCGGCGCCCAGCGTGAGATCGAGCACGACGACGTCCGGGCCGAGCAGCTCGATCGCCTTGAGCGCACTCGCCGCCGAGTCGGCTTCCCCGCACACCTCGAGGTCGGTCTCCGCCGCGAAGAGCTCGTTCAGCCCCTCCCGCATCAGCGGATGGTCGTCGACGATCAGGACTTTGGCCATCGGCCACCTTGCGCTGTCGCGCCCTGGACCTGCCGGGATGGCACCCCAGAGGCACTCCGTCGCCTGGACCTATTCTATGCGGTGCGCCGGCCCCCGGCGCAATCCGGTAGCGCTGCGCCGGGGGCCGTTACACCGGCCTCGGCGCACGCCGCTTCGGATCCGGCACGGGCGGTGGTCAAAAAGGCCAGAAACCCCTGCGGCGCGGAGTTCTCGCTGCAGCGCGGGACGAGGCTCAGCGTCTGCAGCCGCCGCAGCCCGCCGCGCTCCACCACGACCGGCAAATTCACTGATTCCCCGCCGAGGGCGCGGCGCGCGGCCGCGGCGACTGCCTCCGGGTCGTCCGCCCCGAGCAGCTCGACGAGCGTGCGGCCGACCGGTTCATGGGCGAGGCCGAGCCGCGCGACCAGCGCGCGGTTGCAGCGGGTCATCACCTGCGCCCGATCGAAGCGCGCGGTCGGAGTCGGCGCATCGTCGAGCAGCGTCTCGCAGGCGAGCTGCAGGACGTCCGCCTGACGCCTGGCGCCCGCCTCGACCGCGCGGTCGACGAGCACCGCGACGAACTCGCCGTGGCGCGGCTCGATCATCGCCGCGCTCAGCAGCACCGGCACGCGCGTGCCGTCGGCGCGCACGTACTCCGTCGCGACGGGGCCGGCGGTCCCCTGCATCTCGAGGTCCGCGCGGACCGCACGGTGCAGTGCGCGCTGATCCGCCGGCACGAGCTTCTCGAGCTCGACCGGCAGCTGCGAGGGCCGGAGCCCGAACGCCTCGATCAGCGCCGGGTTCGCTTCCTCGAGCGTGCCGCGTCGCAGGTTCCCGACCAGCATGCCGACGGCGCTCGAGTCGAACAGCCGCCGGAAGCGCCGCTCCATCGAGCGCCGCTGGCTTTCGGCGAGCTGTTCGCGCGTGAGATCGACGAGCGTCGCCTCGAAGGCGACCGCCTCGCCCGACTCGTTCCACACCGCCTGGATCGCGGCCAGCGCGACGACGTTGAGTCCGTCGGCGCGTCGCAGCCGCATCTCGATGTTCTCGACCGCGCCCTGCGCGCGGGCGCGCTGCAGGACCGCCTGGAACGTCCCCGGTCCGATGTAGGTCCGCTCGATGAAGTCGGGCGCAAGGAGCTCCGCTTCGGAACGATAGCCGAGCAGGGCGACGAGTCCCGGGTTGACGGCCGTCAGCCGCCCGGCGACGTCGGCGCAGAACGCGCCGACGCCGAGCGTGTCGAAGAGCTTGCGGTAGCGCCGCTCGCTGTCGGCCGCGGCGCGGCGCGCGTCCGCAAGATCGTGCCGCGCGCGCCGCCGCTCGTTCTCGGCAAGCAGGCTCATCGCGAGCGCAAGGAGTGCCGCGACCGCCGCAAGCCACTCGCCGCTCGCGAGCAGCGCGGTCGCGCCGACCGCCGCGACCCATGCGAGGCCGCGCAGCAGGAACAACAGCGAGGGGCCGCGCCGGCCGTTGCGGCCGTGCGCCGGCCCGCGATCGGACGCCGGGTCAGGAATCATTGCGCTCCGCCGCAGTCGCCCGGGCGGAGGCTGGGCGTACTGTCGGCTACCGGGAGATCGGCCGGATCCGCGGGCTCTTGAGCCGGGAACGGCCGGCTGAGGCGTGTGTCACGGTCGCTTTGCGACCGGCTTCGGCGCAGCGACCGGCTGGACCGCGAGCGCCAGGTGCACGACGACCTCGACCTTGCGGCCGACCATGCTCTCGTCGGCCCACTCGCCGGCGCCGAGCCCGAAGTCCAGGCGATCCAGCATCACGCGTGCATCGAGCGTCGCGCCCCCGGCCGCCGGTTTCCAGGCGAACGGAAATGCAATCCGCTTGGTGTGGCCCTTGATGACGAGGTCGGCGTCGCCGACGGGCCCGGCGGGCGTCGCGCGGATCGCCACCGTCCGGAACGTCGCCGTCGGGAACTTCGCGGCATCGAACCAGTCCGCGGTCACGAGCGCCTGGTCGCGGTCGGGACTCTGCGTATCGATGGATTTGATGCGGATCGTCACGTCGAGCGAGGAGCCGGCGAGATCGTCGGCGGCATAGGCGATGTTGGCGTCGAAATCGCGGATCGCGCCCGTGAACTTCTCGCCCTGCTGGGTGCCGACGAAGGTCAGCGTGCTCTGCGCCGGAACCACGACGTAGCGCGGCGCGGGAAGCGCCGGCGCCGCGACGCCGGCGAGCAGCAGCGCGAGCATCGCGCCACCGCCTTTCACTCTGCCCCCCGGCGCGCGACCAGCATCGAGCGCAGCGTGTGGTCGCGGTCGATGAAGTGGTGCTTGAGCGCCGCGAGCGCGTGCAGCACGACGATGGCAATCAGCACCACGACGGCCGACTCGTGGATGTCCTTCGCGGTCGCCTTGAGCACCGGGTTGCTCGCGGTCAGCGCCGGAAGGTTGAAGAGATGAAACCACTGCAGCGGGAAGCCCGCCGCCGAGTTGTAGAGCCAGCCCGACAGCGGGATCAGCAACATGAGCACGTAGAGCAGCCCGTGCGAGGCGGCCGCGGCCCGCGCCTGCCACGCCGGCATCGGCGCCAGCGCCGGCCGCCGCTCGGAGAACCGCCACAGCAGCCTCAGCAGCGCGAGCCCGAGCAGCGTGAGGCCGATCGACTTGTGCAGCGCATAGATCCGGAGCTTCCGGGCGCCGAGGGGCAGGTCGGTCATGTAGTAGCCGATCGGGATGATCGTTGCGAACAGGACCAGCATGCCCCAGTGGAACAGGCGCGTGACCGCGCCCCACGCCGTGGCAGTCGCGCGCAGTGCCATCGCATCAGGCCTTCGGCACGTACGACTCGACCTCGATGCGGATCGTGACGTCGTCGCCGACGACGGGCAGCAGGTACGTCACGCCGAACTCGGAGCGGTGCACCGTCACCGTCGCCGTGAAGCCGGCGGCCGGCGTCTTGCGCATCGGGTGCTCGCCGACCTTGTTGACCGTGAGGTCGAGCACCACCGGCTTGGTGACCCCGTGGACCGTCAGATCGCCGTGGACCCGGCCGTGCGTCGCGTCGGTCCGTTCGATCCGGTTGCTGACGAAGCTGATCTCCGGGTAGGTCGCGGCGTCCAGGAAGTCGTGGCTCAGCACGTGCGTGTTCCACTTCACGTCGCCGAGCTCGAGCGTCTGGACCGGGATCTTGGCCTCGACCTTCGACTTCGACCAGTCGTCGTTGTCGAACACGAACGTGCCGTCGCCGACGCGGAACTCGCCGACCGAATTCGAGAAGCCGAGGTGGTTGATGTAGAAGGTCACGCGCGAGTGGGTCGTGTCGAACGTGTAGGTCACGGGCGCGGCGGATGCGGCGCTGCCGAGGCCGATCAGGGCGGCGGCGAGGAACGGGGCGCTGAACTTCATGGTTACTCCGTAGGTCAAGGGGCGTGAATTCGGAGGCGGTGCGGGATGCGGCAGTGTAGCGGCATCGACGCGACCGCCTGACATCGGTTGATGCTGGGCGGCTATTGTCAGGACATGGGGCCGGGCTGGATAGGACCGCCGGGCCCAACACGAGGTTTCCCTAACGCGAACGTCGGCCCTCGTCGGCGACGCTCTCCCAGGGCGGGCGCGGCCGCATCGCGGCGACCAGCCGCTCGACGACCGCCCGAACCCGGGGCGCGCCGTGGCGGTCGCGCGGATAGAGCGCGTGCAGCGCGGTCGGCGTCGGCCGGCACGCGGGCAGCACCCGCACCAGGCGACCGGCGCGCAGCGCATCGGCCGCGATGAACTCCGGCACCAGCAGCAGCCCAAGACCCGCAATCGCCGCGCCGCGCATCAGCTCGCCGTTGTTGGCAACGAAACGGCTCTTGACGCGCACGGTTCTGAGCTCGCTCGAGCCGCGCAACGGCTGGAACTGCCACACCTGCCCCGCCGCGAGGTGCGCGTAGCCGATGCAGTCGTGCTCCGGCAGCGCCTCGAGGCTCGGCGGCATGCCGGCCCTCGCGAGGTATGCGGGGCTTGCGCACAGTACGCGCGGGATGTCGGCGAGCTTGCGACCGATCAGCGAGGAGTCGGCGAGCGCGCCGACCCGGATCCCGAGGTCGTAGCCGCTGCCGAGCAGATCGACGACCCGGTCGTCGAGGTCGATCGCGACTTCGAGGGCCGGATGCTCGCGCAACAACGGCCAGAGCATGTCGCCAAGGTACATCGTGCCGAAGGTCATCGGCGCCGCGATCCGCAGCAGGCCCCTGAGCTCGCCATCCGCCTCGCGGACCGCGCTCGCCGCCTCGTCGAGCGCCGCCATGATCGCCCGCCCGCGCTCGTAGAAGGTCCGGCCGCGGTCGGTCAGCATGACGCTGCGCGGCGAGCGCTTCAGAAGCGTCGCGCCGAGCCCGCGCTCGAGCTCGCTGACGCGCTTGCTGACGACCGACTTCGCGACGCCGAGCCGCCGGGCCGCGGCCGAGACGCTCCCGGTCTCGACGACTGCGGCGAAGGCGGAGATGTCGTCCAGCTTCATCGGCATCGTTCGCATCCCGCGTCCGGCGTGTGCGACAGTATAGGTGGTCGCGCTGCGCGCCCGCGGCGGTGCGACCGGCAGCCACCGGGGGTGCGTCCATGAGCAAGGAAATCGCCCGCAGCAAGGCCGCGGTCATCGAGTTCGACGGCGGCAAGTGCATCCACTCGCGCCATTGCGTGCTCGACCGTCCGGACGTGTTCGTGCCGAACGTCGAGGGTGAATGGATCCACCCGGAGAAGGCGACGCCGGACGAGCTCGTCGCGCTCGCGCGCAACTGCCCCTCGGGCGCCATCGTCACCAAGCGCCTCGATCGGGGACCCGGCGAGACCGCGCCACCCGTCAACACCGTGCGGGTGCTCGAGAACGGACCGCTCGCGTTTCGCGCCGAGCTCAGCGTCCGCGGCGAAGCGGCCGGCTTTCGCGCGACGCTGTGCCGCTGCGGGCGCTCGCAGAAGAAGCCCTACTGCGACGGCTCGCACGCGGGCGCGGGTTTCACCGCGACGGGCGAGCCGCCGGCGCGCGACTCGAAGGCCCTCGCGACCCGCGGCGGCGCTCTGCGGGTGATGCCGGTCAGGAACGGGCCGCTCAAGGTCGAGGGCGCCGTCGAGGTGATCAGCGGCACCGGGCACACGCTCAACCGCGCCACGTTGCTCGTCTTCTGCCGCTGCGGCCATTCGAAGACCAAGCCGTACTGCGACGGCAGCCACGAGGCACTCGGGTTCGTCGCGGACTGAGGCTCGTACTGGACGGTTTCGGCGGACGAGCGATGGATGGCGAGGTCGCGGGGCGCGTCCGGCCGTACTCTCGCACTGCACCATGCCCATATAAATGAGTGCGCGCTGCAGTGCAGCGATGGGCCCATGCAAAACCGGCATGCGCGCCACGCGCGCGTCATGCTAGCGTGACACGGTGTGATCGATCGCGGCCGACGCCGAGCGCCGGCCGGGCCTCCCGCGCAGCGAGGTTGACTGAAGATGCACACGACGTCCCCGCCCGAGCCGACCGAGCTTCACGTCCTGCCGGATGCGGAGATCGAACGCCTCGAACTCTGGGCGGCCGCATCGGCGGCGCTGATCGCGCACGCCGAGACGCTCGAGGAACTCGAGCACCGCGCCGACGAGGACCGGCGCGCCGCCTAGACGGCGCGCCGGCTGCGAGCGCAGCCTTCCGCGAATCGCGGCGGGGGTTCCTGCGGCCTATTTCTTGGCGCGCATCCAGACGGTCGAGCCCGAGAACTGGCGCCCGTCGGGCAGGGTCCCCTTCCCCATTCCGGTCATCGTCTTGCCGTCCTTGGAGACTTCAATCGTCGTGATGCCGACGACCTTGCCGCCGCGGCGTTCGGTGCGGATCAGCGTGTGCTTGTCGGGCTGGATCACCGTCACGCTGTCAAAGTACGTATTGCCCGTGACCGGCGCGTCGTTGCCATCGGCCTTGCCGGTGTACTCGTAGTGAATCGTGCCGCTCGCATACTGGTAGTCGACGACGGCCTTCATGGCGCCGCCCTTGACCGCCGTGACCGACACGTGGCCGCTCTTCGGGGCGGCACGTCCGCCGAACGTCGACTTGCCGACATCAAGGTCCCAGTTACCAACCAGCGAGTCCTTGCCTGCGGCGTGGGCAGCGCAGAGCGTCAGACCGAGTGCGGCGCCGAGCAGCGCGCGCCAGAACATTCCCCTCTTCATGCGTTGTTCTCGCTTGTGTTGTAGTGACGTAATGACCGCCACGTCGTCGTGGCGGCGAGGACGCGTCCGCACCCGTCGCAGTGCCCCTCGCGTCCAACCCGGGCGCCCTTCATAGCACGAATCGATCGCCGGCCGAGAGCGCCTGTCCGATTGGTGCGTCGCAGCTGGCCGCGAGTCTGCCGCGCGGGCTGCCGCGACCGGGCCGAGCGCGACCCCGGCGACCGGTCCTCGGGCGGCGCGTGCGCTCAGCGCGTGGCGCTCCACCGATAGGTGCCTTCGACCGCCACGGTGCGCCGCTCGCCCGGGACCTGCCAGGCGATCGTCGGCGTCGGCGCGAGCGGTGCGCCGAGCGTGCCGCCCGTGTACGCGTAGCGCCGGTCGCCGAGGTTGCGGCCGACGACCGCGAGCTCCCAGCTGTGCGCGGAACTCTCGAGCGCGACCCGGGCGTTTGCCGTCCCGTAGGCCGGCTGGTAGTTGAAGTCGTTGATGACGTTGAACTGGATCTTGTCCTGCCAGGCGTAGTCCGCGTAGATCTTGAGCGCGCCGGCCGGCGTCGGCACGAGGTAGGTGCCCGCGAGCGAGGCCTGCCAGCGCGGCGTCTGGTAGAAGTCGTTGCCCGAGAGGTCCTGAACCGGGCCACCCGGGAACGGCGTGTACAGGAAGGTCTGGTAGCGCGCATCGGTGAGGCCGAGCGTCGCATGCAGGGCCGCCCGCTCGACGATTCGCCACCCAGCCTCGAGCTCAGCGCCGCTGATCCGCGCGCGGCCGGCATTCGTGATCAGTGTCACCGGCGTGCCGTCCGGGTTGAGCCGCGCCAGCAGCCGTTGCATGTCGTCGTACTGGCCTAGGAACACGTCGCCGTTCAGCAAGAGCGCACCGCCGAAGAGCTCGTTCTTGATGCCGAGCTCGTAGTCGGTCAGCTGCTCGGGCCGAAACGGCTCGTCCTGGATCGTCGCGAGCGGCGCGTTCCAGCCGCCGGAGCGCTGGCTGCGCCCGATGCGCGCGTAGGCGCTGACGCCGTCCGCGAGACGGTAGTGCGTCGAGGCCTCCCACGACCAGTAGCCATACCCCACGCTCTTGTGGATCGCCGGACACGGGCCCTGGATCTGGAACGTCGGCGGCGCGGTGAGATCGAGGATCGTGCAGTTCTGGCCGAACAACGGAACGTCGACGAAGCTGTTCTCGTCGAGCTCGCGCAGGTCGTCGGTGCGGCGCACGCCGGCGGCGACCGCCCAGTCGCGGGTCACGTGGTACTCGCCATGCACGAACGCCGCCTCGGAGCGGTTCATCACCGCGTTCTGCTCGTAGACCGGGAGGGCCGTGAAGAGGCGTGTCAGGTCGAGCTGGCCTCCGGTCGCCTGCATGACCGCCGGGTTGATCAGGTTGATCGCGTTCAGGAAGTCGGGCGAGGCCGGCGCCTGGATCGACGGCGCGCCGCCGTTGTCGCGGAACCAGTAGAGACCGCCGACCCAGTCGAGCCGCTGGCCGAGCGAATTGCCGGACAACTGCAGCTCGGCGCTCTTCTGGTTCGAGCTGTTGAACAGCGTCGTGTCGGCCAGCGGCAACGTCGAGGCATCGACGTCGAGGGCCGTGCTCGCATCGAGGTGCCGAAAGCCCAGGATCAGCTTGGCGGCGAGGTCGCCGGCGAGGCGCTGGTTGACGGTCAGCATGAACGCGTCGGTGCGCGCGCGATCGAACGCCGGAAACCCGGCGTCGGTCTGGTACGGGTCGGAAGGGAATGCGACCGTCGGCAGGCCCGGGACCGGGAACTGCGAGAACAGCCCGCCGAGCTGCGCGACGAGCGTGCCGCCGCCCGGGCCCGCGAGCGGATGCAGCACGGCACCGGCCTCGTCGGCCTGGAACAGCTCGTAGGTGAAGTAGACGTCGGTCGACGTCGAGGGCGTCCACAGCGCGCCGACGCGCAACTGGTGCCGGTGCTGGTTCTCGAGGTTCGACTGGCCGCTGCCGACGCTCGAGCCGAACCCCTCGTGCTCGTCGTCCTGGTAGGCGAGGCGCAGCGCAAAGCCGTCCGCGACCGGCAGGTTCACGATCGCCCGGCCCAGGAACGACTGGTAGTCGCCGCCGCCCACGGTGAACTCGGCCGAGTAGCGGTCGAGCTCCGGCCGGTGCGAATAGAGCGAGATCGCGCCACCCGTGTTGTTGCGCCCGAACAGCGTGCCCTGCGAGCCGCGCACGACCTCGACGTTGCCGACGTCGAGCAGGGTGCCCATGGCGCCCTGGCCGTTGGCGACGTAGACGCCGTCGATGTAGAGGCCGACCGCCGGATCGAACACGATCGCCGAGCGGTTGACCGTCTGGCCGCGCATCGTGACGTCGAGCGCCGAGACCGACTGCGGCGAACTGACCATCCGCACGTTCGGGACGTCGCGGCCGACGTCGTCGAAACGCACCGCCGCCTGGTCGTGCAGCTGCGCCGCGCTCACGACGCTGGCCGCGAGCGGCACGTCCTGCAGCCGCTCCTCGCGGCGGCGGGCATGCACGACGACTTCCTCGAGCTGCGTTGCGCCCGCGACCGATTCATCCGGCGGCCCCGCGGCGTGGGCCGCCGACCCGAGCAGCAGCGCCGCGGCGACGCCGCCCGCGATCGTGGGCCCGGCCACGGCCGGGCGCCTGGGAAAGGCGCGGGATCCGGTTCGGTCACTCATGGTGTTCCTGGTACCGGTGAGGCGGGCGCGATCCGCAGAGCGCGCCCGAATTCTAGCGCCTTCGACCCACCCGTGGGCCCGTTGCGGCGCGCCAGGCCGCGGAGCATGCTGACCTGCCGGTCGCGCACCGGCGACACCCCGCGAGGCCGCGATGAACCGTTTGAAGGCCACCCTCTGCACGTCGCTCCTCTTGCTCGCGAGCGCGGCCGTGCCGGCCGCGGCACCCGAGGCGCAGGCCACTCTGATTCGCAATGTGCGGATCTTCGACGGGCACGACGTCGCGGCCGGCAGCGGCGAGGTGCTCATCGTCGGCAACAAGATCGAGGCGGTGTCGCGCGGCCCGCTCTCGCCGCCCGCGGGCACGCATCCGACGGTGATCGACGGCGGCGGCCGGCTGCTGACGCCCGGTTTCATCGACGCGCACGTGCACCTCGGGCTCGTGCTGACGCACTCGGCGCTCGAGGACAGCGACCCGACGTACGTCGCCTCGCTCGAGCTGCGCGGCGCGGAGGCGGCGCTGCTGCGCGGCTTCACGACCGAGCGCGACACCGGCGGCTCGGTGATGGGGCTCAAGCGCGCGATCGACGAGGGCTACGCGGCCGGGCCGCGCATCTACCCGTCGGGCGCCGCGATCTCGCAGACCTCCGGGCACGGCGACGACCGGCGCTACACGGATCGGCAGCGCCACTGGGGCGGAACGCTGAGCTTCGCCGAGCGGCGCGGCGACGAGGTGATCGCCGACGGCGTGCCGGAGGTGCTCGCGGCTGCGCGCGAGCAGCTCCGGCTCGGCGCCGTGCAGATCAAGGTCATGGCGAGCGGCGGCGCGGCTTCCGAGTTCGACCCGCTGTACGTCACCGAATACACGCCGGAGGAGCTGCGCGCCGCGGTCGATGCGGCCGCGGGCTTCGGCACCTACGTGACCGTTCACAGCTACAACGCCCAGAGCACGCGCCGCGCGATCGAGGCCGGCGTCAAGTGCATCGAGCACGGCCACCTGATCGACGAGCCGACGATGCGCCTGCTGGCCGAGCGCGGCGTGTTCCTGTCGACCAACGTCGTCGTGTACGAGGAGCTGCCGCCCGGGATCACCGCGGCGCAGAAGGTCAAGTTCGAGCAGGTGCGCGAGGCGACCGACGCGATGATGAAGCTCGCGCGCAAGTACCACGTCAAGCTCGGCTTCGGCACCGACCTCATCAACAGCCTCGACGCGCAGGCGCGGCAGAACCGCGAGTTCACGCTGCGCAGCCGCTGGTTCTCGCCGCTCGAGATCCTGCGCCAGGCGACCTCGGGCAACGCCGAGATCCTCGCGCTGTCGGGACTGCGCAACCCCTACCCCGGCAAGCTCGGCGTCATCGAGCCGGGCGCCTACGCCGACCTGCTGCTGATCAACGGCGACCCGCTCGCCGACATCTCGATCCTCGAGCATCCGGACAGCGCGCTCGCGCTGATCATGAAGGACGGCCGGATCTACCGGGACACGCGCGGCGCGGCGTCCCGCTGACCGGCGGCCGCGATCGGAGGACACGCGGATGCGACGGCTCCATCGGCTTGCGATCGCGCTGCTGCTCGTTGCCGCGCCGCTCGCCGCCGCGACGACGCCGGGCGAGGTCGGGGTCGGCGAGCAGCTGCGCGAGGCGACGATGCAGGGACTCAACGGCCCGCCGCGGCGGCTGTCGGAGTTTCGCGGCAAGCCGCTGATCATCAACGTCTGGGCCAGCTGGTGCGGGCCGTGCCGTCAGGAGATGGCCTCGCTCGACCGGCTCGCGTGGCTCGAGCTTGCGCGCTCCTTCAACATCATCGGCATCTCGACCGATGACTACGCCGACCGCGCCAGGGCGTGGCTCGCGGACTCCAACGCCACGATCAGCCAGTTCATCGACCGCAAGCTGCAGATGGAGAACATGCTCGGCGCCTCGAAGCTCCCGCTGACGGTGCTGGTGGGGGCCGACGGCCGCGTGCTCGAGAAGATCTACGGCGCGCGCGCCTGGGACTCGCCGGAATCGCTGCAGCTGATCGAGCGGACGTTTCGCGGCGCCGCGCCGCCGGCCCGGCCGGCGCGCTGACGGCCCGATCAGGCGGCCGGGCGGTGCCGGTGGGTGATCCGAGCATGCAGGGCGCGGGGGCGACGCCGACCGATGCGACGGCGCGCCGGATCCTGCTCGTCTACGGCGGCCATCCGGGTGGTCGAACGGAGAAGCTACGCGCCGCGGCCGAGAGCGGCGTGCGCGAGGTCGGCGAGAACGTGTCGCTCGCCGCCGTGCCGGCGCTCGAGTGCGGCCCCGCGCACGTGCTCGCGGCCGATGCGGTGCTGCTCGGCACGCCCGAGCACTTCGGCTACATGTCGGGCGCGCTCAAGGACTTCTTCGACCGCAGCTTCTATCCGCTCGAAGGCCGCACCGCCGGATTGCCCTATGCACTCTTCGTCAGCGCCGGCAACGACGGCACCGGCACCGTGCGCGCGGTCGAACGCATCATCGCCGGGCTCGGGTGGTCCGCGGTCGCGGCGCCGCTGGTCGTCGTCGGCGATCCGGACGAGGCGGCACTCGCGCGTGCGCGCGAGCTCGGCGCAACGCTCGCCGCCGGCGTCGCCGCGGGCATCTTCTGAGCGGGACCGCCGATCGACACCCGGCCGGAGGCGCGATTAGACTCGCGCAAAGAGGACCGTCGCCATGATCTTCCGGCAGCTCTTCGATCCGGCCTCATCCACCTACACCTACCTGCTCGGCGATCCGGCGACCGGCGAGGCGCTGGTCGTCGATCCGGTGCTCGAGCACTGGCAGCGCGATGCGGCGCTGCTGCGCGAACTTGGCCTCGGGCCCACGACGACGCTCGAGACGCACGTGCACGCCGATCACGTGACCGGGGCGTGGTGGCTGAAGCGCGAGTTCGGCTGCGAGATCGCGCTGTCGGCACGCAGCGGCGCCGAGGGCGTGGACCGTGCGCTGCGCCACGACGACCGCGTGCGCTTCGGACGGCGCCACGTGCAGGTGCGTGAGACGCCGGGCCACACGGCCGGCTGCCTGACCTTCGTGCTCGACGATGCGAGTCTCGCGCTGACGGGCGACTGCCTGCTGATTCGCGGCACCGGCCGCACGGACTTCCCGCAAGGCGATCCGCGCGCGATGTTCCGCTCGATCCGCGACCAGATCATGACGCTGCCGGCCGCGTGCCTCCTGTATCCGGCGCACGACTATCGCGGACTCGCGACCAGCAGCGTCGGCGAGGAACGTCGCTTCAACCCGCGCATCGCCGACAGCGTCGGCGAGGACGACTTCGTCGGGCACATGAGGAACCTGAACCTGCCGCACCCGAAGCTGCTCGACATCGCGGTGCCGGCAAATCTCAGGGTCGGCCGTCCGGACGCAGGCGTCGAGCAGCAGCGCCGCCCCGAGTGGGCGCCGCTGCGCTTCACGGTCGCGGGGATCTGGGAGATCGAGCCCGGCGCGCTCGCGGAGCTGCCCGGGCGCGTGCAGGTCGTCGACGTGCGGACCGCCGACGAGTACTCGGGCCCGCTCGGCCACATCGGCGGCGCGCGCCTGATCCCGCTCGAAGAGCTGCCGGCCCACGCCAATGAGCTCGCCGGCGATACGCCGGTCGTCGTCGTCTGCCGCAGCGGCTCGCGCTCAGCCCAGGGTGTGGTGCTGCTGCAGAAGGCAGGGATCCAGCGGGTCGCGAACCTCGCAGGCGGCATGCTGCGCTGGACCGCCGAGCACCACGCGGTCGAGAGCTGAGCGCGCCGCCGGCGCGATGCGTTACTTTTCCGGCTCGTACTTGAACGAGACCTTGACGCGGGCCCGGTAGGCCTTGACCTTGCCGTTCTCGATCACGACGTCGAGCTCGCCGACCTCGGCGACGCGCAGGTCGCGCAGCGTCTTCGATGCGCGCGCAATCGCCGCCGACGCGGCCTTCTCCCACGAGTCCGTGCTCGTGCCTACGAGTTCGATCACCTTGTAGACGCTCTCGGCCATGGCGGTTCTCCCGTCGCTGTTGTTGGTAAGGGCGCGGCGAGCCGCGCTCGCGACATCATGCGCCCGGTGGCAAGCGACCGGAAGGTGCGATTCGCGCGAAGCAACCGGCCGCGAAATGGTGCGTTGCGGCGCCGCGCGCCCGCCATCACCAGTAGTGGACCGCCATCCGCGTCGCGAGCGCGTAGAGGAGCAGCGCGAAGATCCGCTTCAGCACCGGGACCGGCAGCCGATGGGCGAGGCGTGCGCCGGCGAAGGCCGCCGGCGTGCTCGCGACGATCAGCGCGAGAAACGCCGGCACGTAGACGAAGCCGACGGTGAGCGTCGGCAGGTCGGGCGCGTGCCAGCCCGAGACGATGTAGCCGAGCGTGCCGACGAGCACGACCGGGATGGCCATCGCGGCGCCGGTCCCGATTGCCGTCAGCATCGGCACCCCGCAGTGGAGCATCCACGGCACGGTCAGGAACGTGCCGCCCGCGGACACGAGTCCGCAGACGATCCCGATCAGCAGGCCGGTCAGCAGCGTCGCTGCCGGGCCCGGCAGCGACGCGGTCGCCGACGCCCGGCGGCCGAGCAGCAACTGGGTCGCGCCGCCATAGACGATCACTGCGAATGCGAGCGCGAGACCGCGCTGCGGAACGAGGCCGCTCGCGAGCGAGGACAGCAGGGAGCCCGCGACCATGCCGGGCGCAAGGCGCGCCGCAACCGCCCAGTCGACGGCGCCGCGGACGTGGTGGGCGCGCACGCTCGCGCTCGCGGTCACGACGGCCGAG
>Ga0335080_10003109_pt1 | contig 16716 bp, 9 predicted proteins | sample Lox_Sample_34_FD_206720 | JGI IMG/M metagenome (GOLD analysis project Ga0335080, IMG submission 206720) | Soil microbial communities from Loxahatchee National Wildlife Refuge, Florida, United States - Lox_Sample_3.4 | ecosystem: Environmental > Terrestrial > Soil > Wetlands | place: USA: Florida...
AGCTCGAGCGAGGCCTTGGCGGCCAGGTAGCGGCTGCGGTCGGTGCGCGCCGCGCCCGCGCCCTGGTCGGCACGGATGATCTCGTCGAGCAACGCCGCGCGGCGCGCCGCATCGCCGCGCTGCTGCGCCAGGTCGGCGAGCTTCTGGCGGGCCTCCATCGCCGGCTCGAAGGGTTGCGGGAAGCGCTTGACGTAGCTTTCCCAGGACGCGACGGTCTTCGCAGTGTCGCCGGACTTCTCGTAAAGCGTCGCCGCCTGGACGAGCGCCTCGCGCTGCACGTCGACGCTGCCGCCGGGCGCCGACGCGATGCGCTCGAACTCGACCGCGGCCGGTCCCGGCCGGCCGGCCTCGACGTAGGCGACGGCGAGCTTGCGCGTCACTTCGGGCTGCAGCTCGCTCGTCGGGAAGTTCCGCCGGTAGCCTTCCAGCACCTCGATCGCCTTCGGCCAGTCCTTGAGCCCGATCAGCAGCGCCGCCGCGTCGTAGTCGGCGCTCGCGCGGATCTTCGAGTGCGGTGCGAGCTGCGCAATCCGGAGGAAATCGCCGACCGCGCCGGCCTCGTCGCCGGCCGCCTTGCGCGCCTCGCCCTGCTTGTACACGGAGGCCGCGATGCGCTCGTCGATCACCGGCCGTTGCGGATCGTTGGCCGCGAGCAGTGACTGCACCTGCAGGTAGGCGCCCTCGGCCTTGTCGAACTGACCGAGCTCGAACTGGCCGTTGGCGATGACGGTCCACACGGTGCGCTGCTTCTCGACGTCGATCGGCGGCTGGCGTGCGAGCGCGATGTCGGCGACATCGATCGCCTTCGCGTATTCCTTGAGGTCGTAGTACTCGCGCGCGGTACGCACCAGCACCGGCGCGCTCTCCGGGTGGCTCTGGAACGTCGTCGCGAACCGCAGCCCGCTCTCGAGGCCCTGGCGGTGCCAGGCGCTGCGCGCCTCGCCCTGCAGCGTCGGCTCGTGCTTCTCGTAGGACACGAGCGCCGCGTAGCCGGCGGTCGCCGACCTGTCGTTCGGCGGGTAGCCGTAGGCACTGTGCTCGTACTCGAGCGCGGCGTCGTGGAACTGGTGGCTCTCGAACAGCGTGTCGGCCAGCAGGTAGTTGGTGTTCGCGGCGTCCTTGTCGTCCGGGAACGACTGCAGGTACACGCGGTACCAGTGCGCCGCCTCCTGGTAGTCCGCCGTCTGCTTCGAGGTCTGGGCCTGCGAGTGATAGTAGGCGGCGAGGTCCTTGACGTTGGTCTTGAGCTCGCGCACGACCAGCGGCGCATCGGCCGGCTGGCGATGAGCCCAGAACGGGGATCCGAGCTGGTAGCGCTCGACGTACTCGCGCTTGCCGTCGAGCACCAGGCTCGCAAACCCTCCGCGCTTGTAGGCGTCGATCGCCTGCATCTGCAGGAGCGGCGCGTGCTCGTGATCCGGCTCGCGCTTGGCGAACGCGCGGTAGGCGTCCGCCGCGTCGGTCCAGCGCTCCTTGCTGACGTACAGGTCGCCGAGCGTCCCGTACAGCAGGTAGGCGTAGGGCTTGGGCCCGTGGCGCTTCAGGAACGCATCGACGCCCTTGGCGTCCTCGTCGAAGGAGAAGGTGATCGCGCACACCCGCAGCGTGTCCTCGACGAGCTCGCGCTGCGGCCGCGTGAAGCCCTCGAGGTCGCGCTCCTTGCCCTGCGGGTCGATCAGCTTGATGTCGAGCAGCTTCGCGAACGAGTCGAGCGCGCCCTCGGACTCGCCGCGCTTGAACAGCGACCAGCCATGCTTGTACAGGCTTTGCTCGTAGAACTCGGACTTGGAACCGAACTTCATCACGTGCGCATAGGCCGCCTCGGCGTCCGCCCAGCGCTTGTCGACGAACATGATCTCGCCGCGGCGGAACTGCGCCTCGTCGATGTAGCGGCTCGAGGGGTAGCGGCGCACCAGCTGATCGAGCGTGCCGAGCGCCTTGTCGCTCTGCTGGTCGGCCTCGTAGGCGCGCGCCAGCTGGTAGAGCACCGCGTCATTGCGCTCGTAGTTCGGGTACGCGGCGAGCAGCTTCGTGTACAGGACGATCGCGTCCGACGTGTCGAGCGGCGAGCCCGACGTCAGCTCCTTCTCGATGCGGTTCAGCTCGCCGGCCTCGAGCTTGAGGTCGCCGAGCCGGCGCATCGCCTCGGCGCGCAGCGCCGCGTCGCCGCGCTCGAGGTTGAGGAATTCCTGGTAGTTCTGCCGCGCCTTGTCGGCGTTGGCGTCGGTCGGCTCGTCGGGCGTGACGTCGACCGACTTGCCCTTGAGGTCGGCAATCGTCGGCTGCTTCTTCGGCGCCGCGGCCACGGCGACGCCCGCGGCCAGCAGGCCGGCGCAGAGCCACACGATGATGGGGGCCGCGCGCTTCATTGCGTGCCCTGCGGCGGCGTCGGCGCTTGCGGCGCCGGGCCGCGCTTGGCATCGAGGTCCTGCGTCGCGCGATCATAGATCGTCGCGAGCGAGTAACGCGCCTGCAGCATGTAGGTCGCGATGCGCTCCTTCTGCGACTCGAGCTCGCGCACCGCGATGTCGGCCAGGTAGTCGGCCTGCGCACGCTCAAGCGCCGCGAGCCGGTCGCGCGCCCCTTCGATGCGCGGGCGCAGCGCGGCGATCCGCGCGCCGAACTCGCCATTGCGGTCCGGAACGGCCTGCTTCGCCTCCTGAACCAGCGACCAGCGCTTCTCGGTCTCGCGCAGCGCCTGCGAGACCTCGCGCACGCCCTTCCTCACGGCCCAGGCGCGGGCCTTGAAGCCGTCGTTCATCTCCCAGTAGAGGACGCCGCGCGCCAGCCGCAGCTTGTCGCGGGCGTCGTCGAGGTCGGGGTCGTTGCCGGCGTTCGCCAGCACCGACTCCATCTGCTCGACCTGCGCCCACAGCTCGCGCTCGTGCGGCGTGCCGAGCGCCGCAACATCGCCGGTGTTCTCGGCGCTGACGACCTGCGACTCGATCTCCGTGCGCCGGCGCTGCAGCTCTTCGAGGTCGACGCCGTTGAGCTTGGCGAGGACCGCCGGCAGGCGCGTGTCGTAGCGCTCGCGGCGTGTGGCGAGCATGTCGTCGAAGGCTTCCACGCTGGTCGACCAGCCATCGAGGTTGCGCTCCATGTAGCGCAGCATTCGGAAGTTCTTCAGGCCTTCCTGGAAGTCGTTCTGGGCGAGCAGGTGATAGAGGTAGCGTGACTCGGGCGCATCCGGCAGCGTCGAGAGCTGCCAGAACCAGCCAAGCTGGCTGCGCGACTCGTTCTTGACGATCGTCTCGAGCATGCCGCCGCGCCGGATCGCCGCGATCGACTCGTCGAGGCGCCCGGTCTCGGCACCGAATTCGCGGATCGCCGTCTCGTAGTACTCGGCGGCCTGGCGGTTGGCGTTGAGCTTGCCGTAGGCATACGGGACCGCGAGGTAGCTCTCCTGGACCGCCGAATCGAGCATGCCGCGCCCGTGCAGTTCGAGCCACGGCACCAGCGCGTCGCGGTACTGCTGCGCATCGCTCGAGGCCCAGCCGACGCCGAGCAGCGCCTTGGTCGACAGCGGCCCGTCGAGCCGCACGCGCTCGAGCACCGGGCGCGCCTCGACGGGCTTCTTGGCCTGCAGCAGCGCGTAGCCGAGCGCCAGGTTCGCCTTGTCACGCAGCGCGTCGAGCTCGCGGTTGGTGCGCTCGAGCTGGCCGATCTCGTCGAGCAGGTGCGCGCCCTGGTCGAGCTGGCCGTTGCGCACGAACGCGACGCCCAGGTTGAACTTGGCGTAGGCCTGCCACATCACCGGGCCCTTCCAGTTCTCGAGCGCGGCGATCGCCTCGGGATACTTGCCCTGGTACAGCAGCGCCTGGGCGAGCAGCATCCGGCGCTCGGCCTCCATCGCCGGCGACAGGCCCGCCCTGCCCGCCGCCGCGAGCGTGTCGGCGGCCTTATCGAAGTAGCCGCGCTGGTACCACACCTTGCCGAGGAAGAACCGCGCGCGGTCGCGCACCGGCTGCGGCACGTTCTTGCGGTCCAACACCTCGGCGAAGATCTGGCCGGCCTCGCGATGCTGCCCGAGCGAGAGATACAGGCCCCCGAGAAGCAGCTGCGCATCACCCTCGTGGTGCGACACGCGCCCGAGCTGCTGCGCGGCGGTCAGGTGGGTCAGCGCCGTGAAATAGTCGTCCTGGTAGAAGTAATAGAGCACATCGCCGTAATAGAGGTCACGGACCTTGACCGGAGGCAGCGCCCCCGGCGTCGGCGTCGCCTTCGGCGCGGCCACGCCGGCGCTGAACGCCAGCGCCAGCAGGCACGCACACGCGCGCGCGCCGCTCGTGATGCCGCGTCGGCTCACTCCCACTCCTTGACCTTGAACTCGGGCTGCTGGGCGCTCTGGCGGTCGGAGATCTTGAGCTCGAGGTACTTCGCGCCCACGCCCTTCTCGAAGGTCATGTTGGCGCCGCGCTTGTAGTCGCGCTCGTGCGGTCCCTTGCCGGTGAAGAACGCCACGAGCTCGTGCTTGCCGGTCTTGAGGTTGCCGATGAATACCCGGTGCACGCCGCCGCGGTTGAGCGCCTCGACCTCGCGATCGGTGTACAGGTAGTTCGCGACCTCCTTGTTGTCGAGCTTGATCTGCACCGAGTCGAGCTCGAAGAAGGTGCCGACGTCAAGCGACAGGAACACCGCGACCTGGGTGTTTGCCGGGAACAGCAGCTCTTCCTCGAGCATGAAGAGGTCGCGGTTGAGGTCCAGCACCTCCTTCTTGAGACCCTGCACCTCGCCATCAAGGCTCTTGAAGTCGCCGCCGGTCGTCGCCGGCGCGGCCGCGGGCTCCGTCGCGGCGGCGGCCGCCGGCGCCGCCGCTGGCGGGGTGTCGCCGGCGTACGCCGGCGCACCGAGCGCGAGCACGCTGCAGGCCGCAAGCGCACGCAGCCACTGGGAGAATCGGGTGTAGGTGAGCATCGTCCGGGCCTTTCTGGTCATGCGCGCGAGCGCGCTCCGGTGATCCACAACAGCCAGCGCGGCAGCGCCAAAGCCGTGCGTCGGGCGCCACGGCGTCGCGAACCCCTGCCGCAGTCGAGCATCGCGAGCGCTATACGTGGACTGTCCATCGCGTACTCCGGGAATTCCTATTCGTCGAGTAGCTGCCGAATCTCTTTGACGAGGTCGGCATCCGACGCGGCGTCGAGCTCGCCATGCGCGTAGCGCACGACGCCGCTGCGGTCGATCAAAAGCGTCAGCGGCACGTCGGGCACCGCGAAGCGCTTGCCGACGGACTTTTCCGTGTCGACGCCGGTGCGAAACTTGGTGCCGACCGCGCGGGCGAGCGCCGTGGCCCTTGCAGCATCGTCATCGAGGCTGATCCCGACGACGACGAGACCGGCCTGGCCGTAGGTCGCATCGAGCTTGGCGAGCCGCTCAAGATACGTGCGGCACGACCCGCACCAGCTGGTCCAGAAACCGATCGCGACGACCTCGCCGCGGCGCTCGGACAGGCGGAAATTCCGGCCCGGTCCCGCGAACAGGCGCTGCACGATCTCCGGTGCCGGCTTGCCGATCAACGGGTGGCGCGCGCCGGCGTCGGCGGCCGTCGCCGACGACGAGACGCCGGCGAGCACGATCGCCAGCGCGGCACTCGCCGCACTGCGCCGGACCCGGACGTTTAATAGAGCGAGCCGCCGCACCACCGTCGCCACCGTCGCCACGAACTCCATGTCACCGAGCCGAGGGCAGCGCGCCCGCGTCGCGAGCGACCGTTGGCGAGCGTCGCGCAGGCCGCCGCAAAACGGACACGGCCACCCGCGGCAACCCCGCTATCCGCGTTGTCACGGACCGGTAGCTTTGCGTCCTCGCCTCGCGACGAGTTTGCCCTTGGCAGATTCTGTAAAGCTCGCACGCAGGCCCCACAGTGTCAACGCGCAGCTTCGACGCAGAGTGTTGGACGCTTCACAAAAACGCCGGACCGCGGTTCGTGCCCGAATCGAGTCGCCGGATAGCGACAGGCCGCGGCGCACCGCGCGGCTTGCGGCGTGAGGCGCGTCACGAGTGATCGAGCCTCGCGCCGGTGCGATGCAGGCGCTCGAGCAGGCCGCGCACCGCGCTCAACGCCTGCGGTGCCGGCAGCAAGCCCTGCTCGCTCACGATGCGAACCAGGTCGTCGACGGAGCGCTGCCCGTCGACGAGCGCGAGCAGCACCGCCTGTATGCGGCTGGCATCGGCGGCGAGCGCGAGCGACTCGGTCCTTGGCACGGCGAGCGTCGTGTCGGCGAGCCAGGGTGGGCCGGCGTCCTCGGCTGGCTCGCGCGGGCCACGGCGGCGCTTGTCGGCGGCGAACAGCGCCACGGTCTCGAGCCGTCCGTGGCGGCTCGCGGGTGAGCGCATGTAGGGCAGCGTCGCATCGCGCTGCAGGCCGACTTCAAATCCCGCGTCGGTGACGATCGCGCACACCTCGTCCGGTCCGTAGCGGCGCTCCGGACGGCGCCACGGGAACGCGAGCGAGCCGAAGTTGACCCAGCGCCCGCCCGGAACCAGCAGCCGGTTCACCGCGAGCGCCACCGATTCGAAGTCCAGGTCAACGATGTCGATGAGCCACGGCGTGACCACCGCATCGAAGCTCTGCGGCGCGAATGGCGCCCGCCACGCGTCGGCGAACACGAACTCGAGGCCCGCACGTGCGGGCGCCGGCGCCGCGAGCTCGCGGGGCAGCGCGACGTCGGCCTCGGTGCGCGGTGCGATCGGGAACTCAAACAGCGTGACGCGCTCGCCCCGGCTGACCCGCTCGGCGACCAGCAGCAGCAGCGGGTTGATGTCGAGCGCGACCGTGAGCGGCCGGCGGCTCGCCTGGTGCAGGTCGTAGGCGAGGCGGCCGCCGCCCGCACCCAGCACGAGGACGCGCTCCCGGCCGTCCCCGAGTGCCGTCCCCACCTCGGCGAGTGCCGCGGCGTTCTCCTCCTCGCCCCAGCACCAGTCGCGATGCAGGTTCGCATAGTAGGAGTGCAGGTCCTGGGTCAGCGGCACGTGCGTGCCGAGCGCGACCTGCGTGGCCTGCGCGAGCGGGCCGGGCGCGACGCACAGCGGCGCGAGCAGCGCACGCACGCGCTCGCCCTGCTCGCGATACGCCGCGCCGAGCCGCTGCAGCCGCGCGCGGGTCGCGGGCCGCGCCGCACTCGCGAGGTCGGCTGCGACCGCGCGCTCGGCGGCGGAGAATTCCTCGAGGTAGAGCGTCAGGCGGTTGCGCCACTCGCCGAGCGTCGCGTCAGGCTGCGCGAACAGCCAGGGGATCGACCCGAGCGTCGGGAACTCGAGCCTGCAGGTGCCGCACGCGAGGCGCGCGCCGGCGGCGGCGAGCGCCGCGCGACGGCAGCGCGGGCATTGCAGAAGCTCCAGGAGGCCCGGGCCTGGCATGGGCACAGCATGCCGGAAGCGGCGGACGCGCGCAGCCGTGCCGGCCATCCGGTGCCGGCCCAGGCCGCGCGGGGTTAGCCGCCGATCTTGCCGTTGACGATCGGCGCGAACGCCGTCAGCGCATCGAGCGCCGACCCGTTGCCGAGCGCCTGGTCCGGGAACAGCTGCGGGAACTGCGCCTGCTGGCCGTGCAGCGCCATGTAGTTGAGCAGCACCGTCTGAACGAGCAGCAGCACGTTGCTGGCCGCCGGGCTCGAGGCCGCGTCCACCGAGCCGTCCGGCGTGAACGCGCCGATCTGCTGGTGGCGGGCCGCCGGCAGGCCGCCGGCGCCGTCGAGCAGCTGCGGGCGCCCGGTGGGGTTGTAGACGAGGAAGTAGGTCGAGGCGACCGACTCGTTGTCGCTGCTCCACATGAACTTGTTGCGACCGTCGACCGAGGTGTCGACCTGGCCGTTCGCCGAGATGCCGCCATCGCTGAACACGTAGACCATCAGCGGCTTCTGCATCCGGGCCGCGTACTCGAGGCACGCACCGATGCAGCGGCCCGCGCGCAGGTCGCGCAGCTCGCCGGTGGAACGGCCCTGGCCGTGGTAGTCGAAGCCGCCCATCGAGATCGTGCCGGCGCCGGCGTAGCCGTTGACGACCATCTTCATGATCGCCGCCGTCTTCTGGAACTCGCTGTCGCCCTGGTACTCGGCCTGGCTGAAGATGCCGGTCCCGCGGGTCGAGCTCTGGTCGACGATCATCGGATCGAGGTCCGGATTGAGCGCCGCCGGGCTCGAGAAGTTCTCGGCGAGGTAGGCCGACTTCACGTAGTTGCAGTTCGCGGCCGACTTGACCGCGGCGTCGGTCGACAGCTGCGTCGAGACGTTGCCGAACTTCTGGCCGCTGATCCGCGACATCGACTCGAGCACCGAGACCGCGTCGGCCGGGTTCGAGAACAGCTGCCCGAGGACGCCCGTATCGACGAGGCCGGTGACGTTGCTCGCCTGATTGACGACCGTCGGCGTCAGCGTCGGGTCGACCATCGACAGCGGCGCCATCGAGTTGCCGCCCGAGGTCGAGGCCTGCGAGCCGATCAGCGTCAGCAGTTCACCCTTGGCACCGACCTTGGCGATGCCGTACATCGGGTTGTGCGGGTTGGTGTTGGTGTCGTTGTTCGACAGGGCCGGCAGCACGACGCCGTTCGTGAACGCCTGCGTCGACGGCGCGGTGCGCTCGAGAATGCCGCGCACGTGCGCGCTGTCGGAGTGGAACAGGAGGCCGAGGCGGTTCTCGATGAAGTTGCCGGTCGCCGACGCGGTCGGGACCATGCTGCCCGGCAAGCCCATCTTGCCGTAGGCCGCGGTCGTCAGGAAGTCCGTCTGACCGCCGGCGCCGCCGACCAGCACGTTCGAGCCGGCGATGTTGCCGCCGCCGTTGAGGTCGAAGCAGATGAACGGGATCTTGCCGGCGCCGCCGGTGATGCCGCACGCGATCTTCTGCGCCAGGATGTCCGGGTCGAGCGCCATCGCACGAGTCGGGTTAAGCAGCAGGCTGAGCGCGGCCGGCGCGATCACGGTCGCCGAGCCGGTCATCAGGCCCTGGGCGATGAAGTCGCGCCGGGTGACCGGCCGCTTGTGCGCCTCGCGGTGGATGATCGGCTCGTCGAGCTTCAGAGTCCGCGGCGGCTTGTTCCGGATGATCATGATAGTTGCCTCGATGGTTCCGTTACTGCACCAGCATCGCGGAGCTGCCGGCGACGGCCGCACAGGCCGCCTTGGCAATGGTCGCGGTACCGGTCGTATCCGCGGACACCGATGCCGACAGCTTGTCGATCAGCGCATTGAGCTCCGTCGTCACTGACGCCGCGGTCGGCTGGCTGGCGAGGAACTTGCCCGCCGCCGAGTTGGCGCTGAGCATGTGGTCGATCAGCGGCGTGATCAGTGCGTTGCGCCCGTTGGTGTCGTAGGCCGCAGCCGGCGCCGCGCCGAAGTTCACGCCCGGGAAGTACGCCGCGCTCAGGTTCGGATCCCGCACCAGCGCGTCGCAGTACTGGATCGACAGCTGGGCGATCGCCGTCTGGTGCGAGGACACGAAGCCGACGAAGGACGGCGTGGCCGGCAGCGACTGCTGCAGGCTCTGGTAGAGCGCGCTGGCCGCCGCGTTGGTCTTCGGCACCGTCGTCATCGTCGACAGCGACGTGTTGATCTGCTCGAAGGTGCGCACGCCGATATCGGCCGGCCGCGGCGAGTCCGTCGGAATCGGCGCGATCGGCGTGGCGTCGGTGTGCACGTTGGTCGCCGTGCCGAGCTGCTCGAAGGTCAGGAAGAACTGGTCGTAGGACGGACCCTTCTGCAGCGCGATCGTCGTGCCGACGCTCGACAGCGCCACGGCCGAGACCGGACTCGTGGTCGGGTCGAAGCCCTGGCCGCTGACCGTCGTGTTCAGCGGTGCGTACGCCTGGCCGACCGGCGCTTCCATGCCGTTGATGCCGATGCGCATGCCCTTGACCACGAGGCCGCTGTAATTGACGGTCGGATCGAGGCTCAGGAACACCGGCTTGTTGAAGAGGTACGAGTAGCTGTCGTACTCGGACACCTCGAACATCACGTAGGTCTGGTTGAGGCCGGTGAACTTGTCCACGTTGAAGAGCAGGTAGTAGCGCTCGCCGACGCCGGCGGCGAAGTTCGACTGCACGTCGGCAGCCGGCATCGCGCGGTTGTAGATCGCGACCATCTTCAGCAGGCCGGAGAACGGCCGGTCGGACGAGACCTCGTTGCCGAGCACCAGCGCGAAGGTGTTGTCCCACTGCGACAGCGAGCCGCCCTTCTGCGGGTCGCCGGTCGCGACCAGCTGGCCGTTGACGTAGATCTGGCGGCCGTTGACCGGGTCGTAGGTCATCACGACGTGCTGCAGCGTCGCCTGCAGGACCTGCTGCGCCGACGGAGTCGAGAACTCCGGCTGGCCGTTGGCATTGGTCGTGGTGCTGCGCAGGAACGCGTCGTAGTTGTACATCGTCTGGCCGAGCGTGAAGTTACGCTGCGTCGTGCCGCCCGAGTACGAGACGATGTAGGCCATCGTCTGCGTCACGTTGGCCGGCGCGACCCACGCCTCGACGCTGTACTCGCCGGTCGTCAGGATCATGTCGTGCAGCTTGGCGCTGCCGGTGGTCGTGCCCTGCAGCTTGCCCTTGTTCTGCACCTGCACGCCCCAGCCACCGACCCAGGTCACGTCGCCGGACATGTCGAGGTTCAGCGCCGGCTCGACGCCGCTCGTGTCGTAGGCGATCGTGCCGGTGCCGGTCTTGAACTCGAACTTGGCGATCAGGCCGGTCTCGACACGCGTGCCGCCGTTGTCGACGACGCCGTCGTACATCGTCAGCGCCTTCGACAGCACCCAGTTCGGGTCGACCTGCGTGACCGGCACCTGGTTCGCGAAGGCCTGGATCGCGGCCAGCATCTGCGCCGAGGCCGCGGCACAGTCGCCGCCCCAGCAGTTGTGGAACTCGTCGTGCAGCCGGACGTAGAACCGCGACAGCGTCGGCGTGTCGAGGTTCATCTTCGGCTGCGCGGCCGCGTAGGCGGCGTCGACGTCGGCCTGCGCGAAGTACGGCGACTGGGCCGTCGTGGCGCTCGGCGAATGGCAGCGCGAGCAGTACTGCGTCAGCAGCGGATAGACGGTCTGCGCGAACAGCGTCGAGCTCGCCGGGAACGTGCGCGAGCCGCCGGCGTCCATCAGCGTCGGCGCGACGAGCTGGATCGTCGCCTTCGAGCTGCCCATCGTCACGCCGGCCCAGTTCTTGATCCAGGTCGTCATCGTGTCGGCGCACGCCTGGTTGCTGGCGAGCCAGCAGTGGTGGCCGCCGCCGACCTTGCCGACGATGATCGAGTTGGCCGGATTCGTCAGGTCAACGACGGTCTGCGCCGCCTGGTAGGCGAGGTTGACGTCGTCGTTGCGGGCGAACATCGGGCTCTGGTTGCCCTGGATGTGGCACGCGCCGCAGCGGTCAGTGCCCTTGACGTTGTTCCAGAAGTTGACGACGAAGGCCTGGACGTCGGCGCTCGCCGGTGCCGGGCCGCTGTAGCTCTGGCCGTTGGTCGTCGGCGGTGCCACCGGGTTGGCGGCCGTCTGGACGCTGCCGGCACCGCAGCCGGCGAGCAGCACGCTGGCCGCGAGGACCGCGAGCGCCGTCACCCGGCCGCGCGTTACGCGCAGCGACTGAGTCCGCAGAGTATCGATCAAACCTGACGCGTTCATGGTCGATACTCCCTCAATTGCCCATGCAATACACAGCGGCCTCGGCGAACGCGTTCTTCAAGGAGTAGCCCTGCTTGAAGTCCGCGACCATCGTGGCCACCTGCGAGCGGTCTGCCGCGTCCGAAGGCGCGCGCAGGCACACCGCCTGAAACACTTTGGTCACCTGGCACTGCGCAAACTGGCCGCTGGCGCCGATCTCGGCCCCGAGTGACTTCGCGCCGTTACCGGAGCCGGGCTGCGTCGAGTCCCAGCCCATCAGCGAGTTCTGCCCCGTCCGCCAGCGGTTGTCCCAGTGATCGTCGGGCGTGATGTAGCCCGGGGCGAACGTCGTGTTGTTGTGGAAGTACTTGCCGACGACCGTGCCCGGCGTGTACTGCAGCGAGCCGTTGTCGGTGGTCGTATTATCGACGTAGTCGTAGAAGGCGAACGCCTGCGCCATCGGGTCCATGCCGGAGTGGCAACCGACGCAGTTGTTCAGGAACACACGGCTGTCGCCGCCCGGGCTGCGGCTGACGTCCTGGCGGATGCGGTCGGTCGGACGCGTGATGTCCATCACGAGCTGCAGGTCCGTGCACATGTGATTGATCATCGTGAAGCGGAACATCGCGCGGTTGGTGCCGAGGATGAAGAAGGCGCGGGCCGCGGCGCGGGTCGTGATCACGCCGGCGGTTGCTGCCGCCGGAAGTCCGGTCGTCGCCGATTGCGGCGCCGCCACCAGCACGTCGCGCAGATTCAGCGCCTGCGCCTCCATCTGCACATAGTGGTTGTTGTCGGTGTTCGAGTAGGCCGGCAGGCCGAGCCCGCTCTTGCCCACATAGATAAGGTCGGCCGACAGCAGCGTGTTGAACGGCACCTCGTCGCGCACCATGCCGACGACGGTCGCGACGTAGTCGTTGAGCGGGGCGAACGCGGTCTGGTCGCGGTTCGTCCACGGCATCGCGAAGTTCTTCAGCACGACCGAGTAGAAGTTGCCGTTCGGGTCGTCGATCGCGAGCAGCGCGGCACCCTTGGCGTTGCCGCCGTCGATCTGCGCCTGCATCGAGTCGAGCACGGCCTGCGTCGGTGGCGAACCGTTCAGGCGGTCGTGCATGCGCATCGCCTGCTCGCGCGACCCGGCGAGGGCCGGCGCCGCGAGTGCCGAGAGCATCACGAGCGCCGACGCGACGATTGCGGCGCCGAGAGCTCGCTGCGGAGCGGCTGCGTTGATCTGCCTAACCTGCATCGCTGCTTTCATGGCGATTCACTCGCGGACAAATTTGAGACTCGCCGCGACTATATCGAGAGCCATTCGCAGCCGTAATGTCTCAGGGGAGCGACATTGGCGTAGTTGTGACAGGCCTCCCAGACCACGCCGAAGTCGCAGCGCTGCGACATTACGAGCAGAGTGCTTGGCAGGTTAGTCTCGCGTTGCTGGCGACTCCCTTTTGCGCGAAGCATGAATACGTGAAATGACTTGGCTGAGGCTGTGAGCGTGTTAACAGAATGCACTGCTGGCGAAAGACATGATGCGGTCCGCTTCTCTCGTGTCGCGCGTCACACGCGCGGCGCGTGCGGCGCGACCGAAGCGAGGACTGGGATGGACACTGTGAACGCAACATTGCTGGGCCGCGTGCAGCGCTTGCTCGTTGTGACGTTGCTCGCGGCGCTCGCCGCCGCCTGCTCGAGCAGCGACGGCACCGCCAACAGCAACAGCGGCATCGGTCTGGGCAGCGGCACCTCGGCGAACGACCCGGTATCGCCCGACTTCGCGATCGCCTACATCAAGCGGACCTTGCCCAACCCCACCGACCCGAACGCGATCACGCTCGAGGACGACCTGCGCGTGCAGCGCGTCTGGAACGGGCCGGCCGACGTGTGGGTGCGCGAGCGCGCGAGCCCGACGGCGAACGAGAAGAACATCACCTCCTCGATCGCCTGCCCGCTGGCCTCGGATCCGGACCAGAACTCCGGCCCCGATCACGACGTGCGCGATCTCGACACGTCCTTCGACGGCACCAAGCTGATCTTCTCGTTCCGCTGCCGCACGATTAAGAACGCCAAGGAGTCGCAGCAGCCGCGCTGGACGATCTTCGAGTACGACGCGACCAAGGGCACGGTACGCCAGGTCATCAGCGATCCGATCGCCGCGGCGCTCGGTCACGACGTCGGTCCGCACTACCTGCCGGACGGGCGCATCGTGTTCTCCTCGACGCGCCAGCACGACGCCAAGGCGGTGCTGATCGACGAGGGCAAGCAGCAGTTCGCGGCCGGCATCGAGGGCAACCGCAACCTGCCGGCGTTCGTCGTCCACGTGATGAACGCGGACGGCACCGGCATCCGCCAGATCTCGTTCAACACCGGACACGACCTCGACCCGTCGGTGCTCAACGACGGTCGCGTCGTGTTCACGCGCTGGGACCAGAACTCGGGTGCCGGCATGCACCTGTACGCGATCGACCCGGACGGCGGCGACATGCAGTTGCTGTACGGACGCAACAGCCACGACACCGGCAACCCGACGACCGCACAGGGAGGCTCGCTGGTGCAGTTCACCCAGGCGCGCTCCCGTCCGGACGGCAAGGTCGTTGCGCTCCTGCTGCCGTTCCAGGGCACCGAGTTCGGCGGCGACATCGCGCTCGTTGACCAGGCCAACTTCGTAGAGAACCTGCAGACGGTCCTGGGTGCGACCGTCGCGGCCGGCGCGACCGGCCAGGTGCGCATGGTTGTCAACGACGTCGTGACCACGGCCGCCGATCCCAACGCGACGCCGCCGGTCGCGCCGCCCTCACCCGGCGGCCGCTTCTCGAGCGTGTTCCCGCTGTGGGACGGCACCAACCGGCTGCTCGTCAGCTGGAGCCAGTGCCGGCTGCTCAACCAGACGCTGGTCGTGCCGTGCACCTCGCAGAATCTCGCGATCACCGGCGTGACGCCGGCACCTACGATCTACAGCATCTGGATCTACGATCCGGCCAACAACACGCAGATGCCGATCGTGACGCCGGTCGAGGGCATGATGTTCACCGACGTCGTCGCGCTGCAGCCCCGGCTGCCGACGCCGACCGTGATCCCGGACGCCCAGCCGAGCACCACCGGCTCCTACACCTTCGCCCTGGCGGCCGAGGGTGTCGGCATCCTAGATATAAAGAGTGTCTACGACTTCGACGGCGTCGATACGGCTCCGGGGGGCATCGCGACCGTCCGCGACCCGGCGCTGCGCCAGCCGAGCGCGACCCGGCCGCGCTTCGTGCGCGTCGAGAAGGCGGTCAGCCTGCCCGACAAGGAAGTGCTGTCGAACAACGACTTCCCGAACTATGCCTTCGGCGTGGCCGGCGGCTTCATGCGCGAGATCATCGGCTACGCGCCGGTCGAGCCGGACGGCTCGGTGCGCATCAAGGTGCCGGCCAACATCGCCTTCCAGATCAGCCTGCTCGACGCCAACGGCCGGCGGCTCGACGGGACGTTCCCTCGCCACCGCGCGTGGATGCAGATCCGCACCGGCGAGACCGTCGTCTGCAACGGCTGCCACGTGCAGCAGCAGATGCCGCCGTCGAACTCGCACGGACGGGTCGGCCTGTTCCCGCTCGTGAACACCGGCGCCCCGGTGTCCGGCCAGGCCTTCCCGAACACGGCGCTGCAGGTCACCGACCGCACCGGCAACATCGTCCCCCCGCCGCGCCAGCCCAATGCCGGCGAGACGATGGCCGACTACCGGGCCGCGATGCAGGTGACGTGCGTCGATGCGGCCTGCGCCAGCGACCCGGCGGTCGACCTCGTGTTCACCGACGTCTGGACGACGACCGGTGTCGGCACGCCCGACCCCTCGTTCTCCTGGACGTACGCGCAGCTCGGCACGCCGGCACCGGTCCGGGCCGACTGCGAGACGAACTGGCAGAACAACTGCCGCATCACGATCCACTACCCGCTGCACATCGCGCCGCTGTGGACCAGCCCGCGGTCGACGATCACGGCCGTCGATCCCAACACGACGATGCCGTACACGACCTGCACCGGCTGCCACAGCCCGCTGGACACGGCCGGCGTCAAGCGCGTGTCGGCGGGTCAGCTCGACCTCTCAAGCAGCCCGGCCCAGACCAACCCCTGCGACCAGAACGAGTTCACCTCGTTCTGCCAGCTGCTGTTCCCGCACCCCGAGCTCGACCCTGTTACTATGCAGCCCGTCGTCGTGCCCGGACCGCCGGACCCGGTGACGGGCCTGCCCACGCAGGTCATCGTGCAGGTCACTCCGCCAATGAGCGGCGCGGGAGCGAATGCTTCGGCGGCCTTCTTCAATGAGTTCGCCACTGGCGGTACGCACGCCGGCTGGCTGACCGGGGCCGAGCTGAAGCTGATCTCCGAGTGGCTCGACATCGGCGGTCAGTACTACAACGATCCGTTCGCGATCCCACCACCGGCCAACTGAGCGAATGCGTAAAGTCCTGAAGCTCGCGACCTTACTTATTCTGGCCACGGCAGCGGGACTCGCACACTCGGGGGACGCGGCGCGGCAATTCGACCGCGAGGCCGGCCGCTACGTGGAAGTCGCGGTCGCGGATCCGTACCTCGAGCTGCACACGGGCCCCGGCGGCGGCTACCCGGTGTTCAGAGTGATTCCGCGTGGCGAGCGCGTCGAGATCCTGTTCCGTCGCACCGACTGGTTCAAGGTCCGCGACGAGTACGACCACGAAGGCTGGGCGTTCCGCGACAACATGCGCGAGACGCTGCTCGCGAGCGGCGAGAAGCTGCCGCTCGAGGACCTGTCGCACCGCGACTTCGACGTCTGGCCCTGGGAGGCCGGCGTGCAGACCGGAAACTTCGGCGGCGGCAACGTCAACAGCCTGTACGTCGGCTATTCGCTGAACGCGAACCTCGCAACCGAGCTGCAGGTGGCGCAGACGATCGGGCACGCCTCGAACGGCCTGATCGCGCTGCTCGGCCTCGCGCATTCGCCGCGGCCGGACTGGCGCGTCGCGCCGTTCCTCGACCTCGGCACCGGCGTCGTCCGGATCCAGCCGAAGGCGACGATCATCTCGCCGCCCGAGAGAACCGAACAGATCGCCTACTACGGCCTGGGCGTCAAGTGGTACCTGTCCCGGCGCTTCATCCTGCGCGGCGACTACCGCAGCTACGTACTGTTCACGAAGC
>Ga0335080_10003112_pt1 | contig 16713 bp, 12 predicted proteins | sample Lox_Sample_34_FD_206720 | JGI IMG/M metagenome (GOLD analysis project Ga0335080, IMG submission 206720) | Soil microbial communities from Loxahatchee National Wildlife Refuge, Florida, United States - Lox_Sample_3.4 | ecosystem: Environmental > Terrestrial > Soil > Wetlands | place: USA...
GATGGTCTGCGCGCGTGCCCAATTTGGCTCATCGAGAGCCATGACCAGGACGGCCGCCGCTTCCGCGCCGAGCGATGCGTTGCAGCGAGCCAGGGCCAATGCCGCTTCAACGCGCACGGGTTGCTGTCGGTCGCTGAGGGCCTTGGTCAACGCCGGCAGCGCGACCGCATCGACGAGCGCGTCAGTGCCTGCGCACTCGCCGATGAGCCTGGCGGCGGCCACCCGAGCCTCCACGCGCGTGGCTGGCTCGTCCCCCGCAACCAACCGTGGCGCTCGTAGCACCTCAACAAGGGGTGCAAGCGCCGCTCTGCCGAATCGGTGCAGTGCCGCCGCTGCCGCCGGCCGAGCCGTGTCGTCGAACAAACACTCGATCAAGAGCGAGATTGCGCGGGGGTCCCCCACGAGACCAAGTGCTGCGGCGCAATACGGGTAGGGTCGGCGTCGCAGGGCAGCGAGCAAGGCGTCGTTGACCTCGAGGTCACTAAAGCGGCTCAGGTGCTCTGCGATGTGATTGACCAGAACGCTTTCCGCTTCGAGGGATGCCGGGTCGGGCTCTCGCTCGATCGAATCGCGCAGCGATCTGGTGAGAGCCTGGACTGCGGCGGCAGAGCCGATCGCCGCGAGGGCATCAACCGCCAGAGATCGCGAGTGATAGATTGACTGAGAAGGTCCTCGCACCAGCCGCTCAAGCGCCGGAACTGCGACCTCGCCGAGCTGCACGACCTTGTGAAATACGAGAGGACCGTCGTGCAGGTTCTCAAGTTGGTGAACCAGAGACTCGGCCGAACCTGCGGACAGTGACGGGGGGTTGGTCTCCAGCCGCTCAGGCGCAGCGGGTATCTCGCGCCCCTGTCGAGCGCCGTCGGATGACGGCGGCGGGAGACCAAACCGGCGACCACCCGATGAGGGTGGTCTTCGACCCGGCGAGGATGCTTCCAACATGACACACCTACCTTGGCGGTGGGTGCAGTCCCACCGGCGCACAGCCTTGCGCGGTAGGGGTCATCAGCTTGGGAGCAGTTCGAGGGGGACCCCATCCCCTGTCTCGATCAGTAATAAATTAAGCGACTCCGTGGGCCTCGTCAAACGCCGCCCCGTGCGCGAATTCCCGGAGACGTTCTCCAATTCCGGGGATGCCACCCGAAATCTCATGCAGTCCTTAAGCAACGCCCGGACCTTTCATCGAGCCTCACCCTCGAGCGCGCCCCAGGCCATCCCCGACGGAGCTTGACTTATTCAGCTGCCCCCTCGACCGACCGCACCCGTGATTCGATCGAGGTCACCGCTTCCTTGGCGTCGTCGATGCGGGTCATGCACGCCGATACGTGCTCCGCGCCCTGGCGTTGCGCGGCGCTGCCGCTCTCGATGGCTGAAGCGATTCCCGTGAGTGTGGCCTCAATTCTCCGGACCATCCGCCGCCGCGCGTCCTGGGCACTCTTCTGGACCCGCTGCTCAAAGTCATAGCGCAACCGCCCCGCCTGCACCTCGACAAGCTCCAGCGCGCGACGCCTGCGCTGACGGACAATCAGTTTGGCCAAGAGAAAAGTCGGCAGCAGAGAAACGAAGGAGGACGAGAGCGTCGCCAACCCAGACGGCTCATACCAGAACTTGTAATAAAAGCCGGACTCAGGACTCCAGCGTGAATCGTCCGGCACGGGTTCGAACTTGACCGAGAAGAGCTCGCTCGAGTAGCGCACAAGCTCATCAACGCTTGCCTGCATTTCGCCCCAGAATCGCCCACAGAGCGCTTCGAAAGCAGACGACGCGACCTGATCTTCGCGGGCGAGCCAACTGTCGTACGCAGAACGAATCTCCTCCCGGGTGCGCCGCTCAAGCAGAACGTCGAGCTTATGGGCAGGGAGTGTGTGCGACTGCTCAAACCACTCCTGGACAAGTCCGCCCATGCGCGCTTGTAGACTCTGCTTGAACGCCTCGAGCGCTGGCTCGATCTCTTCTTTGATAAGCGAGCGCGCGCCGGCTTCCATGAGGATCTGGTACTCGCCGAGGGCGCGTTCGAGCTCGCGCCGTTTGGCCTCGAACGCAGCCAGCTTGTCCTCGATCTGCAGGAGCGGTGTGTTAAGGACCCGGGCTTCGAGTTCCAGTGCGAATCGGGCTTGCCCAAGGATTCGGAGCAGCGTCCTCGCGACCGAACGGATCCAGAGCCCTCGTTTCTCGTCGGTCATGAAACGCCGCAGTGCGCGCTCGAACTCGGGGAAGCCACTGCTGGCAGACGTCCCGCCCTCGGCAAACTTGCTCTCGAGTGCCAAGCGCGCGGATACCGGGAAGATCGGTACCTCAACATCCAGGGCGGTGCGTATGGCTTCGCGAGCGAACGCCACCGCCTCCGGCAAGTCCTCTGCCTGTAGATAGTCGATCTTGTTAAGCAAGCAAAAGCTCTTCCCGGCGTAACGGCGAATGCTGCTCAGGAAATCGAGTTCCGCGCGGCTCACCGGTTGGTCGACGGATGCGATCAGAAGCACGGCGTCTGCTTGCGGCAGATAGTTCTGAGTAACATCAGTGTTGTGCTCATAGACCGATCCGATACCGGGCGTGTCGATGAGCTGCACCCCCTCGGCGAGCCATGCGGACGGATGCTCGATGGTGACCTGCCGAACGCCCTTGGCGTTCTTTGGATTGCCGCGTTCGGTCACGTAATCGCCCAGTGTCTCCGGGGCGAGCTCCTGGCAACGGCCATCGAGAAACTCCACGCGTGCCCTGACCGACGAACCGGATCGGATCACCGTGACGACCGAAGTCAGTGGGACGACGCCCACCGGCAGCAGGCGATCGCCGAGCAGCGCATTGATAACGCTGCTCTTGCCGCGCTTGAACTGACCCGCCACTACCAGATTGAACGTCTCGTCGGCGATCTTGCGGTCGAGCCACGAAACGGCCTCGTTGTCCACGCCACGCAATTGCGCCGCATCGTCTAGAGCCCGCGCGAGCTCGAAGCGCCGCCGATCGCCTGGAGGTGTGGAGCGGTAGGGTCGATCGTTCAGGGGCGCGCTCGACATGTCAGGCCTGCACGGCTTCGTGCCGTCGGGAGCGCCCTGTCCCGACGCTTCGGAGGAGCGCGGGCCCGCTGACGGCTGCGAAACGCATAACTCACCCTCGCGCGAGGGGTACATCCCTTCGCGTATTCAACGACACACGGTAGGAGTCATCAGCTTGAGGGCGGTTCGCGGGGGACTCCATCCCCATCGCTGCAACTGAGGCTATCTAAGCATCCGCGACACGTCAATTGTCCGCACTGCCCTGCGTCGATTGCCGCCGTTTGATGAGGGCGGAGCAGGACAGCTGCGCGGGCGCCAACACACTCGAACTTGACCTGCCGGAAGCTCCGTCTGATGCGTTGATTTCTGGTCCCTTTGGCCGTGGCCAGCACGTGCGCATGTCCTGAGGGAAATGTTGCGCGGCAACGGCGCATTGACTAGGCTACCAGCCAAGGAGATGGCTTCCTCCTAGAACCGCCCCGCGGCTGATGACGCCTACCTCACTCGTCGGATCGGGACGAGGGGCGCGGGTGGCGATAATCGCGAGCCCTCTCTCCACTCTCCTGTCCTGCGACTGAGCTGCGAACCTCTTCACACTCGGGGGGGAGCGGTGGAGTGCGTTGGGTGGGCCGTAGCCCGGAGCTCGTACAACCGCGTGGCAGTCTGCGGCGGCGGTTCTGCGCCCGAGTTAGCGGCTGCTGGTCCCTTCTGCACGTCGGCCACGTGCGTCGACACCGGGTAGGCGGCGGCTGTGCTCTACCGCATCCTCGCTAACGTCCTACAGGTCCTCGTGATCCTGCTGCTCTCCCCGCTCGTCACGGGTGTGCTGAATCGCCTCAAGGAGATCGTTCAGTCCAAGCGCGGGCCGAGTATTTTTCAGCCCTATCGCGATCTATGGAAGCTCTTTCACAAGGACCAAGTCCTCTCGGAGCGCAGTTCCTGGATATTCCGCGTTACTCCATACATCGTCTTTGTGACGCCGATATTCGTCGCGTTGCTGATCCCGGTCCTGACCGCTCACCCGCTGTTTCTCGCCTTTATGGCTGACATGGTCGGGGTAGGTTTCGTACTCGCTTTGGGCGGCTTCTTCGCTGCACTGGGGGCGGTCGACACGGGCAACCCCTACGGACCGATGGGCGCGAGCCGCACGAGGATGGTGGGATTTCTGGCTGAGCCGGTATTCGTCATCGTGTTCTTTACCGTTTCCTTCGTCGCTGGCTCAACGATTCCCTACATCGTGCAAAAGCATTGGATCGCCTCGCCAGCCGCCTTTCTCGAGCCGGCGCACGTGTTGCTGCTGGCGGCGTTTTTCATGCTGATCTTGGCGGAAGCTGGGCGCATACCGGTCGACAGTGCCAGCGGCCACTTCGAGCTGGCGATGATCGAGGAGTCGAAGTCGCTCGAATATTCCGGCTCCGGTGCTGCGTTGATGAAATGGGGCGGTCACATGAAGCTCCTGGTTCTCATGTGCGTCTTTCTCAACGTGCTCGTCACGCCGTGGGGCCTGGCCGTCGAGCAGCGCGCCACGCAGGTGCTGCTCGCCATTCCTCTCGTGGCCGTGAAGGTTCTGCTATTCGTGTTGGCACTGGTCATTATCGAGTCTTCGCTCGCAAAGCTAAGACTCTTTCGCATCAGCGAGTTCCTGGGCGCCGCCTTCATCACGTGCGTTGCCGCGATGATCGCACGGCTGTTCACCGCCTAGTCGGAAGTTGCAGTGGCCGACCCGCCCCTCACCGCTGCCCTTGCGTCACTGAACGCGCTCGCCGGTGGGCTCTTCCTGCTCACGGCCTTTGCCATCGTTGCCACTCGCCAGACACGCGGCTGTCTGCAACTCTTCATTGTTCAGTCGCTGCTACTCGCGGCTTCGGCCTTCATTCTGGGCGCTGAGTACCAATCGCTTCATCTCGTCGCCGTCGGAGCAGTAAACCTCATTTCCAAGCCGATCGTGATCCCCTGGATTCTGCGGCGTACCCTATCTGCAGAAGTCTATGCGCGGCGCGAGATCGACCAGGTCCTCAACATCCCGACGTCGCTTCTCATCGCGCTGGCACTCGCAGTCCTTGCTTACTTCCTCACGCTTCCCGTCCTCAGCGCCGTGGCACCTCAGTTCCGCAGCGCGAACGTGCCGATCGGGCTCGCAGGGCTCCTGCTCGGTGCTTACACACTCGCCGTTCGCCGCGAGGCGGTGCCGATGCTCGTGGGCATTCTCGCCATGGAAAACGGCGCATTTTTCGCCGGTATTGCACTGTCGCGCGATCTGCCGCTGATCGTCGAACTGGCCATTGCCTCGGACGGGCTGGTGCTGGTGTTCGTCACCGGAGTGCTGGTGCGGGCCATTCAGCAGCGAATCGGTTCGACGCGTGTGGGCGAGCTAGTGTCGCTGCGCGAACAGGTGCCAGGTGCGGGCGCCACGTCCACCGAGGAGGCCGCATGACACTGCCTGCCATGCTGCTTCTGCCTCTGCTCGCCGCGGTTCTGAGCGCCGTGCCGAGGATGCGCTTTGTCGCGCCGGGTGTAACGGTCGTCAGTTCGGTAGCGGTTCTTTCTCTGGCCTCTGCAACGGCGCTGCGTGTCGCAAGTGGCACCACGGTCTTTGCCCTCCGAGGGGTGCTGTCGGTCGACGGCCTCAGCGCTTTGATCGTCTGGTTGGTGTCGTTGGTAGGAACGACCGCCGCGGTTTATTCGTCCGGCTACATGGCGCGCACGTGCGCTGCCAGGCCCAGGCGTTTGGGGCTGTACTACGCGAACTACAACCTGTTCGTGTTCGCGATGCTGGCGATTCCCATGGTCGTGGAGCCGACGTTGGTCTGGATCTTCGTCGAACTCACGACGCTTTCTTCAGCGCTGCTGGTGAGTTTCGAAAACACGCAGGAGGCGCTCGAGGCGGCATGGAAGTATGTCGGGCTTTCGCTCATGGGTGCGGCGATCGCCCTGTTGGGTTTCCTCGTGCTCTTCTCCGCACTGCAGGCCGCAGGTGGAGAACCCTACACGTGGGAGGGGCTGGTGAAGGCTGCGCCGCGCATGCCTCCGGCGCTGCTAAAGGCCGCCTTTGTGCTCATCATCGTGGGTCTCGGCACCAAGGTGGGCTTGGTGCCGCTGCACACGTGGTTGCCGGACGCGCACAGTCAGGCGCCCTCCCCTGTTTGCGCACTGCTCTCCGGAATCGAGACGACCAGCGTCCTGTACGTGATCCTGCGACTCTTGCCAATGCTCGATGCGGCGCTGCTGCCCGAGATGCGGGACTGGGTGGTGATCTTCGGGCTGATCTCGGTCGGAGTCGCGGCGTTCCTGATCCTGCAGGTACGCGACTACAAGCGTCTCTTCGCCTTCTCCACCGTCGAGCACATGGGGATCATTCTGGTCGCGGCGGGGCTTGCGAGTCAGGCCGCGCACTATGGAGCGATGTACCAAATCCTCAGTCACACCGTGACCAAGTCATTTTGCTTCTTCGCCGCCGGCGCCGCGGTGCTTACCGTCACGACGAGAAACATTGCCGCCGTGCGGGGGCTCGTCCGTCGTTCCCCAGCCGCGGCGGCGAGTCTTCTGCTCGCAGGTTTAGCCATTGCCGGGGCCCCGCCGCTCGCGGTCTTCCTCAGTGAGTTTTTGATTCTCAAGGCAGGCATCTATGAGGGTCGCTATGTGGTCGTGGGACTTCTCACATTGTTCATTGCCATCGCCTTCTTCGGCGTGCTCCTGCACATCAACCGGATGGTGTTCGGGCGGCCAAGCTCCGAGACCTTCCAGGCTCAGGCGCTGGGATCGCACGCGACCGCTGCCGCGATCTCAGACACGCTACCGCGTAGCTGCGAGCTGATCCTGCTCGTGGCGGGTGCACTGGTCATCGTGTTGGGTGTCTATCTACCGGGCCCCCTGCATGAGCTACTACGCCTGGCCTCGGACACTTTGCACCGATAGCGCCATGCAGGCCTCCGCGATCACCTTCCGCGTACCCGAACAACTGTCGGGGCGGGTGGACGTGCTACCCGAGGGTGACCGATCGCGGTGCGAGCTCCACTGCGAGGCAGGCCAGCTGCAGGAACTCTCTCGCTGGCTGCGAAGGAGAGGATTCGTTTTCGTGGGCCTCATCGTCGAGCAGGAAGCTGAACGGTGGCTCCTGCGCTACGTTTTCTACCCGACCCAGCGCACGCCTGAGTCCGGCGACTCGTCCTGGGTTCACCTGCTCATCAGCCAGCCTCTGGCGCAGACGCGCTTTGCGAGCGCCATCGAGACTATCCCCGGAATCGACTGGCACGAGCGCGAAGCCGAGGATCTCTTTGGGCTCGTCTTTGAAGGGCATCCAAAGCTCGGCGACTTCGTGCTGCACGATGACGCGTGGCAGGAAGGCGTAGCACCGATGCGCAAGGAGTTCGACGCTCACACGGCGGTCTCCCACCGCGCCCCTGACCCGCATTGGCGGCCGAAGCGTATCGTGCACGCCGCCGGCGCCTTCGCCATGCCCATCGGGCCGGTTTACACCGGCGTCGCCGAATCGGCGCACTTTCTCCTCGAGACCGTCGGGGAGGACGTCATCCGCGCGCTGCCCCGCTTCTATTACAAGCACCGGGCGGTGGAAAAGATTGCCGAAGGCCGGTGGCCGGAAGACGTGCTGCTCTTGGCTGAGCGATTCAATGGCATTAGCGCGTTTGCGCATGGGCTCGCCTTCGCGCAGGCGCTGGAGGCAATCGGCGAGACCGAGGTCCCGCCGCGGGCCCGCACGCTGCGCACACTGCTGGCGGAGCTTGAGCGGCTGCGCCATCATGTCGGACTCATCCACGACATCTGTGAGTCCACCGCGCTCACCGTCGCGGCCAGCCAGGCCGCCATTCTGGAAGAGGAGCTGCTGCGCCTCTGTGGAGCGTTGACGGGCCATCGTTACCTCTTTGGACTCGCGACTTGCGGGGGACTGACGCGCGACTTCAGGGACGCGGATCTGTCTTCGGCGGTTGCGCGCTCCGGCGAGATTCTGCGTCGCCTCACGGAGCTCGAAATCAAGCTGATCAAGACCAGTAGTTTCCTCGATCGCCTCGAGGAAGTGGGGATAATCACGGCGAAGGAGGCGCAGGCCTACGGACTGGTGGGTCCAATTGCGCGAGCCTCGGGCGTCGCCCGAGACCTGCGACGTGTTCAGCCATACGCGACCTATGCCCAGCACACGTTTGAGGTCCCGCAGGAGAGCGAGGGTGATGGGTATGCGCGGCTGCGGGTACTGCTTGCGGAGGCGCGCGAGTCGACGCGCATCATCAGCCAGGCTCTGAGTGTCCTGCCAGGCGGCCCGGTGCGAGCCGAGAGCATCGCCTGTGGACCTGGTGCTGCGTTGGGTTGGACAGAGGCCCCGCTCGGGGCGGCATTTCACTGGGTGCGGTTGAATGAGGAAGGGCGTGTGAGCCGCTATCGGATCATCCCGCCCTCATTTGTGAACTGGCACGCGTTCTATCTTGCGGCCGAGGCGTTCGCTTTCCAGGACTTTCCAATCATCTTGGCGAGTTTCGGACTCTCGGTGACCGAGAACGATCGTTAAGGGCAACACTGGGCATCCGACGTAAGCACAGCGGAAGAAGGACATGGCGAACTGGGTCTTCAGCGGATTACGAATGGGCGTCAAGACCACGCGCTATCCGCGACGAGCGGATGAGACACCCGGAGTTACCCCTGGACTGCCGCTTGGCCGCTCGCTCACAGGGGGCGAAGGCCGCGAGGTCGTCGCGCGATGTCCCACCGGCGCGCTCATGACCGACGGAGACAATATCACGATTGACTATCGTCGCTGCGTTCACTGTTTTCGCTGTGCGCGTGGAGCTTCCGATCCGCTCCCGTGGCAAGGAGGTTATCAATGGGCCCGCGCGGCCGCGCCACCGGCTCAACGTCGTCAGGTCGGAGTTGCCGCTGAAGAAGAGCGGACTCCGGGGCAGCCGCTCGGGACAGCGTTCGCACGCTCCCTGCACGTGCGCGTAGTGGATGCCGGGGATTGCGGCGCTTGCCTGCGCGAAGTGAAGCAGTTGAGCAATCCCTATTACAACCTCCATCGGCTGGGTTTTTTTATTACGCCGACGCCGCGCCAAGCCGACGTTCTTCTGGTCGTTGGGCCCGGGACTGACCAGATGCGCACAGCGCTCGAGAAAGCCTACGCGGCGATGCCCACGCCGCGCCGGGTCCTGGCAGTGGGTGCGTGCGCACTTTCGGGCGGCGTATTCGGCCCGAGCTTCATGTGCAGCGATGGCATCGGCTCAATCATTCCGGTGGACGCGGAGGTTCCCGGCAATCCGCCGCCGCCGCTTGCGATCCTGCACGGATTGCTTCTGCTTGCCGGGCGAGCGGGCGAGCGCCGCGAAGAAGAGGGTCCCACGTGACCGAGGCGACCGCCGTTGCGGTGTTCTTTGTCCTCTGTGGGCTTGGTGCGTTGCTCGGGCTTGTCACGAAGCAAGAACGCAACCCGGTGTTGCTGGCCTTGATCGGAGCTGCTGCAGCGCTCGCTGCGTGTGTTGCAGGCGCGCACGCGCTTTTTGCCGCACAGCCGTTCGCAGCACACCTCTGGCCGCTGCCCACTGGAGGGACGCTGCGGATCGGTCTCGATCGCTTGTCCGGTTTGTTCCTGCTCATCGTCGGCGCCGTGTTCCTCCCGACGAGTGTCTTCTCGGCGGGATATCTGCGTCGCTATCTCAGTCACTACAGCCTGCGGTCCTTCACTGTTCTGTACTTCGGGCTCTTCGCCTCCATCACTGCCGTCATCATCGCGCGCGACGTTTTCTCCTTCCTGCTTACCTGGGAACTCATGTCGATTACGAGCTATCTGCTCGTCAACTTTGAATACGAGCGCGAGCAGAATGTCCGGGCGGGTTACCTGATGCTCGCCATGGGCGAAGGCGGAACGCTGGCCGCGGCGTTGGCGCTTTTGTTGCTCGCGAGCGCTGCCGGGGCACTGGACTTTTCTGCCCTCAAGGCGGCGGGAGGGAGTCTCTCACCTGAGATGCGCTGGAGCGTATTTCTCCTTTCGTTCTTCGGATTCGGGGTCAAGGCGGGCTTGGTCCCCTTCAACTCCTGGCTGCCGCGCGCGCACCCCGTGGCGCCCGCCAACATCTCAGCGCTGCTCTCGGGTGTCATTTTGAACCTCGGCATCTACGGCATTGTACGCGTCAACCTCGATCTCCTGAGACCGGACCTCATGGGCACCGGGGTCGTGACACTCATCGTCGGCACGATATCGGCGTTCGTCGGCATTCTGTACGCGACCACCGAGAACGACACGAAAGGGATGCTGGCGCACAGTTCGATCGAGAACATGGGCATCGTCACTGCAGGGCTCGGTGCGGGATTCATCTTTACGGCCGCCGGGCGCCCCGCCCTCGCCGCGATTGCCTTAGTGGCAGCGCTCTATCACATGACCAACCACTCGATCTATAAGGCCCTGCTGTTTCTTGGCGCCGGTACGGTCGATTACCGTGCAGGCACTCGCGACCTCGATCGCCTGGGTGGCCTCATTCACCGGATGCCGTGGACCGCTCTATTCTTCCTGATCGGTTCCTTGTCGATCGCGGCTATCTATCCGTTCAGCGGCTTTGCGAGCGAATGGCTGACGCTTCAGGCGCTTCTGCGCAGCGCGGAGCTTTCTTCCACCGGGATCAAGATCGTCTTCGCGTTGTGCGGCGTAGGCCTGGCGCTGACCGCAGCGCTGGCCGTGACCTGCTTCGTGAAGGCATTCGCCATGGGTTTCCTCGGCTTGGCCCGCTCGGAACAGGCGGGAGAGGCGGCGGAGGCTCCGGCGTCGATGTTGGCGCCCATGGGCGCACTTGCGGTCACGTCCTTCATTCTTGGAGTGGTTCCGACGTTTGTCATTCCAACGTTGAGCGGAGCGCTCGCACCGCTCGGAAACCCGCAAGCGACGGCGGCGCTGGTACCGCCGTTCTTTGCCCAGGAGACCGATCACGCAGGTCTCCCGGCGGACTTTGCGGCGGAGTTTCACGACCTCGGGGCACAGGTGGGGGAGCGGATCATTCCCGGGCGCGGACTCGTGGTACTTCACCGCGGCGGCGCCGCCAATCCGGTGGTTTTTGCCATGTCGACCTCTTACGGCGTGGTGGTCCTCGTGCTGCTTCTCCTGATCACGTGGCTGGTGCTCGCTCGAGTGAGTCACCGCCGCAGGATTCGCCGTGAGGTCCCGTGGGCCGGCGGCGTGAGACAGCTGTTCCCAGAGATGACCTACACGGCGACCGGTTTCTCCAACCCCGTCCGCGTGGTCTTTGACGCGATCCTGCGGCCGCGAACGGTAGAGGACACGGAAGAAACGGTCTCCGCACACTTTCGCGTCGCGATCAAGCGCTCCGAAGAGCCTACGCATCTGGTGGACCGATTCGTGCTCGAGGGTCTAACCAGGACTCTCAACGTCGTGGCCGCCTGGTTCGCGCGCATGCACCATGGCCGCGTCAACGCGTATGTGGCGTACGTACTCGTGACATTGCTGGTATTCCTCGTCGCTTCGGCATTTGTCTAACACCATGGTCGGTAGCCGTGCACGCTAATGTCGGTGAATTACGCGCGGATTTGCTGGAACGCGTGGGACAAGGCCAGCATTTGGTCCTCTATGGTCCACGCGGAAGCGGCAAGTCAAGGTTGGTGACGCAGCTGCATGGGCGCTTTCTGCGGGCAAGCGTCCCTTGTGCTATCGCCCCGTCGACATCGTGTCTCGATGACATCACGCGAGCGATGGAAGCGGCTTATCCGAAGGTAAATACGGAACTGGTGAACCGCCGCACCGCTCGGTACAGGCTGTGGAGTGCCGCCGACCGGCGCCGCTGCGTGCTGCTGCTCGATCATCTGACGGACGTGAACACAGCGATGATCGGGTTTCTGCGTCGTCTTCGCGGAGGCGTGGCCGGCGTGCTGTTCGTCGTCGATGTCGACGTCGAGCGCGAGCGCATGCACATGCGCAAGCGCGCGAGAAGCCTGGCGCTCTCGGTGCGCATGCCGTCGACCTCCACCCTGAGGTTGCGCAGCCTGCTGCACGTGAAATGCGCCGAGCACGGCTTTTCGCTCGAATCGGAGGCAGAGCACCAGCTGTTGCGCACCGCTCGCGGCCGTCCCGGGTGGATCGTGCAATGCACGACGCTGATGGCGGATGCACGGTATTGGCACGATGGGCACCTCTATCCCACCCTGCTCTGCACCGACACCGAGATAGCACTGCGGCAAGGGGAGCTGCAGCTCCTCGCGCCGAAGACATGGACCCCCGAGGCCGGGCGGGTATGGTCCAGCCCGCTGACCGATTACGACGAGGACGGCTTCTGGAAGAACACACGGCCGGCACCACCGCGCAAACCCTATTAGGCAGCGATGCTTCACTCCCCCGAGATCGAAGGTTTAAGTCAACCACGGACGCCGCTCTCAAGCCCGAGCTCCCGCACCTTCGTCCACGAGTGCGGTCGCGGGTGTGCGGTATCCAAGTGAGTAGAAGGCCAACATAGAGGTCCGGCGTGGACTTGGTTACATACGAACGAGCGAAGTTTCAACTCGCTGCGGTCTTGCGCTCTGCCCAGGAGCGCTTGCGTTCTGAACACCCAAATATCCAGGCACCCTTTACCGACCTCTTCGCCCGCCTCGCGGAGGACCGATTTAACCTGGTAGTCGTCGGACGCTTCAGTCGCGGCAAGAGCTCGCTAATGAACGCTCTGTTGGACACGGAACGCCTGCCGATTGGAATCGTCCCCGTCACATCCGTCATCACCACCGTATCGTATGGCAGCAAGGAACGAGCTTCGGTCGAATTTGAGGGATCGCAGTGGCCGCTCGAGGTGACGATGGGAAGCCTCGCGGACTACGTGACGCAACAAGGCAATCCCGGCAACCGGCGCCGGGTCGCTTTGGCCCGTATCGAGCTCCCCGCGGAGCTTCTCCGGCGCGGCTTTCATTTCGTCGATACCCCGGGTCTCGGCTCGGCCATTCTGGAGAACTCCAAGACGACCGAGCGCTTCATCCCTCAGGCTGACGCGTTCATGCTTGTCACCAGCTTCGATAGTCCCCTCTCACATGAAGAATTGCAGACCCTGCGCAGGGTGGCGTCTTCTCCGACCCGGATCTTTCTCGTCGTTAACAAACAGGACGTGGTCTCCGCCGCCGAACGGGCAGAGGCATTAGCGCATGTCGAGGGGCAACTACGGCAGGTCTTCGGCGACCACGTCCCAAAACTCTTCTCGGTCTCCGCGCGGGAGGCGCTGGAGGCTACCCGTCAGCGGGACGATGTGCGGTACGGCGAGAGTGGCGTGCGCCAGCTAAGGGCCGCCGTCACCGACTTTCTGCTCACACAGAAGCAGAGCAATTTTCTGCTCCGCATGTGCGAGCGCGCCGCCGACGCGCTCAGCGAAGCGCCTTACTCAGAAGAGGACTTCGATCGCCTCCACGCGGTCCAACAAATCGTGGTTCAAAGCCATCCGGAAGCGGGTTCGCGATGCCAGGCACTTGACAGCAGCGCCGCCAGCACGACCGGATTCACCGCTTGTCAAGTATGCGAGCGGCTCGACCGAGGTCTGTTCGATTTTCTTTGTCGATATCAGTGGGAACTCACGACTCGCCATGCCGCGCAAGTCGAGCTGGCCGAGCGCTATGGACTGTGCGCGTTTCACTATTGGCAGTTTGGATCGGTAGCGAGTCCTCAGAGCATCTGCGTTGGCCTTTCGCTGCTGATCGATCACTGGGCCTCACATCTGCGCGACGTTGGGACAAGCGTCGTTGGATGTCGTCGCAACCCCGACTGGCCCGGACTGCAGCCGCTCTCGGGTAGCTGCAAGCTGTGCCTCGTTCAAGTCAGCATCGAAAACTCTGCGGTGCGCGAGCTCGTCAAGGGCCTGGATCGAGCCGATTGCGCATCGACGCCGCCGCGAACGGGACTGTGTCTTCACCACTTGGAACACGTGCTACGCGCCATCGATTCGGACCACGTGGCCCGGCAACTCCTCCACGAGCAAGCTGCAGCACTGGGGCGACTGTCCGAAGACATGTCCCGGTATGCCTCCCAGCGCGATGGCTTGCGCCGTGCGCTCGCGAGCGAAGAGGACCTGAGTGCCGAGCGTCGAGCGTTGATGGTACTTGGTGGCCATCGCAATGTATTCGCTCTGAGAAAGACGGACTAGCCGGAGTCGCCAAAGGTAACGCCGTGCAAGGCTCATTTTTCCGCTTCTACGTCCACGAGGATCATCGCTATCGCGGGCGGCCGGTTTGGGAATGGCTCATGGAGCACGCCAACAAACGGGGAATTCGCGGCGGTTCCGCATTCAAGGCCGTGGCAGGATTCGGCCGCCATCATATCGTGCACGAGAACACCTTCTTCGAACTCGCCGGCTCACTCACGGTGGAAGTGGAGTTCATTCTCACCGACCAGGAAGCACAGGATCTTTTGGCGTTCTTGCGCGAGCACAAGGTGCGACTGTTCTACGCTCAGGTCCCGGCGCTCTTTGGCGTCATCAACCCGGACCGTGCCGATCCGACGACAGAAGCAGATAACGTCTGAGGACAACGTGGGCTAAAGCGGCGCTTTGTTCGCGTATCAAAGGGGCTCGCGATGGATGTCATAGCGGAGCGGGTGGAACTGCCGGATCGCAGGCTGGCCGCCTGTTGGCGGGCCATCAAAGTCAGCTCCGCGGTCCGCGAACGACTCCTGGCACAGGCGGCGCTTGCCTTCACCGTGCGCCAGAAACTGCCATTTGAGGTCGCACCTGTCCACGGACTCATCGTCCTTTTCGGTCCGCCCGGCACCGGTAAGACGACGCTGGCGCGCGGCCTTGCAAACGAGATCGCCCGGGTGCTCAGTCCCCCTCGCGCGACGCTCGTGGCTATCGATCCTCACGCGCTCGCGAGCGTCGCACCCGGGCACACTCAGCGAGAGATCACGAAAGTATTCCAGGAGACCATTCCCGAGCTCGCCGCAGCGGGCCCCGTTGTCGTTTTGCTCGATGAGATCGATACCCTGGTGACCGATCGCCACCAGCTTAGCCTCGAGGTGAATCCCATCGACATGCACCGGGGTACGGATGCCGTGCTCGTGGGGCTCGACCGGTTGAGCCGAAGCCATCCCAACGTTCTCTTGTTGGCGACTACGAACTTTCCGCAAGCGCTCGACACGGCCCTCCTCTCCCGCGCCGACCTTGTCGAGGAGATCGGACTGCCCGACACCGAGGCGCGCAAGCAAATCATCGCAGAAATGCTGGATCATCTCGCGCGTCATTGGCCAAACCTCGCCAGCCTCGAACAGGAACTTGCCTTCTTTGCCGCGGTATCGAAAGGGGTGGACGGCCGGCGCCTGCGTAAGGCTTTCATCGCCGCCATTGCCTCGAGCGTCGAGACCGCGCGCGATCCCAGCCAGCTCACACCCACGCAGATTGTTACGGCGCTGCAGTCGGTGCGCCGGGATCTCAAGGCCGAGGATAAGGAACGGCGGCGAACAGAAGCGCTGCTTGGTCGAGTCCCTCCAGTCGGACGCGACCCCGCACAATAAATGCATCGGGCAACTCGGCTCGCGAAGCCGGGGCGAGCGCCCGGACGCCCCGTTACCATGCTCGGCGGGTTTTTCTCTCCATCACAACCCGAAAAGCATCGCGAGAACCTGCACGGCGCGCATGCTGTCGTCGAGCCGCGCGATTGCCCCAGGTGCTCGTCCAAACCCACCTGTCGCGGTTTGGCAGGATGCCACGTAGCTGCGAATCTGCTCAGGCTCGCCGGGACAGGCGCCGAAATGTCTCAGGATTCGCAGTCCCGCGCGTTGACACTCCAGTGAACTGCTCCGCGCATGCGACGTCACGTTGAATCCGTGCGGGGCGCGCTCGCAGAGCCGAGCATAGACAAGGACTTGTGGAGGAGCAGGGAGGCCCACCGCGAGCGCTAGCCCCAGGCCGTGCGCCGAATCCGGCAGATTGCTCCCGCACACACCGTAGCCACCCTCGTCCCCAACTAGGGACGCGAGGGCGCTTCCGATCGCCGACCGCATGTCGACCGTGATGGCGATACCGTGCACTTTCCAGAGACTCACGCATCGCAATGCATCACGGAGCCATCCAGGCCCTCTCCGTGCGAGCGGTTTATCAAGCCTCAATCTCTCCGCCGTCGCTCTCAAAAACGGGCGCGGGTCACGTTCGGGCCCGGCGCCGAGTCGATGTAAGGCTCTCAGCGCCGCATAACCAATGATCAGTGTCGGATAGCCTCCGGAGCCGTCCTGTTGCGCGCGAAGCCACCGCTTGCAGCGTTGTAGCTCGGGGACAGGTCTGCCCAACGTTGCGCAAATCTCAACCCCGGCGTACGTATCCGGTGCATTGGGCTCCTCGACGCCCCATTGCGGATAGGCATAGAAACAGAAACCTCCCTCGCTCGTCTGCCGCCCAAGCGTGTACTGGTAGCAGGCCTCGGCATCAATGCCGAGCCAGCACGCCTCTGCCGCCACAACGAAACCTCTTGAAGCCGCGATCCTGCATCAATAGAACGGCCTTCCGTCGCCCGCCGATGGCGCTTGGACGATCCTCCGGGGACGGCTGCTTGTACTGCCCGGCAGATCGCATGACGAAACCGATGGTCGCCCGGCGCAAGCTGCCTCTGCAAATTTGTGGTCCCACGCATTGCCCGCCAGGCCAGGAACCGACAACGAGCTGACGTTCGAGAGTGTGACGTACACTTTCCGGCGGTCAGTCACGATAAAACGCCGACACGTCTGGTTCCCGTCGCCGTTGCTACGGTTCGTGCGGATCGT
>Ga0335080_10003114_pt1 | contig 16709 bp, 15 predicted proteins | sample Lox_Sample_34_FD_206720 | JGI IMG/M metagenome (GOLD analysis project Ga0335080, IMG submission 206720) | Soil microbial communities from Loxahatchee National Wildlife Refuge, Florida, United States - Lox_Sample_3.4 | ecosystem: Environmental > Terrestrial > Soil > Wetlands | place: USA...
CGAGGGCCTGGACGGCCGCTCCCCCACGACGCTACTGCCCATCCTGTAGGTTCGGCATCGGCGTTGCCTGACTTACTATCCCTGGCATGGCGAACGCTCATCGGAGGTTGTGAAACTCGACGTGCGTCTGGAAGCGGCTAGGAGAAACCGGGCGCCGAAGGAGAATAAAGATGAAGATGAGAATTGCCAGTACCGTTCTTCTCTGCCTGCTTTTCGCGGCGTTCGGCTATGCGTCGCCCCGGCAGCAGGATGAACCCAAGCAGAAGGAAAACTCGCCGGCCATGCAGCATCCGGACGCGGGCAAGCCCGACGCCAAGCCGGAGTCGCAAGAACAGAAACCGGCCGAGATGAAGCCGGAGAAAAACAACCAGGAGAAGCCGGACAAGGAAGCGAAGGACCAGGAAAAAGAAGACAAGGACCGTGAAAAGCAGGAAAAGAAAGAGGACAAGAACTTAGAGAAGAACGACAAGAACAAAGACAAGCAGATGGGGAACATGCGGGACGAGAACCGGGCAGGCGGGCGTCCGGCGGGCAAGGGCGGGCACATTCCCGACGACAAGTTCCGCGCCAGTTTCGGGCGCAGCCATACCTTCCACCCGAACCGGCCGACGATCGTGAATAACCAGCCGACGTTCGTTTACAGCGGTTACACGTTCGTGATGGTGGACCCGTGGCCGTCGGAGTGGGCTTACACCGACGACTGCTATGTTGACTATGTCGACGGCGAATATTTCCTGTTCGACCTGCTTCATCCGGGAGTGCGGATCGCGCTGTTTGTGTCGATGTAAGAGCGAGCAGCGGGGCCAAAGCCCCAGCCGATTTCCGCGATGGACTGGGCCCAGAAGGCCGCTCCTTTACGAGGCATTGAATCATTCCGTCGATGAGTCCATCCGGACTGGAAACCGGATGAACCGGGGAATCGACGGGGAACGATTCAATGCCTCGACGTTTTGCTTGATGCGAACTTTGGGTTACAACTTTTCAAAAAACTCACAGGCCGAGCACGAAATGTAGATGCCTCCGGGGACGCCGCGCTCGCGGTCCTTCATGCGCTTGACGATGCGAGTATCCTTGCCGCACTTGGGACAAGCGGTTGACTTGGTGGTATCCATGACCTTCTTACGGTCGGCAGTTTTCGCAATTTTCGGCATACAGGTTCTCCTGACAGGAATGTGCCGCCGGCTGCGTACTCTGTGAGGGCAGGCCGGGGTTCTACCTGGTAATTGGGGAGTATCGAGAAATGCCGGGATCAGGTTCAACGACCTGGAAGTACAACCGGCCCAGCAAGGTCAATCCGCGCAGAATCGATATCGTTTACTCGCCACTAGAAGTTTACACGATGGGACGCCTGGCGGAAAATGCGGAAGCCTGATCGACTTTGAAGAGCTGAACGAGGCGGGCCAGGAAGGGACAGCGCGCGGACCTGCCCGCGCGTATTTCATGATCTCCAGGCGGACTATGCCGAGCTGGTTAGCGCCGCCGTATAATAATCGGTTCCTCATACCCGCGGCCCTACTGGACAGTCTCGCTTCGGTCGCTTGCACAGGAGATCATCATGGGCACTCTTACTGAACCTGCCACGGACATTCAGAAGCAAAGCGCAAGGAAGACCCGTAGCGAATCCGACAGTATGGGGAAGATCGAAGTCCCCGCGAATGTTTACTGGGGGGCGCAGACGGAGCGCTCGCTGCTGCACTTCAATATCGGGCGGGACACGATGCCTCCCGAGCTGATTCGGGCGTTCGGGATTCTGAAGAAGGCATGCGCGCTGGTGAATCAGGACCTGGGGAAGCTGCCGGCGGACAAGGCGAAGCTGATCGTGCAGGCGGCGGACGAGGTGATTGCCGGGAAGCTGAACGAGCAGTTTCCGCTGCGCATCTGGCAGACCGGGTCGGGGACGCAGACCAACATGAACGTGAACGAGGTGATCTCGAACCGTGCGATTGAGATGGCCGGGGGAGAGATGGGGTCGAAGAAGCCGGTGCATCCGAACGATCACGTGAACATGTCGCAATCGTCGAACGATACGTTTCCCGCGGCGATGCACATTGCGGCGGCGGCGCGGGTGAAAAACGATCTGATTCCGGCGATCCGGACGGTGCGCGACGCGATCACGGAGAAGGCGCGGGAGTTCGATTCGGTGGTGAAGATCGGGCGGACGCACTTGCAGGACGCCGTGCCTTTGACGATCGGGCAGGAGTTTGGCGGGTGGGCGGCGCTGCTCGAACGCGACATAAAGAGGTTGGAGCAGGCGCTCGAGGGCTTGTACGACCTGGCCATCGGCGGGACGGCGGTGGGCACGGGGTTGAATACGCATCCGGAGTTTGCGGAGCGGGCGGCGAAGAAGATCGCGGAGTTGACGGGACTTCCCTTCCGCTCGCATGGCAACAAGTTTGCGGCGCTTTCGGCGCACGACGAAATTGTGTTTGCGCAGGGGGCGATGGAGACGCTGGCGGCCTCGCTGATGAAGATCTCGAACGACATACGGTGGCTGGCTTCCGGGCCGCGGTGCGGGCTGGGCGAGTTGACGATTCCGGAGAATGAGCCGGGATCGTCGATTATGCCGGGGAAGGTGAACCCGACGCAGTGCGAGGCGATGACCATGGTGTGCGTGCAGGTGCACGGCGCGACGGCGGCGGTGGGATTTGCGGGATCGCAGGGGAACTTTGAGCTGAACGTTTACAAGCCGGTCATTATTTATAACTTCCTGCACTCGGTGACGCTGATTACGGACGCGTGCCATGGGTATGTGGAGTACATGCTGAAGGGCATCGAGGTGGACCGGGCGAAGGTGGATTGGTATGTGAAGAATTCGCTGATGCTGGTGACGGCGCTGGCTCCGAAGGTGGGCTACGACAATGCGGCGAAGATTGCGCATACGGCGCACGTGGAGCACTCGAGTCTGAAAGAGGCGGCGGTGAAGCTGGGATTCCTGAAAGACGAGGAGTTCGATGCGCTGGTGAAGCCGGAGAAGATGACCAGGCCGTGAGGATTATTGAGGCATAGGGTTATTGACGCATTGAGTGATTTTTCATGGGCGAGACGCCGAGGACGCAGGGAAAAGCTTACATTTGATTTTCTTCGCGGGCAGCGCGGCCGGGCGGTTCGATGGACGCGTTTCTTAGCGGCTGGCTACGTTGGCTGTGAAGGTGTAGCTGTTGGTGTCTCCGGCTTTGGCGTTCCAGCTGCCTTCGGCGGCGAGGCGGAAGACGGCTCCGTGGTCGAAGCGGTAATCGATCTTGGTGGTGGCCCCAGTTTTGATACTGTGCGCGCCGGCGAGAGAGTTGGGGAATCTGTCTCGGGCAGGCGGGCGGCTCCTGAACTTCGGGGATCGTGTCCAGTCTTACATGGATTTTGCGGGCGGAGGGGTGACCAACGTAAGCGCAGGCGGGCGGAATGCCGGCGGGCATTGGAATGGATCGAGCAGCGGATTTGCCCGCTTAGGGTCAGCTGGCGACGTTACTGCGGAGTCGCGGTGATCGGCACGGGCGCGTTTTTCGGCGTGCTGACGTAGCCGGTGATTTTGTTCTTGTCCACCGTCCAGACGACGAGTTCGTAGAGCATGTGCTCGCGCCCGGTGTAGAACTGGACCGGCTCGCTCTGGTTGCGGTCCTTCTTTTCGATGGTCTTGTCGTCGGAGGTTACGTTGAGCGTGTATTTGCCCTTCTTGGGGTCGGTCTTTTTGAGCTGCAAGGACACGGTGGAAACCGCTTGCGGCTTGGCGCCCTTGAGGAGGGTGAATTCGTAATACTGGCGGTCTCCCTTGTGCTTGAGGACTTCGAGATCGCCGCGGGTGTTGGCAATGAGCCCGCTCTGCACGCCGAGATCGCCGATGGTGCGCTGCAACTGGGCTTTGGTTTCTTCGAGCGAGGCCTTGGTGGTTCCAAGGTCGGTCTTGACTCCGCCGACATCGTTCTTGACGGTGCCGACTTCGGAGCCGATGGCGTTGACGTCCTTCTTTTCCTGCTCGGCCAGTCTCTGGGCCGCCGCCTGCTGGGAACGTTGTAATTCCGCGGCTCGTTCCGCCATTTCTTTCTTGGTCAGGCCGATCTTCTCGCCGAGCGCTTCGTCATCGGCTTCGGCGGACTGCATGCGCTTGGAGAGGGCGGCAATCTGCTGCTGGCTTGCCGTCTGATCGTCGATCAGCCTGGTGACCTTGTTGTGCATGTCATAGCCGAAGAAGACCGCTCCGGCTACGAAGACGATGGCCAGCGCCAGCAGAATCCATTTGCCGATGTTGCTCCCGGTCTCGGGTTGATAGACGTTCGGTGGCTGCTCGGGCATGTAAGTTCTCTCCGGTTGAATGGTTGCAGGACTATTGTTTGTGAGATGCGGGATGGTGTCAATTGCGTTTGAGGTACTTGGACGATGGTAACCAGGGCGTGACTGGAGGACCGGAGCACGCTTCAGGAACGAACACGTTTCTGCTATTCTGCGGCGGTGGAGATTACCGTCCAATTGCCCGACGACCTGACGCAGAGGCCGGATGCCGCGCGGAAGGCTCTGGAGATGCTTGCGATTGAAGGATATCGGTCGGGAGCGTTGTCTGCCCAGCAGACGCGCTTGCTGCTGGGATTCGAAACCTCGCTTGAGCTGGACGCCTTTCTAAAGGAAAACGAAGTGTGGGAACGCGCCTACGGCGTGGACGATCTGGAGAAGGACGCTGCCGGCTTTAAGCGGCAAGCATGATCATCGTTGCCGATACCTCTTTCCTGAACTACCTCGTGCTGATCGATGAGATCGAGCTTCTGCCCCTTCTTTTTGGACGAGTTCTTGTTCCGACGGCGGTCTCTCGCGAACTCACGCATCCGAAAACGGCGGCGATGGTCAGGAAGTGGATTGAAGATTGTCCCTCATGGCTGGAGGTGCGAGCGGTGGGACCGGGATCGAATCCCTTACTCAGAGGATTGGACGATGGCGAGAGGCAGGCGATTCAACTTGCGCTGGAATTGAATATCTCCACCGTACTGATCGATGAAGCGGAGGGAAGAAGAATCGCCGCACATCTGCACTTGGAAGTTCGCGGAACGCTGGGGATTCTCGAACGCGGGGCGAAGCTGGGAAAGACGAACCTCCGCCGCGCATTGAGCAGATTGGATCAAACCAGCTTCAGGATGTCGCCGGCGGTGGGTGCCGCCCTTCTCGCGCGCAATCCATGAGATCGCCGCCTCGGCGTATATAGGATGAAACCGTGAAGCACTGGGACGCGATCGTGATTGGGGCGGGGATCATTGGGCTGGCGCTGGCGATTGAGCTCAATAAGCGCGGCATGCGCGTGCTGATTGTGGAGAAGGGCGAGCCGGGGCGGGAGGCTTCGTGGGCGGCGGGCGGGATGCTGGCGGATTTTCCGCTGGAAATGCCGGCGGCGTTGCGGGAGCTGGCGGCGGCCAGCGCGCGGATGTATCCGGAGTTTGTGCACGAACTTGAAGACGAGTCGCGCCTGAAGATCGACCTGCGGGATCAGGGGACGCTGGCTCTGATCGATCCTGCGCTCCATCCGCCGGATGGTTTGCAGTCAGGCGCCGTGGCCACCCCCGTTCCCCAAGCGAAGCTGGCGGAGCTTGAGCCGAATCTTTCTTCTGCAAAGGCCTCGCGCTTGACGGTCCTATTCTTAAAGGAGCGCAGCGTCGAGCCGCGGCACTTGACGGCAGCGGCGGTTGCGGCGGCCAAGCATCGTGGAATTGACTTCTCTTCGGGGGATCAGGTTTTGAGCGTGGATGTCGGCAGCGGCCGGGCGGCGGGGGTGCGGACGACGAAAACCAACTTCGCTGGAGGGATGGTGGTGAACTGCGCGGGGGCATGGGCGGGGCAGATTGGGCCGCACAAAATTCCCGCGCGGCCGGTCAAAGGGCAGATGCTGTGCGTGGTCATGCCAGAAAAGGAGATGGTGCGGCATGTGATTCGCGCGCCCGAGGTTTATCTGATTCCGCGGAGCGACGGGCGAATGGTGATCGGGGCGACGCAGGAAGAGGCGGGGTTCGACAAGCAGACGGTGCCGGAGACGATTCAGAGGTTACGGCAAGCCGCCCTGGAGTTGGCGCCGAGACTGGGGGAGGCGCGAATTCTGGAGGCCTGGGCGGGATTGCGTCCGGGGACGCCGGACGCGCTGCCGATTCTGGGGGCGACTGCGACGCCGGGATACTTTGTGGCGACGGGACATTTTAGAGATGGCATCTTGCTGGCGCCGGTTACAGCGCGGGTGATGGGGCAGGTGATTGCGGGGGAGAAAGCGGAGTTCGAGATGGCGGCGTTTGGGGTGGAGCGGTTTGGAAATGGCAGTCCTCAATCTGAGCGGCTATAAAGCGACGCCTTGGCCGGGGGTAGTGGTTCAGTTTGAAAAATGCTGTCCCTCAGCGGCTAAAGCCGCAATGCAAGAGCGATGCTTACGGCACGGCTGAAGCCGTGCCCTTTCACAAACCCGATGGTGACTGCACTGCCGCCCAGCGGGCCGAGTCACGGTCCTCATTGCCGGTTCCGGTATATACTGAAGCGTTTTCGGCGCTCATCTGACGGTTATTCATGCGGCGCCAGAAAGGCCACCTATGGCTTCCCCTGCGGTTGATTTTGCGCGCTCCAACCAGCCTCGCTTCCTTAACGAACTCAAAGATCTGCTTCGCATTCCGAGTATCAGCACGCTCGATGAACACAAGTCCGATGTACAGAAGGCGTGCGATTTTGTGGCCGGCGAACTGCGGCGGATCGGAATGAATAATGTCGAAATCATCCATACCAAGGGTCATCCGCTGCTCTATGCCGACTGGCTGCACGCCGCCGGCAAGCCGACGGTACTGATGTATGCGCACTACGATGTACAGCCGGCGGAGCCACTGGACGAGTGGCACACGCCTCCGTTTGAGCCGACCGAGCGCAACAACAACATTTATGCGCGCGGGGCGGTGGATGACAAGGGCCAGCTCTGGATGGAAGTGAAGGCGCTGGAATCGCTGTTCCAGGCGCACGGCGGCAAGCTGCCGATCAATGTGAAGATCATTTTTGAAGGCGAAGAAGAGGTGGGTGGAGAGTCGATCGCGGAGTATGTCCGCAAGCAGAAGGCGAAGCTGAAGGCGGATTTTGCGCTGGTGTGCGACACGGAGCTGTTTGCGCCGGATCTTCCGACGTTATGCGTGGGGCTACGCGGGCTGGTCTACACGGAGATCGAGGCTTATGGCGCGAAGACCGATCTGCACTCGGGGATGTATGGCGGAGCAGCGCCGAATCCGTTTTTTGCGCTGATCGAAATCATCAGCAAGTTGAAGGATGCGAAGGGCAAGGTGCTGATCCCCGGTTTTTACAGCAAGGTGAAGGCTCCGAGCAAAGACGAATTGAAGGCGTGGAAGCGGTTGCCGTTCAACGAGGAGCACTATCGGAAGACCGAGGTTGGCTCGAAGGTGCTGACGGGCGAGCCGGGATTTTCGGTGCTTTACCGGACGTGGGCGCGGCCTACGCTTGAGGTGCACGGCATGCCCGGAGGCTTTGTGGCGGCCGGGGCGAAGACGGTGATTCCGGCGAAGGCGGCGGCCAAGGTTTCCATGCGGATGGTGCCGAACCAGGATCCGGACGACATTTTGAAGCGCTACACGGCGTTCGTGAAGAAGCTCACGCCGAAAGGGATCGAGACGAAGATCAAGGTCTGGAGCAAAGGCCCGGCGTGCGTAGTCGGGACGGACAACCGTTTCATCAAGGCGGCCACGGAGGCGCTGCACGATACGTTCAAGAAAGATACGGTGTTCATCCGCTCGGGCGGGTCGATTCCGATTGTGACGGATTTTCAGGATGTGCTGAAGATTCCGTCGGTGATGATGGGGTTCGGGCTGCCGGACGACAACCTGCACGCGCCGAACGAGAAGTTTCATATTCCGAACTTCCATCGCGGGATCGAGACGATTTGTCTTTTTTTCGAGAAGTTGGGGTAATCAACGCATTCCAAGAATGCTGGGGGCGCGCGTTGATTCGCCCCCAGCATTTAATTCCTTCCGATCGTCAGCCGTCCCTTCTTCCACCCGGTGAAACATGCTACTCTGTGAGCACCTAATTAGGTGCTCGGGAGGCAGCTGAATGCTGGATCTAGGCAAGGATATTCAGTCGCTGACAACTTTTCGACGCCGGTCGGGCGACTTCATGAAGCAACTCAAGAAGAGTAAGCGGCCGATGGTACTCACCGTGAACGGCAAAGCGGCAGCCGTTGTGCAGGATGCCGAAGCTTACCAGCGTTTGCTTGACGCCGCCGCGTATGCGGATGAGGCGGAAGGTATCCGGCAGGGGCTTGAAGACACACGGGAAGGAAAAATGCGACCGGTGAGAGAATTTTTCGCCGAGTTTGAAGGCCGGCGTGGTTTATCCAAAGATGGCCTATCTCGTTGAGATCACGCGACGGGCGGAACGCGACCTCAGCCAACTCTATGACCGGATCAATGCTCAGCAATCCGACTCCGCCCGAAAGTGGTATCTGGGTCTCAGGCAACGGATTCTGACTCTGGAGCGGTATCCGAAGCGCTGCCCGGTCACCCGCGTCCGAGGAAAATTGCGGCAGTTGCTGTACGGCCGCAAGCATTGGCAATATCGGGTGATTTACCGCGTTTTCGAGAAGCAAAGGCGAGTCGAAATCCTTCATGTTCGAACTGGCGCCAGGCGCGATCCCAGACGATCCGATCTCTTTTCGCCGTTATACCTTTGAGATACCCGGCCCGGGGCCGCAACTCACAGGCGAAGGAAAAGAATGTAAAATAATGGATTCGAGGTTGTCATGGGCGTGCGGATTGCCGCTTGGGCGGCGCTGTTTATGGTGGTCGCGCTGATTTCCGCGCCCTGGCTCCAGTCGGAGTCGGGGATGGATGTACCGCACTTTCACGCGACGCCTCCGTTGAAGAGCGAAAAACTGCCGCCCATCCTGACCCGGGATCAGCTGTGGGGGCAGAACGCGAAGCATCCGTATCAGATCCATGCCTATGAGCTGGCGGCGAAGATTCCCGGCGTGCTTTACCAGCAGCCCTGCTATTGCCGCTGCGACCGGAGCATGGAGCACAGCAGCCTGCATAGCTGCTTCTCGGGGATGCACGGCGCGCAGTGTACCACCTGCATGCAGGAGCTTTACTATACGTACACCATGTTCAAGAAGGGCAAGACACCGGGCCAGATTCGGGCCGGGATTATCAAGGGCGAGTGGCAGTCGATCGATCTGGACAAGGCGCTGAGTATCGACTGAAGGCGCGGGTTCGGGCGGGCGGTTGGTTTACTGTTTGGCGGCGATACTTCTGTACGGGCATTTCTACTTCAATCGGAAACGAGGGCTTTTGATGGCACCGAAGTTAACTCCCAAGAAGCAGGTCGTTGAAGATCCACGCCACACGCAGGCGCTCCAGAGCTATGAACTTGGGCTGAGGTCGCTGCAGGAGCACAAGTTCGAGAAAGCGAAGGCCAGCCTGCAGAAAGTGCTGGCCGGGCCGAACAAGTCGCTGGCCGACCGGGCGCAGGTTCACATCCTGACCTGCGACAAGTTTCTTGAGAAGCCGGCGTTGCATTTCAAGACTCCGGAAGAGCATTTCGATTACGCGATGTCGATCATGAACACGGGCGACTTCGTGACGGCGGGCGAGCATCTGGAGAAGCTGCTGAAGGCGCAGCCGCAGTCGGACTATGTTCTGTATGGGCTGGCGGCGCTGTATTGCCTGACCGGGCATGTGGAAGAGTCGCTGAAGACGCTGAATGAGGCGATCCAGGTGAGCCCGGCGCTGCGCTTCCAGGCGCGCAACGATACCGACTTTCAGAATCTGGCCGAGGACCCGCGGTTCACGGAGCTGCTCTATCCGGATCCGGGGGCGGAAGAGGCGGAATCGGAAAGCGAAGCGACGAACGCCTACTAGCTGCCCGGTGAGCGGTATGGTTCCCCAGCGCGACAACACCACCGAACAGGAGAATAGCGCGGGCGATCTGCGGGTGGTCGCCATCGGCGGCGGGACCGGGCTGTCTACCCTTTTGAAGGGGCTCAAGCGATATGTGTTGACGCCGACGCTGGCAGCCAGCGGGAAGACGGCGATTCGCGAGCTGTGCGGCGTAGTGACGGTGAGCGACGATGGGGGCTCGAGCGGGCGGCTGCGCAAAGAGTTCAACATGTTGCCGCCAGGCGACGTGCGCAACTGCATCGTGGCCCTGTCGGAAGATGAGGCGCTGCTCTCGCGTCTATTCCAGCATCGGTTCCAGAAGGGCTCGGGGCTGGAGGGCCACAGTTTCGGGAATCTTTTTCTGGCCGCGCTGACCTCGATCACCGGCGACTTTGCGGAGGCGGTGCGGCTGTCTTCGGAAATTCTGCTGACGCGCGGACATATCTTTCCGGCTACGACGTCGTCGGTGGAACTGGAGGCCGAGTTTGAAGATGGGACGCGGGTGCGGGGTGAGACGCGGATCACCGCCAGCAAGGGAAAGATTCGCGAGTTGTTTCTGGTGCCGGCGGACGTGCGGCCGCTGCCCCAGACACTCGAGGCCATTGCCGGCGCGGACCTGATTACGATCGGGCCTGGATCGCTGTTTACGAGCCTGATCCCGAACCTGCTGGTGCGCGGAATTGGCGAGGCAATCGTGAAGTCGAGCGCCGTCAAGGTATATGTTTGCAATCTGATGACGCAGGCGAATGAAAGCCTTGGGTTAACCGCGGCGGAGCACATTCGGGCGCTCAACCGGCACGCTCACGCGCAACTGTTCGACTATGCGCTCATCAACCAGAAGCCGGTGTCGGCGGAGATGAAGGCGAAGTATGCGCTGGAAGCGGCTTCGCAGATCGTGGTCGATCTGGAGGCGATCGAGGGTATGGGCATCTGCCCGGTGCTGGGCGATTACCTGGATGAGGGCATGGTGGCGCGCCATGCCACCGACCGGGTGGCCTGCGATCTGATGGCGCTGATGGCGCAGACCCCGGATCACCATGCGACGCCGCGCTAGGGCGCATATCGGCGGCGTCCCAATCCTGTCATCCTGACCGCGGCGCGGTTCGGATATATTGGCTAGGCCATGCCAAGAAACTCCGGCAAGAACTTGAACCAAGCAAATCGTCAGCCTCGCGTTGCCATCGCCATCATGGCGGCGGGCAAGGGGACGCGGCTGAAATCCAAGCACCCCAAGGTACTGCACGAAGTTGCGGGTAAGCCGATTCTGGCGCACGTGATCGCAGCGGCGCTGCAGGTTGTGCCGGCGGCGGATATTTTTGTGATTGTCGGGCACGAGGCGGAGCGTGTGCGGGACGGCGTGCGCGATACGGGCGTGAATTTCGTGTTGCAGGCGGAACAGCGGGGCACCGGGCACGCCCTGATGAGCGCGCGGGAGGCGATCTCGGGATACGACCAGGTCATTGTTCTGTCGGGCGATGCGCCGCTGATTTCCGCTAAGACGATCCGGAACCTGAGCGCATTTCACGCGGACCAGCGGGCGACCATGACGCTTTTGAGCGCCGACCTTGGCGATCCCACCGGGTATGGGCGCGTGCTGCGCAAGAACGGGCGCAGCGCCGAGGTGCGCGCGATTGTGGAGGAAAAGGCGGCGAGCGGCGCGCAGAAGAAAATCCGGGAGATCAATTCCGGGTTCTACGTTTTTTCCGCGCCCGCGCTTTATGGGCACATTGGGGAACTCTCGACGGATAATGCGCACCGGGAGTATTACCTCACCGATATGGCGGCGGTGTTTGGCCGGGCACGGAAGAAGGTGGTTGCCTTCAAGACGGCCGACGCGGGCGAGGTGCTGGGCAGCAATACGCGGGCGGAAATCGTCGACCTGGACGCACGCCTGCGCATGGCGAAGTGCCAACAACTGATGGCTGAGGGCGTGACTATTTTCAATCCGCAGACATGCGTGATTGACAGCGAGGTGGAGGTTGGCGCGGATACGGTCATCGAGCCGTTTGTGCAATTGCTGGGCAGGACGAAGATCGGGGGCGATTGCCGAATTCGGTCGTACAGCGTGATTCGGAACTCCGAGCTGGGCGATGGTGTGACGATCCAACCGCTGACGGTTATGGATGATTCGCGTATCGCGCGCGGGGCGATCGTGGGGCCCTATTCGCGGCTGCGTCCGGGGAGCGAGATCGGCGAGAACGCGCACGTGGGAAATTTTGTCGAGACGAAAAAGATCAAGCTGGGCAAGGGATCGAAGGCCAACCATCTGACCTATCTTGGCGACGCCGAGATCGGCGAAGGAGTGAACGTGGGGGCTGGAACGATCACCTGTAATTATGACGGGGTGAATAAATTCAAGACGGTGGTCGAGGACGGAGTGTTTATCGGGAGCGACTCGACGCTGGTGGCGCCGGTCAAGATTGGGCGAGGGGCTTATGTTGCCGCCGCCAGTTGCATCACCGACGATGTTCCCGCCGACGCGTTGGCGCTGGGACGAGCCCGGCAGACGATGAAAGAAGGATGGGCGGCGGAGAAACGGGCGGCGCGTAAGCCGGGGGGAAGGTGAAGAGTCCGGTGAGGCAGGGGGCCGCTGAAAATCGACCACCGGGGCTGAAGCCCCATTTATTCAACGCGGGGTATGCGGCCCTGAAGGGCCGCTCCTCCACGGTGGTGCACGCCTTGTGGATCTTCCAGTAAGCCTGAGTCCGGATCAGCCTGAGTCCGGATCAGCCTGACTCTCAGAGGGCATTTCCTGGACTCAAATCCTTGCCGCGTGGCGACTGTGTTTTGCCGCACCATCCTGAAAAGTACACACCGACGACACCATCCTTGGAACCTCCCTGAGGAGGTCCGCAAGCATACAGCTCCGAATTCAGGAAGCCTGCGCCTGACGATTGGAGCGCGAGTGACAACGAACGACGAAGAGCGCCTTAGTGCGAGACGGCGGCGAAGAGCGGCGATTTCATCAGGGCCTGGAACTTCTGATCGTCCGTTTTGAAATGCATCACGAAGTTTGGGCCGTCGGAGTCGACGGTGGTGGCATCGAGCGCGGTCTTCTCGCTGGGCGAGGCGCTCATCTTCTTGAAGAGAATTCCCGCCTTGACGAGCGACGAAAGCGTGCCCGCGGTCATCGAATCCGCCGTGAGGACGCTCAGGTCGAAGTTGACGCCGCTCTGAAAGTTCATGGTGTAGCGCGAAGCGAGAATCCGCTTCTTGACGGTTTCGTAGTCGGCCACTTTCGAGGCGTCGCCGAGCGCGGAACGCATCATGGCCTGGGTGCCTTCCTGGTCGAGGACGCTCCAGACGGGGGAGCCGTCGACGGCGGCCATCTGGTCGGCAATCTGGGGATTCGAGTCGAGCGAGGCGCGCTTGCCCTGCTGGGCGTCGAGCGCGCTGTGCAGGGCGGCGGTGGTGCCGAAGGCCATGGTGTTGTCGTCGAGGAAGGTCATGACGAAGCCGCTGTCCATGGGATAAATATTGATTTTGTTGTACTTGATGGCGGCGATTTTCTTCAGGCGCAGTTTCTTCAGGACGGCCTTGGCGGAAAACGAGCCTTGCGCCACGCACACGACCTGGATACCGATTTTGGGCGTGCGAAACGAGACGAAGTTCAACTGGTCAAGATCATGCTCGGAATCGATTCCGAATCCCTTCAGGGAGGTCTCGAAGCTCTTGAGGTCGGGGGGCAGGACCTGGTCTTTCAGCTGCTGGGCGGTCGGGGAATCTTTCAGGGCGCGGTAGTCGACGCCAATCAACTGCTGAACCTCGGCGGGGACCATGGAACGCGCGGACGACGCGATGGGCATGGCCATGAGAGCGGTCGTCGATAAGAGCAGGAGAGCCAAAAACAATTTCTTCATAGAACTCCTCGGAAAGGATTTGCACGGTTAGATGCAAATCGCCAGGGACGAATAAAGGTCTGGCTTTATTTTAGTCCGAATTGTAAGGGCGCAGCCGGTACCAAAGTGCATACCTCCGCCGCTGAGAATGGAACGGTGGAAGGCTGGCCGCTTGCGCAGAAATTGGTTTCCTGGCCATCGATCATTCCCTGAGCGCCGCCGCACGCCCGCGCGTCTCGGCTACAAATTGCTCGTCTTTCAGCGAGCCGAGATTGATTTCCACATTGGCCAGTGCGCCGGTCAGGGCAGCCTGAGCGAGCGCGACGGCGGTCGTCAAATCCGACTTCATATTCGGGTTCGTGATGGGCGACAGATCCTGAGCGATGCGGGCGACTTCGGCGGCGCGCTCGGCCACACCCAGCGGAACACTTGTCGCCTGCTTGAGCGCGGCATTGATTGCGCCGTCGCCATTGGCCGATTCCTTCGCCGCCTTGTAGGCCTTCATGACGAGGTTGTAGGACTCGGCGTCGGCGTCGATGGCGGCCTTTAATTCTTCACGCAGCTCGCCGAGACGCGCGATTGCATGGCTGAGCGCGGCCTCGTGCTGGAGATAGGCTTTTTTGCCGCGCGACATCGCGGCGACCATGTTGGCGAGGCCGGCAGCCATAGCCCCGCCGGCCGCGGCCGCGCTGCCGCCGCCGGGGGTGGCGGTGGGGGCAGCCAGTTGCTCGATGAAGGGCTCGACACCGGCACGCAGGCCGCCCACCGCCATTTTGCCGGACATGACGGCCGCGAGGCGGTTCTCAAGGATGAGCGATGAGTCGAAATTTTCGACCTGCAGGAACCATTCGGCCGCCTGCTCCAGAGCCTTTTTCGGAATCAGGCCGACGATTTCGCTCGAGACCGGCATGACGCCGTAGCGGGCTGCCTCGCGCTTGACGATCTCGAAGACGCGATGCACCGGGGTCTGCTCGAAGTCGGTGAGGTTCATGGAAACTTGCGCCATGCCGCGCACGAGGAACCCGGCGCCCTTCACAAAGCGCAAGCCTCCACTTGAAAAGCGGACCGCCTTGGCAATTTTCTTTGCGATGTCGACATCCGGGGTGTTCAGAAACACGTTGTAGGCGATGAGAAATTTGCGCGCGCCAACGACGGTTGCGCCGGCCGTGGGATGGACCCGGGGTTCGCCGAAATCGGGTTTGCGGGCGGGATTGGTGGCGATCTCGGCGCGGATGCCTTCGAACTGGCCGCGGCGGATGTTCTCGAGATTCTGGCGTTCGGGGGTGGCGGCAGCCGCTTCGTACAAATAGACGGGAATCTGATAACGCTTGGCGATTTCCGCGCCGACGTGGCGCGCCATGGCGACACAGTCTTCGATGGTGACGCCATCGATGGGAATGAAGGGGACGACATCGGCAGCGCCCATGCGAGGATGGGCGCCTTGATGCACGGTCAGGTCGATCAACTCGGCGGCCTTGCCTACGCCGCGAATGGCCGCTTCCTGAATGGGCTCGCGCTCGCCGACGAGTGTAATGACGCAGCGGTTGTGATCAGAATCCATTTCGCGATCGAGGAGAAAGACGCCGGGAATCTTCATGGCGTCGACGATGGCGTCGACTTTGGCCTTATCGCGGCCTTCGGAAAAATTGGGGACACATTCGACCAGGGTGCTGGGCATACGCGAGAAGGATAAAGGGCGAGGGGAGGGATCGCAACTGAGGCCGTGTCAGCGGCCAACTACTGACGCCAGCGCCTCCGGGATGAGCTAAGTAATGAATGTGGAATTCGGAGGAGGCGGAAGCGGCGTCCGAAACCGGGTATAGAGGGCCATTCTCACCCAGTGCACCAGAATTGGGGACCGGCGAAAACTGCTAGAATCGAGCCGGACCCCGTAGCTCAAATGGATAGAGCACCGGTTTCCTAAACCGGCTATTCCAGTTCAATTCTGGACGGGGTCTCCAGCTTTCCACGCGCCGCAGGAGGGCAGAGGTTGCCGAGGTGCTCGAGCCCCCTCTAGGCCTCAGACATCTGGGAGACCGGTTTCTCCTGCAGGAGAAGCTCTGTCGCCTGCACGCGGCGGTCGGCGTGAAACCAGCGCTGGACAACGTTGCCGCAGAGAAAATTGGCGAGCGAGAGCAGGCTCATCCCCTGATGGTGAACCATCCAGGAACGCACCAGTTGGTAGCGTGGACCACCCAACCATTTGCGCGGCACGGTGTAGTCGGCCGCTTCGTAAAACCCATAGGAGCCGAACCATCCGAGATCGTCCATGCGGCGGAGATTGGCGATGGCCGCTTTGCGATCCACATTGATCGCCAGAAAAGAAGAGTACGGTGAAACGATCAAGGGCTCCGCTTCATTTTTCTGCAAGGCAAGGTTCGGCACGCCAAAGGCCTCGTAGTGATAGTCTCCCGCTTGATTGCGGCGGGCGCAGGCGGACTCGGAAATTCCCCACAGAATGCCTTTCTCGGCCGCGTATTCCTGTTGCGAGCGCACGGCCGCCACGACCGCCCGGTCGAGCAGGGTGTTGGGATAGCTGCGCATCCAGATCGAGGGCATCAGGTACTCGAACATGGTTCCCGTCCAGGAAAGGAGGACGGGGCGGCCGTGATCGCGGGTAAATGGACGGTCAAGGCGGAACCAGCAATCCTGGGGCACTTCCTCTTTTGCAATGGCGACAAAGACGGCGGTACGCGGCTCGGTGGCCAGCAGGTCATAACAATAAGGTTGCAGTTCCTCGGACTGCGCGTCGAAACCAACCGACAAGAGGAGGCGCTGCTTGTCCAGCAGGAACGAAAAATCCATGTCGTTGGCGAGCTCGCGGGCGCGGTGACGGACTTGAGAAAAGGAATCGATGAGGCGAAGGGCGTTCTGCTTCGCCTCCGGAAGCAGGGCTCTTAACTGCTGGCCGAGGGACCGGCTTCCATTTTGCGAAGCTTGAATCGTGCCGTCGAGGCGCGCTTCGATCTCGGCAATCAAATCGGGCAGCTCC
>Ga0335080_10003115_pt1 | contig 16708 bp, 15 predicted proteins | sample Lox_Sample_34_FD_206720 | JGI IMG/M metagenome (GOLD analysis project Ga0335080, IMG submission 206720) | Soil microbial communities from Loxahatchee National Wildlife Refuge, Florida, United States - Lox_Sample_3.4 | ecosystem: Environmental > Terrestrial > Soil > Wetlands | place: USA...
GGGGCACCCGCTTTCTAATCTCTATTCTCGAGGGTGCCCCGTCCTTGTGTCTGCGTTCTGTGCAGACACAGGGCGGGGACTTTGACTTCTTGTGGAGTGAACTGAAGGAAGCATTTTCTCCCCAAGATCAAAAACCCCACCCCTTCGACCGCGCTCAGGGCAGGCCCTGTCGCGCAAACCGCGCAAAGGGGCACCTCAAAAATGCAGGCACCGGCTATTGGGCTTTTTCCACGGGCGTCCACTGGGCGGAGGCGATTTTCCACTTGCCGCCGCTGTGCGCGAACACCACAGTCGTCGCCACCGTCACGGTTTCCCTCGCTGACTTCTCCTGCAGAATGCCGGTCAGGATGGCGGTTTCGCCGAATCGCCGCACAGCGACCTGGCTGAGCGAGGCCTCGGTCTGCGGATCGAAGGCGCCTTGCTTGCCCAGGCGAGGTCCGTCCTTCACCCAGATCGCTCCCATGGGCAGGACCAGCACCAGGTTATCGGCTTCGACTTCGTCCATGGCGGGGTTGTCGCCGACATAAAACGCTTTCATCCACTTGGCATGCACAGCCAGCAGTTCGGATTGCAAGGCCGCGTCACTGCTCTGCGCCACGACCAGCGCCGGGCACAAGAGGGCAGCCAAAAGAAGAATCGTAGCGCGCATCAGGACCTCCTTCAGGACGCACATTTTTAGGGGCCCAATTCCGAAGAAGTGTACGCCGGGAAAAGGCCATCGCCAATTATTTTCAGTTGTGGCTCAAACCCGCTGAGGCGCTGGGCCAGGCTTTCCTCAGATCAACTTCCCACACTGGGTCAACCCCGCGACGAATCAGAACACTTCTCGCAGCGTGTTCTGGGTAGCGCAGCGCCAAGGCGCTGCACAACACTTCGATCGCCGCGCACGCTTTGAAAAAGTGGAGAGTCTTGATTCCCCGCGGGTGGAAACAAATAGAGTGGCGGGCGGAGCACCCGTCACTCGATTACAAATCAGTGTGGCTTATGCGCTCTTCTTCTGTGCCTGTTGGGACATCTGGGCGGCGAACTGCTTCATGCGCTTTTCCATCTCCGCCGGAGAGACGTCTTCTTTGTGTGTGGCCACGCTCCAGGCCTGGCCGAAGGGATCGGTGAGCTGCCCGAAGCGATCGCCCCAGAACATGTCGGTCAGCGGCATGAAGACCTTGCCTCCGGCATTAATGGCGCGGTGGAAGGTGGCGTCGGCATCCTCCACGTACAGCATGATGCCGGCGGTGGTGCCACCCAAAGTCTGGGGAGCTTTGGAGGTGCCGCGATCGTTTTCATCGGCGAGCATGACCATGGAGTCGCCGATTTTCAGTTCAGCGTGGCCGATCTTCCCGTCAGGAGTGGGCATGCGCATCACCTCCTGCGCGCCAAATGCTTTCTTGTAGTATTCAATCGCCTCAGCCGCGTTGCGCACGACCAGATAAGGAGTTGCGGTGTGATAACCCTCGGGAATGGCTTTGACTGGCATGGGATTCTCCTTCTATGAAATTGGACCAGCGGCCACCGACGCGCCAGCTAACCATTCTAGACGCGCAGCGCTTGTGGATTATGAAATTGTTGTAAAAAGCGGCAACGGTATCGGTTGCGAAGGGCAGACCTGCTGGCGCAACCCGGAGCGGACTTAGGTTCTCGGGCGGAAGGCGATGAGGGGGAATTGGCTGGTCAGACGGCGCCGGTCGTCGGCCGTTCCGCGATAGGTCCAGCCGGAGAGCCAACTGAATCCGCGGCGGACAATGGGGGCGATCCAGCGATTGCGGTGCTCGTAGCCGGCGATCACTTGCACGGCCTCTTCGGGGGAGAGAGTTCGATGAGTGGCGGGAAAGTGCTGGCTGCCGATGGTGACCGCCTCGTCATGGTTGGCGTTAATGTTGCGCAGCCAGTTGGAGTCGCTGAAGCCGCTCATGACTACGGCCTCGGGGCCCTGCTTGCGGTATTGGACGACTTCCAGAACGGTCTGGCGGCGCAGGCCGGTGCGGCGGCCGACGTGGGTGAGAAGCAGAAAGCGGTGATCGAGCAAGCGGCCCAGGTGCCAGCGGTAGAGATACACGGGGCCGCGGAGAAAATACCAGAGAGCGCTGCGCTTGCGAACTTTGATCATTACCTGTTGGATGTCTGAGGAAGAGACTTGGGCGCAAGATTGGGTCCGGGGGCCAGGGCGGCAGGTCCTGCCTCAGTTCCCGGTTCTCCGTTGGTTAGTTCTGAGAATTCATTTTTGCCAGGTGATTTCGGCGTAGGCGGCGCGTTTGATGGCCACATTGGGTCCGGGGTCGCTGGCGTATTCGTAGTGATAGGGCTGGAAGAGATTCTGTCCAACCACGGCGAGGCGAAGATAGGGGCGCGCCCGCCAGGCGAGGCGCGCGTCTGCGGTGGAATAAGAACGGATGTTCTGCGCAGAGAGTGCGCTGACATATCGGTAGGTGAGATCGAGACTGAGGGCTTTGGGAAGATCGAAGCCGGATTGCGCCGTGGCCTCATGCCGCGGGCTGGAGCCTTCGATAATGGGCGCGGTGCCGACATCGAGCGAGTGCGGGCTGCGCTGCAATTCCATTTGCAGGAATGAGTAGGAGGCGGTCAGCCGCCAGAAAGGCTTCGGCCGCCACTCGGGAGCGACTTCGACGCCTCGGGTGGTGCCCAGCAGTCCATTGCCAAATTCCGCGGGCAGCAGGATATGGGTGGGTGCAGGACTGTCTTCGACGGAAAAGCCGCCGACAATGTCTTCGCTGAAAAGATCGCTATAGTGATTGTAAAAAGCGGAAAGATCAACATAGAGATTTTTTCCGAACAGGCGGCGGAAGCCAACCTCGTAGCCGTTGAGTTCTTCCGAGCGGAAATTCGGGTTGGCATTGAAGCGGGCGAAGACCGGCAACCCGCTGGAACCATCAATTCCAATGAAACCGGTAAGGTAAAACGCGCGCTCGGCCGCGGAGGGAGTGCGCACGGCGTGGGTAAAGGCGGCCCATAAGGTTTGCTTTTCACTGATCGTCCACAGCAAGCGCGCGCTGGGCTGCCATTGCAGGCCGGTATAGTTGGTTTTGAGCAACTTGGTGCCGAGAGAAAGCGACAAACGGTCGGGAAGAAGCGAGATTTCATCCTGAAAAAAGCCGCTGAACAGCTCGTCGGTGCGGCGCTGAGGAATGAAGTAGAGGCCGGAGACGATGGTTGGGTTGTCTCCGAAACTGGCGCGCGCACCCAGCCCCCAGGAAATCTGCTGCTGCCCCGGAAGACGGAAGCGGTCGAGAAAATCAACGTCGAAGGTATTGCGTAGATCGGCGAAGTTGGGCTCGCGGCGGCTGGTGCGGTCATAGTAGGCCTGCACCTGGATATCCTTGCCATCGCCCTGAAGGCGGTGCCAGCGGGCGAGAAGGTTGCCTCCGGAAAGGCGCCCAGCGCCCTGGAGGATCTGCGAGTAGGGAGGTGTATAGGTAACCGCGGTCACGGTTTCGCCCGTGCCTTCGTCGTACAAATCGCCCTGCAAGGTGTAAGTGTCGCGGTCATTCCTTGCATAATCCATGCGAAACCCGCCTTGCAGGTCGCGCCAGCCGTCGTAGTCATCGCCGTTGGGATGAAATTCGGGCAGGCGATCGAAGCCCATGCCATAAGCGCGGTAGTCCAGTCCTTTGCCGTTGCCGCCGCCGTAGCGAGTGTTGAGGAAGCCGCCCTCGACGTTGCCGCCGCCGGCGCTCACCAGGCTGCCATGCGTCTCTTTGCTGCTCTTGGTGATGATGTTGATCACGCCGTTGACGGCATTCGGGCCCCAGATGATTCCGCCGGGCCCGCGGATGACTTCAATGCGGTCCACATCTTCGAGCAGAACATTCTGCACCTCCCAGTACGTACCGGCCAGAAGCGTGGTGTACACCGTGCGCCCGTCAATCAGAACCAGCACGTCGCGGGAGAGGCGGCTGCCGAAGCCGCGAATGCCGATGGACCAGCGATTGCTGTCAATGCGGGCGACCTCAACCCCGGGCGCCAGGCGCAAGGCCTCGGGGATGCTGGTTGCTCCCGAGCGCTGAATATCTTCCTGGGTGATGACGAAGATGGCGGCCGAAGTCTTCCAGACCTGCTCAGGTTCCTTGGAGGCGGTGGTTACTTTTACATTGCCCAGCTCCTCCAGAGTGAGTTGTTTGAGTGGCGAGGCATTCTGCTGATCAACCTCAGAAGTCTTCGCCAGTGCGGGCCGGCAGGAAGAAACAGTGGTGATGGCCAGGATGGCGAAGACTGCAATTCGCTGGAAACAGGGCGGGTTAGGCTGATGGTTACGGGGTTCAATCACCCAACGTCGGAAGCTCGGCGTTTTCATCCTGGTGTTTCCATAAATCTGCATGAATCCCAGAGATCGAGCCGAGGCTTGACCTCTTCATCCATATCCTCAACTGGCTTTGCGTCCGAAAAGAGAGGATCGCAGACAAGGATGCGCACATGGTCTTGGCGCCATGGGGAATGGGGCAAAGACTCCGTATGATGTCAGGTGGGCAAACCCAATCCTATACAGGTTTTACCGGATATCGGGTTGGTAAACAGAAAGAAGAGTGGCGTTAGCTCAAGGTCCGCGGGACCGCCATTCTCAGTTGCCGGCGTACCAGTCGGCGCGGGTGAGCGGCAGATCATTCTGGCCGTTTTCATTCTTGACCAGCAGAGTCTGGTAAAGCTCCAGCAGCTGCGACTGGAAGTAATGGGCGGAACCCGCCATGTGCAGGCGCCAGATTCGGTACGTCACTTCGTCTACCAGGCGGCGGGCCTGCTCGGCATGCTGCTGCATGCCGCGGACCCAGTGGCGCAAGGTGAGGGCGTAATGCTGGCGGAGATTTTCTACGTCGCACACCTCAAAGCCGGCGAGCTCAGCGGCGCGCGTGGTGGTACCGAGCGGCACCAGTTCGCCATCGGGGAATACATAAAGATCTGCGAAGCTAGGTTCCCTGGAATGGGCGCGCTGTTCGGGCACGCCGATGCCGTGGTTAAGAAATACGCCGCCAGGGCGCAGCAGGCGCCAGGCGCGGCGAAAATACTCCGGCAGGTTGGCCTCGCCGACATGCTCCACCATGCCGATGCTGGCAATCTTGTCGTAGCCGGCGGGATCTTCCAGCTCGCGGTAATCAAGCTGGCGGACCTCGCAACGATCTGACAGGCCTTCGCGCCGGATGCGCTGTCTGGCAAAGACCAGTTGCTGCTCGCTCAGCGTGATGCCGAGAGCGCGGGCGCCATACTCGCGGGCTGCATGCACCACCAGGCCGCCCCAGCCGCAGCCGATATCGAGCAGGCGCTCGCCCGGACGCAGGCGGAGCTTGCGGCAAATGTGATCGAATTTCTGGCGCTGGGCGGAGTCAAGTTCGTCATCCGGATGCAGGAAGTACGCGCAGGAGTACGCCATCTCTTTTCCCAGCCAGAGAGAATAGAAATCGTTGGAGACGTCGTAGTGGTAACTGATGGCTTCGCGATCGCGCTCTTTCGAATGCATGCGCCCGCGCAAGCGAGCTCCCGGCCGCGCCGGTTGCAAGCATGGGCCTGAGGGCAAAGCCATGAGCATAGCGCCCAGGCGGAGTTTCTGTTTCTTGCTCCAGGGATTGCTCAACAGATAATCGGCCAGCGGGAAGACGCCTTCGATATCGCCATCAATATCGAAGTCATCGTAAATGTAAGCCTCGGCCAGGGCGAGCTGGCTGGCGCTGCCAAAGGCCGCGCGCACGCTGCCCGGCCGATTGATCTTCCAGCAGAAACGGCGGAATTGGCCTGGCTCCGGGTCCCACACAGTCCCATCCCAGAGCTGGATGGAAAAATCGCGCGGATGATATCCGCGCAGAAGCTCCTGCAGAAAGGCCAGAGCTTTGTGCTCCCCCTGCTCTGGCTTCCGTGCTCTGAATGCCATGCCTACGCCCCTGTACGAAACTTCAGAACTGCGTTGGATAAAGGAAATCTGCCCCCGGCAAGAGCCGCCATTCCCGCCGCAGCAGGTTTTCGACGCAGTTTCTAAAGCTCTCGTTGCCCCAAGCGGCCGGAAACTCTTGTGCCGGCAGCGGCTAGGTGGCCTCCACGGCCACGCAAAAGTTTACTCCTTCCCATTGCTGCCTTTGCAACCAGAAGAGGGTAAATACGACCTTTTGAGCGGGGGGTAAACCGTTGGTGGGAAGATCAGCGATGTGCAGGTCGAGGCCAGTATCTTGAGTTGTGGTGTCGTTGGCAGTTTTCCAGTCGTCGAGGCTCCAATGCACCTGCGCCGGCTCCAGAAATGCGAGGCGAAGGGTTTTGCCCTGGGGCATGGAGCGGCTCTTGTTATTAAGGCTCCAGAGAAAATGCTGGCCCTGGCGCTTTTCGATCTGATAGCGCTGGATCGCCTGCGGGGGCTGATCGAAGACCCTTCCGTCGCGCAGCGACCGGCGCAGCTTGATGTATTCGGCATGGGCCCAGACCAGGGGGCAGGCGGAGCCAGAAGGTTTGCCGCGAAAGAGCTCGCGCGCGGGCAGGTCGGGCGCATCCCAGACCTGCTCGGGCAGCAGCCGGCTGCCCTCGGTGGAATCTTCCATTACGCGCAGCAACTGCTCGGCGATTTGCGGCCGTCCGGCGGCCAGCTCGTAGTGGGCGCGCTCGCCGGCCAGAAGCGGCCAGGCGCGGCCAATGCCAGTACCGTCGAAGGGTGAGCCATCTTCGTGCTCGCCGTAGCCATCGCCGTTGTAACGATACCAGCACGGTCCCTGGGGCAGGCTGACCCGCAGCAAGGCGTCAATCGCCTTTACGGTATTCACAATGCGCGGATCGTCGGGCGGGCGCAAGCCGAAGCGTACCAGGGCGAGCGCGTCGGGGCTTATGAGGTGCACCGCAGTCTCTTCACTTTGCCCCGGCGGACGGTTCTTGATGGGAACGAAGCCCTGGAGCGGCGAGGCAGCGCCATCGCTATCGGGCGGAGCGATGCGCACGTAGTAACCATCCACCTCGAGCTGAAGGGCAAGATCGTTGCCCTGGGCATAGACCCAGCGTTCGATATTGTCATTCCAGCAGTCGGCAGTCTCGCGGAGATAGACGGCAGTCCCGAGCTCGCCTAGGGCCTCGGCGATGTCGGCCGCCGCCAGCAGGGAGGAAACCTCGACCGCCAGCGTGAAGGGTGAGTAACCGGCATCTTCCTCCCAGCGGTCCTGCATGGTGACCGGGCCGTTGCGGACCAGAAAACTGGCGGCTTTGCGCACCATGGGCCACCAACGCTGCAGGCGGCAGAGCGTGGGGGCGTAACGGCGGATTAAATCCAACAGAAGAATGGGAAAGGCGGCCTCATCCATCTGCAAGCCACCCCAGTATGGGCGGCCGTCGAGCCACAGGTTCTGGGCCCAGTGGCCGTCGGCCTCCTGGGTGGACTCCAGATACTGCAGCACGCGCAGAGCATCATGAGGAGCCCCGGCGGCGAGAAAGCCTCCGGCAGTTTCCACCAGGTCGCGGGGCCAGACGAGGTGATAGCCGCCCAGGTCTTCATCGCCCTTGCTGAAGCCCCAGGGAATGGAGAGGCTGGCGATGGTGCCGCCGAGAAAATCTTTGGATTCATGCGCGCGCAGCACCGAGACGCTGGCGCGGTAGAGGTCCCGCTCGCGGGGAGGATCATCCAGGTGCAGCAAACCCTGGTGCCAGTTCTTCCAATGCCAGATGTAGTGTTCGCAAAGTTCCTCGTAAGATTCGAACAGGCTGGAGCGAACCTGCTGGCCGGCTTCGGACCAGATGCCGCCGAAACCCAGGGCCAGAACAAAAGAGCCGCCACAGGCCTGCAAGTCAATTTCGCCGGTCAGCGCGATGTTGCCGTTTTCCGCGCGGGTGTAGTCCCAGGTCAGGGTGAAATGCTGCGAAAGGTCCCGCCAGCCATCGGAAAAGCCGACGAAACCCACTGACATTTTTTTCCACGGAGTGGAGCAGGCGAAGGCCAGGGCGCAGTCATTATGCTGAGCGAAGAGCATAGGCACGCCTTTGTAATCGCCCGACCAGCCGGTATTTTCAAATCCCATGTTGGCGAGGTGCGGAGCCAGCAGGGCGTACAGATGATAGTCGGCCAACCTTCCGATAAGCGGCACGAAGCCAATCTTCTGCAGCACGACGTTGCGAAAAGGATCGGTGATGATTTCCTTTTCGATGCGATAGCGGCCATCTTCGGCCGAGTTGACCAGGCGGAAGGCCGGCACGCCCGGATCTGTGGTGGTGTTCTGGCACTGGCAGTGCCGTTTCTCTTCTGAGAAGTAGTTGAGGCCATCGGTCACGATCAACCCCAGGTCACGGGTGCAGGCCTGGTCCACCCGCGGATAGTAAACCTCATTCAGAATTCCGTGGCTGTGGGTGAACCAGACGCGGCTGTGCAAGTTGAGAGCTGTACCTACGCCCTGCTTTGCGGCCGAGGTCCAACGTGGTGGAATGCCGGGGCAGCCGGGCGCCAAACGTTCGGAGTTATCCACGAGGAAATCCTTGCGAAGTCAGTCTGCCAGACCCATTAGAGTACCGCGAGGGCGACAGGTTACAAAGTCAGGGAGCGCCGGCTGCGAGTCAACGCTTGGAGGGCGCCGGGAGTGAGTTACCCTGGGACAGGGGAAATTTGCCGAGGTAGAGCGCCATGCCCACCACGGCGTCCACCGACATGGAGTCTAAGGTCTGAACCTCCTGCTCGGAGGAGATGCCGCCGGCCACGATTAACTGCTTCGAAGTGGCCTGGCGCAAGGCGCGGACAGTTTGCAGCGGAATGCCGAGCATCATGCCCTCGGTATCAATGTGCGTGTACAGAAAGGCAGCGCACCCGGAATCGAGCGCGCGGATCATTTGTAGCGGGGTGATTTCGGTAAGCTCGCGCCAGCCACGGATAGCAACTTTGCCTTCTTTCGAATCCAGGGCGAAGACCAGCCGCTCGGGGCCGATTTTCTCAGCAGCTTCTTTGGCAAAGCCGGTGTTGATCTGACCGGCGCGAATCAGCGACGAGCCGAAGATCACCCGCTTAGCGCCCAGTTCCAGAATTTCTTGCGCGGCTGGTATCGAGCGGATGCCGCCGCCCACCTGGCAAGGGAGTCGTTCTACGAAGTACTGGACGAGCTGGTGGTTGCTGCCGCTGCCGAGGGCGGCGTCGAGATCTATGAGCTGAATCAAAGGAAAAATTGAAAAGCGCTCGACCCACTGTTCGAAGTTATCGAACTCAAGCGCCTTCGTTTTCCCCTGCACAAGCTGAACGATCTTGCCGCCCATCAGATCAATAGAAGGGATCAGCACGGCCACCTCACGGGAATGCCGGCGGAGCCCAACTGCAGCTTGAGATCGCCGAAGGAGCTTAGACCGAAGTGAAAGATGGAGGCGGCCAGAGCGGCATCGGCGTGGCCCTGGTGAAAGACTTCGACAAAATGCTGCGCGCCGCCGGCGCCGCCCGAAGCGATGACGGGAATGCGAACGGCGCCGGCAATGGCGCTGGTCAATTCGCAGTCGAAGCCCCGGCCGGTGCCGTCGCGGTCCATCGAAGTCAGAAGAAGTTCACCCGCGCCGCGCTGCTCGGCTTCTTTGGCCCATTCGATGGCGTCTCGCCCGGTGGGCCTGCGGCCGCCGTGGGTGCGCACGTCGAACTTGCCTGACCCGTCGACTCGCCGGGCGTCAATGGCGACGATAGCGGCCTGCGAGCCAAAGCGATTGGCAATCTGGGTGATGAGCCTGGGATCTGCGATCGCCGCCGAGTTAATGCTGACCTTGTCGGCGCCGGCGTCGAAGATGGCGGCCGCGTCCGCGAGGGTGCGAATGCCGCCGCCGACGGTGAAGGGAATGAACAGCTCGCGGGCGGTGCGGCGGACGGTCTCAAGCAGGGTGACCCGGTTCTGATGCGTGGCGGAGATGTCGAGCAGCACGATTTCATCGGCGCCGGCCGCGCTGTGCGCGGCGGCCAGCTCGGCGGGGTCGCCGGCATCGCGCAAGTCGAGAAACTGCACGCCTTTGACCACGCGGCCACCATCTACGTCGAGACAAGCGATGATGCGTTTGGTCAGCATAATCGGCACGTCATGAGAACCCTTACAACCACTAACGACACTAAGGGGCGTGAAGAAAAGCTCTCAGCGTTCGGGGCCTCGTGCACGTTCATGGTTCATCAAGCGGAACTCCACGCCAGCCGTCACAGGCGGCAGAAATTGTCCAGCAAACGCAGGCCGACCGGCCCTGATTTTTCCGGGTGAAATTGCACGCCAAACAAATTTCCCCTTTCCACCGCGGCCGAAAAACGCCCGCCATAGGAACACTCTGCCACCGTGGCTTCGAGCAGGGGCACGCGATAGGAATGGGTGAAGTACACAAACGATCCGGGCGCAATGCCGCGCAGCAATCGCGACACTCCATCTTTCATCTCGAGCTGATTCCAGCCCACGTGCGGCGCTTTGACCGAAGCAGGGAAGTGCTCGCACTGTTCCGGCCACAAGCTGAGGCCGCGCACGTTTGGGGCTTCGGCGCTTGAGGCCAGCATCCATTGCATGCCGACGCAAATGCCGAGAAAAGGAGCGCCGCGCGCGATGGCCCGCTGGATCGAGCTTTGCAAGCCGCTTTCGCCGAGCACGGAAGTTGAGGCGAAATGGCCAACGCCGGGCAGGACGATTTTCTCTGCTTGGCTCACGACCTGGGGATCAGAGGTCACGACCGGGTCGGCGCCGACGTGCTCCAACGCATTCCTGACCGAAGTCAGGTTGCCGGCGCGGTAATCCACGATGGCGATCACTAGAGCAAGCCTTTCGTGCTGGGAAGCAATCTGGCCATGCGGCGGTCGCGCCAGCAGGCGGCGCGCACCGCCCGCGCGAACGCCTTGAACAGAGATTCGATCTTGTGGTGATTGGAGCGGCCGTAAAGAATCCTGGCATGAACATTGGCATGGGCGCCGCGAGCGAAGCCTTCGAAAAAGTCAAAGACCAGCTCCGATTGCAGATCGCCGACCAGGCGGGTCTTGACTTTTGTATCTATTGCCGCCGCGGTACGGCCGGAAAAATCTACTGCCGCGAGGCCCAGGGTTTCATCCATGGGCATGACGAAATATCCGGCGCGCAGAATGCCGCGTTTATCGCCCAGCGCCTGGGCAAAGGCCTGGCCCAGCACGATGCCCACGTCTTCCACGGTGTGGTGCTGATCCACATCGAGATCACCCTGAGCCTTGAGGGTGAGATCGAAAGCCCCGTGGTGAGCGAAAAGCTCGAGCATGTGATCGAAAAAGCGGATGCCGGTGGAAATTGTGTAGCGGCCGCGGCCATCAATGTTGAGCGCGGCGCGAATCTGCGTCTCTTTGGTATTGCGCTCGATGACCGCCCTTCTCATTGCGCCACCTTTTCGCCCAAGCCCATCTGCTCGAAGACTTCGTTGAGTGCGGCGAACAGGCGGTCGTTATCGGGGGCAGAACCCAGGGTAATGCGAACGCAGCCTTCACAGCCCGGGTCGCTCGAGCGGTCACGCACCAGAATGCCGCGCAGCCGCATGCCTGCAATGAAAGCCGCGTTCAGCCCGCCGAGCCGCAGCAGCACGAAGTTGGCGTGGCTGGGCCAGAACTTTATGCCGCGCAGGCGCAGTTCGCGCTCCAGGCGGTCGCGGCCCTGCAACACCGCGGCGACATAGCTGCTCACGTATTGCCGGTCGGCCAGCGCCTCCGGCAGGCAGGCGAGGGCAACGCTATTGAGGTTGTAGGGCGAGCTGGCGCGCCGCAGGATTCCCATCTGCTCGGTGTTGCCCGCGAGCACGCCAATTCTGAGGCCGGCGAGCCCGTGGGCTTTGGAAAAAGTGCGGGAGACGAAAAGATTCGGCACGTCGCGCCAGCGCGTCATCAGCGTTGCACCACAGAATTCGAAATAGGCTTCATCCACCAGCAATGCCGCGTGCGGAGCCGCCTGGGCAATGCGCAGCAGGTGATGTTGCGGAGCCAGCGTGCCGGTGGGGTTATTCGGACTGGCCACGGCGATGAAGCGCGTCCGCTCGCTGATGGCCGCCAGGATGCTCCCGCTGGGGAACTGGAAGTCTTCCCCCGCCGGCACGGCGATCACCTTCGCGCCGGTCGCGGCCGCATAGATTTCATACATGGCGAAGGTCGGCACCGCGATCAGGGCCTCATCGCCGGGCTCGAGGTAGCTCTCGCAGACGAGGTGGATGGCTTCGTCGGTGCCGTTGGTAAGCAGAACCTCTCCGGGCTGGAGTTCGAGATGTTTGGCCATCAGCGCCTCCACCGGCTCGCGCTCGGGGTAGCGCGCCAGTTCTTCGCCGGTGAGCTTGCGCAGACGCTCGAGCACACGCGGCGAGCAGCCCACCGTGTTCTCGTTGAAGTCGAGGCGCAGGCCCTGGCGGCCTCCGAGCGGAGGATGATAGGACTTGAGCGACTGCACCGCGGTTCTCGCCTTAAGCATGGTTGGTCCTCACGCGAATGGAATCGGCATGTGCGTGCAGGCCTTCGATTTCGGCCAGCCGCACCACCGCCGGCGCCAGGCGGCGCAGGCCTGACTTGGAAAGCTCCTGCACCGTGATCAGCTTCACAAAGTCCATCACACTCAGGCCGCCACGAAAGCGCGCCGCGCCCGCCGTGGGCAAAACGTGATTGGGTCCGGAAGCATAGTCGCCGGCAGCTTGTGGGGAATAATCGCCAACGAAAACCGAGCCCGCGCTCCGAATGGAAGCCAAATCCTTTCTGCCCACCGTGATGTGCTCAGGAGCAATCTGATTGGCCCACTCCAGCGCCTGCCGGTGAGACTCTGCAATCAGGATCGCTCCGCGGCGGCGCAGTGACTCGCGCGCGGTGCGGTTTTTCTGCGTCATGGCATGGGCGGCTTCGGCGACAGTGGAGGCCAGAGCACGGCGAGCGGTAATGAAAATCGCTATGGCTTCGGGATCATGCTCAGCCTGAGCGGAGAGATCGGCCGCAAGGAACTCCGCATCGCCCTCTTCGCTGAGGATGACCACTTCCGTCGGGCCGGCCAGAAAATCAATGGCGCAGTCAAAGGAGACGAGCTTTTTCGCCACCGTGACATACAGATTTCCCGGTCCGACAATTTTATCTACCCGCGGAATGCTTTTTGTGCCGTAGGCTAGCGCGGCAATAGCGTGGGCCCCGCCCGCGCAGTAGAACTCTTCGACTTCAAGCATGCCAGCCGCCGCGAAAACTTCAGGTTGAGGCCGCGGAGAAACCACGCGGATTTCCTGCACTCCCGCCACCTGCGCCGGAATGACCGTCATGAGCAGAGTGGAAACCAGCGGATGCCTGCCGCCGGGCACATAACATCCCACCGATTCGAGGGGCCGCACCAGCTGGCCGAGAGTTACGCCGTCGCGGCTTCGCTTCCATTCTTCGGGCTTCTGCCATTCACAGAATTGCCGGATATTATCGGCTGCTCCCCGCAGGGCGGTGCGCAAATGCGGGTCGGCGGATTTCCACGCCGCGCGCAGCTCGGCCTGGGGAACGCGCAGCGGCTGGCCCGCCTGCAAGCCATCCCATTTTGCGGAATATTGACGTAAAGCTGCATCCCCCCGCCGGCGCACGTCAGCAACGATGCGGCGAACCCGCGGTTCGAAGTGGTCGAACTGGCTGCTGCGGGCGGCAATACGCCGCACCTGAACTTCAGCCGCGCGCCCGGAGAAAATGCGCATCACACCACCACCTTGTTCAGCGGATATTCCACAATGCCCTGCGCCTTGGCCTCTTTCAGGCGCGGAATCACCTGCCAGGCGGCCGCTTCTTCAATCACGGTATTGACCGCCAGCCAGTTGGGGTCGCTCAGAGTCGAAATGGTTGGGTTCTTCAGCGCCGGCAGCACGGAAAGCACCGCGCTCAAGTCTTCTTTGCGGACGTTCAGCATCAGCCCAACCCGCTCTTTCGCCTCCATGGCGCCGCGCAGCATAAGCGCCAGATTTTCGATCTTGCGCCGCTTGCCGGCATCCGACCACGCGTTCTTGTTAGCGATAATCTGGGTGTTCGATTCGAGCATGGTGTCAATAATGCGCAGATGATTGGCGCGCAGCGAGCTGCCGGTTTCGGTCACTTCGACGATGGCGTCGGCCAGCATGGGCGGCTTCGCTTCGGTTGCGCCCCAGGAAAATTCCACCTTCACCTCGACGCTTTTGCGGCGAAAATATTCCTTTGTCACATTCACCAGTTCGGTGGCGATAATGCAGCCGCCAAGCTCCTCTGCCCGCTGATACGACGACGCTTCGGGCACGGCCAGCACCCAGCGCACTTTGCCCCGGCTCTGCTTGGCATAGATCAGGTCAGCGACCGTTTCCACTTCCAGGCCGCTCTCAATCACCCAATCCAGGCCGGTCAAGCCGGCATCGAGCGCGCCATGCTCCACGTAGCGCGCCATCTCCTGGGCGCGAATCAGCATGCATTCGATGTCGGGATCGCCCGTCGCGGCGAAATACGAGCGCGAGTTCACGTGGATTGGAAGCCCGGCCTGTGCGAAGAGTTGCAGGGTCGCTTCCTGCAGGCTGCCCTTGGGAATGCCGAGGCGCATCTTCATGGGCGGGCCTCCTGCCTGGCCTCGCCCTTGGGCGCGAGGGAAATCTGCCGCGTAAAGCAGGAACGCGTGCCCTCGTGGCACACCACGCCCGCGCCTTCCACGTTTACGCGAAACAGCAGGGTATCGCGGTCGCAATCAGTGGTTGCGGCCAGCACTTTAAGGCGATTGCCTGAGGTTTCGCCCTTGGTCCACAGCTCATTGCGGGTACGGCTGTAAAAGGTTACGTAGCCTCGGTCCAGGGTCAGGCGCAACGCCTCGGGATTCATAAAGCCCAGCATCAGGACTTCGCCGTTAGCGGCGTCCTGCACGATGGCCGGCGCCAGGCCGCGCATCTTTTCGAAGTCAATTTCTGGTCTCATCGCTTGCGTCATGCGTTCCTTTCAGCATAAACAAAAAGCCCGCTGAGTTTGCGCCTCAGCGGGCCGGAATCTTGTGAGTGCTGGACTAGCCTAGCCGCACACCCTCACCGGCGCGCTGTGCGCGTGGTGGTGATGGTGGTGATGGCGGCTCGTCCGCATATCGTGGAAGTAGAGTAGGGCAAAGGCGGCGGGTGTGTCAAATGGCATGCCAATGCCGGTGGGTCCGGTTTCGCGGTAGCCGCGAAACCAGGAGGAACCGAGTCTTTGCCAGCACGTTACGGGTGAAAGGTTTTCCTACGTGTGCTTCGTGGTTATGAATTCTTAAACTGGCGCAGCAGCGCCAAAGGGCTGCCTTAAAGCGGCAAGGGGCGCAGCGGTGCGCGAAGGAAGAGGGTTGCAGCCCGCCGGTGGCGCCCCCGAGCGGGCCACCAGCGGACGTTCAGGCGGAAGCGCAATCAGCTATTTGAATGCGCCGTTGGTAAGAAGCAGTTCATCGCGGTGGGCGCTGAAGTCCACCATCGAGCTAAATGCCGGCCCGCCCAGCGGGTTTGCCTTAAGGCTGGCCTCAATGGCAGCGTCAACCTTGTCTATGCCCTCCGGCGCGGAGGCAACGTACACGATAAAGAACACCCCGGGAGCCTGAGTGTGGAGTTCCTGGGTATCAATCTCATACTCGTGCAGCGTGCCATCGGCGAGCAGCTTCTCCAGCAAGGGCACGATCAGGTTCTTGCTCAGCAGACTGACGGCGTGATCGGGCGCATCTTCCTTGAGTTTGTACATGGCAACATAGGTGTATCCGTCCTTGAAAGCACCAGAGTGCCAGTTGTAATAGCGGCTGACGTACACGTTGTCCCAGTGCTTAGTGGCGCTCGCGTACACCGGAGAAGTGGAAGTGCCGGACTTGTAGAACTGGTCCAGCACCTTCAGCAGGCCAGCCATTGAATTTGCCGACCAGAAGCTGTCGTGGGTCTCCCCGTCAGCTTCGTGGACTAAAGCCTCGTCATTGCCATATCCCACAATAGTGCCGTCGGCCATGGCCTGATCGAGAATTTTCTGGTCGGGCGCATAAGCTTTTTCCAATTCTCCCCACTGCGAGCGGGGAATCTGCCAATTGGCGACGTAGGTGTACATGGGTGGTTTCTCTTTCACCTCCGACATCTGAGCATTGGCCGGCAGCAGGCTGAGCGCGCCGACTGCCATGGCTCCCAGTGCTGTGAAAAATCCCCAAAATTTTCTGTGCATCACTTCCCTCCTTTGAAATTACCCAGGGATTTTTGAGCGGATTACCTGGGCGAAGGCAGTGTACGCCAATGCCACTGCATGCATGGGCGCAATTGCGGGCGGGAACTTCAGGATCCGGTCAGGGAGGGAAGAATGTTGGCTGAGCCGAGAAGAAAAATCACTCCCACCACCACGCTGTAGGCCGAAGTCAGGGCAGTTACGCTGCGCGAGACGAAAGGCTTGGAGGCGCCGCCAATAAAGATTCCTGCTGCCGAGGCGCACATCAGGGTATTCATGACCACCAGCCCGGCGATGAACATGAAGAGGCCCAGAAATCCCTTGGCCGCGCCGCCCAGGTTGGCGGCCAGCAGGAATAGCAACAACTGCGTAGGTGTTTCGGCGCCGACGCCGTGGATCACTCCGATGATAAAAGTCGAGCTTGCCCCGTAACCGTCACGAAAAACCTCGGGCCGCTCCGGGCGCGAGCTGCCCAGCAGGCGCGAAAGCTTCCAGTACACCCACAGCAGTCCGTTGATCAGCAGTGTGATCCTGGTCTTGGAATGGAAGTGTTCATGGCTGGTGCGACGCACCAGCGTGCTGAGCACGTAGATGCCGAGGATCAGCAGCGTCAGCCCGACGGCCCGTTCCGCCCAGCGGTCGCTGCCC
>Ga0335080_10003116_pt1 | contig 16704 bp, 16 predicted proteins | sample Lox_Sample_34_FD_206720 | JGI IMG/M metagenome (GOLD analysis project Ga0335080, IMG submission 206720) | Soil microbial communities from Loxahatchee National Wildlife Refuge, Florida, United States - Lox_Sample_3.4 | ecosystem: Environmental > Terrestrial > Soil > Wetlands | place: USA...
GCCGGCGCGAGCTCGGCGCTGCTCGACTTCCACTCGTCGAACTCGACCCCCACCAGCCCGAGCGCGGTGCGGCGCTGCGGTGCCCGCACCAGGAGCGCGTTCAACAGGCGGTCGAGCGAGCTCCGCGACAGCAGCAGCGAGTCCAGCTCGCGTTCCAGCTGGCCGGAGAGGGCGTGCCGGACGTCGTCGAAACCGCTGCGCGAGTCGAAGGAGGTGTCCAAGATCGTCTCGGCAGTCGTTCCCATCGCACCGGCACCCCGCGGAGGCTCCGCGGCGGCGTCGCGCGCATTGCTCTTCACTGCCCATCCAATCGGAGGATCGCGTCCGGAAATTGAGCACCTGTCGCTTGCCGTACGTGCGGCATTCACGCTAAACCACGCGCAAGGGGCAACGCCCGGAAGGGATCCCGGGCTTGGTTGCGCGCGCCGGGACCCTACCTGCGCGCGAGCGAGGGATTCGTGAGTAACTCCGCGCCACAGCCGTCCGCCGACGACGCCGCGTTCGCGGCTCGGGCGATCCGCGTGCTCACCGTCGATGCGGTGCGCGCCGCCGGGATCGGGCACGTGGGCTTGCCGCTCGGCTGCGCCGAGCTCGGCGTGCTGCTCTACTCCGAGTTCCTGAAGCACGACCCGGCGCGCCCCGACTGGCCCGACCGCGACCGCTTCGTGCTCTCGGCCGGCCACGGCTCGATGCTGCTCTACTCACTCCTGCACCTCTCGGGCTACGGGCTCCCGATCGAAGAGATCCGCCGCTTCCGGCAGCTACACTCGAAGACACCGGGTCACCCCGAGCACGGACTCACACCGGGCGTCGAGACCACGACCGGCCCGCTGGGCCAGGGCCTGGGCAACGCGGTGGGCATGGCGCTGGCCGAGCGGCTGCTCGCGGCGCGCTTCGGCAGCGAGCTCGTCGATCACCGCACCTGGGTGCTGGCCAGCGACGGCGACCTGATGGAGGGAGTGGCGAGCGAGGCCTGCTCGCTGGCGGGACACCTGGGACTGGGACGGCTGGTCGTCTTCTACGACGACAACGCGGTCACGATCGACGGGCCGACCTCGCTGGCCTTCTCGGAAGACGTGCCGCGCCGCTTCGAGGCCTACGGCTGGGACGTGCAGCGCGCCGACGGCCACTCGCCCGAGTCACTGCGCGCGGCGATCCAGCGCGCGCTGGCGAGCGAGGATCGCCCGCACCTGATCGCGTGCCGCACCCACATCGGCTTCGGCTCGCCCGCCGCCGACACGTCCGAGGCGCACGGCGCCTTCAAGAACCCGGACTACACCGAGCAGACGCGCCAGAAGCTCGGCTGGACGCTGCCGCCCTTCGAGGTCCCGGAGCGCGCGCGCGAGGCGTTCCGCGGCAACGCCGCGCGCGGCGCGCGGCTGCGCAGCGACTGGGAGAAGCGGCGCGCGCAGGTGCTGGCCGATCCCGGACTGGCGCAGCTCTGGCGCGCGATGGTCGAGCGCGCGTTGCCGCCCGAGCTCGAGTCACTCCTGCCGCGGCTGGCCGGCGAGAAGCCGATGGCCACGCGCGTGGCTTCGGGCAAGCTGCTGAACGCGCTGGCCGAGAAGCTGCCCTCGCTGGTCGGGGGCTCCGCCGACCTGGCGGGCTCGAACAACACCACGCTCGCAGGCGCGGCCGAGGTGGCGCGCGGCAAGTTCGTCGGCCGCAACCTGCACTTCGGGGTGCGCGAGCACGGCATGGGCGCGATCGCGAACGGTCTCGCGCTGCACGGCGGGATCCGCCCCTACGTGGCGACCTTCCTGGTCTTCAGTGACTACATGCGGCCGAGCATTCGCCTGGCGGCGCTGATGGAGCAGCCCGTCGTGTACGTCTTCACGCACGACTCGATCTTCGTGGGCGAGGACGGACCGACGCACCAGCCGGTGGAGCAGATCGCCGCGCTGCGCGCGATCCCGAATCTCGAGCTGTGGCGGCCGGCCGACGCGCGCGAGACCGTGGCGGCCTGGAATGCCGCGCTGCACCGCGACCGCGGCCCGACGGCGCTCGTGCTGTCGCGCCAGAACCTGCCCGTGCTCGAGCTCGAGGGGGCCGAGGAACGCGCGGCGCGCGGCGGCTGGGTGGTGCTGCCCGAGCCCGCGGGAGTGACTCCCGAGCTCACCTTCGTGGCCACCGGCGCCGAGGTCCATGCCGCGCTCGAGGCCGCGCGCGTGCTCGGGAGCGAGGGGCGCAAGGTGCGCGTCGTGTCCGTGCCCTGCATCTCCCGCTTCGAGTCACAGGACGCCGGCTATCGCGACTCGGTTCTGCCGCAGGGCGGCTTGCGCCTGGTGTGCGAGGCGGGCGTGGCACAAGGCGTCGCAGCCTTGACCCGGCCGGGCGACCGCGTCATCGGCATGACCGGGTTCGGCGCGTCGGCGCCCTTCAAGGACCTGGCCAGTCACTTCGGCTTCGACGGCGCGAGCTTCGCGCGCGTCGCGCGGGAGCTGCTGTCCTGAGACGCGCGCGCCGCGCCGGCCTGGCGGCGCTGTGCGCGGGCGTGCTCTCCGGCTGCGCGCTGTTCTCGCTGCCGCTCGACGAGGTCTGGCGCGATCCGTCGCTACAGGCGTCGCCGGAGCCTCTCCCGCTCGCGCTGATCGCCCTGGGCGGGATCGGCGAGCCCCACGCCCGCGACGTGCGCCTGCACGCGGCCATGGCCCGGCGACTCGAGGGCACGGACGGCGCGCCGATCGTGGTGCTCGGCGACGTGTTCGAGCACGCGGGCCTCCTGGGCTACTGCACGACCGAGACGCACCGCGTCTCTGTGGCGGACTGCCCGCTGCATGACGCCGTCGACACGCAGTTCGCCAACACCTTGGGGCCGTACGCGCGCAGCTTCGCCGGTCACCCCGTGGTCGCGCTCGCGGGAACCATCGACCACGTCGGTGACCCCGACGCGACTCACAACGCCTGCGCGCGCATTCCCGCCGCCGGCGCGGGCTGGCGCTACGTTGCGCGCGGCTGCGAGCTCGACGAAGAGCATCCGGTGGCGCGGCTCGACGCGGGCGCGCTCTCGCTCGTCATGCTCGACTCGGCGGCGATGCTCTACGACTCCGCCTTCCGCGAGCGCGCGCTCGCGGCGCTCCACGCGGAACTGGCAAGCGTGCGGCAAGAGCGGCCCGAGGCCTGGCTCCTGCTCACGCTGCAGCAGCCGCTCGAGAGCTACGGCGCGCGCAACGGCGCCGACCTCGCCACCGCCGTACACAAGGATCTGTACCCGGTGACCGGGACGCTGCTCTACCCGATCGTGCGGCCGATCGAGTGGCTCGTGGGCCGGCGCGCCGAGAACCTGTACGAATGGCCGGTGCGCGCGCTGCGCCGCGGCCTGTACCGCGCGCTCGACGAGTCACCCGTCGACGCGGTGCTCTCGGGCCAGGACGAGAGCCTGCAGCTGGTCGAGCTCGATCACGCGGGCGCGCGCTGGCAGATCGTCTCGGGCGCGGGCGACGAGAAGAGCCGCGTGAAGAGCTGGGGCCTCGACCTGTGGGGCGTGAATGCGCTGTTGAGGGCGCTCGGCGCGCGCGAAGCGCTGCCGTCGCTGGGTCACGAGCTCTTGTTCGCCGCCGGCCGCGGCGACGACGACACGCGCTCGGGCTACGGCTTCGTGGCGCTGTCGGCGTCCCCGCAGCGGTTGCGCGTCGAGTTCTGGGACATGGCGGTGAAGAAGCCGCTAGGCGTCGCCGAGCTTGTTCGCGCGCGCGACCCGGCGCAGGGTGGTCAGCGCGAACACGAGTAGCGTGCCGTCGGCCGGGTCGACGAAGCGCGTCTCGATCATGACCGTGCGCCCGCGCTCGCGCACGATCCGCGCCTCCAGGTGGAAGCGCGGGCCGATCACCGGGTCGAAGTAGTCCACGCGCATGTTGGTGGTGGCGAGCCACTGCGGCGCCGAGTCACTCGCGGGCGGAGCGTTCGGGCTGGTGCGCGACGCGAACAGCGAGATCAAGTCGACGTAGGTCGGCGTGAAGCCGCCGAACAGCTGGCCGCGCGGGTTGCGCACGTGGTCGGGGACGTGCGCCTCGACCTTGAGAAACCCCGGCCCGCGCTCGAGCACCTTCCACTCGTAGGCTTCGAGGAAGTCACCCGCGGGATGGCCCTTCCCCACCAGCCTCCCCTTCTCGGGGGCCATCCATGGACGACGGTGGACCTGATTGGCTTCGTTCGCCTGTGGCTCACTGCGCGCGCCTGCGGCGCTTGCCGGCTCGGCTCGGGGCGGCCCTCGCCTCACCCCAGTCACGCGTGGCGCTCGAGCAGCGCGCCGTCGTCGTAGAGCTTCTTGACCTTCACCTGACCCGGGCGGCCGACCGCGAGACACAGCTCGCACAGCGTGCACTCGTCGAGGTTCTTCTCGACGATCTCGAGCCCGGCCGCGCCCGCCTTGTAGATGTCGACCGGGCAGACCTCGGCCAGCTTCCTGGCCGCGGCCGCGTCGTTGGCCAGCGCGGGATCGACTTCGACGGCGATGAACAGCGCCATGGCGACTCACTTGCCCCGCTGCGCGAGCTTCTCGCGCACGAGCTTCGGAATGTCCTCGATCTTCTCCGCGACGCCGATCCCGGCCGCGCGCATGCGCTCGATCTTCTCGGCGGTGGTGTCGGCCTTGCCCTCGACGATCGTGCCGGCGTGACCGAAGCGCATGCCGGGCATCGCGTCCATGAAGCGGCCGGCCATGAACGCGACCACGGGCAGGCGCGACTTCTTCTCGTGCACGTAGCGCGCGAGGTCGGCCTCCATGCGCCCGCCCGGCTCGGAGTAGATGGCGATCGCCTCGGTCTCGAGATCGGCCTCGAACAACGGCATGAGCTCGGCGTAGCTCGAGCCGATGATCGCGTCGCCGCCGATCGACACCGCGGTCGACTGACCCAGCCCCGCGGCCGAGAGCGTGTTGCAGATCTCGGTGGTCATGCCGCCGGAGCGCGACATGACGCCCACGCGCCCCTTGGTGAAGGCCTTGCGCGCGTCGACGGCGCGCCCGCCCAGCCCGCCGATCTTGGCCTCGCCGGGCGAGAGCACGCCGAGACAGTTGGGGCCGATGATGCGCGCGCCGCGCAGCTTGGCCAGCTCGACCATCTGTGCGACCTCGAAGCGCGGGATGTTCTCGGTCACGATCACGATCAGCCGCACGCCGTTCTCGATCGCTTCGAAGGCGGCGTCGCGCGCGAACGCGGGCGGCACCGAGATCACGGAGGCGTCGACGCGGGTCTTGCGCGCGATCTCCTCGAGCGTGTCGTAGACCGGCACGCCGTGCACCTCGCGGCCGCCGCGCCCGGGAGTGACTCCGCCGACGATCTTGGTGCCGTAGTCGAGACACTCGCGGGTCATCGACACCGCCTCGCGGCCGGTGATGCCCTGGATCACGCAGGTCGTGTCCTTGGTGATGAGGATCGACACGACTCAAGCCCCCTTCATCTTGGCGACCGCGCGGCCCGCGGCCTCGTACATCGAGACCGTGCGGTCGCAGAACTCGACGCCGTACTTGCGCAGCAGCTTCTCGCCCTCCTGCTCCCACGAGCCGGGGATGCGGAACACCGCGATGCGCTCGGCGGGCTTCATGCCCGACTCGATCACGCCCTTGATCACGCCGCGCGCGACCATGTCGACGCGCGTGTTCGAGACCACGTTCATCATCACCGCGACCTTGCGCACGCCCGGCTTGGCCAGGATGAGCTTCGTCAGGTTCGCGACCTTGCCGACGCTGGGATTGCCGCCGATCTCGCAGTAGTTCGCCGGATCGCCGCCGTGCTTGCGGACCGCGTCGAACAGCGTGAGTGACCCGCCGCCCGCGCCGATGATCAGCCCCAGCGTGCCGTCGAACTCGGTCACGTTGCCGGCCACGCCGCGGTGGTCGGCGGCGTTGATCGCCGCGCCGTCGAGCTCGAAGCGCGTCGGCGCGCGCGCCATCCGCGTCTCCTCCTCGCCGATGCCGAGCTCTTTCAAGAGCGCCTTGTGCGCGCCGCGCGCTTCGGCCTCCATGTCGACGTGCGCGTCGAGCGCCACGAAGCTGCCGTCCGCCAGCTTGGCCAGCGGGTTGATCTCGGCCAGCGTGAGTCCGTACTGCATGAAGATGCGCGCGAGCGGCGCGGCGAAGCGGATCAGCGGGTTGAGATCGTTCGCAGGAACCTTCAGCTGTGACACGAGCTCCTTGGCCCGGAATTCCGAGAACGGCAGGAGCGTCGAGAAGTGTTTCTTGGCGATGTGGTCGGGGTGCTTCTCGGCCACCTCTTCGATGTCGATCCCGCCCATGTCGGACAGGATCATCACCGGGCTCTTGGCGATGCCGTCCCAGGTGACTCCCAGGTAGTACTCCTGCGCCACCGGCTGGCGGCCCTCGACCAGCACGCCCCGCGGCTTGTGACCGTTGATCTCGAGCGCCAGGATCTTCTCGGCTGCGGCGGCCGCGGCATCGGGAGTGTCTGCGAAGAGCACGCCGCCCGCCTTCATGCGGCCGCCGGTCAGCACCTGACTCTTGAGCACCACCGGGCCGCCGATCGCGCTCGCGATCTGCCGCGCCTCGGCGCCGCTTTGCGCCAGGCGCGAGCCCTTCGGCAGTGCCACGCCATGGCGCGCCAGAAGCTGTTTCGACTCGAACTCGTAGAAGCGCACGGCTCTCCTCCGATCGGGGGAGCCCGTTTTACTCCACGACCGCGAAAGGGGCAATTCGGATGCGCCGATGAGCCGGGCATGAAACTGGGACGGCTGTTCGGTCTGGTGTTGCTGGTGCTGGGAGTCTGGGCCGGCGCCGAGATCTTCAACAACGGCTTCGACGGGGCGTTCGGGGGGCTCTTGGCGCGACTCTCGGGCTCGACGCCGACGGAAGCGACCCAGGGATCGCTCGCCAAGCGGATCGGCGCGAAGGTGCAGTCGGAGCTCAACGACGCGAGTCAGCGCCGCATGGGCGACGAGGACCAGAGCCCGCACGGCGGCAGCGACTGAGGGCGCCGCGGCCGATTCACTCGCGCTACAGGTTGCCCTTGTGCTGGCCGCCGTCGACCGAGAGACACACGCCGGTCACCCAGCTCGCGCGCGGTGAAGCGGCGAACACGATCGCGTTGGCGACCTCTTCGGCCGTGCCCAGGCGGTCCCACGGGATCGAGGCCTTGATCGCGTCGTAGAAGGGTCGGTTCGCCTGCTTGATCGTCTCCCAGACGCCGCCCGGGAACTCGATCGAGCCGGGCGCGATCACGTTCACGCGGATCTTCTTGGGCGCGAGCGCCACCGCGAGCGTCTTCGAGTGACTGATCAGCGCCGCCTTGGCCGCCGCGTAGGGCGGCGGGCTGCCGGCCTCGAGCGCCGAGGTCGACGAGACGTGCAGGATGACTCCGCCGCCCTGCTCGGTCATCCATGGCACCACCTTCCAGCAGGCGCGCACGCTGGCCATGACGTCGACGTCGAACGAGGTCTTCCAGCCGGCCTCGTCGTCGCTGGTGCCGAAGCCCGAGGTGTTGTTCACCAGCACGTCGATCCGCCCGAGCGCGCCGCGCGCGTCGTCGAGAAACGCGTCGAGCTCGGCGGGGCGTGACACGTCCGCCGTCTTGGCGAAGGCCTTCACGCCCCTGGCGCGCAGCTCGCCCGCGGTGGCTTCGAGCGCCTGCGCGCCGCGCGCACAGATCGCGACGTGCGCGCCCTCGTCTGCGAACGAGAGCGCCGCCGCGCGCCCGATGCCCTTGCTGCCGCCGGTGACGACCACGCCCTTGCCTTTGAGCAGGAGATCCATCTCAGAGCAACGCCTCCAGATCCGGCCAATCGATCGCGCTCTGCGCCGCGAAGGCGCGCAGCAGTAACTCGCGGCGCGCGCCGTTCTCGCCTTTGCGGAAGCTCGCGACCGCGGACTCGAGCTTCGCCTTGTCCGGCGCCTGCGGGGCGCCGTCGCCCTTCAGCACGCCCTTCTCGTGTTCGAGTCCGAAACCGTCGAGCAGCTCCGCCAGCAGGTCGGCGTGATACTCGAGGAAATACTCCGCCAGGACCTCTTCCGCGACGGCGGCAAAGGCGTTTCGCGACAGCGCCTGGCGCATCCACTCGGACTGGCGCTTGCGCGGCTGGCGCCGCAGGAACACCGGGCGCAGCCGAAACGCGCTGGCCGCGGCCGAAAGCGCGATCTCCTCGACGCGCGGCGCCTCGCGGTGGACCTCGTCGAGAAAGGCGAGCGCGGCGTCGGGAGTCATCTGTGAAAATATTTCATTCGAACGCATGCGCGCATCATAGGCCACCAGAGCATCAACCCGCTCTTTCGGCGGGCCGATGAGGGGGAGCCTGCCTGTCGGCGATTGAGGGCGTTCCTTGGGCTCGATCCGCAGCACGTACGAAGACGATCCGGACATGCTCGAGATCGTTCGTGAGTTCGCGAGCGAGCTCCCTGCGCGCGTCGCCAAGATCGAGGCGCAGCTGGAGGCGGGCGCGCTGCGCGATCTGCAGACGCTGGCGCACCAGCTCAAGGGTGCAGGCGGCGGCTACGGCTTCCCGCAGATCACCGAGTTCGCGGCGTCGCTCGAGTCGGCGCTGAAGCAGGGCGCCGACGACGCAGTCGTGAAGGATCGGGCCAACGCGCTGTGCGCGCTGCTGCGCGCGGTCGCGGTTCCGGAGCAGAAGTGAATCCGGAAGTCCCGAACCCGAACCGCGTGCTGGTGATCGACGACAGCGAGTCGATCCACAAGCTCGTGATCGCGCGGCTGCGCCCCGAGAACATCGAGGTGATTGGCGAGATCGACGGCGAGCGCGGGATCGAGCGCGCCGTGGCCGACCAGCCCGACCTGATCCTGCTCGACATCGGCCTGCCGAACGTCGACGGCTTCGAGGTCTGCCGCCGGCTGAAGGAGCACCCGGCCACGCGCGGCATCCCCGTGATCTTCCTGACCGGCACCGCCGACACCGAGTCCAAGGTGCGCGGGCTCGACCTGGGCGCGGTCGACTACGTGACCAAGCCCTTCGACCAGGTGGAACTGCGCGCGCGCGTGCGCGCCGCGCTGCGCGCCAAGCGCCTGCAGGACATCCTCGAGCAGCAGTCACACCTGGACGGACTCACCGGGCTCTGGAACCGGCGCTATCTCGACCAGAGACTCGAGTCCGAGCTGAACGTGGCGCGCCGCTACGGCCGCCCGCTGTCACTCGTGCTGGTCGACGTCGACCACTTCAAGCGCGTCAACGACGACTACGGCCACCTGTTCGGCGACATCGTGCTGCAGGGCATCGCCGAGGGTCTGCGCGCGTACGCGCGCCGCTCGGACATCGTGGCCCGCTACGGCGGCGAGGAGTTCGCGATCCTGCTCACCGACACGAACCTGCGCTCGGCGATGTACGTCTCGGAGCGCCTGCGCTCGTCGGCGGAGGGCCGGCACTTCGAGGCGCGCACCGAGGTCGTGAGCGTGACGGCGAGCTTCGGCGTCGCGTGCACCGAGCACCTGGCGGCCGAGCTCACGCCCGAGGCGCTGCTCAAGGCGTCGGATCTCGCGCTCTACGCGTCGAAGGACGCCGGCCGCAACTGCGTGCACTTGTATCGCTCGGGCGAGCTGATCCTGTCGACGGGAAACCCGGGCGCGCTGGGCGACGACGAGAACGAGACTTCGTAGCTCGCGCCGCGCGCGTTCGTGTGCGAGGCTCTCCACGTGAGTGAGCCCAGCGCGCCGCGCGCCCTGCGCATCCACGGCTCGACCGACCTGCGGCGGCCGATCGTGATCCTGGCGTATGCCGGCTGGAACGACGGCGGCGAGGCCGCGACGACGGCGATCGCGCACCTGCTCGAGAGCTTCACCGCGACCAAGCTCGCCACGCTCGACACCGAAGACTTCCTCGACTTCACGGTCGTGCGACCGCACGTGCGCCCGCGCGAGGGCGGGCGCCGCGAGATTCGCTGGCCCGACCACGAGTTCTTCGCGATTCGCGCCGAGACACAGCCGTTCGACCTGGTCGTCGGTCTCGGCGTCGAGCCGCACCTGCGCTGGCGCGCGTTCTGCGGCGAGATCGAGGAGCTGGTGCGGCGCGTCGAGGCGCGGCTCGTGATCCTGTTGGGCGCGTTCCTCGACGAGGTGATCTACTCGCAGCCGATCCAGGTCGTGGGCGCGAGCACCGACGCCGAGCTGTCGGCGAAGCTGGGTCTCTCGCCGTCGCGCTACGAGGGCCCGACCGGCATCGTGGGCGTGCTGGGCGAGACGATCGCGCGCGCGGGCACGCCGACGCTCTCGCTCTGGGCGCGCCTGCCCCACTACGTGCAGGCCTCGCCGAACTCGCGCGCCGCGCTGGCGCTCCTGCAGCGCATCGAATCCGCGATCGGCTTCCCGATCGACAAGAAGTCACTCGAGAGCGCCGCCGCCACCTTCGACCAGGAAGTCTCCGAGGCGATCGCCGCCGACCCGCAGCTCTCGGCGTACGTGCGCGAGCTCAAACGCAGAGCGTTCTCGCAGTAGCTCACAGGCCGAGTGACTGATAGATCCGGCGCGTGGCGTTGGACTTGTTCAGCGTGTAGAAGTGCAGGCCCGGGGCGCCGCGGGCGAGCAGCTCGCGGCACTGCGCGGTGGACCACTCGACCCCGACCTCGAGCGTGCGCTCGTCGTCCTCGCCGGCCCGGTCGAGGCGCTGCGCGAGCTCGGCCGGGATGCGCGCGCCGCACAGCGCGGTCATGCGCCGGATCGAGGCGTGGCTGACGATCGGCATGATGCCCGGGACGATCGGCACGCCGACTCCCGCGGCGCGCGCGCGAGTCACGAACGAGAAATAGTCGGCGTTGTCGAAGTACAGGTTGGTGATCAGGAAGTCGACGCCGCAGCGCACCTTCTGCACCAGCATGGCCAGGTCGGCCTCGGCGCTGGGCGCGCGCGGGTGGGTCTCCGGGTAGCAGGCCGCGCCGACGCAGAAGTCGAAGCCCGCGCGCACCAGCGCCACCAGCTCGTTCGCGTAGCGGAGCGCGCCGGGCGGCGCGACGTAGCCCTCGGGCTGGTCGCCGCCGAGCGCCAGCACGTTCTCGATGCCCAGCTTGCGCAGCTGGCCGAGCGTGGCGCCGAGCTCGTCGGCGGTCGAGCCCACGCAGGTCAGGTGCGACATCGCCGTGATGCCGATCTCGTCCTGGATGCGCGCGGTCAGCTCCACCGTCTTGCGCCGGGTCGAGCCGCCGGCGCCCCAAGTGACTGACACGTAGGACGGCGCGAGCTCCTTCAGCTCCTTGATCGCGCGAAACAGCGCTTCGAACCCGGCCTCGGTCTTGGGCGGGAAGAACTCGAACGAGATCACTGGCCGCCCCCGTCCGAATCCGTCGCTGATTCGCATGACTTCCTCGCCGATCTGCGCCCTGGCGGCTCAAGGCCGCTCGAGCGCTCTCCGATTCTATCCGGCGTGAACGCTTCTGCGCGCGCGCGCCGCCGGGTGCTGACCTCGCGGATCCCGATCCGCTTCCTGGCGGAGGGCGTCGAAGGCGTCGGTCACTTGAAGAACGTGTCCCGCGCCGGACTGCTGGTGCGCTCGAGCGACCTGCCGCGGCCGGAGTGTCCCATCTCACTCGCCTTCGAGCACCCCGATTCCGGAGCGTCGATCACCCTGCGCGGCGAGGTGCGCTGGACCACCGACGGCCAGGGCTCGGGCGACGCCTCGCCCGCCTTCGGCGTGCAGCTCCACGAGCCACCGCGGGCGTTCACCGATTTCTTCCGCTGGGCCGTCGAGCAGCTCGAGAAGTCGGACGACGAGTCCTGAGGGTCGCATGGGCACCCTAGCCATGCTCCAACGCTGAAATTTGCTATTGAGACGCGCATGGCGCGCCCTGGCAGCGAGCGAATCGTGTTCCCGCTCGACGTCGCCGGCGTGTCCGACGCTCTGCCCTGGGTGGAGCGGCTGGGCGACGCGGTCGGCGTGTTCAAGATCGGCCTCGAGCTGTTCTCGGCCGGCGGGCCCGAAGCCGTACGGCGCGTGCGCGCCGCGACCCGCGCCGCGCTCTTCCTCGACCTGAAGCTGCACGACATTCCCGCCACCGTCGAAGGCGCCGCGCGGGCGCTCCGGCCGCTCGGCCCGGCCATGCTCACGGTGCACGCGGCGGGCGGCAAAGCCATGCTCGAAGCCGCGGTGCGCGGGGCGGGCCCCGACTTCTGCGTCCTGGGAGTCACTCGGCTCACCAGTCTCTCGGCCTCGCTCGAAGAGGTCACCGAGCTCGCGCGGCTGGCGCGCGAGGCCGGCTGCGGCGGCGTGGTCTGCTCGGGCAACGAAGCGCGCGCCGTGCGCTCGGCGGTCGGCCCCGAGCTGCGCGTGATCTGCCCCGGCGTGCGCCCGGCCGGCGCCGACGTCGCCGACCAGGTGCGCGTCGTGACTCCCGCGGGCGCGATTGCCGCCGGCGCCGACTATCTCGTGGTGGGCCGGCCGATCCGCGACGCCAAAGACCCGCTCGCCGCCGCCGCCGCGATCGCCGACGAGATCCAGGGCGCATTGAAGGGCCCCTAGAAACCGAAAGCCCCGGGGAGTGACCCCCGGGGCTCGGTTTCCTGCGCTCTGGCGTGGACTCAGAAGTCCTGGCGCCAGAAGACCATCTTGACCGGATCGAAGGTCGGCAGACCCGACAGCTTCGCGACCTCGCCGCTCGAGGTCTGAGCGGTGGCGTTCAGCACGACCTCGCCGTTGTCACCACGCGAGATGGTGATGCGCGGGTTGGTCGGCGCGCCGTTGCCCAGCGGCTGGCTGCGCGTCGGCGTAGCACCCGAGCCACCCGAGCCACCGCCCGAGCCACCCGAGCCACCCGAGCCGTTGCTGCCCGTCAGCACACCGACGCCGTTGGCCAGCGTCCAGCTGTACTCGAACGTCGTGCCGCCGAGCGCGCAGTCGTTCGAGGCACCCGAGCCGGCGATGTCCGGCAGATAGTCGAGAGTCAGCACCACGCCACCGAAGATGATGTGGTTCGTGATGAACTTCTCGCCGTCCGGCACCTTGAAGAAGTAGCCGGAGTCGTTCGGGTCGTTGTCTTGCGACGTGTTGGTGATGTCGGTCAGTGACTGGTGACCCGTGACCGCCGTCTCGTAGATCGGCAAGGTCGACGGGAACGCGCCGCTACCGGTCGGGGTCTTGTCCTGAATCACCCAGAAGCGGTTGTTGTCGTCGTACAGACCCATCGGGTTGTTCGGGTCGGCCGGATCGGGCGCGCCGACGAAGCCCAGGTCCGCGCGCTCGCCGCTGGCGAAGCTCAGCGTGAGCACGTCCTGGCCCATCATCATGACGTCGGCTGCCGCAGCACCCTCGAAGATCGAGTGATAGTGCTTCACGCCGGACGCCACCGTGGCCACGGGCGCCTGGAAGATGATGCCCGCCGGCCAGACGGTCGTGGGCACCACGCCGCCGGTGAGCACGCCCACCGCCGAGATGTCCCACTTCCACATCTGACCGCCGGTGTCGCCGATGTACACCACGTCCGCGAAGCCGTCGTTGTCCAGATCGAGGACCGCGGGCTCCGCCGGCATGGCGTACTTCATGTTGGCGAACGTGCCGGTCGCGGCAGGCTTCAGCTGCGCGAGCACCGAGCCGTCCTTCAGGCGCACCATGAACACGCCCTTGCCCTGGGCGAAGTTCGCGGCGTTCGGGTCACTCACGTAGACGCCCATGTTCGGGTTGCCCACGTCCTCGTAACCCGCGCCGAAGATCGCGACCCACTGCTCGATGCAGTCGTAGCCGACGCCGCAGTGATCGCCCGTGCCCGTCGCGGCCTTGATGCGCACGCGGGTGATGATCGGGCGCGACCAGGTCTGGCCGAGGCCCGCGTTCGTGAACTCCCACATCAGGCGCGGGTACGGACCGTGGTTGCCGCTGGTCGCGCTCGGATCGGTGATGTCGAGCGCGAGCAGGCCCTCGCCACCCTGGCGCATGGGCGTGATCAGCACCGTGGTCCAGTCCGTGCCATCCTTGACGTTGTCGTTGTTGTAGTCGATCCAGGCGTCCGCCGCCGAAGGCTCGCCATCGACGAAGTAGCTCTTCGCGATGTCGTTGCGCGGCAGGTTCTTGATCTTGGGCAGGAGCAGCCCCGGCACGTAGCCGAAGACCTCCTTGCCCGTACCGCTGCTGTAGTACTCGTCACCGGTGGTGGCGGGGTTCGGGTCGACGAAGGAGCCTGCGTCGAAGCCGTGCAGGAAGCCGTCGTTCGCGCCCACGTACAGCACGCGGTCGCGGTGAGCGTACTTGGCCATGAAGGTCGACGCCGTCGTGGCCGGGCCGTAGCCAGTCTCGTAGCGCAGACCGGTGAGCGGCGGGCCCACCGAGACCGGGCTCGAGTGGAACACGTCGCCGAACACGAACGAGCGCGCGTCGGTGCGGCTGCCGTCGGCGTTCTCGTCGAACACGTCGACGCCCTGCACCCAGCTGACGATCGACTTGCCCAGCTGCTTGTACGTGCCCGCGGGCGCGTTGGGATCGGTGATCGCCGGATCGGTCGAGACCACCGGATACAGCGAAGTGTCCGCCGCGCCCAGGTTCAGCATCGTGGTGGTGAGCTGAGTCGCGGTCGCGCCGTTCGGGTCCACCGTGTTGGCGGCCGAGAACGAGATGCGCGCGCCGTTCTTGGTGGTGTAGAGCGTCCGGCTCATGTAGTTCGAGATCAGCTGCGCGCCCGCCTCCCAGTGCGGGTGGCGCGGCTCGATGAACAGGTTCGTGACCGGATCGATCGCCGGGTTGTTGTTGTCGTCGAGGACGACCAGCTCCGGAGACAACGTGTAGGCCTCGAGCTTGCCCGGCCACACCGACTTGCGACCGCTCGGGATGAAGTAAGCGGTGTAGAAGCCGTTGCCGAACGCGTTGCGCGTCGCGGGCACGGTGGCCGAAGTCAGGCTCGTGTTGCGCGCGATGATGTCGGTGATGGCGCTGGTGAGTGAGTTCGCGAGCGACACGGCGTTGTTCGAGTTGAAGTACAGGCCGTGACCGCCGTTCGCGGCGTTCTGCAGCAGCGTCGAGTTCACGGTGAAGCCGACGGTGTAGGTGATCACGTTCTGGTTGCCCGACAGCGTGGTGCGCAGGTCGGTCGCGTACAGCTTCTTCGCCACGTCGTCGAGATAGCTGCCGTCGCCGTTGTTGTAGGCGCCGAAGGTGTTGGTGAACGCGCTGCCGTAGTGGTCGTTGTTGTCGGAGGTCGGCAGACCGTCGGTGATGGCGATGACGAACAGCTTCTCGCACGAGCTCGTGACCGGCGTGGGCGGCGTGAGCGCCGCGTTGGTCACGCCGTTAGGATCGCGGTTGTACTGCGGGTAGCTGCCGAGCTTGTCGGCGCCCGCGAGATAGCGCGCCACGTCGACCAGCGTCTCGGACAGCGGCGTGCCGCCGCTCGGCGGGATCAAGGCCAGGTTCGACAGGATGGCGGCCTTGTTGTTCAGGTCGGCGGGCACGGTGATGTAGCCGCCGTTGTTCGTCGAGGAGTAGCGCGCCAGGCCGAACTTCACGCGCGGCGGCTGGCCGTCGATGTTGATCGCGTTCACCAGGTTCGTGATCGCCTGCTTGCCGGCGATGTTGCGGTCCTGGCCGATGAACGGAACGGGCGTCTTGCCCAGGTAGATCTGCTGCGCGACCCACCACATGTAGTTCTGCGGGTAGTCGGTGGTGTAAGTCGTCCCGGAGATCGTCGCCGAGACGTTGGGCGCGGTCAGCACCGTGTAGTTCTGAGTGGTCGAGCCGCTCGAGGCCTTGCTGCGCGCCCTGGTCGTGGTCGAGCAGGCCCAGCCCGCCGGCGCGTTCGCGCAGCCGCCCGGCATGTTCCAGCAGCGCAGCGTGGCCTGGCCGCCCTGCGGCTCGGAGTCGTCCTGGTCGTCGTCCAGACAGCCCGAATGGTTGGTGGACGGGTAGCAGAGCGAGCTCGTCTTCGCGGTGGCGCCGGTGCTGCCGAACAGCTGGCAGGTGGGCTGGAAGTTCTCCGAGGTCGAGCTGCTCTTCCAGGTGGTGCTGATCAGCGACGCCGGGAAGCTGGTGGCGTTGTTCGACACGTTGAACCACACGCTGGGATTGCCCGCGCCGCGGTCGCTGAGATACTGGTCGGGCAGGATGATGTTCTTCATCGAGCCCGAGCTGTCGAACTGGATGATGACGATCGGCGGGACGGTGCGCGACAGGATGTCGAGGTCACCGGCCTGGGCCCGCGCATCTCGTGCAAACGCGAGCGAGCCCGCGATGCACAGCACGGAGACCACGCGAGAGAGCAGGCTACGAGTCATGATTGCGCTCCATCTCCCCTCAGTCACTCAGTAAGTTCCGTTGCCGGCTTCGCCGGACGGAATCCGAAACTGCGATTGCAGATGAACCAGGCCGGCGCCGGCGTCGCGCGCGGTGATGTCCGCCAGCGCGCCCATGAAGCTCATGCCGCCGTTCGTCTGCAGGTTCTTCTCGTACCCGGGCGGAATGAACGACTGCTTGTCGATCGTGAGCGGCGAAGGAGTGTCTCCGCCGCCCGGCAGGTCGCCGTTGTCGGGCGAGCCGCTCATCACGTGGATCGGGCTGCCGAAGCTGTCGGTGACGAGCGTCGGCTCGTTCAGGGTCAGGCCGTCGGGGCCGGCGGTGCCGTAGCTCGCGTTGAAGAGCCGCGTGCGGTACACCGCCATGCCCGACTCGGCCGCGTACAGGGTCGAGTCCTTGCGCCGGGCCGTACCGCTGCCGGTCGATTCCTCGCTCGCGTGCTGCAGCGCCGAGAGCGCCAGCGCGCTCATCAGGAGCAGCACGATCACCGAGATCAGGAGCGCCATACCGCTCTGGTCGCGCAGATCGCGAGTCAGTCGCTTCGAGATC
>Ga0335080_10003119_pt1 | contig 16700 bp, 16 predicted proteins | sample Lox_Sample_34_FD_206720 | JGI IMG/M metagenome (GOLD analysis project Ga0335080, IMG submission 206720) | Soil microbial communities from Loxahatchee National Wildlife Refuge, Florida, United States - Lox_Sample_3.4 | ecosystem: Environmental > Terrestrial > Soil > Wetlands | place: USA...
GACGTCTTCCTTCGCGAGATGCGCTTCGTGAAGCGGCTCTTCGACGAGCGCTTCGGCGCCGCGGGCCGCTCGATCGCGCTGGTGAGCAGCGAGAGCGCGCTCGAGCAGCTGCCGATCGCCACCGTCACCAACCTGCGCCGCGCGCTCGAGCGCGTCGGCGAGGCGATGAACCCCGACGAGGACGTGCTCTTCCTCTACGTCAGCGCGCACGGCGGGCGCGATCACGCGCTCTCCGCATACCAGCCGCCGCTGGAGGTCGCCCCACTCACGCCGACGGCGCTCTCGCGCATGCTGCAGGATGCCGGTATCAAGTGGCGCGTGATCGTGGTCTCGGCCTGCTACTCGGGCGGCTTCATCGAGCCGCTGCGCGACGCGAACACCCTGGTCATCACGGCGGCGGCCTCCGACCGCAGCTCGTTCGGCTGCGAATCGGGCCGCGACTTCACCTACTTCGGCGAGGCATACTTCCGCGAGGCGCTGGCGAAGACGCGCTCGTTCGCCGCCGCTTTCGAGCTCGCGAAAGGCATCGTGGCGAAGCAGGAAGCGGAAGAGAAGCTCACGCCGTCCGAGCCGCAGATCTCGCTCGGCGCGGCCATCGCGGAGCAGCTGAAGCACTTTTCAGGAGAGAAGCCGCAGCCATGATCGATCTCTACACGTGGACCACGCCGAACGGCCGCAAGGTGTCCATCATGCTCGAGGAATGCGGGCTGCCCTACCGGGTGCACAAGGTGAACATCGGCACCAACGCGGAGCAATTCACGCCCGAGTACCTGAAGATCAACCCGAACGGCAAGATCCCGTCGATCGTCGATCCGGAGGGTCCGGGCGGCAAGCCGATCGCGATGATGGAGTCGGGCGCGATCCTCATCTACCTCGCCGACAAGACCGGCAAGTTCTTTCCGCAGAAGGACCGGTACGAGGTGCTGCAGTGGCTCATGTTCCAGATGGGCGGCGTCGGCCCGATGTTCGGCCAGGCGCATCACTTCATGCGCGCGAAGAAGGATGAAGTTCCCTACGGCAGCGAGCGCTACGGCAACGAGGCGAAGCGCCTCTACGGCGTGATGGATCGCCGGCTCGGTGCGAGCGAATACTTCGCGCCGGAATATTCGATCGCAGATATTGCGATCTACCCCTGGGTCGCGCGGCACGAGTGGCATCGTGTCGAGCTCGCGGCGTTCCCGAGCGTGAAGCGCTGGTACGACGCGGTCGGCGCGCGTCCTGCTGTAGTGCGCGGCATGGCGGTTCCCGCCTAGGGGCGGGCGTACTTCCTCAAAAAGGCATTGATCTCCTCGACGCGCAGCTGCGGCTCGCCGGGCACGGGCTTCGAGCCGACCACGCGGTTCATCCACTGCATGTTGCGCTCCATGCGCGCCACCACCGCCGGCCACTCGGCGGCGGTATGGCGCTTCGGGTCCGGCAGCACGTGGCACTGGCTGCAGGCGAGGCGAAAAGCCTCGCCCGAGGGCGCGTCGACCTCGGGATAGCGCGCAGCGTCGAGCGGCCGCTGCGCGTTGCTTCTTAGGTAGGCGAGCAGCATCCGCCGCTCGCCGGCGTCCGGCGCCTTCACGCCCGCCATCATGTCGGCCATGAGCGTCCCCATGTTGCCGCGGCCCTCCATGCGGAACACCATGCGCGACACAACCGAGGGCCAGCGCACCGCGGAATGCATCGCCGGGTTGGGCAGGTTGTGGCACTGCACGCAGTAGCGCGCGACGAGGCGGGCGCCTTCGGACTCGGGCTGCGGCAGGTCCTTCGCCTCGAGCGCCGGCGGCAGGATGCGCTCGAGCATCGGCCCGTGCGGGCTCTCCGCCCAGCGCCTCTTCGCCTCGTCGCTCTCGTCGCCCCGCGCCGCCCCGGCAAAGGCGAGAACGAAGATCAGGAAGCCCTTCACAACGTGTGCGAGCGCTCGCCCCGAGAGAATCCGGCGAGCGCGCGTGACGGCCGGCCGACCGCGAGCACCTTGAAGAGCTCGCCCATCTCAGCGGGCGAAAGCAGTTTCTGCGCCTCGGCGGCGATGGGCGCGTAGCGCAGCGCGTTCTCGATGTTCGCCTCGGCGAGCACCTCCGTGATGCCGCAGTTGACGAGGAACTGCGCCTGCGTGGCGTAGCCCAGTACCTCGAGGCCCGCGCCGCGGGCCGCGTCGGCGAGCGCGCTGAAGTCGACGTGTGCGGTGAGGTCCTGGCGGCCCGGCTGGAAGAAGACCTCGCCGTGCGCCTGGTGGCGGTGATGGCACATCAGCGTCCCCATCGCGCGCTGCGCGTGGTAGTACTCGTGGCGCGGGAAGCCGTAGTCGACGACGAAAGCGACGCCTTCCTCGAGCCAGCTGCCGAGCGAGCGCATCCACGCCTGGCCGACGAGCCCGATCTCGCTCTCGTAGCGGGGCGCGACGCCGATCGCGCCCGCCTGCTCGAGGAGCTCGCCTTCCGCGGGACGCTCGCGCCACGCGAGCTCGCCGCGCTCGAGCGCGACGCCGCGCTCCATGATGCCTTCTCCGGTCCACGCCACCGCGTGCACCGGCATCGCGTCGAGCACCTCGTTCGCGACGACGACGCCGCGAAAGCGCTCCGGCGGCGCGTCCAGCCAGCGCGCACCGGGGCCGAGGCGCTCGCGCTGCCGCGCGCGCAGCTCGGGGCTCGTCTCCAGGATCAGGTACTCGCAGCCGAGCTCGTCGATGAGCACCTCGGCGAGCGCGCCGCTGCCGGCGCCGACCTCGAGGACGCGCGCGGGAGAAAGCTCGCGCAGCTGCCGGGCGAGCGTGCGGCCGAAGAGCCGGCCGAGCTCGGGCGCGGTGACGAAGTCGCCGCCGGGCCCGAGCTTCTGCGCGCCGCCCGCGTAGTAGCCGAGGCGCGGCTCGTAGAGGACAAGCTCCATGTAGCGCGCGAACGGGATCCAGCCGCCGCAGGCGGCGATCTCCTCTTCGAGGCGGGAAAGCATGCGGGAATTTACCCTAGAATTCTCGCGTCTATGGCGTGGACTCTCGACGGGCAGGCAGCGCTCGTGACCGGCGGCGCGCGGCGCGTGGGCGCGGCGATCGCGCGCGAGCTGCACGGCGCGGGCGCCTCGGTGCTGCTGCACTACCGCGACTCGGAGGCCGATGCGACCAGGCTCGCCGCCGAGCTCAACGCCGCTCGCGCGGGAAGCGCCGCGACCGTGAAGGCAGACCTTCTCGCGCCGATCGCGCCCAAAGCGCTGGTCGCCGCCGCGCTCGAGCGCTTTGGGCGGCTCGATCTGCTCGTCAACAACGCCTCGAGCTTCTTTCCCGTGCCGGTGGGCGCGATCGAGGCCTCGCACTGGGAGGAGCTGATGGGCTCGAACCTGCGGGCGCCGCTCTTCCTCTCGCAGGAAGCCGCGCCGCAGCTCGCGCGCAGCAAGGGCGCCATCACGAACATCGTCGACATCCACGCCGAGCGGCCGCTCAAGGGCTATCCCCTCTACAGCATCGCCAAGGCGGGCCTCGCCGCGCTCACGCGCTCGCTCGCGCTCGAGCTCGCGCCCGACGTGCGCGTGAACGGTGTCGCGCCGGGCGCGATCGCCTGGCCCGAGGACGGGCAGTTCGATCCCGAGGAGAGGAAGCGCATCCTCGCGAGCACGCCGCTCGGCCGCGTCGGCACGCCCGCAGACATCGCCCAGGCGGTACACTTCCTCGCCTGCGCCCCCTACGTGAGCGGGCAGATCATCGCCGTCGACGGCGGCCGCTCGGTGTATCTATGACCCGCATCACCAGCCCGGTTGTCGCAACCCAGGATCTGCGCAAGCAGGACTACGAGGAGAACAAGCTCGCCAAGCGGCTGCGCCGCCAGGTGGGCGAGGCGATCGCCGACTTCTCGATGATCGAGGAAGGCGACCGCGTCATGGTGTGCCTGTCGGGCGGGAAAGACAGCCACGCGCTTCTCGACGTGCTTCTGTCGCTAAAGGAAAAATCCCCGGTCAAGTTCGATCTCATCGCCGTCAACCTCGACCAGAAGCAGCCCGGCTTTCCGGCGCACGTCCTGCCCGAGTACCTCGAGTCGCGCCGCGTGCCCTACCGCATCGTCGAGCAGGACACCTATTCGGTGGTGAAGCGCGTCATCCCGGACGGGCAGACCATGTGCTCGCTCTGCTCGCGGCTGCGCCGCGGCGTGCTCTACCGCGTCGCGGGCGAGCTCGGCGCCGCCAAGATCGCGCTCGGCCACCATCGCGACGACATCCTCGCCACGTTCTTCCTCAACTTTTTCCACGGCGGCACGCTGAAGGCGATGCCGCCGAAGCTGCTCTCCGACGACGGCCGCCACGTCGTCATCCGTCCGCTCGCCTACGTTTCCGAGCAGGACTTGATCGGATACGCGGAGGCCAGGGCGTTTCCGATCATCCCCTGCACGCTGTGCGGCTCGCAGGAGAACCTGCAGCGCAAGCAGATCTCGCAGATGCTCGCGCAGTGGGAGAAGACGCAGCCCGGGCGCATCGAATCGATGCTGCGCGCGCTCGGCCACGTCGCGCCGTCGCACCTGCTCGATCGCGGCCTCTTCGACTTCGGGAGCCTCGAGCCATGAAATCCACGGTGCGCGAGCTGAAGGGCAAGAAGGGCGCGCACCTTGCCATGCTGACCGCGTACGATTTCCCGACCGCGAAGCTCGTCTCCGAGGCGGGCGTGGACCTCATTCTCGTCGGCGATTCGCTCGGCATGGTGGTGCTCGGCTACGACTCGACCGTGCCGGTGACCATGGAGGACATGGTGCGTCACACCGCGGCGGCGCGCCGCGGCGCGCCCGAGGCCTTCCTCGTCGCCGACCTGCCCTATCTTTCGTACGCCACGGTCCCGGACGCGCTCGCCAGCGCCGGCCGCCTGATGAAGGAGGCGCGCGCCGACTCGGTGAAGCTCGAAGGCGGCGTCGAGGTCGTGCCGGTCGTCGAAGCCCTGGTGCGCGCCGGCGTGCCGGTGATGGGGCATGTCGGGCTCACCCCGCAGACTGCTTCCGCGCTCGGCGGCTACAAGCTGCAAGGAAGGGACGAAGCCCAGGCGCGGCGCATCGTGGAGGACGCGCTCGCGCTCGAGGCCGCGGGCTGCTGGAGCGTGGTGCTCGAGCTCGTGCCGGCGCCGCTCGCGGAGCTCATCACCGGACGCGTCGGCATCCCGACGATCGGCATCGGCGCCGGGCCCGAGTGCGATGGCCAGGTGCTGGTGTTCCACGACATGGTGGGGCTCTTCTCCGGCTTCACGCCGACGTTCGTGAAGCGCTATGCCGAGGCGGGGAACGCCATCCGCGAGGCGGTGTCTAGATATGCGGCCGAAGTGCGCTCGGGGCAGTTCCCCGCGGGGGGACAGAGCTTCGGCATGAAGGAAGAAGTCATCAAGCGTTTGTACGGACACTAAGAACCTCTTGCGTTATCTCATCGCGCGTTGCTTCGCCGGATTCCTGCTGGGCTTCGTCGCCTCGGGCGCGGCTGCGCAGGGCTGGGCCACCGCGAGCCGCGAGCCGACCGGCATCGCGCCCGACCCGCGCACCAACCCGGAGGCGATCATCCAGGTCTACGGCGCGCGCACGTATGGCTGGAAAGGCATCTTCGGCGTGCACACCTGGGTGGCGGTGAAGCCGACCGACGCAAGGCAGTGGACGGTCTACGAGGTGATCGGCTGGCGCCTGTTCTATTCCGACAGCGCCCTTGTCGTCAGCCACCGCGCGCCGGACGCGCGCTGGTTCGGGAGCGAGCCCGAGATCTACGCCGAGAAGCGAGGCGCGGGCGTTGACGCGCTGATCCAGCGCATCGAGAAGGCAGCGCGCGAGTATCCGTACAAGTCCGAGTACCACGTCTGGCCCGGTCCGAACTCCAACACCTTCACGGCCTCGCTCACGCGCGCAGTGCCCGAGCTCGGCGTCGACCTGCCGGCGACGGCGATCGGCAAGGACTACCTCGGCGACAGGCTCGTCGGTGCGCCGGCGAGCGGCCACGGCCTGCAGCTCTCGCTCGCGGGGCTGCTCGGCCTGACCGCGAGCAGCGTCGAGGGGCTCGAGCTCAACGTCCTGGGCCTGAGCGTCGGCCTCGGGCGATCGGGTCTCAAGCTTCCGTTCGTGGGCCGCATCGGGCCCGCACGCGCGCCCGTTCCCGAGGCCAACGCGTCGACGCGGACACCCTGAGCGCGCTGGTCCTCTTCTCCGGCGGCCAGGACTCGACCGCCTGCCTCGCCTGGGCGCTCGCGCGCTATTCGCGCGTGGAGACCATCGGCTTCGACTACCGCCAGCGCCACGGCATCGAAATGGATTGCCGAAAGGTCATCCTTTCCCGGCTCGGAAAGGAATTTCCCGCATGGGAAGCGAAGCTCGGCGAGGACCATGTCATCGATCTCGGCGTGCTCGCCGAGATCGGAGACAGTGCGCTTACCCGGGACGTGCAGATCGAGATGACCGAGAGCGGCCTGCCGAACACCTTCGTGCCGGGGCGCAACCTGCTTTTCCTCGCGATCGCCGGCGCGCTCGCGTATCGCCGCGGCATCGAGGTGCTGGTCGGCGGCATGTGCGAGACCGATTTCTCCGGCTACCCGGATTGCCGCGACGCGACCATGAAGGCGATGCAGTCGGCGCTCAGCCTCGGCCTCGACCGCAAGCTCACGATCGAGACGCCGCTCATGTTCATCGACAAGGCCGCCACCTGGCAGCTCGCGCAGGATCTGGGCGGCGATCACCTGACGAATCTCATCCTCGAAGAGACGCACACCTGCTACCTCGGCGAACGCGGCGCGCGCAATGCCTGGGGCTATGGCTGCGGCACTTGCCCGGCGTGCTCGCTGCGGCGCGCCGGCTTCGAGAAATGGAAATCTACGAAGTCTTGATGTAGCTCGCTTCGAGGCAGACGTTCAACAGCGCCTGCCGCTTTTCTTCCTTCACGACCTTCAGTGCGCGCTCGAGGGCGGGCATGAGCTCCTTCGGCTCGGTGACGCGCTCGCCGTGGCCGCCGGAGGCGCGGATGATGTGCTCGAAGCGCGGCGAGGGCTCCAGGGTGGCGAAGGCGGGCTCGGTCATCTTCGACGCGTAGCCCTTCGGATAGACGCCGAGGGTGGAGCGATGCACCGCCGCCCAGCGCGCGTTGTTGAAGACGACGAAGAGCACCGGCAGGCGCATCGCCTCGGAGACGAAGTGCGCCGGCGTCGGATTGCCGAACATGTAGGAGCCGTCGCCGAGCGCGGCGATCACGGTCTTGTCGGGCGAGGCGAGCTTGGCGCCGAGCGCTGCGCCGATGCCCCAGCCCAGGCCCCCTGCGGGCGAGTTGGCGAAGTAGCGCATCGGCTGCTCGATCGTCATTTCCTCGAGCACCACCGGGTACTCGTTGACCAGGATCGAATCGTTTCCCGTCACCTTGTTCAGGCAAGCGGAGACGTACTTGCCGGTGAGCGTGCCGGGCACCGAATCGGCGCCGGCGCGCGCCTTGCGGCGGGCTTCCGAATTGCGAGCTTCGATTGCCTTTCGTCTCGAAGAAACCGTCTCCGGTGAAAAAGCGTGCTCCTGCGTGAGCTCGCAGAGCGCTTCGAGCGTCGGCGCGAGCGCGCCGGCGAGCGCGAGGTCGGTGCGGAAGCCGCGCAGCGGATAGCGCGCGAAGAGCGGGTCCGGGCCGAGGTGGATGATCTTGGCGTCGGACCTCGGGTTGCCTTCGGCGGGGATCCACGGCACGTCGCAGTCGACCACCAGGATGACGTCCGCGTCCTTCAGGAGCTCGCGCGAATCCCAGCCCGCGGCAAGCGGGTGCTCGGTCGAGAGCGCGAGGAAGCGCGGCCGATAGTGGATCACCGGGATGGCGAAGGTCTCGGCGAGCTGGGTGAGCGCGCGGGAGGATTCCGCGCTGCGGCCGCCGTTCGCGGTGATGATGAGCGGGCGCTCGGCGCGGCCGAGGAGCTTCGCCGCCTGCTCGAGCGCGTCCGGATCCACCGCGGGAGGGGAGGCCGGGACGATGGACGTGGTGGCTGAAATCTCCTTCGAGAAACCCGAGGCGAGGATCTCCCGCGGCAGGGTGACGTAGACCGGCCCCTGCGGCTCGCTCTTCGCGATGGCGAGCGCGCGGTCGAGCACCGTCTCGGCCTGCTCGGCGTGACGCAGCTCGTAGTCCCACTTTACGAACTCGCGCAGCATGCCGCCCTGGTCGAAGTGCTCCTGCGCCCAGTGGATGTAGTTGTTGCGCGCCGCAGCGAGCGCGCCCGACTCGGTGAGCGGCGTGCGCCCCGCGCTGAAGAGGATCGGCACGTTCATGCGCGAGGCGTTGATGATTCCGTTCATCGCGTTCGCGGTGCCGACGCCGACGTGCACCATCATCGCCTGCGGCCGGCCGGTGATCATGGTGTAGCCGTGCGCCATGGCGACGCCGAGATTCTCGTGCGGCACGACGACGATCTCCGGAAGCCGCCAGCCGAGCGCGCGCCCCTTGGCGTAGGCCTCCACGACCGGCGCGAAGTCGGTGCCGCCATTGGCGAACAGGTACTCCACGCCGCGCGCGGCAAGCAGCCCCAGCCAAGCTTCCGCTGCCGTTTCGGGTTTGAAGATGACGGGGGCATCGGCTTTCATCTAAGACTCCTTGTCAAACTAAGCTTGACAGGCTATCCTTGCGGCTCGGCATGAACTGTGCGGAAAGACTAGTCGAAATCTTCGGCAGCCAGGCGGATGTCGCGCGGGCGTTTCAGATCGACCGCGCCGTCGTGCACCACTGGATGAAGACGGGCTACGTGCCCGCGCGCTGGGCGGGCGAGGTCGAGCGCGTCACGCAGGGCCGCATCCGCGCCGAGGACGTGGTGCACGAGGCGAGCGCCAAGAACCCGGTGCGCGTGAAGTCGCGCCCCGAGGACGCACCGTTCGGCATCTTTTCGGAGAACGATCCCATGAGCCAGTACGCCCCCGCGAAACGCATCCATTCCTTCCATCCGCCGCAGCGGACGCTGATGGGACCGGGGCCCACCGAGATCCACCCGCGCGTGCTCACCACGATGAGCCAGCCGGCGATCGGCTACCTCGACCCGGTCTTCGTCGAGATGATGGAGGAGCTGAAATCGCTCCTTCGCTACGTGTATCAGACGAAGAACGCGCTCACCTTCCCGCTCTCCGGGCCGGGCTCGGTCGGCATGGAGTACTGCTTCGTCAACATGGTGGCGCCCGGCGACAAGGTCATCGTGTGCCAGAACGGAGTCTTCGGCGGCCGCATGCTGGAGAACGTGGTGCGCTGCGGCGGCACGCCGGTGCTGATCGAGGACAAGTGGGGCGAGCCGGTCGATCCGCAGAAGCTGGAAGACGCGCTGAAGAAGAACAAGGACGCGAAAGTCGTCGCCTTCGTGCACGCGGAGACTTCCACGGGCTGCCAGTCGGACGCCAAGCTTCTCACGCAGATCGCGCACAAGCACGGCGCGCTCGTCATCGTCGACGCCGTGACCTCCCTCGGGGGCACGCCGGTCAAGGTCGACGAGTGGGAGATCGACGCCATCTACTCGGCGAGCCAGAAGTGCCTCTCCTGCACGCCCGGGCTCTCGCCGGTGTCGTTCTCCGAGCGCGTGATCGAGCACGTGAAGAAGCGGAAGGACAAGATCCACAGCTGGTTCATGGACATGAACCTGCTCTTCAACTACTGGAGCGCGGGCACGCGCACCTACCATCACACCGCGCCGACCAACTCGCTTTTCGCGCTGCACGAGGCGCTGCTCCTCATCCGCGAGGAGGGGCTCGAGAACTCCTGGGCGCGCCACCATCGCCACCACGTCGCGCTCAAGGCCGGCCTGGGCGCGATGGGAATCCAGTTCCTGGTGAAAGAGCAGTATCAGCTGCCGCAGATGAACGCGGTGCGCTGCCCCGAGGGCGTGAACGAGGCCGAGGTGAGGAAGACGCTCCTCGGCGAATTCGGAATCGAGATTGGCGCGGGATTGGGGCCGCTCGCCGGGAAAATCTGGCGCATCGGCCTCATGGGCTACAGCTGCCGCCCGGACAACGTCATGCTCTGCCTCTCGGCGCTCGGCTCGGTGCTCTCCGACATGGGCCTGCCGGTGCACGTCGGCGACGCGGAAGCCGCGGCCCACGGCGCCTACGCGCAGATGCACGCCAAGGACGCTCAAAGAAAAAAGAGAGCGGCCTAGCCGAGGCGGCGGCAGATCTCGGCGGCAAGCTCCGCCTGGTTGAGAGTGTAGAAGTGCAGGCCGGGCGCACCGCCCGCGAGCAGCCGCTCGCATAGCGCGCTCACCACGTCGAGGCCGAGCGCGCGGATCGAGGCGGTGTCGTCGTGGAAGCCCTCGAGCTTCAGGCGCAGCCAGCGCGGGATCTCCGCCCCGCAGGTGTCCGAGAAGCGCGCGAGCTGCGCGAAATTGCCGATCGGCATGACGCCGGGGACGATTGGCACCTCGATCCCGAAGGCGCGCGCTTCGTCGACGAAGCGGAAGTAGGCATCCGCGTTGTAGAAGTACTGGGTGATGGCGCCGTTCGCGCCCGCATCCACCTTGCGCTTGAAGTGCACGAGCTCGTCTTTGGCGTAGCGCGTCTGCGGGTGGTATTCGGGGTAGCAGGCAACCTCGATCCGGAACGTGTCCCCGGTGCGCGCGCGGATGAATTCCACGAGGTCGGAGGCGTGGCGGAACTCGCCCGCTGCAGCGAGCCCGGAAGGCAGGTCGCCGCGCAGCGCGACGATATGACGGATACCGCTCGAACGGTACCGCTCGAGCTGCGCCGCGACCTCCTCGCGCGAGGCGGCCATGCACGAGATGTGCGGCGCGGCCTCGTGGCCTTCCTTGCGGATCTCCAGCACCGTGTCGAGCGTGCCTTCGCGCGTCGAGCCGCCGGCGCCGTAGGTGACCGAGAAGAACGCCGGCTTCAGCGCCGCGAGGCGCTGCCAGCTCGCGCGCAGCTTCTCTTTCCCGGCGGCGGACTTCGGCGGGAAGAACTCAAAGCTCAGGACCCTAGTTTCTTCCATCGATGTAGGGCTTGAGGGCGGCGAACACGGTGGCGTTCACCGGAGCCTCGAGGCCGGCCTCGCGCGCCATGCGAGCCACCGCACCGCACAGCCAGGGCGCCTCGAGCCTGCCGCCGGCGTCGAGGTCGTGCGCCATGGAGGCCTTCATCTGCGCGGGCAGCGTCTCCATGAACTTCATGCGCGTCTCGACGAAGTCGTCGGCGAGCTTGATGCCGCGCGCGCGGCCGAGCGTCCAGGTCTCGCGCATCGCCTGCTCGAAGAGCTGCCGCAGCTCGGGGTCGGCGCGCACCACGCCGAGCGGCGCGCGCGACACCGCGGTGGCGCTCGACACGGCCACCAGGAACACGAACTTCTCCCAGATGTTGCGCACGATGTCGTCGGAGAGCTCGGCGTTGATGCCGGCCTTCTTGCAGGCGGCAAGCAGCTTCTCGGCCGCCGGCCGCTGCTCGGGAAGGAGGGCGCCGAACTGCAGGCGCTGCATCTGCCCGATGTGCTCGACCACCCCCGGCGCCGAGATGCGCGAAGCGATGTAGGCGGAGCCCCCCATGACGGGCTTCGCCCCGAGGATCTTCCTCAGCGTGTCGATCGACTCGACGCCGTTCTGGAACGGGATCACGACGCCGCCGCCCGAAAGAAGAGGGCGAATGCTCGCCGCGGCCGCGTCCGTGTCCCACAGCTTGACCGCGAACAGCACGACGTCGACCGGGCCGATCTCGTCCGGGCGCTCGTGGACCTGCACCTTCAGCGTTGCGGAGCCGAGCGGGCTCTCGAGCTTCAGGCCGTTGGCGCGGATCGCCTGCAGATGCCGTCCGCGCGCGAGGAAGTGGACCTCCTCGCCCGCCTGCTGCAGCCGGGCGCCGAAGTAGCCGCCGACGCCGCCGGCGCCGATCGCTGCAATGCGCACTCTAGTATCTGTAGTGGTCGGACTTGTAGGGACCTTGCTTCGGCAGGCCGACGTACTTCGCCTGCTCGTCGGACATCTCGGTGAGCATGGCGCCGAGCTTCGCGAGCTGCAGGCGCGCCACCTTCTCGTCGAGCCGCTTGGGCAGGATGTAGACGCCCACCGGGTACTTGGCGGTGTTGCCGTAGAGCTCGATCTGCGCGAGAACCTGGTTGGCGAAGGACGAGCTCATCACGTACGAAGGATGTCCCGTTCCGCAACCGAGGTTGACGAGTCTTCCCTCGGCGAGCAGGAGGATGCGCTTGCCGTCGGGGAAGATCACGTGGTCGACCTGCGGCTTGATGTTCTCCCAGGCGCAGGCCTTCAGGCTCGCGATGTCGATCTCGTTGTCGAAGTGGCCGATGTTGCACACGATGGCGTTGTTCTTCATCCGCTTCATGTGCTCGTGGGTGATGACGTGGAAGTTGCCGGTGGCGGTGACGAAGATATCCGCCTTGTCGGCGGCGTACTCCATGGTCACCACCTTGTAGCCCTCCATTGCCGCCTGCAACGCGCAGATCGGATCGATCTCGGTCACCCAGACCTGGGCCTGGAGTCCGCGAAGAGCCTGGGCCGAGCCTTTCCCAACCTCGCCGTAGCCGCACACCACCGCCACTTTGCCGGCGACCATGACGTCGGTGGCGCGCTTGATGCCGTCGACCAGCGACTCGCGGCAGCCGTAGATGTTGTCGAACTTCGACTTGGTGACCGAGTCGTTGACGTTGATGGCGGGGAAGAGCAGCCGCTTTTCCTTCGCCATCTGGTAGAGGCGGTGCACGCCGGTGGTGGTCTCCTCGGTGACGCCCTTGATGTCTTTCGCCATCTTCGAGTACCACCCAGAGTGGGCCCTGAGCGTTCTTTCGATCGACTTGTACAACGACACTTCCTCCTCGCTGCTCGGCTTCTTGAGCACGGAAGGATCCTGCTCCGCCTTCTTCCCGAGATGCACGAGCAGCGTGGCATCGCCGCCGTCGTCCAGGATCATGTTCGGCCCCTGGCCGCCGAAGTCGAAGATCTTGTGGGTGTACTCCCAGTATTCGTCGAGCGACTCGCCCTTGTAGGCGAACACCGGCGTGGCGCCTGCAGCGATCGCGGCGGCGGCGTGGTCCTGGGTCGAGAAGATGTTGCAGGAAGCCCAGCGCACCTGGGCGCCGAGCGCCTTCAGCGTCTCGATCAGCACCGCGGTCTGGATCGTCATGTGCAGCGATCCGGCGACGCGCGCGCCCTTGAGCGGCTGCTGGGCGGCGTACTCGGCGCGGATCGCCATCAGCGCCGGCATCTCGGATTCGGCGATGGCGATCTCCTTGCGGCCCCAGGCGGCGAGCGCCAGGTCCGCCACCTTGAAATCGCTGAATTTCTTGTCCACCACGGCTGCATTCATGAATTTCTTCCTCTGCAATGAAAAAGCGCCCGCACCGTGTCCGATGCGAGCGCCGTTGTGTTTAGCTGAGCCTGACCCCCTGCCTTTCGGGGACGCAACGCTCCTCAGCAGGGCGCGATTATCTAGGAATCCTCGAACGTGATCAAGCCCATGCCCGTGGTCATGGGCGCGTAGTAGTGCCGGTGCACCCGGCGCGCTTCCGGTGACATGGCCCCGCGCATCGTGAGCCACATGATCAGCTCGACCGCCTCGGCGCCCGCCTGCTCCATGATTTCCTGGTGGGAGATCCCCGCGAGCCCGTCGGGGTCGCTCTCCAGCCGGTCGAGGAAGGCCTGGTCGAATGCCTCGTTCATGAAGCCGAAGCGCCTGCCCTGCAGCTGGTGCGACATACCGCCCGTCCCGAGGATCACCGCGCTGACATCCGGCGGATAGCTTTCGACGGCGCGGCGAATGGCCTGGCCGAGCTTGTAGCAGCGCCGCGCCGTCGGCAACGGATGCTGGATGACGTTGACCTGGAGCGGAATGGTCCGCACCGGCCAGCCGGCGGCGGTGTGCGGGAAGCACAGGTTCATCGGCACGAGAAAGCCGTGCTCGACCGCCATCTCCTGGCAGACGGTCAGGTCGAATTCATCCTCGATCAGGCGCTCGCACAGGTGGATCGACAGCTCGGCGTCGCCCGGCACCTCAGGCAGCGGCCGCGTGCCGAAGCCCTCGTCGGCGATGCCGTAGCGCTCCGCGGCGCCGAGCGCAAAGGTAGGGTATTTGTCGAGCGCGAAGTCGGCGCCGTGGTCGTTGTATACGACGATCGCCACATCCGGTTTCAATTTGGACAGCCAATCCCGGACCGGAACGTAGGCGTCGAAGAGCGGCTTCCACGCCGCCTCGTCCTGGCGCTTTCGATCGACCACGGGGCCGACGGAGGGGACGTGCGAAAGCCCGATGCCGCCGACGACCCTCGCCACTACACGGCTCCGTCGATGGTTCTCGTCTTCAGGAACGCCTCGTAGCTCTCGCCGCGCATCTGCGCCCCCATCCGATAGAGGCTGTTACCGGTGGCCGAGCCGAGCTTGAGCATCCAGTAGATATTGAGGCCGCTCTCGATCAGGCCGCGAAAATTTCTTGTTCTAACCAAATCCTTTTCTTCCTCGGTGAGGCCGAACCTGGCCATATAGGCCTCCTCGTCGGCCTTGAAGGCTTCGCGGTTCCTCGGATCGCACAGCGTGTGGCACAGCTTGTTCAGGCGCCTGCCGCGCCGGGACAGGCGCAAATCGAAGATGGAAGTGTCGGGGATTTCCCTCAACCCCATACTTCGCGGGCGGTGTCGAGGCAGAGCCTGAGCTTGGCCTTTTCCTGCTCGACGGTGAGATTGTTGCCATGGTGCGTGCTCGAGAAGCCGCACTGCGGCGAGAGGCAGAGGTTCTCGAGGGGGACGAACCTGGAGGCCTGCTCGATGCGCTTCTTCAGCAGGTCCTTCGGCTCGAGCTCGGGCACCTTGGAGGACACCAGCCCCAGCACCACCTTTTTCCCTTTCGGCACGTAGCGCAGCGGCTCGAAGCCGCCGGAGCGCTCGTCGTCGAACTCGAGGAAGAAGGCGTCGACGTCGAGCGTCGAGAACGCCGTCTCGGCGACGTAGTCGTAGCTGCCGCTCGCGAGCCAGGTGCTGCGGAAGTTGCCGCGGCAGGTGTGGATCGCGACGGCCATGTCGTCGGGCACGTCGCGGAGCGCGTCGTTCACCGCTTTCGCGTAAGCCGCCACGTCCTTCTTCGGGTCGTCGCCGAGCTTGCGGAAGGTCGCCTGGACGTTCGGATCGCCGAACATCGCGATCGTCGTGTCGTCGATCTGCAGGTAGCGGCAGCCCGCCTTGTACAGGTCCGCGATCTCCTCGCGGTAGCACTTCGTCAAGTCCGCCCAGAACTCGTCCTGGTCCGGGTAGACCTTCTTGATCGACTCGCGGTCGCCGCGCGCGTGCAGCATCGCCGGCGAGGGCATGGTGAACTTTGGTACGCCTTTCTTGACGACCGATTTCAGAAACTTGAAATGGTCGAGCATGCTCGGCTTGGTCCGGCGCAGCTTGCGCGCCACGACCATCAGCGGCGGCGTCGCCTCGACCGCCTTGAACTGCACGCCGTGATACGAGTCGCCTTCGCGGCGCAGCTCCACGCCGTCGAAGCCGGCGATGAAGTCGATGTGCCACCAGTCGCGGCGGAACTCGCCGTCGGTGATCGACTGCAGGCCAAGGTCCTCCTGAAGCTTCACCACCTCCCGGATGAGCCGGTCTTCCGCGTCCTGCAGGCTCGCTGCGCCCGCCTTGCCCAGGCGCACCTGCTCGCGCAGGTCGTGCAGCTCGTGCGGACGCAGCAGGCTGCCGACGTGGTCGGCGCGAAACGGCGGCTTCATGGAAGCCGCCGCCGTCATGCGGTTGCCTTGCTTCGCCAGCCCTCGTGGTAGGTCGTCTGCGCCTGCTTGGCGTAGGGCGCCGGGCTGACGATGGCGCGGATCTCCATCTGCTTGTGGCGCTCGACGGTGGTCTTCTTCGTGCCGCCGCCTTCCTCGCCCCACACCAGCCTCACCTCGTTGCCGAGCTGGATGTCCGGGTCGACGATCGCGAGCGAAAGCATCGAGCGCTCGTTGTAGCTGTAGCCGCTGAACATGTTGAGTCCGACGGTCTTGCCCTGGTGGGTCAGCCGGTCGTACGAGGCCGAGGTGTAGTTCGACAGCGGCAGGTCGATGTACTTGTAGGGATCGCCCTGCTCGAGCATCGAGCGCCACACCTTGACGACGTCGTCGGCGTTCCAGGCGAGCGTCACCTTGCGGCGGTGCGGCTTGCCGGCCATCTTCTGCAGCGCCTCCCTGCCGATGAAGTCGTGGTCGAACTTGATGAACGGGCCGTAGCCCATCTCGTAGGGCGTGACGTAGTAGTCCTCGATGTTCTGCGAGACGAAGCTGCCGCCGATCGAGCCGGTCGCTTCGTAGCTCGTCGCCGGCAGCCACTCGCGGTACTTCTTCATCTTCTCGCCGGTGTAGACCGCGGGCAGCGGCGAGGGGATCCAGCCGGACTCGCAGGTATTGGTCGCATAGGCGCGTGCGCCGACTTCCTTCAGGCCGAACTCCTTGCCGGCGGCGACGATCGCGGCGCGGATCTCCTCGCGCTCGGCGTATGGGCCCCAGATCTCGAGCCCGGGCGCGCCCGCCATGCCGTGGCGCAGCGTGCGCACCTTGCGGCCGGCGAGGTTCATGGTGCCCATGTGGAAGAACTTGACCTCCGGCATCGGGCCGCCGTTTAGCTTCTCGATCACCTTCCAGGCGTTCGGTCCCTGGATCTGGAAGCGGTAGTTGGTGCGGTTGATCGCCAGACCCTTGGTGTTGCCGGGCGAGCGGTCGTCCTTCCTCGTTTTGACGTTGAACCCGCCGGTCTCGGCATGGAACTGGATCCAGCTCGCCGCCGGCGCGCGACCGACGAACACCATGTGGTTCTCC
>Ga0335080_10003120_pt1 | contig 16698 bp, 12 predicted proteins | sample Lox_Sample_34_FD_206720 | JGI IMG/M metagenome (GOLD analysis project Ga0335080, IMG submission 206720) | Soil microbial communities from Loxahatchee National Wildlife Refuge, Florida, United States - Lox_Sample_3.4 | ecosystem: Environmental > Terrestrial > Soil > Wetlands | place: USA...
AATTCCGCGTTCAGCAGCGCGGCTCCCGCCGCCCCGCGCACCAGGTTGTGCGACAGCAGTGTAATTTTCACGTCGAACAACGGGCATTCGCGCACGCGTCCAACGACGGCCGCCATTCCATGTCCGATGTCTGAATCTTTGCGCGGCTGTGGACGGTCATCCTCGTCCCGCACCACCACCGGATTCTTCAGCGCCGTCGGCAGCGACGCCAGTTCATCCGACACCTCGAAATTTTTCAGCGCATCCTTCACTTCCTCGATGGTTGCGGTTTTTTTCAGCCGCACCGAGACGCACTCCAGATGCCCATTCACCACCGGCACGCGGTTGCAATGCGCGCTGATGCCCAGTCCTGCATCGATGAACCGGTTTCCATCCCACTTCCCCAGCAGCTTCTGCGGCTCGCTCTCCATCTTCTCTTCTTCGCCGCTGATGAACGGCACCACATTCCCCAGCGCGTCCATCGACGGCACGCCGGGATACCCCGCGCCCGATACTGCCTGCATGGTCACGACGAATAGCTTTTCCAAGCCGAACGCGTCAGCCAGCGGCTTCAGCACCACCACCAACCCTGCCGTCGAACAGTTCGGATTCGTCACGATGAATCCCGAATCGTATTTCTGATTTTTCTGCTGCATCGGAATCGAGTTGATATGCGACGCATTTACTTCGGGAATTAGCAGCGGCACATCCGCATCCATGCGATGATTTTTGGAATTGCTCACCACCGGATAGCCCGCGCGCGCGAATACCGACTCCGCTTCGCCCGCCACCGAAGAATCCAGAGCCGAGAAAACAAAGTCGCAATCCAACGTCGGCTCCAGGTCCTTCACCACCAGCCCGCGCGCCGCCTGCGGAATCGGCGTCTCCAGATGCCAGCGTGTCGCTTGCGCATACGTCTTCCCCATCGACCGTTCCGACGCCGCCACCGCCGTCAGCTCAAACCAGGGATGGTTGGCCAGCATGTTCACGATGCGCTGGCCCACCATCCCTGTCGCGCCCAATACTCCTGCGCGATACTTCTTCCCGTTTCCTAGTGCGCTCACGCCGCACCTCCGTTTGCTTGAGCAGCGATTCGTGTGCCGCGCGCCTGCGGCTTAAACGTGTTTCGGATCCACACCGTCATCCCCGATTGCGCCGCCAGCGGCAGCACGTGCGGGTGAAGCACCTTCGCGCCATTGGCAGCCAGCGCGTGCGCTTCGTCGTAGCTCAACTCGTGCAGGAGCTTTGCTTCGTCGGACTCTTTCGGGTTCGCCGTGTACACCCCATCTACATCCGTCCAGATCACCAGCTCGGCCGCATCCACCACGTGCGCGATCAGCGCGCCCGAGTAATCCGAGCTGTTCCGCCCCAATGTTGTAATTCTGCCATCCGGCGTGGCCCCAATGAAACCAGTGATCACCGGCACGATTCCAGCTTGTAACAGGGGCAACAGCACCTGCCGGCCCTTCTTCCGGGTGTGCTCGAGATCGGGCCGCGCTGCCTGGAACGTGTCGCAAGTCAGCACGAAATCCGAAGACGCCACCGGCACTGCCGTTACGCCTGCCGCCAGCAATGCAGCGGCAAAAAGGCGCGCGGCGAAACGTTCGCCAAACGACGCCAGCCGATCATAGGTCGCAGAGTTTACCGCGACGTGTCCGTAGGAAGGAATTTCGTGCAGCAGGTCCCGGCTCAGCAACTGCAGCTCGTGCGAGAACTGGTCGTAGTCGCTCGCGCTCAATTGCAATTCGCGCAGCACCGCCAGATGTTGCGCCACAATCGCCAGCGCTTCCGACCGCGCCGCCAGTGTCCGCGTCTGCGCCAGCAACTGCCCAATCGTGAGCAGCCGGTCTGTCATTCCCTTCATCGCCGAAACCACCACGACGATCGGCGCCGTCTCGGCCGCTGCTTTCACCAGCGATGCGGAGTGCATCATGCGCTCCGCGCCTGCCAGCGAGCTCCCGCCAAACTTGAACGCCACCACATCCTTCCCTAAGGTTCCCTCCAAGAAAGGTTCCCAACATTTCGTCGGGTTCGCCTGTGGTGCGTTCGGGCGTTGCTCACCCTCGGCGTTCACGCTGCTTTGTCGCTGTTCCGGACTCATGGTCACTGCTCCTTTGGTTTTCTCCGCGGGAGCGTCTCTGGAGGGGGCTTAAACTAAGAAACCCACCGCCAGGTTCGCTTCCGGCGGTGGGTTTGGGAACTTTTTCTGGCTGGCTAGCTGTTCCTCCCCGCGCCTGAAGCGATGGTAGTGTCCTTAATAATGGTAGTCGACGTAGACGAGGAGAGTCGCATCGCAAGGGAGGTCATTCGCTTCGTGGTGGCGATAGCCAACATGCGGCAAGGATAACACCCGCGAATTCCGGGCCGACAAGCATAATTTCGCTGGAATAAACCTGTTTTTTGGATGCCAGCCAATTAACTGATTCCGCGCACTTTATGCCGATAGGAGTCGCTGGGGGTGCTGCACCCTTTGCTTTGTAAGGGTGCGGATTTTGAACTTGGGTTTTGATTTTGAGTCTAGCTTTCGACTATCGGCAGGTATTCTCACGCCTCAAACAGCAAGCTCGAACACGTGAGCCCTGATTCCGCTTTCTGTAACTCGCCGATATCCAGAGTCCGAACGTGAAATCCGGCCGCCTCGATTTTCTGCTTTGTTTTGGGAAACGAAGCCGGGAAGATCACTGCATCGCTGATCGTCAGCGCGTTCGCGGCGTGTGGTTCGCCGGGGTCCACATCGATCCACTCGTAACCTTGCAACCGTTTTGGGTCAAACCAGGCCCGGTTCGCCAGCAGGGTGTTCTGTCCGATATATGTCACCGCCGACTTCAAGTGCAGGCAGCCGGTGACGGGAATCGTCGTGACGTCGTAACCGTATCTTTCTACGAGTACCGCAAGCTGCCGGATGCCTTCCGCGTTGCTGCGCTCCGTCAGACCCACAAAGATTTTCCTTCCGATCCGCAGGACATCCCCGCCTTCCAGCGTTCCCGGCAGTTTCACATGCGCCAGCGTCCGGTATTTCTCGACGGCGGCCGCCAGCGAGGTGGCTTCTCGCCGCCGCGTTTCCGTTCCCAATGTGCAAATCACTGCGATCTGATCCAACACAATCGCCGGATCTTCCACGAACATGGAGTCCGGCAGCTCCGGTTCCTCCGCAAGCGAAATCACGCGGGCCCCAAGCTCGCCCAGCAGCTGTTCATACGCGTGGTGCTGCGCACGAGCCTTTTCCAGGTCAATCGGTTGCCGTGCAATAAAACTCAGCTCGCAATTCGCGAGCGAGGAACTCACCTTCCGTGTAAGCGCCGTCAGCATCCCGTCAATGTATCACCCTTTTGGAGTGCGGCAGCTCTACTGCCGCGTTCGCGCGATTTCATGTGCTTTCGCCACTCAGTGGGTGGGAGCTCTGCTCCCGCCAGCATGGCTGTAAGTTCCGCCTTCATTCACCGCACATCGTTTTTCACTCGCTGCCACGTGATCTCGTACCGCCGACGCTCGCCTCCGGGCGGTGTTTCTTCGTCAGACAAAATCAGGCGATCCCCTTCTAGCCGGAAATTGCGGCTCTGATCGGTTCCTATGTAGTGAGGCCAAGAGCCCATCTCTGGCCTGTGAATGACCCGGCTTTCATTCTCGCGCACCTCGTAGGTGCCGCAATAGCCAAAGAACGCGTCATACGAACGCAGCTTCTCTGCATCGGTCGGTTTTTCCGGGTTTACCCAGTGCGGATGATTTGGATTCGCCAGCGTCACGCACATGTGACCTGTGGGATCGTATATGAGATAACCCACTGGATGGGGGCCATACTCTGGAAAAGGCTCGAATGCTCCATCGCGGGTGAATGTCCCAGCAGAAGTCAGCCGCCAAGTCCCCATCAGCCGATCGCGTGCACCACTACTTGACGGCGACGGAGACCGCGAAGACGATGTTCGCGATCCCTTTGATTCTCCCCACGTGAGGGTCAGAAGAAGAAGCGCACAAGTAGCGACGCGGGCTGAGTTCATGGTGGCCTCCGGAATCCAGCGCATTCTACAAGGAAATAAGGATGGTGAGCGACATCTCTGGCAGCCCCCTCTTCAGTAAATCAGAATACTTTCGGGACAATTAGCGTTGTGCGGCATCCAACTTGGAGGGAGTTAAGCCGATGGTACTGCATTTGGTAGCCTTGCTTGTGCTGGGTCTGATGTGTGGCAGTGAATTAAACGTGGCGCTGATCAGTCACCCCTTGCTGAAGAAACAACCGCAAGAGACGCATATATTGGTACGCTCGGCGCTCGCGGCGTTGCTTGGACGCGTCATGCCATTCTGGATGGCCGGGTCCACGCTGCTCACCCTCTTGCTGATATTACCGTTCGCACACCTGGGCGAGCCCGCTTGGCGTCTCGCAGCCGTAGCTTTTGCAATCCAAGCCCTCGCGGTCGTTTTTTCGCTCGTTGCTCTCGTACCGATCAATAACAGGACTGCCAAGTGGACTCCGAAGTCCATTCCAGAGGACTGGCATGCACAGGAAGATCGCTGGGATGTATATCATCTCGTCAGAACCTGTGGGCTTATCGTGGCTTTTGCTCTCCTCTGTTTCAGTTTCCGCGCGCGTTAAGCGGCTCAGGTCTCGCTGAACTCGCGGACCGCAAGAATAGGCATCGGGTTTATGTCGCGAGAAACCCAAATCCAAGCGTTACACGATACGACGCGCGCATACCGCAATTCCCCTCAGTTGTTCACTCCACTTATTCCCGGTAGACTCTTTCCATCCTCATTCATCCTTGAAGGAGCCACGCCCTATGTCCGATGTGGTCCGCAAAATCATCGCCTTGTCGATCCTCATCATCGGCGGAGGGCTGCTGTGGGCTGTGAAAAGCTCACAGAATGAAGCTGAAGCCGCCAAGAACCACGTCGATACGACAATCTCCGAGGCTCGCGCGCACGCTGCTTCCCAAGACCCGCGCCTCAAATCCGCGCACCGCGAAGAACGCGGCGGCTGGGTCTACGTCCATCTGGAAGGCGATCCCGCCACCGTCGGTTTCCAGCACGGCTACGAGCTCGGCACCGAAATTGAAGACGCCTTCGCCGCTGTCTCCGCCGGCATGGTTCACTCCACGCAGCGCGATTGGCCTTTCTTTCGCCGCGTTGCCCGCGAGATGCTCTGGCCCAAAATCGATGCGGAATACCAGCAGGAATTGCAGGGTATCGCCGAAGGTCTCGCCGCCCGCACCGGCTCGCAACTCGACGTCTACGACATTGTTGCGTTCAACTCCTTCGAGGAAGTTCCCGATTACTACGTTCCCTGGCTCAACAAGCAGGAGAAAACCGCCAACGCGCCGAACTTGAAGAGTCCCGGCAACTGCAGCGCCTTCGTCGCCACCGGCAGCTGGACCAAAGACGGCCAAATCGTGATCGCCCATAACAATTGGACCAATTACGTAAACGGCGAGCGCTGGCGCATCATCTTCGACATTCAGCCCACGAACGGCTACCGCATCCTGATGGACGGCTTCCCCGGCGTGATTGCCAGCGACGACGATTTCGGCATCAACAGCGAAGGCCTTATGGTCACGGAAACTACCATCACACAATTTGAAGGCTGGGATCCCAACGGCAAGCCCGAATTCGTTCGCGCTCGTAAGGCTCTGCAATACGCTGGTTCCATTGACGACTACACGCGCATCATGCTCGACGGCAACAATGGCGGCTACGCCAACGACTGGCTCCTCGGCGACCGCAAGACTGGCGAGATTGCCCAGCTCGAGCTTGGCCTGAAAGCCTACAAGCTTTGGCGCACCAAAGATGGCGCGTTCGCCGGGTCCAACTGGGCCCGCGATCCTAAAGTCATCAAGCTCGACGCCCCGCAATTTGATCCCAATGATTTGTCGACTTCGCCCAACGCCCGCCGCGTTCGCTGGGAGCAGCTGCTCAACGAAAACAAGGGCAAAATTGACGTCGAGCTCGCTCAGAAAATGCTCGCAGATCACGAAGACACCTACGCCAAGAAAACCGATGCCAACGAGCGCGCCCTCTGCGGGCATGCGGACACCTCGGAACGAGGCATAAAGGAATGGGCGTGGGCACCGAACTATCCCGGTGGGGCGGTGCAAGGCAAGGCTACGGATTCCGCGATGGCGAAAGATATGAAGCTCATCGCGCGCGTTGGCCATCCTTGCGGCGCGGATTTTGATGCCAAGGCGTTCCTCGCCGCCCATCCGGAATATTCCTGGCAGGAACCCTATCTGCGCGATATGAAGGCCGGCCCGTGGACGCGCTTCGCCGCCGGTGAAGAAACCACCGCAAAAAAGTAACCGCTAGGCCAGAAGGAACGCCTTTCTTGCGGCGGGACTCGTGACCGGTGCTTTGCCCTGGCAGTGCCGGTACGCCGCATAGGTCAGCTCAAACGCCGCGTCCCACGAAACTCCGGACACCCGTTCCCGTGCCGCCCCGCCCATTCGTTTCCTCTTTTCGGCATCGCCGGCAAGTTCGATCACTCGTGCTACAAATTCCTCGTTCGTCGCTGCAACATACCCCGTCACTCTGGGCACCACCAGATGCTGCGGCCCACCCTCATTGGTGACCACCGCCGGCACCTCTGACGCCGCGGCCTCTTGCACCACATTCCCAAACGTATCCGTGCGCGACGGAAATACGAACAAATCCATATTGGCGTACGCCTCCGCCAGATTATCTCCCCGCAACACGCCCGTGAGCACTCCGTGCTTCAGCCGCTTTTGCAGCCAGTTCACTTCGCTTCCGTCGCCAACGACCATGATTTCAAAATCCCGCAGGCCCTTCGCTTCAAGCGCCTTTTCGATTTGCACGAAGAGCCGCACGCCTTTCTCAGGCGTGATGCGCCCGACGAATCCGAGACGCAGAGTCTCATCCTTGACCGTTCTGCGCCGCGGATGGAACTGCTCGGAATCCACTCCGCGTGGCATCAAGAACGATGGCCGCCGCAATTCTTTTTGGAGCCACTCTACCTGTTGCGTTGTGGGAGCAAGAGTCACCGCAGCAAAACGGTAAAACCACAATAGCACTGCCAAGCCCCGGTCCTGCGACCACGACACCACCGGCCGCGTGACTTGCCCCGGCAGAAACCCGATGATTTTCTGCAAACGCCTGGCCGCGAACTGGTGAAAATTCGTATGCCACGACGCTACCAGGGGAATTCTCAATTTGCGCGTCAGATATACGCCTAACTGTCCAAGCTCACCGGGGCTGGTAATGTGGATCACGTCCGGCCGGAACTTCTTCACCTCTTCCCGAATCAGATCCGCGTAGCGCCAGAAGAAGAAGTCATATTTCAGGTCGCATTCAATCGGGACACTGGCCCACGAACGCCTCAATTCCACCCGCCGCACGCTGCCTTCATCGCGGGCGCCCTGGGTCCGCCCGCCATGCACTGCCAGCAGCGGAAATTCATGCCGCTGCGCGTACCCCACCAGCTGCCGCGCCGTCAGCGCGACACCGTTGATCTCGTGAAAGGTCTCGCAGAATAGCGCGACCCTCGGGCTGGAGGTCATAACCCTCCTTCTTCATTCCCCAAAAACGTCAATTTCAATGCAGGCCGCACTAGCGGATTTGCCACCAGACCGATCACCCACCGGAACCGGTCGATGAGCCGGTGGAAGTTCGTGCCCGTGAAGCGCGACAACGCGATTATCTCTCCATTCTCCTCAATAAACACGCGCGTCATCCAGTGACGCCGCCCGAATTCCCCGGGAGCATCAGACAGCGCATGACACGCGTTTTCAATAAGCCGCAAAGGCAGGGGCTCGAAAAACTGCGGCAACAGCGCCACTTCGCTTTTGCGTTCGTAACGGACTTCCTGTACAAACTCCTCAACGCTTCCGGCGTTCGTCAAGTTCAAGACCGCGTTCGGCTCACATCCGTGCCGGTCTCCTCCCGAAATTACCGGGAAATCCAGCGCCTCGCCCAGTTGCAGGACCTCGCGATTTTCCCGCCGCGAACGCATGCCGTTCACCTCGATAGCATGCAGCCATGGAAGAAAATTGTTGAGGAACTGCAGCAGCATGTCCTTGTGGTGAATCGGTCCTATGCTCTCGGCGTCCCAATAAGGATGGTTCAGAACAATGAGAACGTTCTGCTCATCGTTCAAGCCCGCAAGGATGTCCTTCAGTTGGCCCGGCTTCGGGTTCTCTGTGTACCCCGTCAACGCACTCATCCACCGCTTCGCACGAGAAGGGGGCAGGTTGTGCACACCGATGTGAAACTCTGTAATCTCGTATGGTACGGTCCATTCCACGGAAATCGGGGTCTTTGCTGTTTCCGCCACCATCCTGAGTTGCAGCCCTGCTTCAATATTGTCGTGATCCGTCAACGATACCAGCGGCGCCAGGCCATACTTTTCGATCTGCTCTCGCTCCAACGTATAGGCCTCGCGCGGCGACAGCGGGGGAGTCCAATAAAACTTGCGGAAGTCGAACACCCGGCCCTGATACATGTGCAATCGCCCGATCTCGCGCTCCAAAATGTAGCTGCCAATCGGGAATTTCTCGATGTAGGTCGGCAAACGCTCAAGCGTTTCCTTCGAGTGCATGGTGTGGCTGTGCAAAGAAACGCCGGTTTTAAAGGGTAGATCCGCTTCGAGCTTGCGAAAAAAAGGGTGGACCCGGGTGAAGCAACTCGCCATGGCTAGACTCCGGTACGTAGTTTCGCTTTCAGCTTGCGAAAAACGAGTTACATTCAAGGTAGGCAGCGCCTGTTACCGCGCGATGACATCTGGGTCAACAATTGAAACCTGAGAATTACTGATTGGGCACACCGGCCGCGCTCGACTTACTCTTTAGGCACACCCGTCCGCTACTTTCCGCTATTTCAAGCTTCTGTCAAACATGCGTAACAGGCTGCCCGTTAGGATGCGTTATGCAAGGTTCAATCCCGTCTGTTCCCACCAGGATGGCGCAAGGATGAGGAAAGTTCCTCATCTCCTACTCCTCCCAGCTTTTCTGATTTCTTCCCTTTGCCTGGCGGATTCCACCGCGATCGCCGATCACCAGCCGATTGTCGAAGCGCTTCAATGGGTGCGCGCTCCTTTGCGCAACACGGTCCAATACGATTACGTCATGACCGCCAGGGTTCACTTGATCTTTTTCTGGGCTGGCAAAGACGACGTGGGCGGCGGCTATATTCGACGGGCTGTTTCCAGCGCCGATCCTCGTGAGGAATTTTTTCAGGTGCTATTCGGCAGCGATCCGGAAAAGGCTCCTCGCGCTATCAATCGTTGGGGCGCGGGCACGGAAATCGCCTGGCACAAGAATGCCGCCACGTTCACTACCGCGCAGGATGACGTCGCCGCCAGCGCATTCTTCGGTTTCATGAAGTCGTCGCGCGGCAAGTCCGTCGGCGAGATGCAAAACGAATTAAAGAAAGAAAACGAGCAGGGCTTGCATGCCTTCACCGGCATTCTGAGCCGCGTGGAACCCGCGCGAGCCATATCCACGGTTGTGCCATTGCAATCCGCCACGGACTACACGCTGCATCAGTACGACACGGCGGCGCCGGTGATGCTCGATCACATCCAGAACTCTGACGGACCGGTGCGCTCCCTTGCGCAGCGCGATTGCGCGCGCGCCGCCGCCTTTATGGCTACGGTCGCAGAATTCATCGAGGCTTCTCTCGAGGGCGCTACGGCTCCCCAATCGCGCTGCTACGTACACGACGCGCAGGAAAACACCCTGACGTTAGAGAAAGTCGAACGGCTGCCGAACCTGTCTGTTCAGGTGCAAACCGCAAGGAAAACGCCTCTGCTCGACGTGACCCACCACGATCTGTTGCAGCTCGACTTCGTGTCCACGCACAAGAAGACCGGCAAGCAGGTGAACTTCACCGTTATCACCGGAACAAAAGGACCACTTCGCGCCGTGCCGGTGCAGATTCGCTACCAGCCAAACTGGTGGTTTCAGGTGGTCTTGAATCTCCGCCCGGAAAACCTCCTGGCGCAACCTTCGACGCTGGCGTCGCGCTAAACGAGCAGAAACAGATTCCTCGCTTTGCTCGGAATGACAAGCCAAAACTGTAATGTCAGTCTCAGCAGACTCTGCGCCTCTGCGTTTAATGTTCAGCGCCCAGTGCTCACTGGCACCACCGGAATCTCCACGCTCGAAGGATATTCCTTCGACCGGTATACTCTCTGCGTCGCTTTCTGATAGTCCGATTCTTTGGCCTCGAAAATATTCGGCACGAATTTCTGCGGATTGCGATCGTATAACGGGAACCACGTACTCTGCACTTGTACCATGATGCGGTGCCCCTTCTGGAAGACGTGGTCCGCGGTATGCAGACTGAAGTTCATCGGCGTGACATGATTTGCCACCAGAGGCTCCGCCTTTTCGTAACCCTTCCAGTAACGTCCGCGGAAGATCTCGTCCGCCACCATCAGTTCGAACCCGGAGAGCTTCCAATCGGACTCGACCTTCTGTGGGTAGACGTCGATCAGCTTCACCACCCAGTCGCTGTCCGTACCCGTGGTGGATACAAATAATTTGGCGTTCACCTGTCCTGCAATCGCCACGTCGTCCTTTAACTCCTCCGTCTGCCACGTCAGCACGTCGGGCCGGCTGTCCACGAACCGTTGGTCCTGCACCAGCCAGCTGTACCAGCTTCCCGGATGATCGTTCGGATAGGTCATATCCACCGGGCGGTGGCGATAGGGCACAGGGTGCGCAGGATCGCTGACGTACGCGTCAAATGCTTCTCCGCCATCGCCCGGCGCGTCGAACGAGAGTCTTCCATTCGCTCCGAAATACAGATGCTTCGCTTGCGCTTCTTTTGGCGGCCAGGTATCGAAGCTGGTCCACACATTGCTCCCGGTCTGAAAAACCAGCGCCTCTTTCAAAGGCAACGACCCTTTGTCATGCAGCCAGTAGGCGAACCAGGGCGCTTCGACTTTATTGCGGAAATATTCACCCGTATTCGAATCAAACGGGATCTGCCCCAGCGTATCCCCAGGCCCGTGCGTCCAGCCGCCGTGATTCCATGGCCCTACTATCAAATAGTTCATGCGCTTCGCGTCGTTCTTTTCCAGATTTTCGTATGTGCGCGTGGGCCCGTAGAAATCCTCCTGGTCCCACCAACCCGCTACATTCAGGTTCGGCACCGTGGCCTGTTTCAGCGAATACTCCACGGCATGCCTCTGCCAGAACATGTCGTAAGTAGGATGCTGCACGAAGTTATTCCACGTTGGAATCTTGCCGTGGAAGTAATGGGCGTTGGCATTGGAAAGCACGCCCAGGTTCAGATACCAGTCGTACAAATCGAAGCGATCGAATTGAAAACTGTAATTTTCGTTGGAAGTCTCCATCAACGCCGAGTACTCGAACCCGTAGCTCAGCCGGAACGCGCCGTTGTGAAAGAAATCGTCGCCCATCCATGCATCGCCCATGCACGCCTGTTCCGACACCGCTTTCAAAGCCGGATGCGGATTCACCATGGCCATCGCCGACAGGAAGCCGTCGTACGAGACTCCGTGAATGCCCGCGCGCCCGTTGTTGTTGGGGATGTTCTTCACCAGCCACTCGATCGTGTCGTAGGTGTCCGTGCTTTCATCCACGCCCTTCGGGTCGCTGGGGTCGTGCACCGGCCGGTTCATCTGAAAATCACCGCCCGAGCCGTAGCGTCCGCGAATATCCTGATAAACAAAAATATACTGGTCCGCGTACAGGTGCCGGTCGCCGTAGAGTTCGCGGCTGTAGCCGCCGTTGCCTGCCGAAATTCCGTAAGGCGTGCGCTTCATCAGGAACGGCAACGGACCGCTTGCATCACGCGGTGTGTAGATCTCTGTGTGCAGTTTTACGCCGTCACGCATCGGAATCATCGCTTCTTTCTTCTCGAACAACCTCGGCAGGTCCGGCCGGTCGCTCTTCTGCTCCTGCCCACCGGCTGCAACCGTCAGTACCAACAAACTCAGCGCCACCCACACAGCCCTTGGTATCCGCTTCATTTCTACCTCTGCTTTCCCGGCATAGCATGTTGACGCGCTCTGATTCGCGCGGTGAGCCATAAGAATAACCTGAAAGTCTGGCCATCTCGGAATCGTTGCGATGGGTGGCGTAGCAGCATTTGCGGTTCCTCATGCTAAAATAAAGGAGGTAACCACACCTGTATTTGATGAAGAAAGGGTTTCGTCCGGGCTGCTGGTTGTTTCAGCAGCTATTTTTGTCTGTAGCGCCGCCCCGGCGGGTGGCCTTGCCGAGCCTAAGCTCGGCGCTACCATGACGATTCACAAGACGCATTTACGAACATGAGCCAAAATATTCGCAACATCGCCATCATCGCCCACGTCGACCACGGGAAAACCACGCTCGTCGACGCCATGCTCAAGCAATCGGGCATTTTTCGCGCCAATCAGGAAGTCGCCGAGCGCGTGATGGACTCGAACGATCTCGAACGCGAGCGCGGCATCACCATTCTCGCGAAAAACACCGCGCTATGGTTTCACGACACCAAGATCAACATCGTCGATACGCCGGGCCACTCTGATTTTGGCGGCGAAGTCGAGCGCGCCCTGCGCATGGTCGATGGCGTCGTGCTGCTTGTCGACGCCAGTGAAGGCCCGCTACCGCAGACCCGCTACGTGCTGCAAAAAGCGCTGGCCTCCAAGCTCCCACCTGTCGTGGTGCTGAACAAGATCGACCGGGCCGATGCGCGCGCTTCCGAGGTCCTCAACGAAATCTACGACCTCTTCATCGACCTCGATGCCACCGAAGATCAGCTCGACTTCCCTGTGGTCTACACGAATGCTCGTGAAGGCGTCGCCCATCGTGAGCCTGGCGATGCCTCAAAAGATCTGCTGCCACTCTTTGAAGCGATCGTCGGCAAGATTCCTCGTCCCACGGGTGATCCCGAGGGTGTTCTCCAGCTCCAAGTCACCAATCTCGACTACTCCGAATTTCTTGGCCGCATCGCCATCGCCCGCGTTTTCAACGGCACTTTGAATCGCGGCGATGAAGTCGCCATCAGCAAGCTCGACGGTAAACTCGAATCCACCCGCATCACTAAGCTTTTCACCTTCCGTGGTCTCGAACGCGACGAAGCCGACAGCGTAAGAGCCGGGGACATCGTCGCTATCGCCGGCGTCGAAGGCATTCAGATCGGCGAAACCATCACCAATCGCGACAATCCCGCGCCTCTCGAGCCGCTCACCATCGACGAGCCCACGCTCGCCATGATTTTCTCCGTCAACTCCAGCCCGCTCTCCGGCCGCGAAGGCAACTATCTCACTTCGCGCGACCTTCGCGATCGCCTCGCCAAGGAACTCCTCACCAACGTTTCGATTCGCGTGGAGGACACCGAGACTCCCGAGTCCTTCCGTGTGCTTGGCCGAGGCGAGTTGCAGCTCGCCATTCTCATCGAAACAATGCGCCGAGAGGGATTCGAACTGATGGTGGGTAAGCCCGAGATCGTCGTGCGCTCGGAAAACGGAAAGAAACTCGAGCCCGTCGAGCGCCTCGTGATCGACATTCCGGAAAACTTCATTGGCATCATCATGGAATCGCTCGGCAGCCGCCGCGGTGAAATGACCAAGATGACCAATCACGGCTCTGGCCGTGTTCGGCTGGACTTCAAAATTCCTTCGCGTGGCTTGATCGGGCTGCGCAGCCAGCTTTTGACCGACACGCGCGGAACTGCGCTGATCCACTCGATTTTCGACGGCTGGGTCGAATATGGCGGCGACATGGCGCTGCGTCCCACAGGCGCGCTGGTCGCTGACCGCCCGGGCCCATCGACAGCTTTCGCGCTTTGGGGCCTGCAAGAGCGCGGCGAACTCTTTATCGGGCCTGGCATCGAAGTTTACGAAGGTATGGTCGTGGGCGAAAATTCCCGCGAACAAGATATGGACGTCAACGTCACCAAGGAAAAGAAGCTCACCAACATGCGCTCGTCCACTGCCGACGAGGCCATCCGCTTGATCCCGCATCGCGTACTCAGTCTTGAGCAAGCCATCGAATTCATCGCCGACGACGAGTACGTCGAGATCACGCCCAAGTCCATTCGCCTTCGGAAGAAGGTACTTCAGTCCAACAAACGGCCGCGCCGTTGGCAAGAGATTCGCGCCAGCCAGGAAGCCGCCCGCGAAGCCTGATCGTCACTCTGTAGCGGCGGGTCTTTAGAGCCGTCAGCCCAAATCCGCAAATAACCTCTTTGTAGAGGTCCAGCACCGCTGGACCCATCTCGGCTTGGTCTCAACCTACCGCGCGACAACCACACCTGCATCGACCACAATCAACGAGCCGTCTTCTCCAACAACTGCTGCAAGTACTGCTTCCAAAATACGGCCCAGGTGTGCGTGCCATGCCCGTGCATCTCCGGCTCGCGCAACAGAATGAACGTCCCATTCTTCAGGCGTTTGGACTCTCTCTCAGCAATGCCTAATTCCGGCGGATTAATGAAATCATCCGAGGAATTGATCCACATCACCGGCGCGGTGATTTTTTCCAACTGCGGCGAAGGATCATAATTGCGCGATGCGTTGACTTGATACAACAGGTCATTCGCGTCCAGGCTCTCGGAACGTTTCTCCGCGTCTTCCACAGACTTATCGGCCGCATCGCGCGTCGGCAACGTCTTCTGCATCAGGACCGGCGCGCTTCCGGCGATGGTCAGCAGGTACTGTGCCGTGCGCAGCGCTTCCTTCGGCTCCTCGCTGTACCCGCCGCCCTTCCACTCCGGGTCTTCGCGTATCGCATCCATGGTCATTTTTCGCCATACACGGTTTCGTCCCGCGATCTGCACTGGCAAACATGCCATGGGCATCAGCGCGTCCATGAAATCCGGGAACGTCTCGCTCCAGACAAACGCATGCATGCAGCCCATGGATGTCCCGAAAATCAACCGCAAGTGTTGGACTCCGAGCCCTTCCGTGAGCAGCAGATGCTGCGCCGCCACCATGTCGTCGTACTCGTACTGCGGAAAATGCGCGTGCATCCCGTCGCTCGGCTTCGACGACTTACCGTGGCCGATCCCGTCAGGAAGAATTATGAAGTAGCGGTTTGTATCGAGCAGTTGTCCCGTGCCGAATAATTCTTCCGCGAATTGCGGCTGCAGAAACTGCGCGCCGGAACCACCGGTGCCGTGCAGAATGAGCACCGCGTTACGAATCCGGCCGTCATTATCGCGCACTGGCGTGCCCAGTGTGCGGTAGTGCAAACGCAACTCGGCTAGCTTCTCGCCCGATTTGAACTGGAAATCGTGCGCAACGTAATCGCTTTCTGCGACGGCGCGAAGGGAAACCTTCTGCGGTTTCGCCGCGCTGCTGGCCGCCCAAAGAATCCCTACGAAAATCATCGCGTGCTTTACTCGGAGCATGGAGCCACCTTCCTCCCAAAAGACTCGCACGCCATGGTATTCCATCCAGCACAAAAAAGGCCCTGCTCTCATCTACCGAGTGCAGGGCCTTGCTGGGCAAATCCATCGAAAGTGCTACTGTTGCTGCTGTACCAACGGAATCTCCGACGCCAGTTGCAAATCCATCAGCAATCCGACCCGCCGGTCGAGTTGGAAGAACGTCGCCGTCTTCTTTCCCGGGAGCACCTTGTTCACGATCGGCAAATACTTGGTTCGCAGCGCGCTGACTTCCTCATCCAGCGCCAGCGAGCGCTTCGCCAAGCTCATGGCCTGGTCATCCGTGAGTGACCCGAAGCCCTGCGCATATTCCTTGATCAGCGCGTATTTCTTGTCGCCGATCTTCTGCGACTCCGCCGAATACTGGTCGTACACCGGCCAGAACTTCGTCGCTTCATCCGCTGTGAGGCTCAGATTCGCCGCGATCAACTGCTTCTTCTGTGACCGCAGATCCTGCCGCAGCAACGAGACATCCTTGTCGAGTTGTGCCTGGTTCGGCGTCGGCTGGCTCTGCGCCGCCGCCTGCCCGTGCGCGGCCGGAACCAAACTCAGTAGCGCCGCCAAACCAATACCTGCGAAAATAAACTTCTTCATCACTTCCTCCTGGAGTTCCAGCGCAGTCCGTCGCGCGGGGCGGGAGCGATCACACGGCACGGCTGCTTACGCCAGACGTCTTGATGGATTTGTCGAGCTGATCAATCAGAGCTGAGCAAATCGCCCAAATAAAGCAAGCGCCGGAATCTTAGAACATTTAAATTTGGCACGCAAGGCGCTCGCCTGGCATCCCCGGCCCCCTCCGGGACCGCCCAGGCGCGTTCACGGCAACAGGTTCTTTCCGTCGGCATTGGGCAAAGGCAGACCCGCCACTTTGGCCAGTGTTGGCGCGATGTCTCTCATATCGATCACACCTAGATTCCGACCTGCCGGAACACCCGGCCCAACCAGGAAAAACGCTGCGCGAAGATCGGGCACGTCGGGTAGTTCCCCATGTGTTCCGCCGGGCTTTACCCTGGCGACGAGTGGCCCCGCAGTGCTGGTTCCCGTCCGCCATCCCGGTTTTAAGCTCACAAAAAACGACGCATTCGGGTAGCCGCCTCTAGCGTGCAACTCTTCTGCGTCAAGTACGCGATCAATCCCGTTCGACGGGTCCGAGGCCAGCTTACCTAGTACATCACGCATTTTCGCCAACACCGCTTTGTCGTTCGAATCCTTCAGCACGATTGCTGCCGAGCCGCCCGTCTCCCATGGCATTGCTTGCCAATCCGTAACATTGCCCTTTTCATTGGTCGTGACGAGCTGCGCTTCGCGAAGCGCAAAGACCAGATTCAACTGCTGGTCATACTTCACGAATCCATGATCGGAAACCACCGCGAAAAATGT
>Ga0335080_10003121_pt1 | contig 16697 bp, 13 predicted proteins | sample Lox_Sample_34_FD_206720 | JGI IMG/M metagenome (GOLD analysis project Ga0335080, IMG submission 206720) | Soil microbial communities from Loxahatchee National Wildlife Refuge, Florida, United States - Lox_Sample_3.4 | ecosystem: Environmental > Terrestrial > Soil > Wetlands | place: USA...
TAAAGCCGCCAAGTGCGATACGTCGGTGCGTCGACCAGGCGGCGGGCCTCGGTAGCGTTTGCTTCCAGTCGCCGCAGCCACCGCCGCAAGGTAAGCGCATAGTGTTCGCGCAGGTTTTCAACATCGCGGGTTTCGAATCCGGCTTGTTCGGCGTGCTCCAGGGTGGTCGCGATCGGCACGAGTTCGCTATCAGGGAAGACGTAAATGTCGGTGAATGTGGGCTTTTGGGGAGCCGGGCGGCTGCCAGCCCTGCCGATGCCGTGATTCAGGAATACTCCACCGGGACGCAACAGCCGAAAGGCATGCTGGAAATATTCGGGAAGCATCTTCTCGCCGACATGCTCCACCATTCCTACGCTGATCAGTTTGTCGTAAGCGCCGGGTTGGTCCAAATCACGGTAGTCGCGGACCTCCACCCGACAACGCTCGGATAAGCCCGCCACCCGGATGCGTTCTCGCGCCAGTTCCGCTTGGGGCTGGCTTAGGGTTATGCCCACCGCATTCACGCCGTAGTTCTGCGCCGCATAGAGAATGAGGCCGCCCCAGCCACATCCAATGTCGAGCAGGCGTTCGCCCGGCCGCAGGCGCAGTTTGCCGCAGAGGTAGTCAAGTTTCTGCTCTTGAGCGATGTCGAGATCATCCTCAGAAGTCGCGAAATAGGCGCAGGAGTAGATCATCCTGAGATCGAGCCACAAAGCGTAAAAGGCGTTGGAAATATCGTAGTGAAAAGTGACAGCTTGCCGGTCGCGCTCCCTGGAGTGCAATCGCCCGCGCAGATGGAGGGGGAGCCGCTGGCGAGCAGGGTCGGCCGCAGGCACTCCATCCAGCAGCTTGCGAATCTGCCAGCGCTCGACGGCAGTCCATTCCTTGGCAAGAAAGTAGTCGGCGAGGCGGAAGACCGCTTCGACGTCTCCCTCGAGGTCGAAATCCCCGCGAATATAGGCTTCGCCGAGGTTGGCTTGGGTGGGAGAGGTGACTAAAGTTCGAGCCAATCCAGGATCGTGAATCTGCCAGAGCAATCGTTCCGCCTGACCCGGGTCAGAGCCCCAGCGGGTTCCATCCCAAAGTTCCAGGGCAAAATCGCGAGGATGGTAGTCGCGCAGGACCTCTTGGAAGAAATGCAGACATTTCTCTGCGCCACGATCACGCGGCATCGCGGCCAGTGTTGCCATGACCTACTCCTGGCTTGCTCTCACTCCACCACTACAGAAAAGTTTACTCCCTCCCAGCGGTCTTCGGCAGGCCAATAGATGGTGAAGGCAATTTCCTGGCTGGGCTGGAGTTTCTCGGTGGGCAAATCTGTGGTGTGCACACCCAGGAGATGTTCCGTAGTGTGGACGTCGTGAGCGCTTTGCCAGTTGTCCACGCTCCAGTGGACGGTGGCGGGGGAAAGCAGCACCAGACGCAGGAGTTTGCCGCGCGGCATGCTCCGGCATTTGTTGGTGAATTTCCAGGAAAAGTGCCTGGCGGTTCGTTTCTCGACAAGGTATCGGCGCACGGTTTGCGGCGGCTGGTCGAAGATCTTCCCATCGCGCAGCGAACGGCGCAGCTTAATGTACTCCGAATGAGCCCAAACCAGGGGACAGGCCGAGCCCGAACCCTTCCCTCGGAACAGTTCTCTGCCCGGGATATCGGCGGCGTCCCAAACCTGCTCCGGTAGGAGGTGAGAGCCCGCCACACAGCCCTCCATCGAGTGCAACAGGGCTTCCGCCGCCAGCGGGCGTCCGGCGGCAAGTTCATAGTGAGCGCGTTCACCTGCCAGGAGGGGCCACGGCCTTCCAATGCCGGTTCCATCGAACGGCGATCCATCCTCGTGCTCGCCGTAACCGTCGCCTGTGTAGCGATACCAGCATGGGCCTTGCGGCAACTCAACCCGCAGCAGTGCGTCAATCACCTGGATGGTATTCAAAATCCGAGGATCGTTGGCGGCACGCAGTCCGAAGCGCACCAGGGCGAGGGAGTCCGGACTCACCACGTGAATAGCGGACGCGAGGTTCTCTCCGCCGGGACGATTCTTGATCGGGACGAAACCTTCAGCTGGAGAGGCGGCACAATCGGACTCCGGCGGTGCGATGCGAATGTAGTATCCCTCGACGCCTAGTTGCTTAGCCAGATCGGTATCGCTGGCGTAGGTCCAGCGCTCAATGTTGTCGTTCCAAATGTCGGCAGTTTCGCGAAGATAGATGGCAGCCTCGGAGTAACCGACGGTTTCGGCGAGGTCGGCCGCCGCCAGCAGTCCGGAGATTTCCACTGCCAGCGTGAAGGGCGAGAAGCCGGCGTCTTCTTCCCAGCGATCCTGCATGGTCACGGGACCGTTGCGCACCAGGAATCCGGCGGCGCGGCGCACTAGATTCCACCAACGGCTCAGGTCACCCAGCGCTGCCGGAGCTTGCCGGCGCAACATATCGAGCAACAGGATGGGAAACGCGGCTTCGTCCATCTGTAGACCATTCCAATAGGGTCGCCCATCCAGCCACATGTTCTGCGACCAGTGACCATCGGCTTCCTGAGTGGCTTCCAAGTAGCGGAGCACGCGCAAGGCATCGGAGGTGGCCCCTGCCGCCAGGAATCCGCAGGCGGTCTCCACCAAGTCGCGAGGCCAAACCAGGTGATAGCCGCCAAGGTCCTCGTCGCCCTTGTTGAAGCCCCAGGGAATCGAGAGGCTGGCGATCACGCCTCCCAGGAAATCCTTGGATTCGTGCGAACGGAGCACGGCGAGGCTGGCACGATAAAGATCGGATTCGCGTTTTGGCGTATCCAGCTTAAGGGCGCTGCTCTGCCAGTTCTTCCACTGCTGCACGAATTGCTCGAGCAATTCTTCATAGGGATCAAACAGGCTGGCCCGGCATTGTTGGGCTGCCTCCGACCAGATGCCGCCAAAGCCAATGGCGAGCACGAACTCACCACCGCAGGCCGCGAGGTCGATCTCGGCAGTCAGGGCGATGTTTCCGTTCTCTGCCCGCTGGTATTGCCAGGTCATCTGGTAGTGCTGAGAGAGATCCTGCCAACCGTCGGAAATTCCCACGAAGCCCACTGACATCTTCCTGCATGGCGCGGAGCTGGCCAGAGCAAGGGCATGGCCATCGCGCTCGGCGAATAGCATGGGCTCGCCCTTGTAATCGCCTACCCAGCCCGTATTTCCGTAGCCGAAGTTGGCTAGATGGGGAGCCAGCAACGCGTAAAGGCGATAGTCCCCGAGCTTTCCCTGCAAGGGCACGAACCGGACTTTCTGCAGCACTACGTTGCGGTGAGGATCGCTCAACACTTCCTTTTCAATCCTGTAGCGCCCTTGCATCTCGGTATTTTTAAGTTGGTAAACAGGGATCCCGGGCTCGATGGGCGCATTGATGAAGGTGCAATGGCGCTTCTCTTCGGAGAAATAGCTGTTGCCGTCGGTGACGATGAATCCCTGATCGCGGGTGCAAGCTTGATCCACGCGAGGGTAGTAGATCTCGTTCAGGACGCCATGACTTAAGGTGAACCATACGCGGCTGTGGAGGTTCAGCGCAGTGCCAATGCCGCTCTTGGCGCTGGAAGTCCAGCGCGGCGGAATCCCAGGCCATCCCGGCGCAAATCGAACGGTTTCTTCGCTCACCCCAGCCCTCTCTTGATGCAAGGTGTTCCTTATTGTGCCAGAAATCATCGCTCGTCTGAGGTGATCCGGTGAAACCTGTAGCCGGACGGCGAGAATTTTGACGGGGATTTTGCATTCGCCAGACAAGTTTTTCGCCATTTCGCATCTAACGTGTAAGATTCAGCCTGCTACGGCTGAGGGGATGACGCCAGCATGGTTCGTAACACACATATGCCGCGAGGGGTTGCTCTAGGCCTGCTGCTGTTAGTGTTGGGCGGCCCGCAGCTCCAGGCGGCAGATGCGACGACAGCGCCGCTGGACCAGGGTTTCCGGCTGCTCTATAACCTCGAGTTTCCCCAGGCGCAGCAGGTCTTCTCCGCCTGGCAGCAGGACCATCCACAAGACCCAATCGGCCCGGTTGCGGAGGCTGCAGGATTACTTTTTTCGGAGTTTCAGCGGCTCGGCATTCTGGAATCGCAGTTCTACGCGAGTGATGCTACGTTCGAAGCGAGGAAGAAACTCTCTCCCGATCCAGCGCTTCGCGACCGCCTCAATGGCGCCCTGGACCGCGCGGAGTCGCAGGCACGGGCGCGCCTCGCCGCCAACCCCAAGGACGAGAATGCGCTGTTCGCCATGACTCTCTCCTCGGGTCTGCGCGCCGACTATGCAGCGCTGATCGAAAAGCGCAATCTTGCTTCCCTGCACTTCACCAAGGACGCGACCACCTGGTCCCACCAGCTACTGGCGGTCGATGCGGAGTGTTTTGACGCGCACTTGGCCACCGGAATCAGTCAGTACATCATCGGAAGCATGTCTATGCCGATGCGCTGGATCTTGCGGATAGGCGGAGTATCCGGGGACAAGAATGCGGGCATTGCGGAGTTGCAATTGACCGCTCAGCGCGGGCGGTATCTGGCGCCGTTTGCCCGGATACTGCTGGCCATTGCGTATGTGCGTGAAAAGAACAATGAGCAGGCCCGGGAGGTGCTCTCCGGCTTGCGTTCGGAATTTCCCAACAACCCGCTGTTCGCCCAGGAAATTGCGCGGCTTCAATCTGCTCCGTGAATCGACCGCTGGGAAGCCGATAACCCCTTTTCCCGGACTGCCTTTCATCAGAAATTCACCCCTTTGTAACCCTGCTGTAACACTCGGGATTTAGAACCCAAGCATCAACCAAATAAGGAGGAACACCGAGTGATTCGTCGCATCGCGCTGTGGTTGTGTGTCGCTCTGGCGCTACCCGCTTTGGGGCAGAAGACGACGTTGAATGGAGCGGGCGCCACTTTTCCTTATCCCATGTACTCAAAGTGGTTTAGCGAGTACAACAAGCTTCATCCTGAGATTGAAATTAACTACCAGTCCATTGGCAGCGGCGGCGGCATTCGCCAGGTATTGGCCGGGACCGTCGATTTCGGCGCCAGCGACGGGCCGATGACGGACGAGCAACTGAGCCAGGCCAAGGTTAAGATCCTGCACGTTCCCACGGTTCTGGGCGCGGTGGTGCCAGCCTATAACGTTTCCGGACTATCGGGTGAGTTGCGGTTCTCTCCGCAAACCATCGCCAACATTTGCCTGGGAAAGATCACCAACTGGAACGACAAGGCGATCGCCGCTGACAACCCGGGCGTGAAACTGCCGGATCGAACCATCATAGTCGTGCACCGCTCCGATGGCAGCGGCACCAACTATATCTTCACTGACTACCTCTCCAAGGTCAGCGATGAATGGAAGAACTCGGTCGGCAAGGGCACATCGGTGAAATGGCCGGTCGGGCTGGGCGCCAAGGGTAACGAAGGCGTTGCTGGAATGATCCGCCAGATGGATGGTTCTTTCGGGTATGTCGAACTGATTTACGCGGTACAGAACAAAATTCCCTACGCCGCCATCCGCAATGCTGCGGGGAACTGGTTAAAGGCCAGTTTGGATGGTGCAACCCAGGCCGCCGCGACGGTGAAAACCATGCCGGCGGATTTCCGCGTCTCCATCACCAACGCTCCGGGAAAAGATGCCTATCCCATCGCCAGCTTCACCTGGTTGCTGATTCCGGTGCAGTCCAAAGACCAGGCTCGAGGCAAGATCATTGTCGATTTCCTCAACTGGATGCTGGACAACGGCGAGAAGATGACGTCCGACCTGGCCTATGCGCCCCTCCCCGATAACGTGGCCAGCAAGGTTCGGGACGCGATCAAGCAGGTCCATTAACCGCAGTACGGAATCCCAGCAATACACCCGCCTCTACAAATCGTGTGAGGCAAAAGGAGAAAAGATGAAGTCCGCTCTCAGGTGGTGTGTCATTCCGCTGCTCGCGGCAAGCCTTATGGCCCAGACGGCAGCGAAATCCAAGAAGGCAGCGCCCGCGAAGCCGCGAACTACTGTGACCGCCGCGGACGTTCAGGAATTAAAGAACGCGCTGGCGGCACAGCAGCAGCAGATCCAGCAACTCATGCAGCAGATGCAGAGCCGCGATGCGGCCCTGCAGCAGGCGCAAGCGCAGGCCCAGCAGGCACAGCAACAGGTGCAACAGTTGCAGGCCGCGGCATCCGACGTTCAGCAGAAGGCGAGCGCTGCGGAGAGTGCGGCCAACGAGCAAAAGGATACGGTCGCCAAACTCAGCGGCGACATGACCGACGTACGAGCTACACTCACCAACAACGCGGTCAGCGAGCAAGACGAGCAAAAGCGATTCTCCGCGCTGGAAGGCCTGATCGGACGCTTCCGGTTTAACGGGGATATCCGTGTGCGCGGCGAGAGTTTCTTTCAGAACTGCGAAAAGTGCGCCGATCGCAACCGCGCGCGTATCCGCGTCCGTTTCGGTTTTGACGGAAAGCTGAACGAAGACTTCAGCGGCGGCATTTCTCTGGCGACCGGTACCTTGGGCGATCCCACCAGCACCAACACCACTCTTTCCAACTTCTTCGACAAGCACACCATTGGTCTTGACCGCGGCTACATTACCTATAACCCGATGGTAGCCAAATGGGTTTCGGTGACCGCCGGCAAGTTCGCTTATACCTGGCAACGCACCTCTGTCACCTTCGACCCCGATCTGAATCCCGAGGGCTTCAGCGAGAAGTTCTCCTGGGATCTGAAGCTGCCCGTGGTGAAGAACTTTACTTTCCTCCCAATGCAGCTGGTTTACAACGAGTCTAGCGGCGGGGTGGATTCCTGGGCCTACGGCGGGCAATTCGCCACCAAGCTGCAAGCGGGACCATGGACGGCGACGCCGTCCTATACTCTGCTCAAGTGGAATCAGCCCGATGCCATCCTGCAAGCCAGCGCGTTCGCAGTGCAGGCGACCAGTGGCGGAACCGGCATCCCAACGCCGGGGGAAGGTCCGGGTTGCGCCAAGGGCGGGCCGGGCGTAGCGCCTTGCTTCTTTGCTCCCAATGGCATGACCAACGCCACCTATCTTGACGGCAGCGGGAAAGGCCACTTCTACTCGCAGTTCTTCTACGCCGACTTCATCCTGAACAACCAGATCAAGACTCCCGTTTCCCGGTTGCCGGTGAATCTGTTGCTGGAGTACGAGGACAACCTGGACGCCAAGGATCATCCGCTGGATGCTAATGGCAACGTAATCGCGAATCTTGGGCGACAGGCCCATGCTTACCTAGTGGATGTCAGCGTCGGTCAGACCAAGAACAAGAACGATGTGCAGTTTGGTTATGCCTGGCTGCGGCAGGAACAAGACTCAGTGATCTCGTCGTTCGATGAGAGCGATCAGCGAGCGCCGACTAACGTCCTGCAGAACCGGTTTTACGCTCTCTGGAAGCTGAGGGCTAACACCGTCGCCAGCTTTACCTGGTGGCACGGCCGGACACTGAACCCCTTCCTGCAGCACGCAGTGCTTGCTCCTGGAATCACGCTGGCTCCGGGGCAGAGCGAACCCAGCCTGAACCGGCTGCAGTTCGATTTGATTTACACCTTCTAACCGTATGAAAACAAAAAAGCGCCGGCGAATCCGCCGGCGCTTTTTTGCTGCTGGTCAGCCCCCACGAAGGCGGATATCTTATACTTGAGGTTGTGCTATGAAATGGCTTTGTCTCCTCATCCTGGCCGCAATGGCAATGCCCCAAGCGGGCGCGATTCAAAAGCAATATCAGCCAGGGAAGATCATTTCGGTCCAGCAGAAGGCCCGCACCCGGGTTCTGTATTATCTGGTTAACACTCCTGTAACCCAGGATGATCCATACTATGAAGTGACTGTGCAGCTGCAAGGGACGCTGTATGTCGGGGAGTACACCCCGCGTCACGCCGCAGACGCCTTACCGGAGGACTGGGCGGCAGGTACCGACGTCCAGGCCCGAGCGGAGAAGCGGCACCTCTACGTAAAAGGTGTCAGTGGCCAGGAGATCGACTTCATCGTGGTGAAACACAGTGTAGCGTCCGTGAACCCTTCTCCGGAGGCAGCGCCTCCCAAGAATTGACGATATTCCGGCAGCGCAATCCGTCGTAAGACTCATGACTCGCATATCGCTCGACAGCCCGGCTTATTACCTCAATCGCGAAGCCTCGTGGCTGGCGTTCAATCGCCGGGTTCTGGAGGAGGCGGAGGACAAGAGCAACCCGTTGCTCGAGCGGCTGAAGTTCCTCTCCATTACGGCCAACAACCTGGATGAATTCTTCGAAGTGCGGATGGCCGGACTGGTGCAGCAGATTGAAGATGGGTACACCGAAGCCGGTCCCGACGGGCTTACCCTGATAGAAGAACGCGAGTTGCTGGCGCACGAAACTCACCAGTTCGTCAGGGATCAGTATCGCTGCTGGAATGAGGAGCTGCGCCCTTCGCTGGCTGAACACGGCATCCGGGTGCTGGGATTGCACGAGTTGGAGTCGCGCGCGCGGGTCTTTATCGAGGACTATTGCGAGCGCGAACTGGATCTGCTGTTGACCCCGGTGACGGTAGATCCCTCGCATCCCTTTCCGCGTGTGATCAATAAGGCGCTGTGCGTGGCTTTTCTTCTGAGACGGCGCCGGCGCTCGTCCTTGACCTATACCGGCGTGGTAACCGTGCCGCGCGCACTTCCGCGCCTGGTACGACTGCCGTCCGACGGTACTGCCGACTTCATTTTCCTGGCGGACTTGGTGGCCTATCACGCTTCGCGCATGTATCACGGCTATGACATTGTGTCGTCGGCCGCGTTCCGCGTGACCCGCAACAGCAACTTATACCTGGCGGAGGAAGAATCGCGCAGCCTGCTGGAATCGGTGCGCACCGAGTTGCACAACCGGCGCAAAGGGGACGCTGTGCGGTTGGAGATCGAAGCCGAAGCCGATCCCGAAATCGTCGAGCGGCTACGCACCAACTTCGAGCTGGATTCCTGGCAGGTGTTCCCGGTTGATGGTCCGGTGAATCTGTTCCGCCTGTTCAACATCTACGAGCAGACGGAGCATCCTGAACTGAAGTTCAAGCCGTTCGCGCCGCGCGAAATGCGATTGACCGCCAAATCGCAGGACTTGTTCGAGGAGCTTCGACGGCACGATGTTTTGTTGCACCATCCCTTTGATTCCTACGATGCAGTGGTGTCTTTCATCGAGGCGGCGGCGGCGGACCCGCGAGTTCTGTCGATCAAGCAAACGCTGTACCGCACCAGCGAGCACTCGCTCATTGTGCCGGCGCTGATCTCGGCGGCAGCAAGAAAGGAAGTCACCGCGGTGGTGGAATTGAAGGCGCGCTTCGACGAAGACTCCAACATCCGCTGGGCGCGCGATTTGGAAGATGCCGGGGTGCAGGTCTTTCATGGGCTGGTGGGGCTGAAGACGCATTGCAAGCTGTCGCTGCTGGTGCGACGCGATCCGGATGGCGTTACCCGCCGCTATGCCCATCTTGGCACTGGAAACTACAACGCGACCACGGCCCGGATCTATACCGACCTGAGCCTGCTGACCTCCGACGCGGAGATAACGGGGGCAGTGCATGACGTATTCAGCTTCCTGACGGCGTACGCAGAACATCCCAATTACGAGCCTTTATTCGTAGCGCCGCTGGATCTGGCGGAAAACTTCCTGTCATTGATCGACCGCGAAGCCGAGCACGCGCGGCACGGCCGGCCGGCGCAAATCATCGCCAAGATGAACGCTCTGCTCGACAAGAATGTGGTGATGGCGCTCTACCGCGCTTCCCAGGCTGGCGTACAGATCGATCTGCTGGTGCGGGGCATGTGTGCTCTGCGGCCAGGGGTGCGGGGAGTAAGCGACCGCATTCGGGTGCGCAGCATCGTGGGACGCTTTCTCGAGCACAGCCGCATCTTCTGTTTCGCGAATGGCGGTCAGGAGGAGATTTACCTGGGCAGCGCGGATTGGATGCCACGCAACCTCTACGAACGGGTGGAGGTGGTTTTTCCGCTCAAGGATGCGCTTCTACGCGAACGTGTGCGCCACGAAATTCTGGGATCCTACCTGGCCGATAATCTGAAGGCCCGCCTGCTGCAACGGGATGGCCGCTACATTCGCGCCTGGCAGGCGCAAGGCAAACGTAAGGTGCCGGCTGGCGCCGCCGCGTTTAATGTGCAGGATTTTCTGATTGGGCTGGCGGAAGGGAAGCAGCCGATTGAAGCGATTCCCGTTCTTGCCCGCGAGCGGAATACGCGCAGCCGGCGGGCGCCTGTGCTCAAGTTCGGACAATCCGGAAGGAGCTAGGCTGAAACTGTCGGGCAGGTGAGGAGCCGTCGCCATGAACATTTATTTCCTGCGCCACGCCAGTGCGGGTGAGCGCGTTGCCAATCCGAAGAAGGACGAGAAGCGTGGGCTGGATGAGACCGGAATTCAGCAATGCGGCGACGTGGGCCGAGCCTTGGCTGCGCTCGACGTACAAGTGGATGTCATCATTTCCAGCCCGCTGAAGCGTTCCACTCAGACCGCCGTACTGGTAGGTAACGAAATGGGCTATGAAGGCAAGATGCAGTTGGAAGATGGCTTGCGCCCGGCCGCCTCGTTCACCGACTTTCGCCGCCTGCTGGAGAAGTACAAGAGACATGAAGCGATCATGGTCGTGGGCCACAATCCGAATCTGAGCGAATTCCTGGGCCGGGTGATTAGCGAACCGGACTGTGAAGCCGCCGTTGAACTTAGAAAAGGAGCGGTGGCTCGAGTCGAAATGCGGCGGAACTCCGGATCCCTGCACTGGTGTCTGACCCCGAAGCTCCTGAGGGCAGCCTATGCGGTCGCGGAGAGTTCCCGGCCGAAGAGTTCCCGGAAATAAGTCCTCTCCTTTTCGATTGCCCACAGCTCGAGATCTCCGCCCAACTTGCGTTTTGGAACCAGGGTAAGCTGAACCGCATGATTCCGCACCCGCACCCGCGCGGTTTTGACAGCGCCGCTCCGCGATAGATTCAGGGCCCGCGCCAGTCGCAGAAGAAGGGAAGCCTTGCGCGCCGAAACCCGGTCTGCCGGGGTCAGGACCTTCATGGGACCATCGCCGGGAGTAGGTCGTGACTTGCCCAGATAACGCGCGATCGCGCCGATGATTCGTCGCTGCTGGGGCGTATATCCCAGGATTTCCGAGTTGGAAATGATGTAGTAAGCGTGGCGATGACGCCCGCTGCGGTTCACGTAGTCTCCGACTTCGTAGAGCATGGCGGCGGCGGAAAGCCACTCCCGGTATTCCGGTGGTAAGCGATGGACGGACTTCAGCGCGTTAAACAGGTGCATCGCAGTTTCCCGAACCTGCAAGGCGTGCTTCAGATCGACGCGATAGTGTTCAACGGCGGCCCGAATGGAGTCCCAGCGTTCGGACTCGATCTGCCGGCTGGAGCGCGTCCCGCGGTCGTACTCGGCGGACATCTGCGCCAGTAACCCGTCGCGCAAGCCGAGCGGGGAATAGCGGAAGCCGCTCAGTTGGCACCGTTCCAGCAATTCCGCATAGACCGCGGCCCCGGCGGGAATGATCTCGGCGCGGCGCGGCCCGATTCCGGCCTGTCTTCTGCGGCTCTCGAGCGGCAGGCGGGCCAGCAGCTTGGCGATGCGCTGCATGTGGGCGCGCGAAACCTGGTCGGCACGCTGGCCCTTAGTCTTGTACATGGCATGGCTGGCTTCGGCGAGCGAGGCGGCGGTGCCGGAGGTCGCGATTACCGCTTTTACCCGGGCGCGCGAGATGCGATGGGCCACGCGTCCGATCTCCCGCTCCACGAAACCGCGCAGGCGTTCCAATTCCAGCTTTCGGGGCGGATCGTGATGGAGAAATTCATTGGTCAGACGGACGGCGCCGAGCGGCAAGCTGACTGTCTCCCGAATATGTCCCCGGTTGGAAATGGTCAACTCACAGCTGCCGCCACCGAGATCGATCATCAGAATGGGAGAAACATTGACCCGCAAGCTGGAGATCAGGCCAAGATGGATGAGCCGCGCTTCTTCGAGGCCGGAGATAATCTCTACCGTCCATCCGGTGACCGAGCGCACCCACTCCAGAAACGCCTGGGAGTTGCGCGCATCGCGCAGGGCGCTGGTGGCGACGACTCGTATGGTGTCCGTACCGGTGCGCTGCACCGCGCGATGAAAGCGTTGCAGTACGTTCACGGTCTGGGACATGGATTCTGGAGTGAGGAAGCCGGAACGAAACACGCCTTCGCCCAACCGCGTCACTTCCCGGTCTTCAGCGATGGGATGCAGGCGCCTTCCCCGCAGACGGGCGATCTTGAGGCGAACGGAATTGGACCCGATATCAACCGCGGCAAAAGTCGGCATGGGGTGAGTGCGATAGTTTAACGCTTACCGCGAGTGGAGAAGTTAAGCAATCACGCGATGGCGGCGCGGGCTGCTTCCGGCGCAGGCGTCACAGTTCGGCGAGGTATTTCTACCGGTGTGTCCAATAACGCGGCGCGGGTTTGCATCACGACTTCCACGGCCCGGCGGAAACGGGTGCGCGTGAGATTGTGTAGCGCGGCGACCAGGGCGGATTGCTGCACGCCTCCGAATCGCTCCTGCGCACTCTGCGTCAGGGTCAACCAGTCGTGCCAGTCGCCGAGAGCATCCTGCATGCGTTTGAGTTGCTCAATGGCCTGATGAGTCTCAGGAGTGTCGACCGCGAATTCAACCAGATAACGAGCCCGTTTGCCCAGGATGCGGTACTGATGCAGCCGTTCCTCGGTCAGCGGAGAGCGATCCTGGCTTTCTCCGGCCAGTAGACGCAAGGCCACCCTCAGCGGCTCAGCATTCTGTGGGACCTGTATGGCGCCACGGACTCGCTTCAACCGCTTGCCTAGCTCACGGATCGTCTCGCGGTCAAAAGCTCTGTCCAACTTCTTCACCCGGCGGGAGCGCGCCTGGGTCAGGGCTCGCAGGAGTTGGGCTTTGCTGCCGTCCTTGTCGGACAATTTCAGCGTGCGCAGCGCCGAAATCTGTGCATCGAAGTCGCGGATTTTTCCCACGCGCTTGCGCAGACGTGAAACCAGCTTGTGCAGCTTTCTCTCGTTACGGCTGAGCTCCGGCACAAGCTCTTCGAGCAACGCTTGTAAGCGGCGGCTGCAAGTGCGGAACTGATGAACATTCTTCGGTGTAGGTCTGGCCGACAGCTTGCCCAGATTGCGGCCGAGCTTTTCGAAGACATCGCGCGCACGATCTTGATTAAGCGGCATAACAAAACCGGAGGGAAAGCAAGATACCGTGTGAAGCCGGGAAATGCAACTCTGCGAATGCTCCCGGCAACTTGAGGTTGAAGCTGCGAAACGCCGGTATTTTAACACTCCTGTAACACGGGTCTGCTAGCCTCAGCCGAATGGCTAATCGTGCCCTGGGGGTGCCGCGCCTGACTGGACCGCAACCCGTTGCGACGCCGGAAGTTACTGCCCGCCATTCCCCCGGAAACGAGCCTCTGCTGAAGGCTCGCACCCGCGAATGGCCAGACCAGGTTTTCTTCGTCCTGATGCTGGCTTGTGGCTTGTCCGTGCTGGCTTTGGTGGGCCTGATCGTTTACGAATTGGTTTCCAAATCCGGCTTATCCTGGCACGCTTTTGGCTTGGGATTCTTTGTACGCAGCGAGTGGGATCCAGTCAACAATCAGTTCGGGGCGCTGCCGTTCGTCTATGGGACGATTGTTTCTTCGCTTCTGGCATTGATTCTCGCTGTGCCGCTTGCCGTCGGCGTGGCCATCTTCATCACGGAAATGTCGCCGCGCTGGCTGCGCGGGCCACTGGCGTTCACCACGGAACTGTTAGCCGCGATTCCCAGTGTCATTTATGGATTGTGGGCGATCTTCGTGCTGGTGCCGCTGTTGCGCCTGCACGTGCAGCCGTTACTGGCGCGGTACCTGGGATGGACCGGATTATTTGAAGGCCCTCCGTATGGAATCGGAATGCTGGCGGCAGGCATCATTCTGGCCATTATGGTGGTTCCCATCGTGTCTTCGATTACCCGTGAGGTAATGACCGCAGTGCCGCAACCGCAAAGGGAGGCGGTGCTGGCCTTAGGTGCCACACGCTGGGAGATGATCCGCACCGGGGTTCTGCGAAATGCTCGCGCCGGCATTATGGGCGGAGTGATTCTGGGGCTTGGCCGCGCGTTGGGCGAGACCATGGCGGTCACCATGGTGATCGGCAACCGGCCGGAAATTGCGCGCTCGTTGTTTGCTCCCGGCTACACCATGGCCAGTGTGATCGCGAACGAATTCAGCGAGGCGACCGGAGATCTTTATCTCAGCGCCCTGGTAGAAGTGGGCCTCGCCCTGTTCATTGTGACCATCATTGTCAATATTCTCGCGCAGTTCCTGGTGTGGACGGTGACGCGCGGGATGCCCGCGAGGAGTCATGGCTAACCCAAGCCCAACTCGAGTGGGCAGCGTTATGATGGCGGATCGCCCGGTCAGTCTGCTACGGCGTGCCAAGAACGGCGCGGCGACCCTGGCGGCGGCGGCTTCCGTGGTTCTGGTACTTGCGCCACTCGGCGCGGTTTTCGGCTACCTGGTTTACAAAGGCATCGGTTCCATTAACTGGGCTTTTCTGACCCAGACTCCCAAGCCCGTAGGGGAAGCCGGAGGCGGCATGGCCAATGCCATCGCCGGCTCGGTATTGATTCTCCTGATCGGCAGCATCGTGGGAGTTCCGGTGGGAATCGGCGCCGGCATCTACCTGGCGGAGTACGGGCGCACGCGTTTTGGTGACCTAATCCGATTCACCGCAGACGTGCTGAACGGCGTGCCGTCGATCATCGTTGGAATCGTTGCTTATGGCCTGGTGGTGCTGACTCAGAAGCATTTTTCGGCCCTGGCCGGCGGAGTTGCATTGGCCATCATGATGGTGCCGACTATTACCCGCACCACGGAAGAAATGTTGTTGCTGGTGCCCTCGGCAGTGCGGGAAGCAGCTTACGGACTGGGCGTTTCGCGCTGGCGCACTACGCTTTCCATCACCCTGCGCACTGCGACTTCGGGCGTCATCACTGGTGTCATGCTGGCCTTCGCCCGCGTAGCCGGTGAAACCGCGCCTTTGCTGTTCACCGCCTTCGGAAATCAATTCTGGAATTGGAAGCTGGATCAGCCGACTGCCGCTCTCCCCTTGCAGATCTTCACCTACGCGATTTCACCCTTCGACGAATGGCACCGGCAGGCGTGGGCAGGAGCGCTGATCTTGATCATTCTCATCGTGGTTTCAGTCAGCGCGGTTCGGATTGCTGCCAGCCGCGGCATGCTTAAGGGAGCGCACTAATTATGGGCGTCGGCATCCAGGTCGACCAACTGAACGCCTGGTTCGGCAAGACTCAGGCTCTCTACGACATCAATATGAAGGTGGAAGCCAATCACGCTACCGCCGTGATCGGACCCTCGGGTTGCGGGAAATCTACTTTCGTGCGTTGTCTCAACCGCATGCACGAGACGATTCCAGAAGCGCACGCCTCGGGTGGCGTCAAGATTGGCGATGTAGACGTCTACAACGGTAGTTCCGCGGTCCAGATCCGGCGGCGCATCGGCATGGTTTTTCAGAAGCCCAATCCCTTCCCGACGATGTCTATCTATGACAATGTCGCCGCCGGTTTGAAGCTCAACGGATTCACTGATCGCAAGCGGTTGGATGAGATTGTAGAGCGCTCGCTCAAGTTGTCGGCTTTGTGGGAGGAAGTGAAGGATACGCTCCGCAAGAAATCCGGCGCCAGCCTCTCCGGCGGCCAGCAGCAGCGCCTCTGCATTGCCCGTGCGCTGGCGGTAGAACCCCAGGTTTTGCTGATGGATGAGCCTTGTTCCGCGCTGGACCCCATCTCGACGGGTAAGATCGAAGAGCTGATTTTCCAGCTAAAAGAGCACTTCACCATCGTGATTGTGACGCATAATATGCAACAGGCATCGCGCGTGGCGGAATTTACCGGATTCTTTCTTCTGGGCAAGCTGATTGAGTTCGACAAGACCGAGAAGATATTCACTACCCCGTCGGATAAACGGACGGAGGATTACATTACAGGCAGGTTTGGATAATGCGCACCCGCTTCCAGCAGGGACTTGACGAACTTCGAACCCGGCTACTCCGCATGGGCGGACTGGCCGAGCAGGCGGTGGACCGCGCCTGCCAGGCCTACATCGATCGCGACCTTGCCCGATGCCATTTGGTGCTCGAAGGAGAGTCGGTCATCAACTCCACGGAGCGCGAAATCGACGAGCTTGCCTTCGATCTACTCGCCATGCAGCAACCTATGGCCGTAGACCTGCGCTTCATCCTCGCCGTGACCAAGATCAACGCCGACCTGGAACGGGTGGGCGACCAGGCGGTGAACATCGCCGAACGGGTGATGGACATGGTGGAACTGCCAGCCGCGGAATTGCCGGTGGACATCGCCCGCATGGCGGCTGCGGTTTCGGCCATGGTAAGGCGATCGCTGGAGTCCTTCATCGAAGGCAAAGCCGAGTTAGCGCAGGCGGTGCTGGAGATGGATAACGTCATCGACCGCATGCGCGACGAGGCTTTCATCCTGCTAGTGAAGACCATGAACGACCGTCCCCCGGTTACGCGGCAAGCGCTGGATGCTCTGCTGGTGGCGCGCAATCTGGAACGCGTGGCCGATCACGCTACCAACATTGCGGAGGACGTCATCTTCTGGGTCCGGGGCGCGGATGTGCGTCACAATGTTGGCCAGGAACTGCGTTCGCAAGAACAGGTTAGCGAGCAGAGATAAGGTTCTGGTTGAGGTACGTCGGGATTTCCTG
>Ga0335080_10003122_pt1 | contig 16697 bp, 15 predicted proteins | sample Lox_Sample_34_FD_206720 | JGI IMG/M metagenome (GOLD analysis project Ga0335080, IMG submission 206720) | Soil microbial communities from Loxahatchee National Wildlife Refuge, Florida, United States - Lox_Sample_3.4 | ecosystem: Environmental > Terrestrial > Soil > Wetlands | place: USA...
CTGAGCGGTTTTCTGATCAAACGGGGCTTATGGCTGGTGTTCATCGAAGTCGTTGTGATCACATTTGCATTTACTTTTAATCCACTCTACAACACAATTATATTGCAGGTCATCTGGGCAATCGGAGTTAGTATGATTATTCTGGGGATCCTTGTGTATCTGCCTTTCCGGATAATATTGATCATTGGTTGTATTATCGTATTTGGGCATAATCTGCTGGATTACCCTGAAGCTGCAAATAATCAGAAAGTGGGATTGCTATGGGAGTTCGTGCATCATGGCAATTTTACTTTTATTAATTATGCTCCAAACCATGTCATTGCGATCATCTATGCTTTTTTGCCCTGGACAGGAATCATGATAATGGGCTACTGTATGGGAAAAATATTCAGCCCATCTTTTTCTTCAGCACAGCGCAGGAAAATATTATTGTATCTCGGATCCGGACTGATCCTGTTTTTTATTTTGATCCGGTGGGTAAACAGGTACGGAGACCCGGTGCCCTGGTCTGTGCAATCGGACAGCGTACGTACATTTTTATCGTTCATCAAGGTTAATAAATATCCGCCATCACTAATGTATACCGCGATGACGCTGGGGCCTGCTCTTATTTTTTTAGCCCTGACAGAAAACACTCAGAACAGAATTACTTCAATTTTTTCAGTTTATGGAAGGGTTCCATTCTTCTACTATGTAATTCATTTTTATATCATTCACTTTCTCTCCATGGCCGGATTTTTCCTTACAGGATGCGGAACAAAAGATATTGTGACTCCCAATTTTCCTTTTTTCTTCAGACCGCCTCAGTTCGGGTTTCAGCTATGGGTAGTGTATGTGGTCTGGATATTCGTGGTGTTAATTCTTTATCCTGTTTGCAAGTGGTATGACAGGTACAAAAGCACACACCGTCAATGGTGGTTGAGTTATTTGTAATGATTAGACGGATATGCTGTACTACTTCAACAATCCTTTGATCTCATTCAATTTCAATAAAGCTTCAACAGGAGTAAGACGGTTAATATCGATATCTTCCAATAATTTTCTTATTTCTTCGAATGTCTGCGAATGTGCATCGAAGATAGAAAGCTGCAGTTCAGGCGCAGAAAGTTTTTTGATTTGCTGCTGTAATTTTTCGGCAGATAAGAGTTGTTTGTCTTCACGACTGTCTTCCAGTTGTTTTAAGATATCGTTAGCCCTCCGGATCAGCGCGGGGGGCATGCCCGCCATCTTTGCCACGTGAATTCCAAAACTATGTGTGCTTCCACCAGGAGCGAGTTTTCTTAGAAAAATTATTTTATTCCCTGCTTCCTTATTGGTGATATGAAAATTTTTTACCCTCGGCAGTTTGTTTTCCAGTTCATTCAGTTCGTGATAATGTGTAGCGAATAAAGTCTTTGGAGCAAATGACGAATTGTGAAGATATTCTGCGATGCTCCAGGCAATCGAAATTCCATCGTAGGTGGAAGTTCCGCGACCGATCTCGTCGAGCAACACCAGGCTTCTTGCCGTGATATTGTTGATGATGCTGGCCGTTTCATTCATCTCCACCATAAAAGTGGATTCGCCGGCGCTTAGATTATCCGAAGCGCCTACTCGGGTAAAAATTTTATCCGTGAGCGGTATCCTCGCTTCATTTGCAGAAACAAAACTTCCAATATGTGCCATCAGGGTGATCAATGCAGTTTGGCGCAGCAAGGCGCTTTTACCACTCATGTTCGGTCCTGTGAGGATGATGATCTGTTGTGTGACTGAATCCAGGAAAACATCATTCGCAATATAAGATTCTCCGGGAGGAAGATTTCTTTCAATAACAGGATGCCTGCTTTCCGATAGCTGAAGTTCGCTGCCTTCGTGCAATTCGGGTTTTTTGTAGTTAAAATGAAGTGCATTGTTTGCAAAGCATATCAGGCAATCTATTATGGCCAGGATATTGCCATTCACCTGGATTGGCGCAATATAGTCCTGTAATTCAAGAATCAGCTTTTCATATAGCTCCAGTTCAATAGACAGGATTTTTTCTTCTGCACCGGTAATTTTTTCTTCATATTCTTTAAGCTCAGGGGTGATATATCTTTCTGCATTGGCCAGTGTTTGTTTGCGCATCCAGGTTGCCGGCACTTTATTTTTATGAGAATTAGTCACCTCAAGATAATAGCCGAAAACATTGTTATAACTTATTTTCAGTGAGGATATGCCGGTGTTCTCCGATTCTTTTTGCTGGAGTTGAATTAAATATTGTTTTCCTCCGCTGGCTATTTCCCTTAGTTCATCAAGCTCTTCGTTAATCCCTTTATTGATCATTCCCCCCTTTGCTACAGTTGCCGGAGGATTTTCAACAATCTCTCTGGCAATTTTCCCGGCAATATACTGGCAGGGGTTTAGTGCATCAGCCAGTCTTTTCAGATAATCATTGCCGGTAGATGCGCAGGCTTTTTTCATTTCCCCGATATGAACCAGTCCCCGGGCAACCTGTACCAGTTCACGCGGAGTAATTTTTTTAACTGGTATCTTACTAACCAGTCTTTCAATATCACCACAATGCCTGATATGCTGCGCAATCTTGTGTCGCAAATCAACTTCCCTGATAAAAAATTCAACGAGATCTAATCTTTCATTGATTCTCCGGATATCTTTCAGTGGCATGACGATCCAGCGCTTCAATAATCTTGCGCCCATGGCAGAAACGGTGTTGTCCAGTACTTTCAGCAGGGTTTGTGCTTTGTCAGGATTATTTCCCAGTAATTCCAGGTTTCTCACAGTAAATTTATCCATCCACAAATAGTCGTCCCTGTCTATTCTCTGAATGGAAGTGATATGCTGCAGGTTGGGATGTTCGGTTTCTTTCAGATAGTACAGGATAACTCCTGCAGCCACGATACCTTCATGCAGATCATCGACTCCGAATCCTTTCAATGAATGGGTCTGAAAATGTTTTAGCAGGCTTTCAGCAGCAAAGGCTTCATCAAAAATCCAGCTGTCGAGCGTGTAAGTGTAAAATCTCGATCCAAAAATTTCTTTAAAATGCTTTTGGTAATTTCTTTGGAAAATGATTTCAGCCGGTTGTAGTGTCTGAAGCAATTTATCAACATATTCCTGGTTGCCTTCTGTTGCAAAAAATTCCCCTGTGGAAATATCAAGGAATGCAATGCCTAATTTTTCATTGTTGAAATGAATAGCTGCTAAAAAATTATTGCTGCTGTGTTCCAGCAGTTTTTCATTGGTTGCGATGCCGGGAGTAACCATCTCCGTTACACCACGTTTCACGATTCCTTTTGCCGATTTGGGATCTTCCAGTTGGTCGCAGATTGCCACACGATATCCCGCTTTGACAAGTTTATGGAGATAGGTATCCAATGCATGATAAGGGAAACCAGCCAAATCACTCGACGCAGCTGCTCCGTTATTTCTTTTGGTCAGTGTAATGCCCAGAACTTTCGACGCTGTGATGGCATCCTCGCCGAAAGTTTCATAAAAATCGCCGACGCGGAACAGCAGTACGGCATCGGGATATTTTTGTTTGATAGCCCGGTGCTGTTTCATCAATGGAGTATCCGCTGGATTTTTAATCATTGCTCCGGTCTCCGAATCCAATTTTTTTTCATCACGCATTGCAGCAAAAATAAGGAAGTAGCCGGCATAAAAAAGGTGATTTCACTTTTTGTGAAAAACTGTTTGCTACCATCAGCCCTGCGTTTTTGAAGATTCAAAATTCCTCAATGCCTATCTTTGCGCCATGCGCAAACTAAGCATGGACGAACTGAATCGTAAATCGATCGATGAAGTCAAATCGGCTGAAAAGATTCCGGTTGTGGTAGTACTGGATAATATCCGTAGCATGCATAATGTCGGGAGCGTGTTTCGCACGGCAGACGCTTTTTTATTGCAGTCGATTTATCTTTGCGGGTATACGGCGCAACCCCCTCACCGCGATATTCAGAAGACGGCTTTGGGCGCAACAGAAACTGTAGACTGGAAATATTTCAAAACTGGGTCGGAAGCTGTCCAGTCATTGCGTAAAGAGGGTTATACGATTGCAGGTGTGGAGCAGGTGGAAAACAGCATCAGCCTGCCGGATTTTAAGAGTAATCAGTACGAACGGCTGGCCGTGATATTTGGAAATGAAGTCAGCGGAATAAGTAATGAAATACTGCCTTTGTGTGATTGTTTCATTGAAATTCCACAGTCAGGCATGAAACATTCATTGAATATTTCCGTGGCGGCTGGTATTGTACTTTGGGAAATTGTCAGAATGAGGATATAAAAGATTTTCAGATAAATAAACGGTATTAACCAATGAGCACAATAAAGAATTATTTGAGCCTGATCAGGTTTTCACACACCATCTTTGCTATGCCTTTTGCTATGATCGGATTTTTTTTGGGACTGCATGACATGGGATGGCTGGCGGGAACGGGTCAATGGAACCTGAATAAAGCACTGGGTTGGGACAATGAAGATACTGCTTCCTGGAAGGAGATACTTCTCAGGCTAATTCTGGTTGTTCTTTGCATGATCTTTGCCCGCAGTGCTGCCATGGCTTTCAACCGATACCTGGATAGACAGTTCGATGCCAAAAACCCACGGACAGCCATACGCGAAATTCCAAGGGGAATTATTTCCGCCAATAGTGCCCTCAGGTTCACTATTGTTTGTTGTATTCTATTTCTTATTACCTGTTTTTTTATTAACCGGCTTTGTTTTTTCTTGGCTCCTGTGGCTTTGTTTGTAATTCTTTTCTATAGTTATACTAAAAGATTTACCCCGCTCTGTCATTTGATCCTGGGCATTGGCCTTTCATTGGCTCCAATCGGCGCCTATCTTGCCGTGACTGGCCACTTCACGTTACTACCCGTGTTATTTTCTTTTGCGGTGATTTTCTGGGTGAGCGGCTTTGATATTATTTATGCCTTGCAGGATGAAGAATTTGATAAATCACTGCAACTCTATTCGATGCCTTCCTGGTTGGGCAAGGCCAGCGCCCTTCGCGTTTCTGAATTGTTACACCTGCTTAGTACGGCCTGTGTGGTAACGGCCGGTTTATATGGAACACTTGGATGGTGGTATTGGATAGGTGTAGCCATTTTCACCGGCATGTTGATTTATCAGCATGCTTTGGTAAAACCTAATGACCTGAGCAAGGTCAACCTTGCATTTATGACTGCGAATGGCATTGCCAGCGTAGTCTTCGCCATATTTGTGATCGCGGATATTTTCCTTACTCGTGGACACAGGGTTTTTCATGTCTGGAAAGGATAGCATCCTGACTGAAACATGAAACTGGATTATCTTTGCTCCATGCCGCGCATTCTCGCTATTGATTATGGCCTCAGGCGGACAGGTATTGCTGTGAGTGATCCGCTGAAAATTATCGCCAATGGGTTAACGACCATCGAATCTTCGACGCTTTTTTCTTTTTTGGAAGATTATTTCAAAACAGAGAGTGTTGAATTGATTCTGATCGGCGACCCCAGGAATCTGGACGATTCGGATACTCATGCAACACAACCGGTCAGGAAAATCATTGAACAATTACGTAAGAAATTTCCTTCTATTCCGGTCAAAACCATCGATGAAAGATTTACCTCCTTAATGGCTTCCCGCGCCATGCACAAGATGGGCATGAAGAAAAAGAAAAGGCAGGATAAAGCCATGATCGATAAAATTGCAGCGACGATCATGTTGCAGGAATACATGCGAAGCCTGGATGAGAGGTAAGGGTTGATAGTATCCGGTCTGATTTTGCGTCAGAGATCCTAGCGATCGAAAATTTAATTATAAAATATTTTCCTGAATAAATTTTGAAGTAGACCCCCTACTAAAATTTTTGAGAAATTGAAGATTCTTCAAACACACTTTATAATTGGACTGGGGTTTAAATGGCGATAATAGCGCTTGTTTTCTTTAGTATCCTTATAATCAGTTATATATTATCGGCAAAAAGAAAATTTAAAAACCGAAAATTGAAATTATTTTTAGTAATTATGATTGTATCCATTATACTATTTATTGTATTTAAATAAAAAAATCAAACTGCGCCACTACCCACTTTTTGCTTCTCCGTCGATTGATAAATTTCTACTAATTTTGCGGCAATTATAACATTATGGTCTTACCTATTGTGGCCTATGGATCTTCCATTTTACGAGTGAAGTGCAAGGATATTGATCCCGATTATCCCGACATGGCCAAACTGATTGAAGATATGTGGGAAACCATGTATTCCAGTAGTGGAGTGGGTTTGGCCGCTCCCCAGGTGAACCGCGATATTCGGTTATTCATTGTAGATAGTACGCAGGTATTTACCAACCTGGATGAGGAAGACAAAGGAAAATATCCCGATGGTCCTGGCATTAAGCAGGTATTTATTAATGCGCATATTAAGAACCTGAACGGGGAAGAATGGATCTATAATGAAGGTTGCCTTAGTATTCCCAAGATCAGGGAAGATATCATGCGCAATGAAGAAGTTACACTGGAATATGTGAATGAATTTTTCCAGAAACAGGTAAGCACATTTAACGGGATCACGGCAAGGGTCATTCTCCATGAATATGATCATATCGAAGGGAAATTATTTATCGATTACCTGAAGCCCCTGAAAAGGAAACTGATGAAGAATAAGCTGGATGATATTTCCAAGGGAAAGATCAGCGTGGACTACAGGATGGTCTTCCCAAAATAATCAGGGATTGATATAACTTCTCCACCTGGCAATTAGTTTTTTCATGTCGTCCGGAAGTTCGCTTTCAAACAACATTTCCTTGCGTGTACTGGGGTGAATAAAGCCGATTGTTTTGGCATGTAAGGCATGACGGGGACAGATCGCAAAACAATTTTCCACGAATTGCCTGTATTTGCTGAACACAGTTCCTTTTACAATTTTGTCGCCGCCATAGGTTTCATCATTAAACAACGGGTGACCGATAAATTTCATGTGCACCCTGATCTGGTGAGTGCGGCCGGTTTCCAATGTACATTGAACGAGTGTTACATATCCGAATCGCTCCAATACCTTATAGTGCGAAATGGCTTCCTTTCCCTGTTCACCATCGGGATAGGCGTCAAATATTTTCCGGAAACGTTTGTGCCTCCCGATATGCGCTCTAATTGTTCCTGATTCTTCCGCAACATCTCCCCACACCAAAGCAATGTATTGGCGTTTTACAGTATGTTCAAAAAATTGTTTGGCCAGGCTGGCAATGGCTTTTTCAGTTTTTGCAAGCACCATCAGTCCACTGGTGTTCTTATCAATCCGGTGAACCAACCCAAAACGAGGAAGTGTTTCCTCGTTGATGGCACTGTTTTTCTGCTGAAGGTAATATGCGACTCCGTTGATCAATGTGCCCGTATAATTTCCTGAAGCAGGATGTACTACCAGCCCTGCGGGTTTATTGATGATCAAAATATCCTCATCTTCATATTCGATGTTTAGTGGAATTTTTTCAGGAATGATTTCTTCTCCCTGTGCCTGCTTTTCAGAATAAATAATGATTTGGTCAGACGGACGGATCTTATAATTCGACTGAACCATTTTATTGTTGACGAGCACTCTTCCGGCTTCAATGGCCTGCTGAATTTTATTGCGCGATGCGTTTTCAATCCGACTGGCCAGAAATTTATCCAGCCTGAATGGCTCTTGTCCCTTATCAACCTTAATACTCATTCGCTCATACAACTCATCCGATACTTCACTCATTTCATCAATATCCTCATCATGCCTGAATTCCTTATCCATATCGCTGGTTTTCACAAAAATAAGAAATAGAGCGTTTCCCGTGATTGCATGCGATTAGGATTCAATTAATCGGAAAACCACTGCGATATGAAAAGATTTCGCCGGAGGAACAAGACGAAAAGTCCCGGTGAAGCCACCAGGGAGGATATTGCCCCATTGTCGGTTGCCTATTGTTCATTGCAGATAGCGCTTTAAATTTGCATGATGGCGAGGCAGAAAATCATATTTGAAGACCTGGGTAAAATGGACTATCAGCAAGCCTGGGATTACCAGGAAAAACTGATGCAGGAGAACCTCTCGATCAAGTCAGCAATCAGCCGACAGTCTGATACTAACCATCACCTGTATACGAAGCACTACCTGCTCTTCGTCGAACATCCTCCGGTGTACACCCTGGGAAAAAGCGGGCATATGGAAAATATACTGATTACAGCAGAGGAAATGCAATCAAGGGGAATACAGTTCTTCAAAACCAATCGTGGGGGAGACATTACTTTTCACGGCCAGGAGCAGATCGTTGGATATCCTATTCTCGATCTTGAAAAATTTGATACGGATATCGGCAAATACATGCGTAACCTCGAAGAAACAATTATTCTTACACTCGCAGAATATGGCGTCAAAGGATGCCGTTCACAGGGCGAGACGGGGGTTTGGATTAAACCGGGTTCCCCCGGTGTGGAACGCAAGATTGCAGCCATGGGCGTGCGTTGCAGCCGTTGGATCACTATGCATGGTTTTGCGTTTAATATAAATACTGATTTGAATTATTTTAATCATATCATCCCCTGCGGTATCCAGCATAAGCAGGTCACTTCTCTTGAAAAAGAGCTGGGCCATAAAATTCCGATTGAATCAGTCAAGCAAAAACTGAAGCAGAATTTTGAGCGGGTCTTTGACGTGGAAATAGTTGATAATGATTTTGCGAAAGTTTCGTCAATGACAATGAGGGAATGATTTGTCGGTCTATAGGATCAGAAATCTTTTGGAATAAACAGTTTGTTCTTTTCCTTCAATCTGCCATCTTCATACAATTCAAAACGGAACCAGCCTGAATGAACGAAATTGGTTTTATCAACGATCAGCAACTGATCTTTTATTTCCCTGACTTCTAGGAGAGGAGTATTATCCTGTTCAAAAAATTTCACCATGTACTTTCTTCTATTGGCGTCAGGAAGAGATATGTTCACGTTCCCGTCTTTTCCGGTATACACAAAGGTTGAAATTTTATATACTTCTTTCACTTCGGCTACTGGTGGGACATAGGGTTTGATCAAAACAGTATCCGCGTGCACGAACAAAATAGTATCTTTTGTTTTGGCCAGCAAGGAGTCTCTGAAATGACCAAGCATTCTTCCCGAAAGCTGCCCAATGACAGAATCCCTTCTTTTAATAAACACTGTTTTTTCTACTGTTACCGTGGTGAGTGCGCTTGCTTTGACAGGAGCATTCACTGAAGGCCTGGGTTTATTGCTCAGGTCCTGCTGATAAAAAATCCGCTGGTTATCTATTCTGGGCAGCACGATTTCCTGATCCTCTTCGGAAACTGCTTTCTGAGCTGTGGCTACTGTTTCGGGCAATGCGCGTTTTGATTTTGAAAAAAGATATTTACTGTTATCGAGTAAAATAAATAACCTGTAATACATTGCAGTTCCTTTGGCCTTTGTATCAACAAAACCGTTTTCGGGTATGGTTGGATCGGGCACCGTAAGCAGGGTAGTGAAGTTGCGAAGGCTGTCGGAAGAACGCTGGATGCTGATTTGATTAACGACTGTATAATTGTTTTTCCAGCTGATAAGCACTTTGCCATTGTCTTTCAGTACAGCCGAAAACCTGGGGAGGGTGTCCTGCCCCGTGGCCTCGAGTACGAAAAAGATAGACAGCATCAGCTGTACGAAAATCAAACGCATGGCACTTTGAAGTGTCTTTTAGACTTTTTAATCAGCAAAGATAAGGGGAAGACTAAATTTTTCACTTATGTTAAAAGTTGAGTGTTCCCGGGGCCAGTGACAGATTTCCCTGCAGACCTCCGCTGTGGATCAGCAATATTTTTGTTCCGGTGGCAAAATAATTTTTCCGGACCAGGTCGATCACTGCATAAAACAATTTTGCAGTGTACACGAAATCTGAGGGTATACTGGATTGATCGTATAACCAGTTCATGAAATGAATCAGCTCTGGAGCTTTTTTGGCATATCCTCCAAAATGATAATTGTGATACATCTTGCAATAATCCCTTTTTTCAGGATGAATAAGTGGCTGTATATCTTTTTGCCAGGCACCGGCTGTCCCTTTTAATACGCTTATCCCTGAAATATATTGTTGGGCTGACGATGCATTTGCCAGGCCAATTAGCGTGGTTCCCGTTCCTGTGGCACAAAAAATATGCTCATACCGCGTCCCGCCTGCTAATGATAATATTTCTTCACTGCCCTTGATACCTAATATTCCTGATCCTCCTTCAGGGATGATATAGGATCCCTGAAACCGGTCAGGCAATAAGGCATGAAAGTCGGCCGAGCTTTTTCTTTTATATTCTGCACGGCTCAGAAATAAAAACTCCATGCCGTATTGTTGCGCTGTTTGCAAAGTTTGTGACAGCTCTGCGGGTTTTTCGCCCCGGATAATGCCAATAGAATGGAGCCCTTCCATCTTTGCTGCACAGGCTGTTGCCACGATATGATTAGAATAAGCACCGCCGAAGCTCAGAATGGTTTTATGGTTCTTTTCAATCGCTTCTTTCAGGTAGTATTTTAGTTTGAACCATTTGTTTCCCGAGATAACCGGATGTATCATATCCAGGCGTAGCACATCCACTTCAATTCTTTTATCTCTGCATTCGGGCAAATCAAGACGATCTATTAAAATTGTTTTTGTATGCAATATTCGTTCTGCAAAATGCATAAGACGATTTCTTGGTATAATTTTTTATTTTCGTACACTTAAATAAAATTAAGGTAAATGCAACCAACACTTTTAATACTGGCGGCAGGAATGGCATCAAGATATGGCAGCATGAAGCAGATACAGGAATTTGGTCCGGGTGGGGAAACGATTATGGATTATTCAATTTACGATGCCATACGCAGCGGTTTTAAAAAAGTAGTTTTTATTATCCGGGAAGATTTTGCAGATGATTTTAAAAACATTTTTGAGCCGAAATTAAAGGGCCGGATTGAGACGGATTATGTTTTCCAGGATCTGCATGGTTTTGTGAACGGTTTTACTGTCCCGCCCGAGCGTACAAAACCATGGGGTACTGCGCATGCAGTATTGTCAGCCATGAATGCGATTAAAGAACCTTTTGCAGTGATCAACGCAGATGATTTTTATGGTCGGGATGCATTCAAAAAAGCCTTTATTTTTTTGAACGAGCAGTGCAACGAAAAGCTCTACAGCATCATCGGCTACGATCTGGCAAAAACATTGTCGGATAATGGGTCAGTCAGCCGGGGAGTTTGCCAGGTTGATGACAATAATAATCTGGTGTCTATTGCCGAGCGGACCAAAATATATCGAGATACTGATGGGAGAATAGTGTATGAAGAAGGGAACAAAAAAATTGGAGTTGCCGATGATTCAAAAGTGTCCATGAATTTCTGGTGTTTTGATCCCTCTGTTTTTTCTTTTATAAAGAAAATATTTTCCGAATTCCTGCATCAGAACGGAAATAATCCGAAAGCAGAATTTTTTATTCCTATTATTGGGGACCGGTTTATCAATGATGGAGTAGGCAGGATCAGGGTCATACCCACGCCTGCAAAATGGTTTGGAGTGACCTATAAAGAAGACGCTCCCGAAGTGGAGCAAAGCCTCAATCAACTGGTGAATGCCGGCGAATATCCTGATCGACTTTGGAACTGAGGAATGAATAGGCAACGAGCAAGAGGCAATGGACAATAGACAATGGGCAATTCAAGAATTAAATGTCAATAGTCAATGCAATTGTCAATTGTCTATTGTCTATTGCTTATTGTTAATAACTCTTCACGATAAAAATGTAGTCCTGCATTTTTTTGATCTGCTGAACGCGGTCCATACCTTTCAATGAGGAAAAAACAGGAGTTTTTATATTCACAACAGTGCTGTCGATTTTTATGAGGCTGCTGTCATTCTTAATTTCATCCAGCGCTTTAAAAATGCTTTTTGATTTAATGGCAAAGACTGCACCCTGGGTCTGAACCTGTCTTGTACTCAACACGCCGATGATGTCTCCGTTTTTATCGAGAACCGGGCCACCACTGTTTCCGGGATTAGCGGCCACAGCGATCTGGCAGGCCAGAGTATCTCCTTCAAAACCTGTCACAGCACTCATATATCCTTCACCATAAACAATTTCATCGCGTGGATATCCAAGGGTAAAAATCGGTTCACCCAAATCTCCGCTTGTCTTGCTTATACCATAGGGTAGCGATGGCAATGTTTTGAAATTGCTGTCTACAATTTTGAGAACAGCCAGATCGGATTTGGGATTGATATAAATGATCCTGGTATCGAATTCTCCTTTATTATTTTGCACTCTGACAGCGGTTGCGTTACTTACTACATGTGCACTTGTAACAATATAGCCCTTGCCATCAATGAGAAAACCCGTACCGCCAAATTTAACCGTAGCTTCAGGTAACCTTGAAGCTTTTGACTCATTCAGTTCATGAGCAAGTGAACTTTGATTTTTTTCCAGAACCGCCATCTTTCTTCTGAGGATCTCAACGGATTTATTATCGGCCTTGGGCGAGAGATAGGAAATCAGTCCGCTAATTCCAAGTGCAGTGACACCTGCGATGGAAGCAGCGATCGCTACCACACGCTTATATTTTCTCCATATCTTGATCATTCTTGCTCCGGATTCTTCTTCTTTTATTGCACCTGTTTCGAAGAGGCTGTTGTGGACTTCATTGAGTGTATTCCTGAAATTTCTTAATTCTTCGTATTTGTTTATTTGGTTCAGGAAGATCGTGTGCTCCACTACCATCTGGTCAACCGCAGGATTGCTTTTACGCAGCTGTTCAAAGAAAACTCTTTCTTCCGGTAACATTTCTCCCCGGATATAACGTTCAATAGTATCTAACATGACAATTTCCTGCATCACTTTAATTTTTGTATTGTTCGAAGAAAAGTTTTTTCAGTCGCATGAGGCATTTATATTTCTGGTTCTTGGCATTGTCTGCATTCGTATATCCAAAATCCACAGCAATCTGCATCATGCTTCTTTTATGTACATAATAGGATTCCAACAAACTTTTACAAGGTTCTCCAAGATTTTGCATCGCTTTTTCCATCAGGAGAAAATCATTGTTCCTTCGTTCATGCAACTCCAGGTCTTCTTCCACAGGTACAATATCTTCCAGGTTTTCCACTTCAGGAGCGAGCTTTTGACTTTGATGATAACGTTTCAGCCACAATCGCCTGCAAACCGAATAGACATAGGTTTTGATCAGGCAGTTTAATTCAAAATCTCCGGATCTTGTTTTTTCATACAAAACAATCAACGCTTCCTGGAAAATATCCTTGGCATCATCGATTGTGCCGCCACTATTTAAAATAAGATTTTGTACCATTCCATAGTGGTGCTGATAAATGGTCTCAATGGACTTTCTGTCGTTTAATGCCAGGCCTTTCAACAAAACTTGTTCATTGCTGTCTGTCCTCACGCAGTGCTTTATTTAATACCGAAATTAAAGATTCGTAACCCAAATTGATGAGGAAAATTTTTCCGATTTACAAATTCATCTCTCATTAATCGGTTTTTATACATTAATAAAAATAATATTTATTTTTTGATGTTTTGCCGGGTTACTTTTCCCCTGTTATGGGTATTAACCTAAAATCCATTCACTTAACAAAAAAAATGACTACAATGAAAAAGCTCTTTTTAGTATTAGCTATCGGCGCATTCGCTGCCTGTAACAACAGTTCCAGTACAGAAACAAAAACAGATACAGCTGCTGCAAAAACAGACACAGCTGCTGCAATGAAGACAGACACCAGCGCCATGAAAGCTGATACATCGAAGAAGGCTGTAGATACGACTAAGAAGTAAGTTTTTTTCATATGGCAAGCAATCGTTAGAGGCCGTCCTGTTCCCAGGATGGCTTTTTATTTTTTCCGTTTTCCATTTGCTTATAAAATATCCCTGATCAGGTTGGAATTAATCAGGAATTTGGTTTAGTATTGTTTTTCTTTTGAATTCCTTGTTCCAAATTTCCGGATGCATATATGATTTGGATTCAACTATTCATTTTGCTTGCTGCCATATTGATTGGGTCGCGCATGAAAGGAATAGGATTGGGGGTGATGGGTATCGTGGGACTTTTGCTTTTCATTTTTGTTTTTCATATGCGACCGGCTGAACCGCCGCTCGACGTCATGCTCATCATTCTCGCCATTGTGACCACAGCAGCGACGCTCCAGGCTGCCGGCGGGCTGAACTACCTGGTAGGTGTAGCCGAAAAAATAATAAGGAGCCGCCCTTCTCAAATCATCTTCATCGGGCCTTTTGTTGTGTATTTTCTTGCTTTATTTGCCGGCACTTCACATATTATTTATTCAGTGCTGCCGATTATTTCCGAAGTGTCTGCTAAAAGAAGAATAAGACCCGAAAGGCCCCTGAGTATTTCGGTAATCGCTTCTCATATTGCACTGACGGGAAGCCCTATGTCGGCCGCCACGGCTGCGTTTGCGTCTATTCTCGCATATCCTTCAGCGGCAGTGGATATCATGAAAGTCTGCATTCCTTCCTGCATTCTCGGCGTGCTGGCCGGCGCTATTTCGGTGTTGAAGATGGGTAAGGAGCTTGATCAGGATCCTGGTTTTTTAGAGAAGATGAAAGACCCGGAATTTGCAGCGAGCATTGACTCGGTTTCTGTAAAAGAGGAAACAAAAACCAAAAGCGGAGCAAAGATCGCTGTGATTATTTTCGGAATAACCATTGCATTGATTGTGCTCGCAGGCTCTTTTCCTTTCCTGCTTCCAAATCTGGGGGCAGGTCCCGCCAACCTCAGCGTCAATGCAAATGGAACCCTGACCATGGGAACGATCATTGAAGTGGTTACGCTTACCGGAGCAGCAGCCATCATGCTGCTGACCAAGACAAGTCCTGCCGAAGTAGTGAAGGCCAGCCTCTTTAATTCGATGGCTTCTGCAGTGGTTTCTGTCTTCGGGGTTGTGTGGATGAGTTCGACCTTCATCAGCCATAATCAGTCGCTCATTCGTCATGCACTCGGCAATATCGCACAGGCATATCCATGGACATTTGCGATTGCCATTTTTTTGATGGCTGTATTTATGTTTAGCCAGGCTGCCACGACGCGGACAATGATGCCTTTGGGAATTAGTTTGGGCATCGTCAATCCTTCGCTAATAGCGATGTTTCCTGCGGTTAACGCCGACTTTGTTTTACCGGGATATCCGACCTTATTGGCTGCAATTAATTTTGACCGGACGGGTACAACAAGGATTGGAAGGTTTGTGATCAATCACAGTTTTATCAGGCCCGGCCTGGTGGCAATTTCCACAGCGATAATATCCGGATTTATCTTGGCGAAGATTATTTTATAAAATCAGGAATTTTCTAATACCCCATTTTCTTTTTCAGGCCTTCATCAATCGCATCGAGAAATTCTTCAGTATACAAGAAATGCTTTCCATGTTCAACTTTATTTCCGTGAATGCAGACTGCGAGATCCTTGGTCATTTTTCCTGATTCTACCGTTTCAATACAAACTTCTTCGAGTGCATTGCTAAAGCGGATTAATTCTTCATTGTTATCCAGCTTTCCTCTGAATGCAAGTCCTCTTGTCCAGGCAAAAATAGAAGCGATGGGATTTGTTGAAGTTGGTTTCCCTGCCTGGTGATCCCTGAAATGACGAGTTACTGTGCCATGAGCCGCTTCTGCCTCCATGATTTTTCCGTCGGGGGTAATCAGTACTGAAGTCATCAGGCCCAGGGAGCCGAAACCCTGAGCAATGGAATCGCTCTGCACGTCTCCATCATAGTTCTTGCAGGCCCAAACAAAATTTCCATTCCACTTCAATGCACTCGCTACCATATCATCTATCAGGCGATGCTCATATATAATGCCGGCGGCCTGGAATTTTTGCTTGAATTCCTTATCAAATATCTCGGCAAAAATATCTTTGAAGCGGCCATCATATTTTTTCAGGATGGTATTTTTGGTAGAAAGATAAAGCGGCCATTTTTTATTCAGCGCCATATTGAAACAGCTTCTCGCAAAACCGCCGATGCTTTCATCGGTATTGTACATGGTCAATGCCACTCCACTCCCTTTAAAATTAAACACTTCAAAAACCTGCGCTTCCCCGCCATCATCCGGAGTAAAAGTCATAGTAAGTTTACCCTTCCCTTTGATAACGGTATCGGTTGCACGATACTGGTCGCCGAAAGCATGGCGGCCAACGATGATGGGTGCTGTCCAGTTCGTAACCAGTCTCGGAATATTTTTTATTACAATGGGTTCACGGAAAACAGTGCCATCGAGAATATTTCTGATTGTGCCGTTGGGGCTCTTCCACATTTGTTTCAGGTTGAATTCTTTTACCCGTGCCTCATCGGGTGTTATCGTGGCGCATTTGATACCTACTCCATATTGTTTGATGGCATTCGCAGCATCAACGGTAGCCTGGTCATTGGTCTGATCCCTGTGCTCAATACCAAGGTCAAAATATTTTATATCCAGTTCAAGGTAGGGCAGGATCAGTTTGTCCTTTATGAATTTCCAAATGATCCGGGTCATTTCATCTCCGTCCAATTCAACTACCGGATTACTGACTTTTATTTTTTTTGCCATAACGCGGTTTTTTAATTCAAAAGAGAGCAAACCTACATGAATTGAACGAATTAAACAAAGCCGGAGATGCCGGTCGTCAATATAAAACATTAGGGTCTTGCGCCTGTAGGCATTCCATTCTTCAAATAATTTTTCAAGTAAACATTTAACTCGTTA
>Ga0335080_10003123_pt1 | contig 16694 bp, 13 predicted proteins | sample Lox_Sample_34_FD_206720 | JGI IMG/M metagenome (GOLD analysis project Ga0335080, IMG submission 206720) | Soil microbial communities from Loxahatchee National Wildlife Refuge, Florida, United States - Lox_Sample_3.4 | ecosystem: Environmental > Terrestrial > Soil > Wetlands | place: USA...
TTGTTGAGAGCTTCGAAAAAAGAAGGCAGCAGGAAAACGTCGAGCGCCGCGTAGACGCTTTCGACGTCCTTGACGAAGCCCGCGAAGACGATACGGTCGACGACGCCGAGTTGCGACGCCAGGGATTCGAGATCGCGCCGACAGGGACCATCGCCGGCCAGCAAGAGGCGCAGGCCGGAAAAATCACGGCTGAGTTCGGCAACGGCCCGAATGAGCCAATCTTGTCCCTTGTCTGAAGAAAGCACGCCAACGCATCCGAGCAACGGCGCACCCTCGGGCTGACTCCAGCGCCTGCGTGCGGCGGCGCGCTGATCGGGCGAAAGGCGCGGCGGGATCTCGGCGCCTTCAAAGACGACGCTGATTTTTTCTTTCGGCGCACCGGAGGCTGCAGCTTGATCGGCGACCCACTGGGAATTGGCGACGATGCGTGCTGCTGCCTCGTAACGCGCGCGCGCGATTCCGCTTTTCCCGATGGGATAGCCGACGCGGCGGGAAATGATGAGCGGCACATGGCGATGGGCGCGCGCAAGCCACGCGGCAGAAACGGCGTGCGCTTCGTTGGCGTGAACGAGGTCAGGCTTAGAAGAAGCAAGCACTCTGCTGACGGCGAGAGCTGCCGGCAACTGGAACCAGCCGCGCCGCACGTAATGTACCGGAACGCCGATGGCGGCGGCGCGTTCACCTAGGGCGGAGCTTTTCGCGGCGATGAGCTCGGGCTCATGCCCCCGCCGGCGCAACCCTTCGAGAAGCAGAAGAGCCTGATTTTGGCCGCCGCGCCAGGCGGTCTCCAGGTCGACGATGAGCGGCTTCACGAGCGCTCTCCCGGCTCGGAGGCTCCTGCTGCTACAAGCTTCCCCAGCTTGGTGTACTTGAGGCGCACGGAGCGGGCAGCCATCTGCGCGATGAGCGCACCCCGGTAGCCATCGAGAAATCCGCCGCGCAGAAAAAAGTTTTGCAGCCAGCTCCAGGGAGTGGCGAGCCAGACGGCGGCACGCCAACTTCTCTTTCCTGCCGCGTACATCTGGCGGGCGGCCAGCGTAGTGTACTTTTCGACTTTGGCCTCGTGTTCCGCGAAAGACTGCACTGTGTAATGCAGCAGATCACCGTGCAGGCGGGCGGGACGGCCCGCAAAACGCAAGGCTTCATGAATGGTGCCTGAGAATTTTGCAGCGTCGCGGCGGTACAAGCGGCGCTGAAAATCGGGATACCAACCGGAGTGCCAAATCCACTTGCCAAGATACCAGGCGCGGCGCGCGACTTCGTAGACTTCGGCTTGCGGCGGACGCGATTTCCATTCGAGAAGCGAAGACTGCAGGGCGCTGCTGAGCTCCTCGTCGGCGTCCAGGGAGAGAATCCAGTCGTTTGAGGCGGACGCGGCAGCAAAGTTCTTCTGGTCGGAATAGCTGGTCCATTCCCGGACGAGAAAGCGCGCGCCGTGTTCACGGGCGATAGCTTCTGTGCGATCGGTGCTTCCGGAGTCCACGACGACGATTTCGTCGGCGACGGGCTGGAGGGAGGTTAAAGCACGAGAGAGATTGCGCTCTTCATTCAGCGTAATCACGCAGGCGGAGATGCGTTGAGTGAAAGGCACGGCTCGCGGATGCCGCTCAGTATCTCACAGCGGAGATTGCCGGTTCACTTGGAGACGAAAGTGACGCGGATGAGGCTGGTGCCGACGCGAAACTCGCTGCCGTCCTGAAGCATGGCAGCGCGGACGCGTTCCTCGTCGAAGAAGGTTCCGTTGGTCGAATCCAGATCCTTGAGGTTGATGTAGTTCTCGCGAACTTCCAGGACGCAATGGTGGCGGGAGATTTCTGGGTCCTTCAGGGCGATATCCGAATCCTGGCGGCCGAGAATGACGCGAGGCTTGGAGAGCGTGAAGATGTCGCCTTTTCCGGGACCCGACGTTACAGTGAGCACGATGCTTTTGGCAACGGGCAACTTCAGGCCGGGGTCTTCCGGTGCGAGACGCAAAGCGGAGGACGAGGCGTTACCGCGAGCGAAGGAAGGAAGAGGCGAAATGACCATGGTCTGGTCGACGCGGCGCTTGGTTTCCACGACGGTGCTTTCGCCGCACTTGGAGCATCGGAACTTCACCTTGGGATGCTTGGCGACTTCCGCGTCTTTCAGAGAGTGCTGCGCACCACAATGACTGCAGGCCGCTTCCATAGTTTCACGCTACCATGGCACGCTTCCGGGCTTCCTGGTGGGATGGCGAGGCATGCCGCATCGGTTACTTAAACCCGGATTGGAAGGAGAAGTTTCGGCGGTGCGACGAGTGTTCGGGCGTGTTCTTTTGGGGGCTTCCGGTTGTATCATCGCGCGCGATCCAAAGGGGAGGCGCTCTTGCGTACGAAAATCCAGTTGCTGGTGATGGCCTTGGTGGCGGTGTTTGCAGGATCGGCGGCGCAGGCACAGCAGCCGAATCTGGAGGCGTTGAAGGCGCAAGCGGTAGCGGAGATCGACCGACAGCAAACGTTTACGCAGCAGATGGTCGACCAGATTTTCAGCTACAGCGAACTGGGCTTTCAAGAGTTTGAGACGACGCGGTATTTGACGGGAATGCTGGAGAAGAACGGATTCCGCATTGAGCGCGGCGTGGCGGGAATCCCAACGGCGTGGGTGGCGACGTACGGATCGGGAAAACCGGTGATCGCGTTCATCACCGACGTCGACTGCATTCCACGGGCTTCGCAAAAGCCCGGAGTGGCGTATTACGATCCGATCATTGCGGGAGCGCCGGGGCACGGCGAGGGCCACAACTCGGGCATGGCGGTAAACATCACCGCGGCTTTGGCGCTGAAGAAGTTGATGGAACAGCAGCACATCAGCGGAACGATCAAGCTGATTCCGGGCATTGCGGAAGAGATCCTGGGGTCGAAGGCGTTTTTCGTGCGGGCGGGGCTCTTCAAGGACGTGGACCTGGTGCTGGGCGCGCACGTTGACGGCGAGTTTTCGACGGCGTACGGCACAGGAAACGGCGAATGGAGCGGCCTGGTCTCGGTGCAGTATTTCTTCCACGGCAAAGCCGCGCACGCTGCTTCGGCGCCATGGGATGGGCGGAGCGCGCTGGACGCGGTGGAGTTGATGGATACGGGATGGGACTTCCGCCGCGAGCATCTGCGGCCGGCGCAACGGTCACACCGCGTGATCATCAACGGCGGAGATCAGCCGAACGTGGTGCCTTCGGAAGCGGCGGTCTGGTACTACTTCCGCGAAATGGACTACCCGCACATTCGCGCGCTCTACGATCTCGGGAACACGATCGCGGACTCGGCCGCAAAGATGACCGAGACGACTGTTGATCATCGGCTGGTGGGCTCGGCGTGGCCGCCATTTTTCAACAAAGTGATCGCAGAAGCGCAGCAGAAGAATATCGAAGCGGTCGGGATGCCGACGTGGTCTGACGCGGATCAGACGCTGGCAAAAGCGCTGCAGAAAGAGATTGGAGCGAAGGTCGAAGGGCTGAAGACTAAGGTCGAGCCGCTGGCGGAACCGGTAGCCAAGCCCTCGGGCGGCGGCTCGGACGATGTGGGAGACATTTCTTGGAACGTGCCGATGGTGTACTTGCTGTATCCGGCGAACATACCGAACCTGCCGGGCCACAACTGGACGGACGCCGTCGCGATGGCGACGCCGATCGCGCACAAGGGTTCGACAGCCGGCGCAAAGGTGCAGGCCATGACCGCGCTGGACTTTCTGCTGCGTCCGGAACTGCTGCAACAAGCCTGGGATTATTTCCGTAACGTGCAAACGAAAGACGTCCACTACGAGTCGTTTCTATCGCCGAACGACAAGCCGGTCGTCGAGATGAACAAGGAGAAGATGGAAAAGTTCGTGCAGGAATTGAAGAAGTATTACTACGACCCGAGCCGCTACAAGACGTATCTGGAGCAGCTGGGCATTGCGTATCCGACGGTGAAGCCGCAATGACCGGGCCGCTTCGCCCGCATGCCGCAAGGGCGGCAAGGCGAAGCAGTGTGCTACGATAATGGATTCCAAATAGCTCAGGAGAAGGTCCGTGTCGGAGCACATTACACGCAAAGAACTGAAGCAAGACAAGATCAAAGAGACATTTGAGCACGGCGCAGAGGCAGTCTTCTCGCATCGCTCGATGACGCTGGCGGTGCTGCTCGTTATTCTGGTCATCGTGGGCGCCTGGAGCGGCTGGCGCATCTACTCGGACCGGCAGACGCTACATGCCTCGGCGGCGTTCGCGGAGGCCATGAAGGTGTATTCGGCGCGCATTGGCCCGGCCGATCCTTCGCAGCCTGGTGAACCGTCGTTCCTTGACGAAGCTTCGCGAACCAATGCCGCGCAGCAAAAGTTCGGGCGGGTGGCGGACAAGTATCCGCAGAACTACTACGGCCGCCTGGCGCGCTACTACTCGGCGCTTTGCCTGGAAGATTCGGACCGGCTGAATCAGGCGCTCGAGGAACTCAAGAAGATCGGCAGCACGAGCGACGCGGGAATCACGGCGCTTTCGCAGTACCAGACGGCGGTCATCTACACACGTACCGGAAAGGTGGATGACGCGGTGAAGATTTATCGCTCACTTGCGGATATGCAGTCGGTGCTGGTGCCGCGCCCGATGGTTCTGCTGGAGCTTGCCAACACGCTGCGCGGCAGCAATCCGGGCGAAGCCGCGAAGGTCTACGAGCAGGTGAAGAAAGAATTCCCGGATACCCCGATCGCCGAAGAAGCCGACAAAGGAATGAGCGCGATTTCTCCGAAGTCCTGACGGCGACGCTCCCTGCCTGAGGGCGCGCCGCGCCAAGCTTGAAACGGGAGCGGCCTATCCAGATCTTCCAACCACAGGCGCCGTGGGCCATGCGCGCGGAAGCTTCGCGCGGCCGCCGCTATCCGGAAGCGCCGCATCCCTATCGAAGCGAGTTCGCGCGAGACCGCGATCGCATCGTGCATTCACGGGCGTTCCGCCGTCTGGAAGCGAAAACGCAAGTCTTCACAACGCGCTACTCGGATCATTTTCGCAATCGGCTGACGCACACCCTGGAAGTCTCACAGATCGCGCGCACGGTCACCGCGGCGCTGGGCGGGAACACCGAGCTTGCCGAGGCTCTCGCGCTGGTGCACGACATTGGCCATCCCCCGTTCGGCCATGCCGGAGAACGCAAGCTCGATGAACTGATGCGCAAGCATGGCAGCGGCTTCAATCATAATCTGCACGCGCTGCACATCGTCGAACAGTTCGAGCAGCGCTATCTCGATTTCCCGGGGCTCAATCTCACGTTCGAGGTGCGTGAAGGGATCATCAAGCACTCCCGCGACTACTCCGCGCTGAAATTTCCAGAACTGGCGGAATACCTACTGGAACAGCGACCGCCGCTCGAAGCGCAACTGATCGATTGGGTCGATGAAATCGCTTACAACACCGCCGACCTCGACGATGCAAGAGAAGTGGGGCTGCTCAACCTGGCCGTGCTGCGCGAAGAAGTTCAAGTGTTCCGCGAGGCGTACGACCGCGTCCATGCGGAACACCCTTCAGCGCGGGAGAAGCTCAAGTTCAACGAAGCGCTGAAACACGTGCTGGATTCGCTGGCGACCGACTTGATTCAAGCCACAGAGCACCGCGTGCGCGCCTATGGCGCGGCCAGCGTGGAAGACATCCGCATCGCCGCGAACCGCCTTGCGGGATTCAGCGAACCCGCGGCGCAACGTAACGCAGAGATGAAACGCTTCCTCTTCGCCCACATTTACAACCACCCAGCCATCACGGAAGACCGCGACCGCTCGGTAAGATGCCTGGAGCAACTCTTCAACTACTACCTCGAGAGCAAGGGCTCCATGCCCGCAGCTCACGAGGAACTGGCGCAATCCTCAGCTCGACACGTTGTCGTTTGCGATTACGTTGCGGGCATGACCGATCAGTTCCTGCTGCGCAAGTACGCCGAGCACTTCCCATCCTGAGTGCCTGCCAGCGGCTCAGCGAGTAAGATAGAAAATCGGCTGCGCCTTTGCTTGGAGGAGACCGAGTTGCGACTTGCATGGAAGACCCTTCTGACGCTCATGTTGCTGGCTGCGGTGCCGCTCTCGTCACCGGCGCAAGGCTTCTCGCTGACTGGTTCAGCCACCGCAACGCAAGCGGGAACCGCAGCACCACAGAATAGCGATCCGCTGGGGCGCGACACTCCTCACGGTGCGATCGTCGGATTTCTGCGCGCAGCTCAGGACGAGAAGTATTCGATCGCCACGGAATACTTTGAGCCGGCTCCACCCCGCCATCACCTCACTCCGGAGCAAGAACAGGAACTGGCCGAAGAGCTGTTGACCATCCTCAATCAGAAGTTCGGTCCGATTCTGGATTCCGTCAGCCGCGATCCGCAAGGCCGGCTCGATGATGGCCTGCCACCGGATCAAGAGCAGATTCTTGCCGCACGCAACGATACGAGCGGCCTTTCTCTTGGCTTGGTTCGTTTAGAGGACGAGCACGGACGCAAGGTTTGGCTGATCTCGCGAAAGACACTCGGCGATGTGCCAAAGATCTACGACGCGCTGCGCTTCCCGCAGCTCGAAAAACGACTTCCTGGATTTCTCGTCACGCTGCGGCCCTTCTCCGTACCCTTATGGCAATGGCTGTTCATCCTGGCGTGCCTGCCGCTTTGCCTCGCGCTGACCTGGCCGATTCTGTTCCTGGCCCGCCGCCTCGCGGATGCATTTCAGCGGCGGCGAGGCACGCCGCCTCCGGTGCGGCCTCCGATCCAGAAATTTGGTCCCGTTGCGCTGGTGCTCTGCCTGGTCCTGCACTACAACGTGGTCTATGCGATCGGGCTCTCGCTGTTGTACCGCCAGTACTACACGCGGGTGATTTGGGTCCTGCTGGTCGTCGCGTTTTACTGGGGCCTGACGCGCGCCACTGGAAAGATCGCGGAGCGCATCGGCAGCCAGCTATCAAAGAGCGGGCGCATGGCGGAGCGATCACTGATTTCGCTGGCGCGGCGGTTGCTGAACGCATTCATCTTCGTGTTCGTCGCCCTTATTGTCCTCAGCACGCTTGGGGTCAACGTGACCGCGGCGCTCGCGGGCCTTGGGATTGGCGGACTCGCCATAGGCCTTGGCGCCCAAAAGACGTTCGAAAACCTTCTCGGCGGGATCGCCATCCTGTCCGATCGCGCGTTGCAAATTGGCGATACCTGCCGCATCGGCGATCAGACCGGCACCGTCGAGGATATCGGGTTGCGATCGACCAAGATTCGAACGCAGGACCGCACGCTGGTTTCCATCCCCAACGGAACGGTGGCGACCGCCGTACTGGAAAATTATCGCTGGCGCGACAAGATCCTGACGCGGCAACTGGTGCGTTTGCCGTATGACTTGTCGAGCGAGCATCTACGCTACGTGCTGGAACAGATGCGCACCGTACTCGACGGCCATCCCAAGATCGAACCGAAAACGTGGAGAGTGCGCTTACTACGTTTTGCGGACTACGCTTACGAAGTCGAGGTGTATGCGTACATCCTGGAGCGGGACTACAACGATTTTCTGAAGGCGCAGGAAGACTTGGTGCTGAAGATCAGCGAAACAATCGAGAAAGCGGGGAGTGGGTTCGCGTTGCCGTCGTCTACTCAGGTTCTCGTCGACGACAATTGGCCGCGCACGGAACGGGCGAAAGCCACTGAAGAAGCGATCAAGAAGGCGCAAGCTCCCGGAGCACCGGGGCCCGATCATCCGCAGTTCTCTCCGGACGTGAAGCCGCCGAAGCCGTGACCTTGGCTATTCTGTGGAGGCGAATGTGTTACACGCCTCGATGGAGCCGCCTTCGAGTCCTTTGCGAAACCAGTTCATGCGCTGAGCGGACGTGCCGTGGGTGAAAGACTCCGGGCTCACGTGTCCGGTCGACATCTTCTGCAAGCGGTCGTCGCCAACCGCCGCCGCGGCGCCAAGCGCGGAAGAAATATCGCTCTGGTCGATGAGTTTTCGTTCCTCGGTCGAATGCGCCCAGATGCCGGCGTAGCAGTCGGCTTGCAGCTCGAGGCGAACGGAGAGCGGATTTTCCTGCCGTGGATTCTGCTCCTGCAGCCGCCGCACCTTCTGCTCGGTTCCCAGGATTTTCTGCACATGGTGGCCAAGTTCATGGGCCACGACATAGGCTTGCGCGAATTCACCAGGCGCGCCGAATCGCCGCTTCAATTCGTCGAAGAATCCGAGATCGAGATACACCTTCTCATCTTCCGGGCAGTAGAACGGGCCGGTGGCGGATTGGGCGTTGCCGCAGCCCGAACGGGTGAGGTCGCGGAAGAGGACCAGCTTGGCATGCCGGTAGCTGTGTTGGGTTTGCTGGGGAAGCACCGCCGTCCAGGTGCGCTGCGTATCGTCGAGCACAAAAGATACGAACTGCACTGCCGGTCTCTCGGCTGCCGTGCGAGATGGATCGGGCCGATGCACAGCGGGCCCCGCGCTACGCATTCCACCACCACCGAGCAAGGCGAAGAAGTTTTGCTTGAAAATCAGGCTCAGGACCAGCAACACAAGCGCGCCGCCAATTCCGATGTGCATCCCGCCAAAACCGAATCCACCGCCGCCTCCGCCGCCCGATTCGTCGCGGCGATCCTCGATGTCCTGGCTCTCGCCTCCGGGTTCCCAACGCATGAATCTTCTCCGTGCCGTCTGTCAGGCGGCCCTTTCGCGATGGTAACAGAAGTTATCTGCAGGCACAGCGTGATGTAAGACCGACTCCGCGTTGGCTCGCAGCCTGATAAGATACTTTCGAAGGTGCGATTTCCCCTTTCGCCCGAAACTCCATGAACGCTTCCGTTGAAGCCTGGCTACCGAAGTCGATTCTCCTGCTGCGTGGCTATGACCGCCACAAGTTCGTATCCGATCTGGTCGCCGGCATCACCGTCGGCTTGGTGGCCCTGCCACTGGCTATGGCTTTTGCCATCGCCTCGGGACTCAGCCCCCAGGCGGGCATCTATTGCGCGATCGTCACAGGCTTTCTGATCTCGGCGCTGGGCGGATCGAAGACACAGATCGGCGGACCGACAGGTGCGTTTGTTGTTGTCGTCGCCGGGATCGTTGCCAAGCACGGTGTCGACGGCTTGTTCACCTGCACCATGATGGCCGGTGTTTTGCTCGTTCTGCTGGGCATCACCGGCATGGGCACAGCGGTCAAGTATTTTCCGCGCCCCGTGGTGGTCGGCTTCACCAACGGCATCGCCATCCTCATTGCTAGCACGCAAGTCCGTGACTTCCTCGGGCTCCGCATGGATCAGGTCCCCAGCGATTTCTTTCACCGCATGGCGGCGCTGGGCCGGGCATTGCCGACGATCAATTGGCCTGCCGCCATACTCGCGATCACGTCACTGGCTGTCATGATTTTGTGCCTTAAGTTTGCGAAGCGCATTCCCGGCGCTATCGTTGTGTGCTTCGGCGCCACAGCGCTGGTGGCTTTCGCGCAGCTGCCCGTCGAAACCATCGGCACACGCTTCGGCGGCATCCCGAGCGGATTGCCGCATTTTTCCGTGCCATCACTTCATTACGACGTCGTGCGGCAGCTGTTCTCCGCCGCATTTACCGTCGCCATGCTGGGCGCGATCGAATCATTGATGTCCGCTGTGGTCTCCGACCGCATGAGCAAAGACAAGCACAATCCCAATGTCGAACTCATCGGGCAGGGCGTGGCGAATATCGTGTCTCCGCTATTCGGCGGATTGCCTGCCACGGGAGCGATCGCGCGCACGGCCACGAACGTCCGCGCCGGCGCGAAAACGCCTGTCGCCGGCATGATTCACGCGCTCACCCTTCTAGCGATTGTCCTTTTTGCGGCGCCGCTCGTGAAAAACGTCCCGCTCGCCGCTCTGGCCGCGATTTTGCTGATGGTTGCTTACAACATGGGCGATTGGGAGGAAATCCCGGAAATCTTGAAGCTTTCCGCCGCCGACATCGCTGTCTGGCTATTGACCGTGACATTGACCGTCGTTACCGATCTCACGTTCGCGGTCGAAGTCGGCATGGTGCTGGCCGCGCTGATGTTCATCCGCAAAGTTTCGCGGACAACAACGGTCAGCCGAGTCACGCGCGACTACGTTGAAGACAGCCGCGTGCATGTGCTGCAGGGCAAGGACATCCCGGAGTACGTAGTGGTTTATCGTGTACACGGGCCGTTCCTCTTTGGCGCCACGGACAAGTTCGCGGAGATCCTTGCGCAGGTCGAGACGCTCCCACCGATCGTGATCCTGCGCTTGCGTAATATGACCGCCATTGACGCGACCGGGCTCGGCGCCATCGAAGATCTGGCCGACCAGCTTCATGCCACCGGCAGGACCATGCTGCTTTGCGGAGCCCGCGAGCAACCCGCCCAGCTAATGCACCAAGCCGAATTTGAACGCCACGTGGGCCGCGAGAATATTTGCGGCAGCATCACCGAAGCGATTGCCCGGGCCGAGGCCATTCACGCGGAGCAAAACACAGACCAATCCGCCGAAGCCTCCTGAGCCGCCCGGTCAGTGACGCGGCTGATGTCCGTTGTCCATATCCGAGACGATCAGCCAGCGGCCTGACGATTCGCGACGCAAGGTCAGCGTGAATTTTCCGCGGTCTTTGTCACCGGCACGGTCGGCATACGCGCCGATGATGTAGCCGACTTTGCCTTCCGCCGCGAACGCAACCGCCCGTAGCGCCAGCGGGGCACCATGGTCATCACGATAAGCCTCCTCGATGGCCGCTTTTCCGCGCATCATCGGCCGGCCGGGCGAGAGCACGAAACCGTCCTCAGCAAAGAGTTTGGCCAGCGCGGGAGCATCCCCGTGGCTCCAGGCTTGCTCATAGTCGCGCAAGACTCTTTCGAGCTCCGGCGGAAGCTGGACGCTCGGTTGGTCGCTTGGTTCTGTAGCCGGCGTCGTGATGAGAGACACAGTGATGAACAGAAGGGCCGTGGCTGCGGCTCGAAGGAATTGGTTCATCGCAAAATCCTAGTACGGCGCCCGGACTAGGCGCTACAACTTCTGCTCTGTAGAATGAGTTTTGTAGCCATTCGGAGGCTCTCTTGAAGTTTGCGAAGATCGTGTTTCGCGTCGCCGCGATTTGGGGGATAGTGGTCCTGACACCGCTGTATTTTCTGTTCGACGTGATCGGCCGCAACGATCCGCCGCCCATCACGCATCCGGGCTTTTACTACGGATTCGTGGGGATCGGGCTGGCCTGGCAATTCGCTTTCTACCTAATCTCGACCGACCCGGTACGCTATCGCGCTCTGATGATCCTGTCGGTGGTCGAGAAGTTCAGTTTTGGGATCGCCATCATCGTGCTGGTGCTGCAGCACCGAACGAACCCATCAGACCTGGTATTGACGGCCGCGGATTTGCTGCTTGGCGTGCTCTTTCTCGTTGCTTACGGCAAGACGCCGCGCGGATAGGTGCTGCGGCGAGACCTGCCGTTATTGAGCGCGGCTTGCCGATGCTTTTGGCCCGGCCTGCGCAAAGATGAACTCCAGTACGTAGTTCCGGGTGCCGCCGCTCGCGTCCGCCGGCTGGAACTGCCACTTCCTGGCGGCTTTCAATGCAGCGTCGTTGAAGAACGAACTCCCGCTGGGCGAAGCCAGTTGTGCGTCACTCACCTTTCCGCTCGCATCCGCCTGTACGCGCACGGTCAGGCGCACCTTGCCGTGGATCGTTGACAGTGCCTTCTCTGAAACCTCCGGCAGGACCTGCTGCAGGACGTCGCTGCCCCCACTGACGGATGACGTCGCCTTTACTTCGGATTTCATCGCCGCCGCTTCGGCCGCCAGTGGTTGAGCAGGCGGTGCCTTCGCCTCGACAACCGCTTTGACTTCGGGTTCGCGTTTCGGCGCGGCCGCAACCACAGCCGGAGCGCTGGGCGCGGGCTTTTCCTGCACGACCTCAGTTGCCGGTGCCGGACGAGACTCAGCCGGTTTTGGGGCTACTTTCTCTGCAGCAAGTGGAGCTACCGCCTCGCGCGGCGCCGAAGGCGTGGAAGTCTTTTCCGGCGGCTTCTCCGCCGTTTTCTCCGCCAGAACAGCGCTCGTTTCGCCGTTACCCTCTCCGCGACGAAAGCCTCTCACTGCGAAGAACACCACGATCGCCGCGACGCCGATCACGACCGCATAACGCAACAGCGATCCTGACCCCGAAGTTCGGCGCAACGGCTCTACGGGAGAAAGCGGTACGGCCGTCGGAGCAATTTCGCGCGCGGCCTTGGGCGCGGGTGTGGCCGCTGGCTTGTTGGGCCGTTGTTTTTTCGAGGTTCCCTTTGTTATAGCAGGCTGAGGTGCGGCTGAAGCGGCCTTGACAGGTTTCTCTGCAGAAGTCGGCGCCGAACTTCCAGCACCGGCTGCCGCTGCAGCGGCCACCGCCGGATCCAGCCGCATCGCGATATCCGCCGCTGTCCAGCGCAGTTGCGGATCCGGATGCAAAGCGTGCAGCACAATATCGTCGAACGGTGCCTGCAGCGGCTGCGCCGCATGGCCAAGCGATGCGCCTGAATCAAAAGGCGAGTGCTGCGTGAGCGCCTGTGTCAGCGTGACGCCCAGGCTGTAGATATCTCCGGCCGGCTCGACACTCCCCGTCGCGGCGGGTCGCGGATCGTGCGAACTCCGATGGGCCGCGCCGTTGCCCAAATCGTGCGCCGGACGCACCGTGTCCGAAGAAAGCTTGATCGTCTCGCCGACCGCCAGAATATTCGCGGGTTGAATATCCCCGTGGACTAATCCTCGCTGGTGCAAGAATGTCAGTGCTCCCAGCACTGGCTGCAGCATTTGCTTGGTTTCTTCCACGGTGAGCGCCCGGTTGGGCAGGATTTCCGCCAAAGTCTCGTCCGCCAGTTCCATGACGGCGAAAACTAGTTCCAGATCGCCTAGGCGCGTGCGCCCATAGTGATACAGCGGCAGCAAATTCGGATGTGACAGACGCGCCACGTCGCGCCAACGCGCAATCTGTTCGTCCGCGGCAACACCGTTGGCCGCCAAGAGCTTGATCGCTGCCTTCGTCCCGCCGCGTTCCACGCTCTCCGTCAGGAACACCGCGCTGTGATTCGATGCGCCCAGAAGTTGCCGCAGCGGAAACCGGTTATCGACGCTCCGCCCTTCCCACTGCTTCCATGCTTCGGACATGGGACACCTCTCCGCGATAGTTGCGCCACTTGACGAACAGGACTGGAGGCTTGCCGAAGGGCCGGGGGCCCTCGCGCCCGGATCGAGGACGCGGCGACCCTACGCTAGGATTGTGTATCGAATGTCAGCGCTGTGTAAAAGCAATTTGTTCAAAAAGGCAGGTTGGACCCTAGGCCAGTCCCGGACTTGCCCTCGGCGGCGCGTCGTCCGCTACTTCGACGGCGTGAAATACAAGTCCTGATAGTCAAAACTGAAATCGGCCAGCGGCGAGACTGCCGAAACGGTGAAATGATCGATGGCTCCACCCGGCGTCAGCGTGAACGTCAGAAACGCATCTTCCATGACGCGGTCGCGCCAGTGCACTTTGAACGTTTCGAATTGCCAGTGTTCGACGTCGCCGACCGCTTTGGGTGTGTGATCGAGCGAGAAGACGAGTTTGCCAGCTTCCATGCGCATGGTGGCGGTGCCGTACCAAGCGTCGTTGTAAACGCCGGCGTATTTTTCCAGCGCCAGCGCCGGTCTCGAGTCGGTCGCCCGGCTCCCCGCAAGCCTCCTCGTAATCTCGGCGGCCTCTGCGATTTCTGCATCCTTTGCCGCCTTCATCATGGCGATCCAATCGTTTCCCGAGACTCCGAAGTAATGATCCAAGATGTGAAACAGGACGGATTCGAACGCGCCCTCCTCTTCCGCATTCGTCAGAACCACGACTCCCAGTTTTTCTTCGGGCACCAGCATCACTCGCGTCACCGTCCCGGCGACTCCTCCCGAATGGCTGACCAGCTTTCGCCCGTGATAGTCGCGCAGTCCCCAGCCCAGCCCATACGCCGCAAACTTCGGCTTCATAGCTGCGAGTTGCGGCGGCGCCTCCGTTCCCAATATCGTCTGCGCCGACCACATCTCATTCGACTGCTTTTCCGAAAACAGCCGCCGCGAGCCATCGGGAAATTCTCCGCGGTTCAGTTGCAGCGTCACCCACTTCGCCATCTCGTTGACCGACGAATTGATCGAGCCCGCTGGCGCGGCGTTATCCAGCACTACGAACGGAATCGATTGCAGCTTCCCGTCCAGCCGCGAATGCGGCCACGCGACGTTGTCGCCGAGCTTGAAATTGGAGTTGCTCAACGTCGAGTGGGCCATCCCCAGCGGCCGCAGAATCTTCTCCTGGATGTATACCTCCCACGACTTGCCCGTCACCGCGGGGATGATCTGCCCCGCCGCGAGGTACAGCAGATTGTCGTACGCATAGTGGCTGCGGAAGCTCGTCGCCGGCTTCATGAAGCGCAGCCGGTAGATCACTTCATCGCGCGTGAACGTCGTATTTGGCCAGAACAGCAAATCGCCTTCCCCAAGCCCCATTCCGCTGCGGTGGCACAGCAGATCGCGAATAGTCATCTCGTGCGAAACGTAGGGGTCGTACATCTGAAAGCCCGGCAGCCGCTCGTACACGTGGTCGTCCCATGAGATCTTTCCTTCATCCACCAGAGTCGCCAGCGCGGCCGTGGTGAACGCCTTCGTGTTCGAACCGATCCCGAACAGCGTGTCCGCGTCAATGGCCGAGCTCTCGCCCAGCCGCCGCACGCCGTAGCCCTTCGCCAGCACCACTTTGCTGTCCTTCACGATCGCCACGGCAATTCCCGGCACTTCGAACGTCTTCATCGCCCGCGCCACGTAAGCGTCTAAATCCACCGGCGGCCCGGACTGCGCGCGCACCGAAGTGCCGTCCGCCGCAATCACTAGCGCCAATGCAACAGCGCTCAGCCAAAACCTCACCACCTTCTTCTTTCCGAATTTGCCGCTCATCAAGGAACCGCCTCCCTCGCAAAGTCTCGCGGACGGATTACATCACAAGCCTCCGCCCGAGGCACGCGCAATCACTACTCGCCATGTATAAAGGAAGGAACTGCTAGCGCGAAAACTCCGCCCGGTGCCGCTGCCGCTCCGCCTCGCTCAACGCAAACCAACTCTCCGCAACATCCCGCACGCGCTCCAGTTCGCGCTGCATCTCCGCGTGCTTCGCTTCCATCAACTCCGGGCTCGCATTCACCGGCACTTCAATCGGCGGCGCAAAGAGGATCACCGTCCGAGCGAAGGGCGCGGGCAGCAAGAAATGGTCCCACGTCTTTTCGAAGGTCTTGCCGCGGTCCACTCCAATGTGAAACACCACAATCGGGCAGCCCGACTTTCTCGCCAGCATCACCGGTCCCGGCTTGGCCACGTAGCGCGGACCGCGCGGCCCATCAATCGTAAACGCGCAGTCGCGGCCTGCCTCGAGATGCTTGGCCATCACCACCAGCCCGCGCAATCCCCCGCGCGACGAACTCCCCTGCGCGGTCCCAAATCCCAGCCACTCGATCACTTTGCGCGTCCACTGCCCATCGAAAGCCGTCGTATTCATCACCACGATGCCGCGATGCCTCGCCCACCATGCTATTGGCACAATCACGCGATGCCAGAACGCAAAGATACATCGCCGTTTCACTGCGTACAGTCGCTCGGCATGCTGCCAGCCCAACACTTCGTAGCGCAACGTGGGCCCCAGCAGGCGAATCAGGCTGTAGACCGCCGCGGCGATCAGCGGAATCTGCACCCGCCGCGACCACGGCAACTCCGGCAACCGCGTGTCGTAGTGCACGTTCACGGCTTCGGGTTGTGTTTCTGGCGTCGGCGCTGCTTCTGGCGTGGCCATCGTCGTATAGTATAAGGCGAGACGTTCAGCGGCCCCTGCCCGCGAACCGGTATGAGGAGTGTTTGCCTGCCGTGATTGGCTGCTCCGCCAGATTCATCCGTCAAGTCGGCCGCGCCGCGGTACTCGCCGGCGTCTTGTTTGGGGTCTGTTCCAGGACTTCTGCCACCCCCGACGACCAGCACGGCGATGTCATCGGCACCATCGATGGCGACGCCATTGCCGTCACGGGCCCTATGAGCGTCGAAGGTTCCCACGGGCAAATCAAGACGCTGCTCCGAAGCGGCGCCGATATTCGCGTTAAATCTGGCACGGCGCGCATCGACCTCGTCGAAGGCGGCCAGATCATGATCTGCGGCCCCGCGCATCTTTCCCTTCTCAAGTCCCGCGGCGCTCTCACCGTGGCACTCGATTCCGGCACCATCCACACCTATATCGAGCGCGAACCCTCGCTCACGATCTACACCGCACAAATCAAAGCGCAGCCGGTTCCCATAGGCGACGCTCCGCAGGACACTACCGCTGGCATCGACGCTTCCGGCGTCATGTGCCTGCACGCCTCGCGAGGTGCCGTTCGCATCGAGCACCAGCTCACCAGCCAGAACGTCATTGTTCCGCAAGGCGGCGACGTCCAGCTCGTCAACGGACAGGTGGATCTAATGCGTCCCGCCTCAGGCCGCTGCTCCTGCGATCTCCAGCTCTCGAAACTCGCTCCGCCGGCTCCGGAGGTCAGCCGCGTGGCCACGGCCGAAGAACTCCGCCACGACCGCAACCTCCGCGATGCCCGCCCGAACCTGCCTCAAGCGCGCAATAGCGATATCCCGCAAATGACGGAAGAGCCGATCTACCAGGTCATCGTCCCGCCCCTCCGCTACGACGCCAAAGCGCCCGTCCAACCCGACATCGACCCCAAGATGATTGTCCTGG
>Ga0335080_10003127_pt1 | contig 16691 bp, 16 predicted proteins | sample Lox_Sample_34_FD_206720 | JGI IMG/M metagenome (GOLD analysis project Ga0335080, IMG submission 206720) | Soil microbial communities from Loxahatchee National Wildlife Refuge, Florida, United States - Lox_Sample_3.4 | ecosystem: Environmental > Terrestrial > Soil > Wetlands | place: USA...
TTTACAGGCACGTGGAAGGCCGATGAGAGCCGCGGAAAAGGTGCGCGGGTGGTGGCGATGCGCATCGAGGTGGACGATACGGAGCTGCGCATCGACTACGAGAGCATCGGCGCGGAGGGCAAAAGAGTCCAGTCCAAGCTGCGCGCCAGCTTCGGCGGAAACCTCAACGGGGTGATCGGTTCCCCGGAAATGGACGCCGTAAGGTGCTGGCGCTCGGACGAGCACACCATCCTGATCAAAATGAGCCGGGGAGCGGACACGGTAGGCTGGCAGACGCTGGAAGTTCCCAAAAACGGCAGGACTCTGCGGTTCACGCATGCCTTGGTGGACGCCCGCGGCAAGGAAAGCAAAACGGTGACGTCCTTCGAGCGGCAATGACGCTGCTAGAATTGGAAGGTCGCCGTACCTATGGCCCTGGAATCGATTGAAGGCTCGCTCAAGGAACGTGGGGTTCGCCTCACGCGCCAGCGCCAGATTCTGCTCGAGCTCATCGACAAAACCGGCGAGCACCTGGACGCGGAGCGCCTGTATCAACTCGCCAAAGAGAAGGACCCGAAGCTGAATCGGGTGACCGTCTACCGCACGCTGAAAATGCTCAAAACGGGCGGGCTCGTGGACGAGCTCGACCTGATGCATTATGGCGGAGATCAGCACTACTACGAAACGCGGCTGAAACAGGAGCACGCGCACGTGATCTGCCTGCGCTGCGGCAAGGTGGAGGAGTTTTTCGGCGAGCCGCTGCAGCGGCTGCGGAAGCAGATCGAAAGCCACTTCGGCTTCCAGGTGCTGCTGGCGCGGACCGAAGTGGGCGGCTACTGCTCCCATTGCCAGACGCTGCGGGCGCGCGAAGTGGAAGAGATCCGGCAGATTCCTCCGGCCGCGCCGCCGGGCGGCAAGGCGCAGCGCGGCGGGGCGCGCGCGCGGCGAAGCTGAATGGAACCGGCGGGCGCGCAAGGCACGCCGGGACCGGCGTCGCTGGTGGTGGTCGATCCCCACGGGCACCGGTCGCGGGTTCCGCTGGATCCGCTCCCTTTTCAGATCGGGCGCCAGCCGGAAAACCACCTGATTCTCCGCGACAGCCGGGTTTCGCGGGCGCACGCGCGGATCCTGGTGGAGAACGGCCGGTACGTGCTCGAGGACTGCGGCAGCCGGCACGGCACGTTCGTTAACGGCAAGCGCGTCGAGCGCGCGGCGCTGGCCAACTCCGACAAAATCGAATTCGGGGCGCAGGATTCCTACTCCCTCGTGTTCGCGCTGGACGGCGCGGAGCTGAAGCGGCTCATGGAGCAGATGGGGGCCTCGGAAAAGAGCGCCGCTCCGCATGGCGTGGGATCGAACCTGGCGAAACTGCGGGCCATCCTGGATCTGGCTCGGACGCTGCAGAGCTCGTTCTCTATCGAGGAAGTGCTGGCAAGCGTCGTGGACACAGCCCTCGCCATCACCGGGGCGGAGCGGGGATTCCTCTTGCTGCGCGCGGGCGAGAGACTCGACACGCGCGTGGCGCGGAACCGCAGGGGCCATCCTTTACGCGACAGCGACCTGCGGGTGCCCCGCGAAGTCCTGCACAAGGCGCTCTCGCACAGGCGCGAGCTGCTTTACATGAATTTCGATCCGCTCGGGGCGGACGAGACGAGGCCGCAAAATAGCATCGCGGACCTGGAGCTGCGCAGCGTGATCTGCGTGCCGCTGGTGCGGATTCGCGCCGGCCTGGGGGACGCCACCAGCGTGATTTCGACGGGCAGCGAAACCGTGGGCCTGCTGTACATGGACTCGCGGATCGGTACGGCCGACCTCGCGGGCGGAAACCGCGAGCTGCTGCAAACCCTCGCGATCGAAGCGTCCACGGTGCTCGAGAACGCGCGCCTTCTGGAGGAGGAGCAAACGAAACAGCAGATGGAGGAGGAGCTGCGGCTGGCGCGAACCATCCAGCAGAGCCTGCTGCCGCGGAAGATGCCCCACGACGGATGGCTGCGGGCGAAAGGAAGCAGCGTGGCGTCGCGTGAGGTGGGTGGAGACTACTTCGATGTGACACCGGTGAATGAGAAGTCCTGGTCGGCGGTGGTAGCCGACGTATCGGGCAAAGGAGTAGGGTCGGCTCTGCTTGCGTCCCTGTTGCAAGGGGCGTTGATCACCGCGACGGACCACGCTCCGGCGCTGTCTCACCGCATGGAGCGGCTGAACCGCTTTCTGCTCGACCGGACGGGCGGAGAGAAATACGCGACCGTCTTCTACTGCGTAATCCATGCGGACGGCCAGCTCCATTACGTGAACGCGGCGCACTGCGCGCCGATGGTCGTGCGCGCTGGCGGCGACCGGACTGAGCTGGAGGCGAGCGGGATGCCGGTGGGGCTTGTGGATGGGGCGGAGTTCGCGGTAGGCGAGCGCCTTCTCGCGCCGGGCGACAAGATCGTGATCTACAGCGACGGGGTGACCGAGGCGCAGGACACGCAGGGACGGTTTTTCGGCAAGCGCCGGCTGCGCGAGATCGTGGAAGCGCGCGCGGGGGCGGAGTGTGGCGCGATCCACGACGCCATCCACGAAGCGGTGGCGGCGTTCACCGAGGGGGCGGCGCAGTCGGACGATATCACGGTGCTGGTGCTGGAGTACGCCGGGGGCGGGGGGTGAGGGCGCGTGGCGTCTCCTCCATCGAATCGATTCTCTTCTGCACGGGCAACGGCCTCATGCCCTCAGATTTTGGGTAGAATGTCTGCTGAGCCATGCCGAACGAATCCTCCGACCGGATCCAACTCCTGCAAGGAACCCTGGACATGCTCATCCTTCGCACTCTTCTCTTTGGGCGGGCTCACGGCCACCAGATCGCGAAACATATCCAGCGGACCACGGATGACCTCCTGCAGATTGAGCACGGATCCCTGTATCCTGCCCTGCACCGGCTCGAACGGAAGGGCTGGATCGCGGCCCGTTGGGAGCCGGCTGGCAAAGACCTGAAGCGCGAATTCAAATACTATCGCCTCACCGCGGCCGGCAAGAACCGGCTCGTCGCCGAGGAGTCGAAATGGAAGCAGTTGACCGCCGCCATCGCCCGCGTGATGTGGCCGGCCAAGGAGGCCTGAGACGCGGGAAAGGATCGCTGCCTCACCGGATTTCCAAATACCCGAACCGTGCCGCCCGCTCGCTCCGCAGCCGGATCTCTAAACGTCCCTGCCCCACACTCCCCCCGGGAAGCTCGGCCCGAAACTCGGTGAGATCGTTCCCGCGGCTCGCCACCCCGACCCCGACACCGGCGCCATTCGCCCAAACCCGCAGCCCGATATCCCGCGTCTCGAACACCCCGATGTACAGTGCCTCGCCCTCCCGCCGCGGCCCGCCGATGTAAACAGTAGCCGTCCCGTCCATCGTCCGCAGACCGTCCTCCTCGAGTCGCCACCCGTCCCCGAAGTAGCCCTGAAATACGCCGTCTCCCAGATTGACGAATCTCGGTTCGTCCTCCACGGGCAGCGTCTCCCAGGAAGCGCGGTGCAGCGTCTCGCCGTCGAAGCAATACAGCGCCGCCCTGCCCCCGGCCGCCGCCGGGCGCGCCAGCGCCGCCGGCAGGACATATTTGGACAGCAGTTCCGGCGCCGCGCGGATCCGCGCCTCCGCCCCCGGCGCCAGGTACACTCGCGGGATCTCCAACGTTCGGAACGGCAAATCCGCCACGCCGGCCCAGAACAGGTCCGTATCGATACATTCCAGCAATACGATCCTCTCTGGAGCCCGTTCGTGCACCGCACGCACCCCGAGCACCAGGTTCTCCACCCCCTCCCCGCGCGCATGCTGCCACCGCGTCACCCGCCACGCCGCCGGAGCCGAAGCCGCCAGGTAGATTGCCAGCCCGGCGGCGGTCCACCCGCGCCAGGCCACGGCGGCGCCGCCGGCCATCGCCAGGCCGATAGCCGGAACCGCCAGGTAGTAATCCATCCGGTGCTCCGGTAGCGGCAGGTAGGGAGCTAGCGTAATCGCGAACCACAGCAGCCCGAAAACCGCCAGCCATTTCCCGCGCATCGCCGTCACCGTCGTTGCCACCGCCAGGCCGGCCGTCAGCGCAAGAGCCGCCGCCACCGGCAGCGGTCCCAGTACCCACTTCCAATACGTCCAGACCGTCTCGAAGGCTCGCCCGTCTAACGACGGCGCGTATACCCCCGCTCCCGGTGGCGGAGCGAAGTGAAAATGTATCCACACCGCCGCTGCCGACACTGCGAACATCGGCAGAATCCGCCGCAGCAGGTTTCTTGCGAACAGCAGCGCGTACGCCGCCGCCAGGGCCGGATAGACCACGTTGATCTCCAACGCGCCCAGCCCGAGCAGGAACGCCGCCCACTGTCCCGTCCAATTGCCGCGCAGCAGAAACCAAAACGCCAGCAGCAGAAAAAATCCGCTCAGCGCCTGGTTATAGATCGAGCTCCAGCCCGCTACCGGCGCCACCCCGCGATTGACCAGCCACACCGCCTGCGCCGCCAGCGCCCCTGCGGCCGACCCGCTCAGCCGCCGCACCACGCTCCCCAACAGCGCCAGCGTCGCGGCCAACGTCACAAACGCCGCCAGGTGAAACGGCAGGGGGTCCGCCCCAGCCGCCCATCCCAACCCCAGCCAGTACGCGTTCTCACCCAGCGGCCGCAGATTCCCATGAGCCTTGGGCGCGAACAGCGCCGCCGCCACCTGCCCCGGAGAATGCACGTCCCGCCGCAGGTTCAGCCACCCGAAGTCATCCTGGAAGAACCACGCCGTCACCCCCGGCCAATACAGCGCCCCCAGCACCACCACCGGCAGCCAGCGCTCCACCGCACCCCGCACCTTCCGAGCGTACCACCCGCCCCCCTAGCCGCGAAGCGCTAGCCCCAACCCCCGACCCCCGCCCCCGGGCCGCGTAGCGGCCCCGCCCCTGTCTCATTTTCGGACACATCCCCCGTGACGAATTCGCCACAGGTCCGTCTACAACAACAGGCAGGTGAACGGGAGTCAAGAGCAGGCAATATTATTAGAGGATATGGCGCACGAAGCAGCCGGCACCGTCGGCGCCCGCGTGACGTCTCAGGTCGACGGGTGGATCCGGGCCGCCCAAGCCGGCGATCAGGACGCATTCGAGCATTTAGTCCGCACCTACGATCAGAGTGTCCTCAGGCTCGCCATGAATCTGCTGCGGTCGCCGGAAGATGCGCGCGACGTGTATCAGGAAGCTTTCCTGCGCGTTTACCGCAACCTGCACGCCTTCCGTTTCGATTGCAGCTTCCATACCTGGCTGTATCGCATCGTGACGAATATTTGTTTGGATCAGTTGCGCAAACGAAAAGTCCGCAAGGAAGAGCCGGCCATGGTCGAAACCAGCGAAGGACCCCTCGACCGCATGGAGAGCTTCGAAGAGGAATCGGCCCACGCCGATCCCGAACGCAGCTTCTGGAACCGCGAGCTCAAGCATCGCATCGAGGAAGCGCTCCAGGACCTCACCCCCCGCGAGCGCATGGTCTTCGAACTCCGCCACTACCAGGGCCTGCGCCTGCGCAATATCGGGGACATGTTGGGCACTACCGAGGAAGCGGCCAAGAATTGCCTGTTCCGCGCCACTCAGAAAATGCGCGCCGTGCTGGGAGAATTCACATGAACTGCGAAGAAATTGCGAAACTCATACCGCTATATCACTACGGCGAACTCTCCCCCGAGGAAGAGGAGCACGTCGACGAGCACACCCACGTGTGCGCCGCCTGCACCCGGGCCATGGAGCAGCAGCGCGTCCTCGCCGCCGCCCTCGACCGCCGCGCTCTCAATGTCCCGGTCCATCTCCTCGACGATTGCCGGGCCGATCTCATGGCCGCCGTCCAGGGCGGAGCCCCGCGCGCGGTACGCACCCCCAAAGGACCCTGGACCCTGTTTCTGGAGGCCATGGCGCACACCTTCGGCAATTTGAACCGCCTGCGCCAGCCGGTCGGTGCCGTGGCCCTCATCGCCATTGGGTTTTTCGCCGCCAAACTGATCGGACGCTTCCCCGCAGGCAGCCCCGCATCGAACATGGCGTCCATGCTCAATCCCGCCGACGAAGTCTACTCCACCATCCGCTCCGTCCAGCCCGATCCCGACAACTCCGGCCGCGTCATCATCTCCTTCGACGAGACCCATCGCCGGAGCCTTCACGGCCAGATTAACGACGCCGGCGTCCAGAAACTCCTGCTCGCCGGAATGTACGAGGACAACCCCGCCGTCCGCGGCGAATCCGTCCGCCTCCTCAAGAGCCAGTGCCGCTCAGGCGAAGTCAAGGAAACCTTTCTCAACGCGCTGACCGACCCCAACCCCGACGTGCAGATGAACGCCATCGAAGGTTTGAAGCCGCTCGCCGGCGATCCCCAGGTGCGCCACGTCCTCGGCCAGGTCCTGCGCATGCCGGTCAACGACGCCGTCAAGATGCAGGCTATCGAGATGCTGTCCGCCCATCGCGACGACACCATCGTCGGCCTGATGCAGGCGCTGGTCCAGCGCGAACAGAGCAATTCAGTGCGCCTCAAGATGGAAAAGGCGCTCCGGGAGATGAATGCGTCGATCGGCACATTCTAGAGGAGCGCGGGTTCTTCTCCTCCTTCTTCCGCTGCTCGCCCTGGCGCAGCCCCTCGGGCTCCACCGAAAGGGCGAGCTCTGGGAGAAGGATTTTTACGGGGTCGCCCCTCTCACCCGCCGCATTCGGGTCAACGCGCACGGCCCGGTGACCCTCCAGGCGGGAACCTCCGCCAACATTTCTTATAACGTCCGCGTCAGCGTCCGCGCCCGCACCGAGACCGAGGCCCGCTCGGTAATGCAGCGCTACATGATCCGCGCCGAGCGCGTCGGCGATACCACCACCATCACAGCGCCCGGCGGCCCGGTCGTGTCCACCGTGGTCGTCAAGACGCCCCGCATCGATACCGCCATCGTCACTACTTCCGACGGCGCCGTGGAAGCCTCCGGCATCGATGGCACACTGGTCGTCGATACCGGCGGCGGCGAGCTCGTGATCGACCGTATCCGCGGTGACTGCAAGCTCAACACCAGCGCCGGCGATATCCGTGTGGGCTCCATCGGCGGCGGCCTGCGCTGCACCACCGGCGCCGGAAAGATCACCGCCGGCACTGTCCGCGGAGAAGCCGTCATGGAGACAGTCGGCGGCGATATCGCCGCTACCGAAATCAAGGGAACCGTCCGCGCCCAGACCGGCGGCGGAGGCATCCACATCGTCCGCGCCGGTAGCGCTGTCAACGCTTCCACCGTCGGCGGACCCATCGTGGTCGAGCACGCTGGCGGCCTCGTCATCGCCCGCAACATGGCCGGACCGGTCCAGGTCGGCGCGGCCGGCGGGCTGCAATGCGAATCCGGTTCCGGCGGCGTCCGCGTCACCAACATCGCCGGCCCCATGCGCGTCTCCACGTCCTTGGGCAACATCATGGCGACCCTGGTCGGCGGCAAACTCGCCGATTCCTACCTCGCCACTGCCAACGGCGACATTACCGTTCTCATTCCCTCCAACGTGGGTGTGAATATCCACGCGCAAAACGCCCTCGCCGATACCATGCGCCGCATCCTCACCGAGTACAACAGCGTGACCGTGCGCCGCCAGGGACGGCAGCTCATCGCGGAAGGCCAGGTCAACGGCGGCGGCCCGCTGCTCCAGATCTCCGCCATCGCGGGAACCATTTTTATTCGAAAGCAATAGAGGTGTGGTTATGAAAGTTACTCAGTATTGCATCCTTGCATGCATGGCGGCGGCGAGCCTCGTTTCGCCCTCCGCCTTCGCCCAGCGCCCTCAGACCTGGGTGATGACCAGTGGCGGGAGCTATCTCGGCATCGGCGGCATGGACATCACGCCCGATCGCGCCAAGGCCCTCAACCTCAGGGAGGTCCGCGGCGTCGAGATCTCCAGCGTGGACCCCGAAGGTCCCGCGGCCAAAGCGGGAATGAAAGAAGGCGACGTCGTCCTGGAATATAACGGGCAACCCGTCCAGGGTTGGGCCGAGTTCCGGCGCCTCGTGCAGGAGACCCCCGTCGGCCGCCAGGTCAAAATCAACGTCTGGCGCGCCGGAGCTATGCAAACGCTTGCTGCCACCGTCGGCGAGCGCAAAAATCAGCCTATGATCATCGGTCCCGATACCGGATGGAACTTCAACATGCCGGCCATTCCCAGCATGCCCGAAATGCCAAACGTCGAGATTCCGCGCTTCGGCGTCATGCAGAACCCGATGCTCGGCATCATCGGCGAACCCCTCGGCCAGGAAGAGCAGTTGGCCGAGTTCTTCGGCGTGCAGGACGGCGTGCTCGTGAAGCGCGTCACCAAGGGTTCGGCGGCGGACAAAGCCGGCATTAAGGCCGGCGACGTCATAACCAAAGTTGAGGACACCAGCGTGACCACCAGCGCCGAAATCACCCGTGCGCTCCGAAACCTTCGTTCCAAGAAGACGGTGACAGTCACCGTAGTACGTAACAAGAAAGAGATGCCGATCACCGTAACAATGGATACCTCCACCGGCACCAGCGTTCGCGCCTGACCCGAGTGAGACGATAAGTTGACACACCTCTGGCAACTTTTCCTACGGCGGAGGTGAATTCCATGCGCGATTCCGTTGATTTTCGAGGTGAACCGGTTTGGTGAGGCAATTGCTCAATAGCGTGCGTGACTAATTTTCGACAGGCTCGCGGTGAGACGATTCCCCCACTAAAGTTACCGCCCACCTTCCAGTCACCCCGCTTCGACCCCTTCTAGATTTCCACCGACTCCTCGCACCCGTCTCCCGCGCGCCTTCAGTTGGCGCACGCCCGCGGTCGGGCATTGTTACTATGTTTTCATGCCCAAACCGATGTTCGAGGTTGCGTGCCCCTGCTGCCAGGCCATCCTTAAGATCGATCCCGAGACCCGGGCCGTCATCGCACACACCGTGCCCGAAAAACCGAAGCCGATCGAAGACCTCGCCGCCGAAGTCGCCAAGCTCAAGGGCGAAGGTGCCCGGCGCGAGCAACTCTTCCAAAAAAACGTCGAGGCCGAAAAGCAGCACGGCCAGGTGCTGCAGAAGAAGTTCGACGAGCTCTTCAAACGCGCCAAGGAAAACCCCGACGAAAAACCGCCGACCCGCGACATCGATCTGTAGGGCTCAGATCGCCGGGTTCTCGCCCTCGAACGGCCGGTATCCGTGGCGCCTCATCACTTCGCGAGCCGCGTTTTCGATTTCCGGCAGTACGTAAAAGAACGCCCCCGCGCGTACCGTTTGAAAAATGATGCCGCCCCGGTATTGGTCGGCCTCGACTCCGTAATCGATCCCGGTCTCGGCAAAAATCGATTCTAGGCGCAGCGCATCGCGCAGCCGCTTGGCGATATAAATCAGCTTCGGCTCCTTGCCGTCGAAATAAGAGGGATCCTGCTTCATGCAATGCTCTCAGTGTAGCGGTAGACTGATGACTATGTTGTACCGGATGGCTGTACTGTGGGGACTATCCATTCTGCCGGCGATCGGCGCGGATTGGAATCCGCGGCTCGCGGCAGACTACCTCGACGCCCGGCAGAAGGTCTGGTTCGCTTGGCCGAGGGCCAATGGCGGCGCCAAGCCGTGCATCTCCTGCCACACCGGCCTTACGTACCTGATCGCGCGGCCGGCGCTGCGCAAGACGCTCGGCGAAACCGCTCCCACCGAGTTCGAGACCGGTCTGCTCGAATCCATGCGCTCCCGCTTGGAGAAACGCACGCCCGACGGACCCGCGATCGGCGTCGAAAGCGTGATGGCCGCGCTCTTCCTCCGCACGCCCGAAGCCCTCGACCGGATGCTCGCACTCCAGGTCCGCGAGGGTCCCAAGGCTGGATCGTGGAAATGGTATATGACCGACATGGATCCCTGGGAAGAGCCCGAATCCGAGCTCTTCGGCGCCGCGCTTGGCGCCATGGCGCTCGCCGCCGCCCCCGCGGATTATCGCAATAGGCCCGAAGTGAAGGAACGGATTGCCGCACTTTCCTCCTACCTCCGCGTGACTGTCGAGGGCGCCCCGCTGCAGAACCGCGTGGCCGTTGCCTGGGCCTCCTCGAAGCTTCCCGAAACGCTCGACGCCGGCACGCGCCAGTCAATCGTCCGCGAGGTGCTCTCCAAACAGCAGCCCGATGGCGGCTGGGACATGGAATCGCTTGGCCCCTGGAAGAAGCACCCCGAGGCGCCGCCCGTCGCGGCCGGAAGCACCGGTTACGCGACCGCCTTCGTGACTCTCGCTCTGCTCGATTGCGGCCAGCGGCCGGGCGAGCCGAAAATGGCCAAAGCTCTCGCCTGGCTGCGCACCCACCAGGATCCCAAGGGCGGCTATTGGCCGGCGCAGTCCATGAACCACACGTTCAAACCGGATTCCATCGAAGCCGGGTTCATGAACGACGCCGCAACTGGATTCGCGGTCCGCGCGCTCCTGCAGGCCGGGCTGGACTCCGGCGCCTTAAACTGATAACCTCAAGCCAATTGCACACCTGTGAAAGAGGGACTATGCCGGCCATTCTGAACCAGAACCTTCAAGAGGAGTTTGTCAGTCGCGGCTTCAGCCGCCGCAACTTCGCACGCATCGCGGCTATGATCACCGCCGGTGCATCGCTGCCGTTCTATAACGAGCCCGCTCTGGCGCAGCTTTCCAAGGTCGAGGCGCCGCCCGATGCCGTGCTGATCAACGCCAACGAGAATCCCCTCGGGCCCTGCAAAGAGGCCCGCGAAGCCGTGGCCCGCATGATCCAATACGGCGGCCGCTATCGCTATAGCGAGGGCGACCGGGTCCAGCAGATCCTCTCCGAGCAGGAAGGCGTCAAGAACAGCTACGTCCGCATCTTCGCCGGCTCTAGCGGCCCCCTGCACCAGGCCGTCCTTGCGTTCACCTCGCCCGCCAAACCCTTCGTTACCGGCGATCCCGGCTACGAAGCCGGCGAGCGGGCCGCCCGCAGCTTCGGCGTCAAGGTCGTCCGCGTCCCGCTGCTCAAGGACAAGGCCTACGCGCACGACGTCAAAGCCATGGCCGCCGTGCAGGACGCCGGCCTGATCTACATCTGCAATCCCAACAACCCCACCGGCACCCTCACCCCGACGTCTGATATCGAGTGGCTCGTCGAGAACAAGCCGAAGGGCGCCATCGTCATGATCGACGAAGCCTACACGCACATCTCCGGCGCGCCTTTCAACAGCCATCTTGTGGCCAAAGATAAGGACGTCGTGATCCTGCGGACCTTCTCCAAGATCTACGGTATGGCGGGCCTGCGCGCCGGTGCGGCCATCGCCCGGCCGGACCTCCTCGATCAGGTCAGCAGGTTCAGCAGCACCATGATGCCCATCACCGGCATGGCCGCCGCCAGCGTCAGCCTGGAGGCCAAATACGTCGTGCCCGAGCGCCGCAAAATCATCGGCGACGTGCGCGAAGATACTTTCGCCTTCCTCGAGAAGCACAACTTCTCTTACGTGAAGTCGATGTCCAACTGCTTCATGGTCGATACCAGGCGCAATCCGCGCGACGTCATCGACGGCATGCGCAACGAGAAGGTCTTCATCGGCCGCGTCTGGCCGAGCTGGCCGAGCCACGTGCGTATCACTGTCGGCACGCAGGACGAGATGAATAAGTTCAAGGCCGCCTTCCTGAAAGTGATGGCCTGAAATCGCCTTTCGCGCCCGCCAAAGCTGACGGCTGAACGCTGTCTTTCTAGTGGTCGCGGTCCGTGATCAGTTCGGTCACGGCCGTCAGCGCCCGCTGGTACGGCGAATCCGGAAATTCCGAAATGATCGCGCGGGCCTTCTCGGTGAAGGCCTGCGCCTTTTCGCGTACCCGCTCGATGCCGTGGTGCTTTTCGAGCAGCGCAAGGACGCGCTCGAAAGGCACGCCGCCGTAATTTCCGTCGCGCAGGATGGTTTCCACCAGCGCGCGCTCCGCGGCGCTGGCGCCTTCCAGGGCGTAGACCAGCGGCAGCGTCACCTTGCCTTCGCGCAGGTCGCCGCCCACCGGCTTGCCGAGCGTTTTCTCGCGCGCCGTGAAATCGAGCACATCGTCCACCAACTGAAACGCCATGCCAAGGTTCCAGGCATACTCGGCGAGCCGCTCCTGGGTGTGCGTATCGGCGCCGGCCGATATCGCGCCCAGCCGCGCGCAGACGCTGAACAGGCACGCGGTCTTGCGGTCTACCAGTTCCATGCAGTCGGCCTCGCTGATGTCGATCTTGCCGATGCGCTCGAGCTGGAGCAGTTCGCCCTCGACCATCATCTGGGTCAGCGAGATGAGCAGGTAGAGAATCTGAAAATTGCGCTCGCGCAGGGCGATCTGAAACGCCTGCATGTAAAGCCAGTCCCCGGCGAGTACGCAGGTGTGATTGCCCCACTTCACGTTGGTGGAGGGGCGGCCGCGGCGGGTCTGAGCCGCGTCGATGACGTCGTCGTGGACGAGCGTGGCGGCGTGAATGAGCTCGACCACGGCGCCCAGTTGGACGGCCGACGAATTGCCGTTCCCGGCGAGCCGGCTGGAAAGGAGGAGCAGCGCGGGACGCAGGCGCTTGCCGCCGGCGGATTGAAGATACTGCCCGATGGCCGTCACGGAATCGACTCCCGCCACCGACTCGACGCTGATCTTCTTCTCCACCTGCTCCAGGTCTTCCTGGATCAGATCGAATATCTCGCGCGCTGAGAGGGCTTGACCCAGCTTGCTCAAATTCATTGTAAGTTAACCAGTTTAACCGTTTCGCGCCGCGTGGGGCAAACACAGGTTCTGGAAGTTGCGGGTTGTTACGTCGGCGATCGACTCCACCGTGGCGCCCCGCACCTCGGCCAGGCGGCGCGCGGTTTCGACCACGAACGCCGGCTCGTTGCGTTTGCCGCGATACGGCACCGGTGCGAGATAAGGGCAATCGGTCTCGATCAGCATACGGTCTTCCGGCGTCATGCGCGCAGCCTCGCGAAGCAGCTCCGCTTTGGGAAACGTGAGGACTCCGCCGAATGCCAGGTGAAAGCCTGCGTCCAGCGCCTGTTGGGCCTGTGCGGCATCGCCCGTAAAGCAGTGCATGATGCCGCCGTGGGGAACACCGGATGCCTGCCCCACCAGCGCCAGGGTGTCGTCCCAGGCTTCGCGGGTGTGGATCACGATGGGTTTGCGAAACTCGGCGGCAAGCTCGAGCTGCCGTGTGAAGACGCGCTGCTGCACGTCGCGCGGAGAGAAATCGTAGTGGTAATCGAGGCCGATTTCCCCGATGGCCAGCACCTTCGGGTGCGCGGCGAGATCGCGAATGCGGGCGAAAGTCTCTTCCGTAGCCTTGGCGGCTTCGTGCGGATGCACTCCGACCGTGGCGTACATGCACGGGTAGCGCTCGGCCAGCTCCGGCGCGTCGATCTCCATGAAGCAGCGCACGCCGGCGGCAAGCGCGCGCTCCAGGGCCGCATCTCGATCCGCGTCGAATTGCGGGTCGCTGAGATGGCAGTGCGAATCGGACAGCTTCACTTCAGGCGCGCTCCGGGCGGGATGTCCTCGTGGAAGCCGGCGAGTACGGGTTTTCCCCCTTCGGCCGATGCCGCCACGATCATCCCATTCGATTCGATGCCCTTCAATTTGCGCGGTTGCAGATTTGCTACGATGACCACCTTGCGATTCAGAAGCTGCTCGGGCGTGTATGCCTCCGCAATGCCGGCCACAATGGTGCGCGGCTCGGGTTCGCCCAGGTCGACCTTCATGTGCATCAGCTTGTCGCTGCCCTTGACGCGCTCGGCCGTCAGCACCAGCCCGACGCGGAGATCCACCTTCAGGAAATCGTCGACCGGAATTTTCGGCCCGGCTTCCACCGCCGGAGCCGGGCTGGGGGATTTCCCCATCAGGACGTTCTGCTCGGCGGTGACCTTTTCTTCGAGCGCGCGCATCGCCGTGATCGACTGCGCCGCGTCGAGGCGCGGATACACCGGCGCGACTTCACCGATCTTCTGGCCGGAAACGAGACCGCCCCATTTCAGGGTGCTGTACCGCACGCCTTCTATCGGTTCCTGCATGCCGAGCTGCGCCCAGATCTTTTGCGTGGAATCGGGCAGCACGGGCCACAGCAGCGCGGCGCAGATGCGCAGCGCTTCCGCGGCGGTGTAGAGCGTTTCGTTCAGCGCCTGTTGCGACGCCTCGTCTGTCTGGCGGAAGAGCTTCCAGGGCGCCTGTTTGACGATGAACTTGTCGACGGCGGAGATCAGGCTCCACACGGCCTCCAGACCCTTCGAGAATTCGAAGCGCTCGAAGGAATCCTGGACGGCGTCCATGGTCTCCTTGGACAGCGCGGCAATCTCCGGATCGCCCCCGTGGGGCACCGCGCCGCTCCGATACTGGTGGATCATGGTCAGCGTGCGGCTGGCGAGGTTGCCCAAGCCGTTGGCCAGATCGGAGTTGTAACGCCCTACCAGCGCGTCGTAGCTGAAGCTGCCGTCCTGGCCGAAAACGACTTCACGCAGCAGGAAATAGCGCAGTGCGTCGGTGCCCATGACTTCCTTGATGGGTTCCGCGCGCACGATGTTGCCGCGCGACTTGCTCATCTTGCTTTCTTCGAAGAGCAGCCAGCCATGGGCGAAGACCCGCTTGGGCAGCGGCAAATCGGCGGCCATCAGGAACGCTGGCCAGTAGATAGCGTGGAAACGCACGATTTCCTTGCCGATTAGGTGGAGGTCGGCGGGCCAGAGGCCTTCTTCCTCGACGGCGGTCTTGTAGGCGGTGAGGGCGTCGAACCAGACATAGAATACGTGCGGCGATTCACCCGCAACCGGAATGCCCCACTTGAGGTTGGTGCGGGTGATGGAGAGATCGGTCAGGCCTTGTCGCACGAAGGAGAGCACCTCGTTGCGGCGGGTCTCCGGCTGGATGAAGTTGGGCTGCGATTCGTAAAACTCCAGCAGGCGGTTGGTGAAGGCGGAGAGCTTGAAGAAGAAGTTCTCCTCGGTGATGGTCTCGGTGGGTCGGCCGCAATCCGGGCACGGGTCGCCTGGCCTGGCGTCGTTGACGTAGAGGTTGTCGAAGATGCAGTATTGGCCGCTGTAAGAGCCTTTGTAAATGTAACCGTTCTTGCGGCAGCGATCGAAAAGATCCTGCACGACGCGCGCGTGCTTGGGATCGGTGGTGCGCTGGAAATGATCGATGCCGAGGCCCAGGGACTGCCACTGGCGGTCGAACTCTCGGGCGACATCGTCGCAGAAGGCCTTGGGCGTGCGGCCGGCGCGCTCGGCGGCGCGCTCCACATTTACGCCGTGCTCGTCGGAGCCGGTGGTGAGCACGACGGGCTCGTGGCCCTGCATGCGTTTGAAGCGCTTGACGAGGTCGGCGACGATGGTGGTGTAGGCGTGGCCGATGTGGGGCGCGGCATTGACGTAGTAGATGGGAGTGGTCAGGTAGTATTTGTTCATCTGGTGAGCTTCAGGTACGCGTAGTTGGCTTCGGCGATGACTTGTTTGAGCGCCACGCCGGATTGCGCGGCGAGCCGGCGGCAGTCTTCGTACTCGGGCGCGTAGCTGCCTTCGCTCGAGACTTTGATCTTGACCCTGCCGTAGGGCGTTTCGACTTCGGTAAAGGACCGCGCCTGCACACGCCGCTCGGCGGGATAAATACGGAGGCCGAGGGTCGAGGTTTCAGCGAAGATGACTTGGGCGAGGGCTTCGCGATGCTCGGGCCGCGCGACCACGCGCAGTAACGTTCCGCTCCGGCCCTTCTTCATGAGGATGGGCTGGAGCGAGACATCGAGCGCGCCGAATTCGAGCAGGCGCTCGCTGGCATAGGCGAGGACCTGCGGGTTGAGGTCGTCGATGTTCGCCTCGATGACGTGAACGGTCAGGGCCTCGTCGGCCCCGGTGGGCTGGCCGGCGATGACGCGCAGCACGTTCGCATGTTCGGAGAAATCGCGCGTGCCGGCCCCGTATCCGGTAGCGCTGATCTTCAGCGGCGGCATCGCCCCGAAGCGGGTAGCCAGCGCGGCGGCCACGGCGGCGCCGGTCGGGGTAGTGAGCTCGAGCTCGGGACCGCGCGAATACACGGGAGCCCCATTCAGCAGCAGCGCCGTGGCGGGCGCGGGCACGGGCAGGATGCCGTGCTCCGTCTTGACGGTGCCGCTGCCGACGTTGACCGGCGAGCAGACCACCGTCTCGATATCGAGAAGGTCGAACGCGGCCGCCGCGCCGACGATGTCGGCGATCGAATCGGCGGCGCCGACTTCGTGGAAGTGGACCTTCTCGATCGGTACGTTGTGTACCTTGGCCTCCGCCTCGCCCAGCTTCTGGAAAATGGCGATCGCGTTGCGCCGTGCGGGCTCGGAGAGCTTGGCCTTCTCGATCATCTTCACGATGTGGGAGAGGTGGCGGTGAGTCTTGGTCTCGGCAATAGCGACGTGATATTTCGTGGCCGCGATGCCGCAGCGCTTGACCTTTTCGAAAGAGACGGACGCGCCGGCATCCAGCGAGGCCACGGCGTCGGCGACGGCCGCGGGGTCGGCGCCGGCGTCGGCCAGGGCGCCCACGAGCATATCGCCGCTAATGCCCGAGAAAGCATCGAGGTAGCAGGTGAGAGGCACTGTGACCATTGTAGCGAGGGCAATTCGCCGCAGAGATCGATGCATGCCGCGCCCCGGCCGAGGCCAGCCGTCGGCAGCCGCCAGGCGCCGGAGCCGCCGAAACCGCTGTGCCGCTGGCGTGAGTCTTGACAAAATATCAGATTAGATATAATCTAAATATCTCCCGTGGACTCCG
>Ga0335080_10003128_pt1 | contig 16690 bp, 21 predicted proteins | sample Lox_Sample_34_FD_206720 | JGI IMG/M metagenome (GOLD analysis project Ga0335080, IMG submission 206720) | Soil microbial communities from Loxahatchee National Wildlife Refuge, Florida, United States - Lox_Sample_3.4 | ecosystem: Environmental > Terrestrial > Soil > Wetlands | place: USA...
AAGCCGGCATCCCGGGCAAGGACATTATCTACAATGGTCCCTGCAAGTCGCGCGAGAGCCTCAAGCACGCCTTGCGTCAAGGCTCCCTGGTGCAAATTGACAATTGGGACGAGCTTCGAGCGATCGAGGAAATTGCGTCTACAATGGGTCGGCGCGTCGATGTTGGCGTCCGTATCTGGATGGACACCGGTTTGACTCCGGCTTGGTCCAAGTTTGGATTTGCCCTGGCCAACGGCGAGGCGGCACGGGCCGTGTCGCATGTTATCTCAAATCCGCATCTGAATCTGCACACCCTGCACAGCCACATCGGCACTTACGTTCTGGAACCGAAGGCCTATGCAGTCGCCGCAGAGCGACTTGTTGCCTTGCGAGAGACAGTCTTTCGCAAGACCGGCCATCTTGTGCCTTGCATCAATCTCGGTGGCGGTTTTCCTTCGAGCAGCCTATTGCACGAGATGCCCGAGAACACTGAGGTGCCGCCGATTGAAAAATATGCCGAGGCCATCGCTGGTGTCCTGAATGCACTCCCTCGCGCACGGCGCCCACAATTGCGGCTCGAAACCGGTCGCCACCTGATCGATGACGCGGGCTACTTGATTGCTTCCGTCGTCGCCGTCAAAGGAGCCGAGCGCTATAAGGCGAGGCCCAATTCCGGAAAGCAGAGTCGCGGCGGCTATATCGTCGATGCCGGGGTGAACCTTCTCTATACTTCGACGTGGTTTAGGGTCGGCGTGATGCCCACTACGCCGAGTGATCCCCTGCACACCAACGCCGTCAAACTCTATGGTTGTCTGTGTATGAACATAGATGTCATCCGGCAGGAGGTCGAGCTTCCGCCGCTTGAGGTCAATGACAAACTGGTGCTTCATCCGGTTGGAGCTTACAACTTGAGCCAGTCAATGCAGTTCATTGGCCTGCGACCCGCGGTCGTTCTTGTCGGTCTTGATGGTTCCGTCAATTTGATCCGTCGCCGTGAGAAGCTGATTGATATCGAAAATGGAGAGCAAGTTCCAGGCTATCTCCAACTCAAGGCGACAACGCGGAACGACCGAAATGCACGCCGCTCTCGCTCGAAAACAAGGGGCGCACGGCAATTGGCGCACAGCCAAACCTGACCCCTGGAAACCTGAGCGACGCCAGGAAATCCAAAATGGTCGGTCCCGCAAACTCGTGAGCTGATGTCCACGAGTGCCGAAATTGGACTGACCATCTTTCCCGCAAACAAGGGCCAGCCAATCGAGATCGGCCCGGCTTTGGAGCGGCTCGCAACGCCGCCGCCGAAAAAAGCGGTCAGTGAGGAGCCGTCGATGCCTTCATTTGCGGCTCACGGCAAGACGGGAAAATGGATAAGCTCTGACACCGGGTGACGATCTGCTGTGGTAGCCGCGAGAGCCCGATGGGTTGGTCTCAAGGTCCCGAGGGAGGGAGTGCCCATGCTGTTGTCGCTGCGCCAGAGAACCCTCAGCGCCTGTGAGTCTCGATCTTGGGGCCGCGTGCTCGCTACTCTCGTTGCGATCACTGCGCTCGCTTCGACCGGGTTTGCATATGCCAGGTCCAAGACGCTCAGCGTCGTCATGCATTCCGATCTGCGCGTCATCGATCCCATCTACACCACCGCCTATATCACGCGCGACCATGGCTACATGGTCTACGACACGCTTCTCGCCACCGACTCCCACCTGAAGGTCCGGCCGCAGATGGCGGATTGGACGGTGTCCGACGACAAGCTGACCTACACCTTCACCCTGCGCGACGGTCTGAAATGGCATGACGGCCAGCCGGTCACCGCCGAGGATTGCGTGGCCTCGCTCAGGCGTTGGGGCGCACGCGACGGCATGGGCCAGAAGCTGATGGACTTTACCGAAAGCCTGCTGGCGACGGACGCAAGGACCATCACGCTGAAATTGAGGGAGCCCTATGCCTTCGTGCTGGATTCGATCGGCAAGCCGTCATCGCTGGTTCCCTTCATGATGCCGAAGCGGCTTGCCGAAACCTCGCCGGACAAGCCCATTGCGGAACAGATCGGCTCGGGTCCGTTTAAATTCGTGAAGGCCGAATTCCAGCCGGGTGTCAGGGCGGTCTATGAAAGGAATGCGGACTATGTGCCGCGCAACGAGACGCCGGACTGGACCGCGGGTGGCAAGGTCGTGAAGATCGACCGCGTCGAATGGATCACGATGCCCGATCCGCAGACCGCGCTCAACGCGCTCACGGCTGGCGATATCGATTTCGTGGAACGGCCGCCCTGGGACATGCTGCCGATCCTGGCGAACGATCCGCGGCTTGTGGTGCATACGCTCGATGGGGTCGGCTTCCAAACCATCGGCAGAATGAATTTTCTCTTCCCACCCTTCGACAATGTCAGGGTGCGGCGCGCGGCATTGTTGGCGATGCGGCAGAAGGATGTGCTCGACGCCCTTGTCGGCAATCCAGAATACTACAAGCTGTGTGGCGCCGTCTTCGGCTGCGACACGCCGTTGGCCACGGACGTCGGATCGGAGACTTTGATGAAAGGCAATGGCATGGCGCAGGCCAAAAAGCTGCTCGCTGAATCCGGCTACGACGGCACGCCGGTGGTGATCATGGCGCCCGGCGACGTGGTGGCGGTGAAGGCGCGCAGCCGATCGTCGCCGCGCAGCTGTTGCGCGAGGCCGGCTTCAAGGTGGACGTGCAGGCGACCGACTGGCAGACGGTCGTGACCCGCCGCGCGAGCCAGAAGCCGCCGAAGGAGGGCGGCTGGAACATGTTCTTCACCAACCTCACGGGACAGGACATCGCCAACCCCATCGCCCACACCCAGATCAATGCCAAGGGCAGGAATGGCGGCTGGTTCGGCTGGCCCCAGGATGCCAACATGGAGGAGCTCCGCGATGCTTTCGCGCGGGCAAAATCACCCGGCGAGCAGAAAGAGATCGCGGCCGAGATCCAGTCGCGCGTCTACGACCAGGTGATCTACATTCCCCTTGGCCAATACACGGTACCGAGCGTATGGCGCAAGGAGATATCGGGCGTGCTCGACGGCCCTGCGACGCCCGTGTTCTGGAACGTGGAAAAAGCCGACTGAGCGGTTCGCAGGGCGAAATTCGAAAACAATCGACCGAGCCTGTCACGCGTGCTAGGGATGACGAGAGACATGTCATCCTGGGAGAGAAGCAAGATGCGTGAGGCTGTCGTCGTTTCCTATGCCCGCACGGGGCTCGCAAAATCCGCCCGCGGCGGATTCAACATAACGCCGCCCATGACCATAGCGGCGCATGCCATCCATCATGCGGTCGAGCGCGCCGGCGTGCCCAAGGATTATGTCGAGGACTGCTATCTCGGCAATTGCGCCCATGGCGCGCGCAATATCGGGCGCGAAGCGGCGCTGCTTGCCGGCATGCCGAAGACGACGGCCGGCGTTTCCGTCAATCGCTTCTGCTCGTCCGGCCTGCAGACCATCGCGATGGCGGCAAACAGCATTCGTTCCGACGGCGCAGATTGCATCGTCGCGGGCGGCGTCGAGAGCATTTCCGCGCCCGCCGGCGGGATGCCGAAAGAGGCTCAGGACCCCGAACTGCTGAAATACGCGCCCGACATCTACATGGCGATGATCGACACCGCCGATATCGTCGCCGAGCGCTACAAGATCAGCCGCGAATACCAGGACGAGTTCTCGCTGGAATCGCAGCGCCGCATGGCGGCCGCGCAGCAGGCCAACAAGTTCAAGGACGAAATCGTCCCCATGAAGACCAAGATGAAGGTGGTCGACAAAGCGACGAAGGCGGAGAGCATCGTCGACTACGTCGTCACCCGCGACGAATGCAACCGGCCGGACACGACGATGGAAGGCCTGGCAAAGCTTGAGCCCGTGAAGGGGCCGGGCAAGTACATTACGGCGGGCAACGCCAGCCAGCTTTCCGACGGCGCCGCAGCCGTGGTGCTGATGGAGGCCAAGGATGCCGAGAAGCGCGGCATCGAGCCGATGGGCCGCTTCGTGGCCTGGGCGGTCGCCGGTTGCGAGCCGGACGAAATGGGCATCGGCCCGGTGTTCGCCGTGCCAAAGCTGTTGAAGCGCCACGGGCTGAAGATCGACGATATCGACATCTGGGAGCTGAACGAGGCCTTCGCCAGCCAGTGCCTGTATTGCCGCGACCGGCTCGGCATTGACCCCGCAAAGTACAATGTCAACGGCGGTTCGATCGCGATCGGCCACCCCTTTGGCATGACGGGCGCGCGGCTCACAGGCCACATTCTGCAGGAAGGCCGTCGCCGCAAGGCGAAATGGGGCGTGGTGACGATGTGCATCGGCGGCGGGCAGGGCGGCGCCGGACTGTTCGAAATCTACAGCTAGGGACCCGCGCAGCGCTTGCGGCGCGGTGCAAGGCAAGTCGACGCGGTGCGGCATGTCCTGTCGTGCCGCGTTTTGCTTTTTGGGTGAACTTTGCCGCCCCCCGATCGCCGTCGCGCGCCCGTCGTGCGCTGCAGCAATCCTTCCTTGAGCGAAAGGCGATCTTTTGGAAGCGGCTCGCTGGTTGTAGCATCCACGCCGACCAGGACGCGGGGCCGGCGAAGATCGGCCCTTGCGGAGACAATCAAGAGGGACCTGCCATGGCGACGCTTGTCACGCATGCAAACCTTTCCGAAGCCGATCACTCTGCGCAGCTCCGCAAGGCGATCGTCGCTTCGACCATCGGCACCGCTATCGAGTGGTACGATTTCTTCCTTTATGGCACCGCGGCCGGGCTCGTTTTCGGGAAGCTGTTTTTTCCCAATGAGGATGCGCTGACGGCAACGCTTGCGGCCTTCGGCACCTATTTCATCGGCTTCGTCGGCCGTCCCATCGGCGCTGCGATCTTCGGCCACTATGGCGACCGCATCGGCCGCAAGGCCACACTGATTGCAACGCTGCTCCTCATGGGAGTCGCGACCTTCCTGATCGCCTTCGTCCCGACCTATGCGGAAATCGGCATCTGGGGCGCTGTGATCCTGACCATCCTGCGCATGGTTCAGGGCATCGGCGTCGGCGGCGAGTGGGGCGGATCGGTGTTGCTCGCGATGGAATGGGCAAAGAGCCATGGTTCGCGCGGTCTGGTCGCCTCCTGGCCGCAATTCGGCGTGCCCTGCGGACTTTTCCTCGCAAACCTCGCGGTGCTCGCCTTCAGCCAATGGTCGGGCGACCAGTTCTACACCTGGGGCTGGCGCATTCCGTTCGGGCTCTCCATCATCCTCGTCGGCGTCGGCTTGTGGATTCGGCTCGGCATTCTCGAGACGCCCGTGTTCCAGCAGGTCGTGAAGGATAACAAGATCGAGAAAGCGCCGATCGTCGAAGTGTTCCGGAAGCATCCGAAGCAGATCCTGCTTTCGGCCTTGCTGCGCATGGCGGAGCAGGCGCCATTCTATATCTTCACGGCCTTCATCTTCGCCTACGGCGTCGGCACCTTGCACATGTCGCGCAACCTGATCCTGTCGGCGGTGCTGGTTGCAGCCTGCGTCTCCTTCGTCACCATCCCGCTGTCGGGCCACATATCCGACCGCATTGGGCGACGAAAGATGTACCTGATCGGCGCCGCCACGGTTGGCGTGTTCGGCTTCCTGTATTTCGGGATGGTGGACACCGCTATTCCGGCATTGGTGTTCATCGCGATCGTGCTGTCGCTGATCCCGCACGACATGATGTACGGCCCGCAGGCCGCTCTGATCGCGGAAGCCTTCACGCCGCGGCTGCGCTACAGCGGGGCCTCGCTCGGCTATCAGCTCGCCTCCGTGATCGCCGGCGGCCCGGCGCCGCTGATCGCGACCGCGCTGTTCGCCCGTTATCAATCGGGCCACGCGATCTCCATCTACATCGCGATCTGCGCGGTGATCAGCCTGGCATCGGCGGCCCTGATGCCCGACTACACGGGCCAGGATATTTCGATGGAGTATGACGACTGAGGCGAGGGCGGCTGGCTCAGGGACTGAGCAAGGGCTTTGGCGTTGCGGCCTCAGCGGTTTAGGCTAGGCGTCAGATCTCATCTACGCCGGAGCCCGACATGAGCCTGTTCGACAACCCTTTCAACCCCTCGCAGGAGGCGGCACTCGTCACAGGCGCCGGCAACGGTATCGGTCGCGCCATCGCGCAGGCCCTGGTCGGCGAGGGGGTGAAAACCGTCTTCGCCGATATCCGGGAGGATACGGTCGTGGCTGCGATCAAGGCCACCGCGCGGCCGGAGCTCGCGATCCCCTGGATCGGCGACCTTGCTGACGCCGGTGCCCGCGAGGCGTTGCTTCGCGATGCCGAGCGCGCCGTCGGCCGGATCACGCATTTCGTGCACAGCGCAGCACCACCGCGCCGCGAGGCCGATCACGTGTTTGCCGTGGGCGTCGAGACCTGGCAGCGCATGCACGCGGTAAATCTCGATGCCGGCTTTCATCTGTCGCGCGAACTTGCGCGCAAGCTGATCGAGGCGAAGCAACCGGGTTCGTTCCTGCTGCTCACCTCGCTACATGCCGGCACGCCGCGCAATCTTGCGCACTACTCGACCGCGAAGGCGGGTCTTGCGATGCTGGTGAAGGAGCTTGCCAAGACGCTCGGTCGTTTCTCGATCCGCGTCAACGCTCTGGTGCCCGGCGCAATCGTGGCCGGCGGCTTTGTCGCCGATCCCGCGCTTGCCAGGCACATTCCGCTTGGCCGGCTCGGCAATGCCGAAGATCTTGCACCGATGGCCCTTGCCGTGTTGTCGAACCGCATCTCGGGCTATGTCACGGGAGCTGCGTTTGTGGTCGACGGTGGGCTCGCGCTGACCAACTGGTTCGAGCCGCCTGCGCTGGAAGATATCTGAGTTGCCGCAGCGATTATCAGCGCGGCTCTTCCTCGCGGCCGCGCGCGGTACCTTTGTGCTGCGTCTGTCCGCCAGGGCCGACTTCCTCGCATGGAAGCTGACGCCATGATCCATCGGGCGCCTGTTCGTAGGCGTGACAGGACGACGCACTGGTTTTCTCATCGCCCTTCTGCGCGCCGGTGTCCTTTGCGACAACCGGCATCATGAGGGTCGCGAAAGCTGCAACAGAACCCGCGACGACCAATCCTGCGATCCGCATCTTCGGTCTCCGTCTGAAAAGGCAGGGCAAAATTCGAAAAAAGGATTTTGGCGAATTTTGGCCGCATCGACCGTCGTTCGACCATTTGCCTATGGGCCCGCCGGCACAAATCAATCGCGGTGAATTGGTCGCAATCGCGTGCTAGGGTGCAAGCCCATGAGCAACCGCATCCTCGTTCTCTATGGGTCCTACCGCTCCGACCGAATGGGCATTCGGCTCGCAAACTTCGTCGTCGAAGGTCTTCGCGCACGCGGCGAGGACGTCGAACTGATTGATGCCAGGGCCGTCGGCTTGCCCATGCTCGACCGCATGTACAAGGAGCACGCACCCGGCACGGCACCCCCGGTGCTGGAGGCGCTTGCCGGAAAAATCCGAGCCTCCGACGGGTTTGTCTTCATCACCGGCGAATACAATTGGGGCATTCAGCCGGGACTGAAGAATCTCACCGACCATTTTCTCGAAGAGTGGTTCTGGCGTCCGGCGGCGATTGCGAGTTATTCGGCCGGCCGTTTCGCCGGCGCCCGCGCCGCGCTCGCCTGGCACGGCACATTGTCGGAAATGGGCATGGTGGTCATCTCCTCGTCGATCGCGGTCGGACCCATCGCGCAAACTCTCTCCGGAGAGGGCAAGCCGGTCGGCGAGGGCGGCAAGGCATTGGAGCAGGCGTTTCCACGCTTCGCCGACGATCTTGCCTGGTGGATGGAAGCGGCAAAGGCGCAGCGGGCCCGGAAGAAGCCGCCCTATTGAGCGGCCGGCTTGCGCGAAAGCGCGACCGGCACGAGACGACATTCACACCGCCGCCGTTATTTTGACAGGCTTGGCCGCCATAAACGCAAAAGGTAGGCGCGTATACAGCCGGACATGGCGGGGACGATGGTGTTGCAAAGGCTGGGGCAAGGTCTTGTTGCCCTTGGCGTATCGGCTCTGCTTGTGGCCACGGCCGCGCGTGCCGAAAATCTCGACCAGGGCAAATCGGGAGCAAAATTGTTTGCCGACACCTGTGCAACCTGCCACCGCAGCGCGCGCGGGCTTGCCAAGGGCCGCTTCAGCGTCACGCTGTATCTCTATCTGCAGCAGCACTATGTCAGCAACGGCACGTCGGCCTGGGCGCTGACGTCATATCTGGAATCGCTCGACGACGCGCCGCGCAGCCGATCACGCACGGCAGCGAAAAAGTCGGCGGCAGGTTCATCGTCGGCGGCAGCAAAGCCGGTGTCCTCGACCTGGACGCCGCAATCCTCATTGCGTCCGCCAGCGCCGGTCCCGCAGCGCTAGCCTGCCGCACTAAGCCACATTGGCCTGGGTGCTGGCTTGCGCCTCGACGCTGAGCGCATCGAGATCGACCAGCGCCGGATCGTCTTCGGCGGGAGGCGTCTTTGACGCGCCGCTGCCATGGACATGCATCAGCGTCTGCACCCGCCGTGCATTGAGATAGTCGACGTGCTGATGCCGCAGCGCGATCGGCAGCAACGCCTTCGGCAGCCCGACCATGGCAAAGGCCGGTACGCGCCTCACCTCGCCGCTTTCGCGCCACAGCAGAGGATTGAGCGTGTAGATCATCTGGCGCTCGATATCGACCGAAGGAGGCTGCTCGGCCTGGGGCTGGGGGAGCAGCGCCATGTTGGCATTGCCGGCTCGCGTGCGCACCGCGATCGTGCGAAGCTCCCAGCAGACGAGATCGACCGCCGCCAGCACCTCGCGATGCAACGCCCCTACATTCGTGGCGAAACGCGTCGCCTCCGCGACCTCCGCGGCATTTTTGTTGACGGCGTCGACCAGGGCCGCGGCACCAGCGCCGAAACCCGGCGCCGCTTTCTCGATCGCCGCCGCCATCGCCTCAATCTGGTCGGCCAGCATCTCGCGGTCGCGTTGCGCCCTCGCATCAGCGAGCGCGCGTTCGATGGAAGCAACCTGCTCGTCGGTCTCGGTCAGCGCGGCGCGCAGGGTCCGGGTGCGATCGTCCATCTCGCGCATTCTGGCTTCCGCCCGCTCCAGGCGCGCAGTGGCTGCGCCAGCGACCGCCAGCTTCTCGGCAGCGGCGCGCTTTTCCGCAAGCGCTGCCTCGGTGAGGCGCAACTGCTGCGAGAGCTTCTCGCGTTCGGCGTGTCTGGTTTGCAGCGCGTTCTCGAACCGCTCGACAGGACTAAGCTCACGCTTGAAAAATGCCATAATAAATCCCCGCGGGTCGAGGTGGGCGAATCAACGGTAATGTGATTCGCCCAAGCCTTAGCGGGGAACTTGGATGACATTGCGACCTGTCCCGTGCTCGCGGGAACGAGGCTGCGGCCCTCGGCGTTGGCCGTTGTTTCCCATTACAGCCAGGGAGGTCGCCATGATGTCCGAGCTGCAACTTCACACGATTGCGCGGCAAATGCTGGAGAAGCACGGGCTTACCGCGATCGCCGAGGCCGCGCAGCGGGCGCAGGTCTGCGAGAGCAAGGGCGAAACCGAGGAAGCCAGGGAGTGGCGCCATATCGAGGACGCCATCAAGATCATGCGGGGGCCGCATCAGAGCTGACGCAACTGCCTATTCCAGGGGTTGCACCGGAGGTGCCGACGCCGCGGTGCTCGGTCCCGCTGGCCGGGCAGGCGCCGACGCTGCCGCTTGTGGCGCCGCAGGGGCCGCGCGAGGCCCGACATCCCGAGATCCGCTATCCTGGGGCACCGGCTGGGGGTCGCCAGCCGATGCGCGCGCCTCATAGTTTGACGATCTGCGCGCCTGCCGGCCGTCCCGCCGCAAGCCCTGAGAGATCGAGGGGCCGGCCGCGTAGCCCACGACCGCGCCGGCGACCAGGCCGACCGGCCCGAACACCAGCGCGCCCGAAAGCGCGCCGAGGGCTGCGTCCGCCGGCCGCTCACCCGCCGCCGCACCCTGCGACATCAGCGCAAGCGCGACCGCCGCAATCGCAAGCGTCTTTTTCATGAAAATTTCTCCAGCCTGGTCGACGCAGGACAACGGAGAAATACGGCGGGAAAACTGCCAAAGAGCGGCGCGGCACGGGCGCTTCCGCGCCAAACTCGAGTCACTTTTTCTGCCGACGATCCTGCTCTTTCAGGAGATTTTCGAGCTCATCGTTCTGACGGAATAGGCGCTCGGCATTGCGCTCCTCGTCGGCCGCGCCCGATTGCGAAGTGGCCTGCTCAGTGATCTGGCGAATGTTGTCGCGCAGGATCGCGATCCTGCGGGCGAGCTCCTCGGACGACAAGACACTGAAGTCGGTCACGCGCTTATTCTCCCATCGGCTGGTCTCCCAGCCTGTTGCGGCCGCCCAGCGCCACGGAACACCGGTTACTCTTAGGCTGGGGCGAAGACAAGATTTTTCCCTTCGCGCCCTATGCGGCAAAAGCAACGTTGCTATTTGCCCGCACCCGCTTGTCGCCGGCCTTTGCGCGTCAAACATTGACGTAAGTCAAGAGAAAACGGGCAGCGGAGATCGGCACATGGGCCTGCAGGAAACCAAAATCGAGTCACTTCCGTTCGTTACCGCTGAACTCAACTATCTCGCGCCGGTCCTGGGCAAGCCGCGCACTTATGCCTTCGATCCGCCACCGGGCGAGCCGAAATCGACCAATCTGCCCGAGCCGCACGTCGTGCCGATCTTCGACGGCCGGCCGATTGCGAAAAGTTTTTCGCTGGACCGCGAGGGCTTCGAGCTGGTGAAGCATCCGACCACCGTCAGGAATTTCTACGATGAGAATGAGATCAAGCGTGTTTTCTATCCCGCCGCCGAAGCCTTTCTGCGGGCGACGCTGAAAGCGGACCGCGTCTTTCTGTTCGACCATACCGTGCGTCGTCGCGTCGAGGGCGCCGCCGACATTCGTGGCGCGGGCCCACGGCAACCGGCGACCCGCGTCCATGTCGACCAGACGGTGGACTCGGGGGTCAACCGCGTGCGCGAACATCTCCCCAACGAAGCTGACGAACTGTTGAAGGGACGAGTGCAGGTGATCAACCTGTGGCGGCCGATCCGCGGGCCGGTCCGCGATGCGCCGCTTGCAATGCTGGACGGAACGACGGTTGCGCCTGACGATCTCGTCGCCTCCGACTTGATCTATCCCAACCGGAACGGCGAGACCTATTCGGTGAAATACAATCCGAGCCATCGCTGGTTCTATTTCCCGGACATGACCGCGGACGAGGCGATATTGCTCAAGTGCTATGACTCGGCAACCGACGGCCGCACGCGCTTCGCGCCTCACACTGCCTTTGTCGATCCGACGACGCCGAAAGATGCCGCCCCGCGCGAGAGCATCGAGCTGCGGACCCTGGTGTTTCACCGTCCGTAAAAAAACAACGACGCTCGTCCTCGCCGCCGCGAGAGAGCGTCCGATACCAGCGCCGGGAAGGTAAGGGGCCATGCCTCACTGATGCAGCCCGCAAAACCTTCGCCCGGCGTGTCGTTCGTGGGGTTGCCGCTATGCGTCGGTCCGAACGTGAGCCGATGCACTCGGCGGCCGTTTCTTCGGAGGTGGCGTCATTGAACCTCCTTCAAGTCGATATGCACGATAAATTGCACGACTTTGTCGCCATTGGCGACAGTATGAATCCTCCTCCTGCGGGCGAGCCGTGTCAAGCCGGATGAAGGATTTGTGAAGGGTCAAGCTTTCTAGGACAGCGGGCCACCGGCTGCGAGAAACTCGCCGATCTTGCGCAACAGCCTCAGGATCGCGTCCCTGACTGCGGCGAGGCCCCCGCGCCGATCGGAGGAAGCGTAAGCTCCCGGTTTTTCGCCAAACGCGATTGTTGAGTGCTGCAGCGAAAGCACACGCTCGATCATCTCAAAATCCTCCCGGCCGTCTTGTCTCACGCAAATCACGCGCGAATTGGCTGCATCATGTTGGCTCGCGACCGATCTGGCAAGGATGGCTTGCGCGGCATCGCAGCATCAAATTTTGCTGCGTGCGGCGCAACAGCGTTGATTTCCGTCAAACCAGGGGGTCGAATATCTGCGCTCAATTGCACAAAAAGCGAAAGGAAAGGGGATGGGAGAGAACGCTCAGTTTATCGCCGTGCCGATCGATCTGACGGATCACGGCCTGGTCGCGGGCGAGGCCTTCAAATGTGCAAGCCCGCAGGCCGCAATCGAGCGCGCCAAGGGCTATTGGCAGATCCTCGGGCATGCCGGCGCGGTCGCGCTCGTGCGCACGGGCTTTCCGGATATCACGACCACGGTGCTGCGGCGGTTTGGCAGCGTCCCGGACGAACTGCAGATGTGAACGCCTGGCCCGCCAATCAGGAACCAATTTGCCTGCCCAAAGCTTATATCAGTTCGCGCAAAGTCGAATGACGGGAGACTGCCATGTCCATCGCACGGATCATGCTGGCTGGGGCTGCGGCCTTGATCATGAGCTCGGCGGCGCTTGCCGAGCAGGGGATCGTGACCAAGATTGATCGGCTGAGCCGCACCATCGCGATCCAGCCGACGGCGCCCCCGCCGACTGGCACCGTCGGAGCGAACTCCAGCGGCAGCGTGACCGGCCCGGCCGAGGACTTCAAGGCGCAGGATGGCGTGTCGCTCGACGACGTCCATGCCGGCGACCGGGTCAATTACTCGGCCATGCAAGGCGGCGCGGCCAAGACGATCACAAAGCTGGAACGGCAGAAGTAAGTGACGGTTCTGTAAATCGGAACTGGTCAGCTGACAGCAGGGCCCTATTGTCGCTCACCCTCGCGGATCGTCGAGCGGTGCACCAGTTCGATCACGACGATCGTCAGCACCATCCCAAGGAAGATCAGGATCACGCGGATCGGCGTGACCAGCGGCTCGAACTTCTGCATGGCGCCCGCCGAGGCCGCGGCGAGTTCGGCCTTGCCGCCAAGCAGGTCAGGCGGCACCACCTGGGCGATATCGACCCAGCGCTCGCGCAAGCTCGTCGCTGGCGACGGCGCTACGCTGTCGTCATAAGCCCAGCTGGTTTGCGGTTGCGGCAGCACGGTCGGCACGCGCAGCGCCGGCGCTGCAGCGGACGCGTCGCCGGGCACCATCTCCGACATGGCATTGCGGAATTTCGACTCGGGCGTCTTCGACTCGGGTTTCTGAGCCTCGGCTTTCTTGGGCTGCTCGTCGGCGTCTTGCGCCTCGCGATCGACCACCGGCCGAACGCGTTGGGCGAGACGTTGCCGCGGCGGTGTCGCGTCCCAGCAATGACCCGCCCCGTGCCAGTAGAGATGAGAGGTTGCAAATTTCGTGCGCGCTTCCGCCTGGGTCATGCAGGAGGGTGATCCCTGCGATGGCACAGCCACCAGCACGACGATCACAGCGGCACAGGCGGAGCCGCCTATGATTGCGAGACGCATGGAGCCGCTCCATACAAATACTCAATGCGGCCGCCGCCGCCATGCCCGCGCCTAGACTCAGGCTTACGAGTCTAAGGTTGAAAAAGTGCAAAATGTGGCTGATTTTAAAGGAGAATGTGTTTGTTGGTATTAACCATGCCACCAGCGGTCACGTTTCCGCGAACACAGATATGACCGCTTTGCGACGCGCGCTGTGGGACGCTTTACCGGCTGCGAATGAAGCCCGCGAGCTTCGACTTCTCCGTCTCGCACCAACTCTGCATGCCCAGACGCCGCTGGTCGAAGTCGGTGGTTTCCGTGGCGATGGCGACTTCCTGCATCAATTCGTCATCGCCGCGCTCGCCCATCTTGCCGCCGGTGTGCAGGAAGGCGATCGCCTTGCGCACCGCTTCGGTGGTGCCGTCCGGCTGCTGCATGTCCTTCGCCTTCTCGAGAAGGTCCTGGTAGACGACATCCGTGTTGGGGCATTGGACCTTGGCGGCGAACGCCTGCAGCACCATGGTGACATATTGCGAGCGCGGTTCGGCCTGCACCGATCCTGCGATCGCCAGAATTCCTGTCGTCAACGCAACGCACGCAACCTTCCGCATCGGCAGCTCCTCCCTTTTGGGGACGACACTAGTGCGCCCAGTGCTCGCGAGGCAAGGGGGTGCGCATCGCCAACGCGATTGCTGCCCAGAATCTCGCCAACGCGATCTGCTCCGAAAGAAGAAAGCCCGGCTCGCGGGCCGGGCTTTCTCGTCTCAACGCGCTCCTGTCAGCGCTCTCCTGCCTTCACGATTTGCGCACCAGTTTCCATTTTGGTACGGGATCGAGCGGCGTGCGATAGAGCTCCCTGTTGTCGGCATCGGTGACGCGCACTGCGCATCCCCTTGTCTTCAACTCGGGCTTGACCTGCGACAGCTCGCTGGCGAGCTGATCGGCTTTCTCGGAAGCACCCTCGAGATCCTCGAGGATGATAGACCCTTGATTCTTGAATTCTTCCCCAGTCACGAGATCGAATGAGTAATAAGGCATCCGAAGCTCCCCAGTTTCAGTATGCGTTGCATGCTACTCCGAGTCGATGAGTTCCCTAAGAGGAACGATGCGCAATCGTTGAATGCATCGTGTGAACAGCGAGCAAAAAGACTCTTGTGATGCGCGCGTGCAACGCGACTCAGGCGATGCTTTCCGTAGTTCCACGTGTGGCGAGTCGTGCGCGAAGGGCGGGAGCTTAACGAATTCTTAACGTGATTGCTTCGCAAACAGCGCCGGCAAGCGGCTGTCACCGGAACAACGCGACGTAGATGACGTAGAGCCAGCCCAGAATGCCGTGGATGATCGCCCAGAGGATGGAGTGGTTGTTGGTGTAGGAGATCGCGATCGCGAGCGCAGAACCGAAGCCGACACCATATTTCGCTCCTTCAACCCGGATTCCGTAGTAGCGATTGCCGTTCATGTTTGACCACCTCGCCGATGCAGCGGCTTCAGCATAGTCGCAGGATGGGTCGAGCGATAGCGAAACCCATCGCCTTCGCGAGAGCTGGATCAAGAGGAGCGGCGGGTTTCGCGTTGCTCAACCCACCCTACACACTTTGGATGTTGACAGCCTCGAACCTCCGCTGCGGATGGACGAGCTGCCCGGCGCTCTCGACGATGCGCATCTCCTCGGTGCCGCGCGCCGCGGTGCGCTCGAGCACGGCGAAGATGGCGGAGGCCGCATCGCTCAGCGCATCCGGCGTGTCTTTTCCGCCAACGCTGGCCGCCACGTAGAGCGCGGCAAAGAGATCGCCGGTCCCGTTCGGGCTGATCGGCAGTTTCGGCGTCGTCACGCGACAGGCGCGAGATCGTTCCACCGCAATCGTATCGATCTCGCCATCCGGCGTGTCGGCAAGCTCGGCTGATGTCACGACGATCGTCGACGGACCGCGCGCGATCAACGCTTGCGCCTGCGCGATGAGCTGATCGATCGTCCGCGCCTCCGCCCCGCACAGAAATTCGAACTCGAAATGATTGGGGGTGATGATATCGGCAAGCGGGCACAGGTGGTCGCGCACCAGCGGCGGGATCGAGGCCGGCACGAACAGGCCGCGGTCGCGATCCCCGAGCACGGGATCGCAGGCATAGCGCAAGGCGCCGTTGCGCGCCTTGTGACTTGCCTTGTGACTTGCCTTGTGACTTGCCTTGGCGCGCGCCACGAAATCCGCGACCACGGCCGCGATCTCGCTCGAGCCGAGATAACCCGACAGGATCATCTGGCATGTGTCGACCGCGCCGCGCTCCTCGATCCCGCGCAGGAGATCGGCGACAAGTTCGGCATCGAGCACGCGGCCGCGGATGGTCGGATATCCCGGCCGGTTGCTCAAAAGCGTGGTGGGGACTGCGATCACGTCGATGCCGTGCAGCTGCAAGGGAAAGACGGCTGCGCTGTTGCCGACATGGCCGAAAGCGACCTGGGACTGGATGGAGATGACAGTCATGATGAGAGCGTAACCCGCCGACCTCTGGCAAACAAACGGCCAATATGCTCCAGTGAGTGGCAAGCAGCCCGGATGAGCCAACGGGTCGCGCGAATGCGTGCCCCCTTTGGCTCATCCGGGCTACGCTCGCACCATCCGGGATCAGCATTCATGAAAATCTACATGGCCGGCCCGCTGTTCTCGACCGCGGAGCTTTCCTTCAACAGTGCGCTCGCGGGCCTGCTTCGCAAGCTCGGGCATGAGGTTTTCCTGCCGCAGGAGCACGAGCAGCGCAAAGACTTGCCCGCGGCCATCTTCGAGAGCGACGTCGCAGGTCTCGACTGGGCCGACGTGGTGGTGGCGTGCCTGGACGGACCTGATCCGGACAGCGGCACCTGCTGGGAGCTGGGCTATGCCTACGGCAGGAACAAGCCGTCGATCGTGTATCGAACCGATTTCAGGCTGTTCGAAGGGAGCGATCCCATCAACCTGATGATGAGCGAAAGCGCCGATCACGTGATCATGATGCCGACGGCTCCCATCGCCGATCTCGCCGCCGAGATTGCGAAGCGACTGGAGGAGATTGCCGGGCGGAGCAGCTCGTAGGATAGGTCGGTGCGGATTTCTGATTCAATTGTCAAACAGCGTCTCGTCATTGCGAGGAGCGACAGCGACGAAGCAATCCAGAATGTCTCAACCAAGAAGGACTGGATTGCTTCGCTTCGCTCGCAATGACGAAGACACTCGCAATGACGACTGCGAGGCACGTCTCCGCGCTCCCGCGGCGCGAGCGGCGCCCGAGGTGTTGCAAGACACCCTCGAAAAGAAGGAGGGCGCAGGGAATGCCGGGTGTTTTGCTGCACCCGCAGCCTTGTGTGCGAAAGTGAAGAAGCAC
>Ga0335080_10003130_pt1 | contig 16684 bp, 13 predicted proteins | sample Lox_Sample_34_FD_206720 | JGI IMG/M metagenome (GOLD analysis project Ga0335080, IMG submission 206720) | Soil microbial communities from Loxahatchee National Wildlife Refuge, Florida, United States - Lox_Sample_3.4 | ecosystem: Environmental > Terrestrial > Soil > Wetlands | place: USA...
TCGATGCCGGAAAGGTGACGCTGGTCGATTCGCCGCCGCCGACCACCTTGGTGGAAGCGATGACGTGCGGATCGTTAGGCGCCAGATAGTTGTTGGCAAGGCCCGCCGAGACACCGGCATTGGCGACCGTCGCCAGATCTGCCGACTTCACCAGCACCCAGTTGTGCCCCATTGCCGCGGCAGGCAGCTTGCCCACATGAGTGAGCGTGAGCTTGATCTGGGTGCAGTCGGCGGCCACCGCCAGCTCCTTCTTGTCGTACTGCATCAGATCGTTGCCGGAGATCTCCAGCGCGCAGACCTTATCGGCCGCATGTGCGGCGCGGCCGTACGCCGAGAGGGCGAGGGCGGCAACCACAGTGGCGGCCATTGACCAGTGCCTGAAACTCATCATGGACTCCTTGGAAGAACCGAAAACGGGGCTGATGCTCAGTCGGGCACGCCGAGCCGCTTGTGCATCACCGGGCTCGTCGTCGTGTATTGCAGGAACTGCTTCTTCTGCGGAAACAGGTGGTGCTGGATCGCGAAGGCCGCCAGGGCAGCCTCGTGAAAGCCGGAAAGTATCAGCTTCTTCTTGCCGGGATAGGTATTGATGTCGCCCACCGCGAAAATCCCCGGCACGCTGGTCTGGAAGCGCTCCGTGTCGACCTTGAGCGCCTTGCGCTCCAGCTCCAGACCCCATTCGGCAATGGGCCCAAGTTTCGGATGCAGGCCGAAGAACACGAGCAGCTGCTGCGCCGCAAGCTCATGCATCGTGCCGTCATTGCCCTTAATCGTCACGCCGGTGAGTTCCCCGCCCGCGAGGCGAAGGGTTTGAGCAAGGCCCTCGATGTAGCGGATTTTTCCGGCGGCGGCGAGCTCGCGCATTCTGGCCACCGAGGCCGGCGCGGCGCGGAACTCCGGGCGCCGGTGCACCAGCGTGAGACTCTTCGCCTTACCCGCAAGCTCAAGCGTCCAGTCGAGCGCGGAGTCCCCGCCTCCGAACAGCACCAGATCCTGTCCCGCCAGCGCAGCCGCGTCGCGCACTCGATAGTGGATCGAACGGCCCTCGAGCGCCTCCCCTTCCGGTAGTCCCAGACGGCGCGGCTGAAAGGAGCCGAGGCCGGCGGCGATCACGATCGCGCCCGCATCGAAGCGGGTGCCGGCGGCGGTCGTGAGATCGAATCTGCCGTCCTCCCGGCGCGAGAGCGCCGCCACCTCCTCGCCCAGGTGCATCTGCGCGTGGAACGGCTTGATCTGCTCGAGCAGGCGGTCGACCAGCTCCTGCGCGCCGCACACCGGCAGCGCCGGGATGTCGTAGATCGGCTTGTCGGGGTAGAGCTCGGTGCACTGCCCGCCGGCGCTCTTCAGCGAGTCGACCACGTGAGCCGAAATACCGAGCAGCCCGAGCTCGAACACCTGGAACAGTCCACACGGACCGGCGCCGATGATGACGACTTCGGTGTGGATAGGTACCGGGCTCATTGGATTGAAGATTATCATGAGCTTTGCACGCCAGGAGGCCTCATGGTCGCATCCAATGCCGAGCTGCACCGGCGCCGCAACGCGGCCGTCGCGCGCGGCGTCTCCCACATGCTCGAGGTCTATGCCGAGCGAGCATCCAACGCAGAAATCTGGGACGCCGAAGGACGCCGTTACATCGACTTCGCGAGCGGCATTTCGGTGCTCAACACCGGACACCTGCATCCGCAGGTGAAGGCCGCGATCGCCGCGCAGCTCGAGAAGCTGAGCCACGCCTGCTTCCAGGTCACCCCTTATGAAAGCTACGTCGCGCTCGCCGAGCGGCTGAACGCGCTCGCGCCAGGCCCCACGCCCAAGAAGACACTGTTTCTGACCACGGGCGCCGAGGCGGTGGAAAATGCGCTCAAGATTGCGCGCTTTCACACCGGGCGCTCCGCGACGATCGCGTTCAATGCGGGCTTTCACGGCCGCACGCTCGGATGCACCAGTCTCAACGGCAAGGTGCAGCCCTACAAGGTCGGATTCGGCGCCCTGCTGCCGGATGTCTATCACGTGCCGTACCCGATGAGCTTTCATGCAGTCTCGGTGGAGGACTCGATCGCAGGGCTCGAAGAGCTGCTGAAGGTCGCCGTTGATCCGAAGCGAGTGGCCGCGATCATCATTGAGCCCGTGCTTGGCGAGGGCGGTTTCTACGCGGCCCCCGCCGAGCTGCTGCGGCGGCTGCGGGCGCTGTGCGACGAACACGGCATCGTGCTGATCGCCGATGAGGTTCAAAGCGGCTTCGCGCGCACCGGCAAAATGTTCGCGATCGAGCACTCCGGCGTCGAGCCGGATCTGATGACGGTTGCCAAGAGCATCGCCGGCGGAGTGCCGTTGTCGGCGGTGATCGGCAAGGCCGAATTGATGGATGCACCGGCGCCGGGTGGTCTCGGCGGCACATTTGCGGGATCGCCACTCGCCTGCGCCGCGGGGCTCGCCGTGCTCGATGTGATCGAGAAGGAGCAGCTGCTGGAGCGCGCGGTGCGCGTCGGCCACTTCATGACCTCGCGGCTGAAGGGGCTGCAGGCGCGCTTTCCCTGCATCGGCGAAGTGCGCGGTGTGGGCGCGATGGTGGCCATCGAGCTGGTCAGAAACAGCCGCGCAGACCAGCCGGATGCGCCCCTGACCCGCGCGCTGGTGGAGGCGGCCGGCCGCCAGGGACTCATCCTCTTGTCCTGCGGCTTCTATTCGAACGTGATCCGGTTCCTCGCGCCGCTGACGATCTCGGACGCCCTTCTGAAGGAGGGATTCAAGCTGCTCGAGCAGGCGCTCTATGAGGCGACGCAGGCGGCGGAGCGCCGCAGCGGCTGATCAGGCGCGTCCGGCGTTCGCGTCGGTCGGGGTGTGGAAATATTCGCTCTCCGAGGAGAGCTGATCCACGAGCCGTTTGAGCTCCGCCATGCGCCCTTCCGCGGTGCTGATGGGCATGCAGTCCTGGCAGCGCGGGTCACCGCAGGGCTGACGCGAGTACAGCCAGTACTGCAGCGCCCCGGCAAGCAGGCCATCTGCAATATCCCACAGATCCGCGTCTTTATCCTTGTCGGCAATCTTGTTGCCGAGGTCCACAGCCTTCGCGAAGGCCGCATCGAACGTATCTGCGAGCTCGGTCATTGCGCAAGTATAAAGCATGTGCGGAAAGTCGTTTTTTCGCCTCATTCTGATGCGCAGCGGCACACCTCTATTGAGGGTTTCTGGGATGGTGTCGGCGGATCTGGCGCAAACGCGAGCGCATCATTTCGAGCGGGAGCGAGATCGCTGCGCTCAATGCGTGACTGCTTATGTTGCATGCCGATGCTTCGCGCCCGGGGAATACGACGCGCCGTCGCTGGCGGCTCGGCGTGGGCGCGCATCTGGCGTTCGGCCTTGCGGCCGTGGCAGGCGTGGTGGTCTTCGGCGACGTGGTCGCCAACCGCTCCACGCGCGAGGCGATGCAGGATGTGCGCAGCATGCAGGCGGACTACGCGCCGCTCGTGCATCGCACCGGCGACATCCTCGAGAAGCTGGCCGGCTATGACCGCGCCGTTGCCGAGCACCTCGAGGCAAGCGGCAATTCCCACAACACGGTTCTGAACAACGCCGACACCGCGCTCGCAGCGGCGCTTGCGGCCTACTCGGCCGCCCCGGCGGTGCCGGGCAGCGCCGGCAGCGCCGCCGTCGAATCCTTGAGCGAGCGCATTGCCGCTCACGTCGCCCGCGGCCGTGAGCTGGCCCAGCGCGCCGGCCAGCGTGCCGAGTGGATCCAGCGCCGCCATTCCCTGCTCGATGCCGTCAACCGGCGCATCCGCTCCGCCGGCGGCAGCGGCCTTGCCGTCGGCGAGACCGAGGTCATTGCGCGCCGCTCGCTGGCCGATCTTGCCTCTGCCATGAACGTTCTGCTGGCGAGCCCCGACAATGGCGCGGCGCGCGCCGAGAAAGAATTCACCGCCACCGTGCACCGCCACGAGGACGAGCTCATGCGCTCGCCCGGGCCGGCCTGGCTCGGGCTGGTGCGGGATGACTCGCGCGAAGCGACCCACCTGCGTGAGCACATCGAGCATTTCGATGCCGAAAGCGCTGCGACCTGGAGCGAGTTCCTCACCGAAGGAGCCACGCTCATGGCGCAGGTGCAGGAGCAGCTGCAGGAACCGGCGCGCATCACGCTGGTCGCCGCCGCTCAGCGCGCAGCCGATGCCGCCGGGGAAGCCGAGCGCACCTTCAATCTCACCGGCGCCTCGGTGATGGGGCTGGTGCTGCTGGTGTCTGTGTTGCTCGCGCTCAGCATCACGCTGCCGGTGCGCCGCCTGACCGCGGCGACCCAGCGCCTGGCCGGCGGTCACCGCGACGTGCGCGCGCAGCGCGGCGGCATGGCCGAGTTCGATCAGCTCGCGCTGTCGTTCAACACCATGGCCGATCAGATCGCGGCGGTGGAGCACGAGCTGCGCACCCACCAGGCGCGTCTCGAGGATCACGTCGCACAGCGCACGCGCCAGCTGCGCCACATCGCCTATCACGACCCGCTCACGCGGCTGCCGAACCGCCGCCAGCTCAATGTGCAGCTTTCCGCGGCGCTATCGCGTGCGGAGCTCGCCAACGGCCGCGTCGCGCTCATGTTCGTCGATCTCGACAACTTCAAGTCGATCAACGACACGCTGGGGCACACCTTCGGAGACCGCGTGCTGCAGGCGATCAGCGAGCGCCTGCGCCGCGCGGCCGGACCGGACGCATTCATCGCTCGACTGGGCGGCGATGAGTTCACGGTCCTGCTCGAGGGCGGTGCCGCCGCGAGTCTGCGCGAGCGCGCCGACGGGCTGATCGAGCGGCTGCAACAGCCGCTGGTCGTCGACGGCCGTGTGCTCTCGACGAGCGCCAGCGCCGGCGCCGCCCTCTACCCTGAGCATGCGCGCAGTGCCGAGGCGCTGTTGCGCGCTGCGGACGTTGCGCTGTACCGCGCCAAGGATCTGGGCCGCAATCGTTTCGCGCTCTACAGCGCCGAGCTCGCCGAGGCCGCCGCCGAGCACTTCCGGCTCGAGCAGGCCCTGCGCCGCGCGGTCGAGGCCGGCGAGCTCGCGCTGCTCTATCAGCCGCAAATCTCATTGCACACGGCGAGTGCGACCGGGGTGGAGGCGCTGCTGCGCTGGCGCCGTCCCGATGGGCGCCTGATCGCCGCCGCCGAGTTCATTCCGATTGCCGAGAAGAGCGGCCTGATGCGCGAGCTCACCGCGTGGGTGCTCAAGGTCGCAACGTCCACGGTCAAGACCTGGCGCACGCAGGGCTGGCACCACGCGAGCGTCGCCATCAACGTCTCGCCGCTGCAGCTGCTCGAGCCGGACTTCGTGCACCGCGTAATTGAGGCGCTCGACAGCGCGGGACTCCCGGCCTCGGCGCTGGAGCTCGAGCTCACCGAGACCGTGCTGCAGACCGGTGCGGCTACCGTCGCCGCGCTGCGGCGGCTGCGGGAGCTCGGGGTTGCGATCGCGCTGGATGATTTTGGCAGCGGCTACTCCTCGCTCACCTCGCTCGAGCAGCTGCCAATCTCACGGGTGAAACTCGATCGCATGCTGATCGAGCGCATCGATACGAATCCGCGCTCGGCGGCGATCGCCCGCTCGATCATTGCGCTCTGCCACGGCCTGGGATTGCAGGTGGTCGCCGAGGGCGTGGAGCGCTCGGGTCAACTTGAGTTCCTGGCGCAGTGTGGACCGGTCAGCGTGCAGGGGTTCCTGCTCGCGGCGCCGAGCGACATGAACGTCGCGCCCCGCGAGGCGGAGACGGCCGCCGCGCGCGTGCGCGAGCTCATCCGCCGGCAGGGAACTCTCGAGACCGAGGCCGAGGTGGCCGATCAGGGCGCGCTGGTCTTCGTCAATGCGCCCTCGCGGCGCACACCCCCGCGCTGAAGGAAATCATCCCGCGCCTGCACGCCCAGATCCGGCTGATCGGTGAAGAAGCCATCGAGCCCAGCCGCCAGGTGTGCCTCTATCTCGCTCAATAGATCTCCGCGCGCAGACGGATCCGGTCCTGACCGCAGCGGAGTCGGCAGAAACTCGTTCTCCGCCCGAAACGTCCAGGCATGCACCGCAAGTCCCGCAGCATGCGCGTGAGTCGTCAGAGCCGTCGGCTCGGCAAGTTCACCGTCGACGCGGCGCGGAACGACCAGTACCTTCTCCACACCAATCGCATCGGCATAGCCCGCAACCTGTGCGAGGCCGGCGTCGGTGATCAGATCGGAGTAACCGCGCGCCTCGCCCGCCTGCACCCAATCAAACGGTGCACCCTGCGCGGCAATGAGCTGCACGAGCGGCAGATCGGTATGCCGTCGCAGCTCGATCAGGTTTCCCACTTCGAAGCACTGAATGAAGACCGGCGCCGTGCGCCCGGTGTAGCCGTGGTGCTCGAGGGACTCCAGCAGCGGCGGCTCGAGCGCAAGTCCCAGCCGCGCAAAGTAAGTCGGATGCTTGGTCTCCGGATAGACGCCGATGCGCCGCGCCGTGACCGAGCGGGCGAGCGCGAGAATTTCCTCGAAGGAGGGAATGGGGTAGCGGCCGTCGAAGCGCGCGTTGGCCGGGCGCAGCCGCGGAATGCGTTCGCGCGCCCGCAGCGTCTTCAACTCGGCCAATGTGAAGTCTTCCGTGAACCAGCCCGAGACTTCCACGCCGTCGACCTGCTTGCGGGTGCGCCGGGAAGCGAACTGCGGGTGTGCGGACACGTCCGTCGTGCCGCCGATCTCGTTCTCGTGGCGGGCAACGAGGTGCCCGTCGCGGGTGCTCACCAGGTCCGGCTCGATGAAATCCGCGCCCTGCTCGATCGCAAGCGCATAGGAGGCGAGCGTGTGTTCGGGCAGATAACCGCTCGCGCCGCGATGACCGATAACTATCGCCCGCTGCGCCATAATGGGTGCAATGCCTTGCCGCATCCGCCCTCACCATAGACTACTCCGCGCCGCGCTGGCCAGTGTCGCCCTCATCGCGGCCCTGGTCGCACCCGTCACGGCAGATGCACAAACGACGCCCGTCACTCAATCGACCGACACGGCGTTCACCAGCTACGCCTTCGCGAGCGAGATCGGCTCGGGGATCTACGAGATCGGTGGCCGCACGATCCAGGTGTATCGCCTCACCTTTCGCCACAACCTGCGCGAACCTGACCTGAATGGGCGACCGGGATTCAGTCTCATCCTGCCCGTCACAGTCGGGTTCTTCGATTTCAAGACGGCCGATCTGGTGCATCTGCAGCTACCCAACAGCATCGGAGCCCTGAGCGTCGAGCCCGGCATCGAATTCGACTATTTCCTGAGCCCGAACTGGCACGTGTATCCGTACATCAAGGCCGGCGGCTCGTTCGCCTCCGCAAGCGGTGCCAGCGCGATCATTTACGGTACCGGTGTGCACAGCGACTACAGCTTCATCGCCTGGCACGGCGAGGGTCTGTCGAAAACCGAACTCACCTATGCGGGTGTGCACTACTCCGGCGATCTGCCGCATGACTCCTTCACGCGCCTGCGGCAAGGCGCGGAACTGCGCGAGCGCATCGGTCCCGAACGCTGGCGGCACGCACCTGAACTCTCCCCGTACGCCGTCATCGACATTTATCTGAACGCTCCATCGGACCCGGCTTCGGGCATCAGTCCGCGCACGCTGCAGTTCGAGACCGGGCTCATGTTTGAGGCAAACCCGCAGTGGAAACTCTGGGGCATGAGTCTGCCGCGTCTGGGTATCGGCTACCGTGCTGCCGGCAAGCTCTCCGGCTGGCGCGTGGTGCTCGGCGATCCATTTTGAAAGCGTGCTAGCATCGATGCAGCACGCATGGATCAGCTCACACCGCAGGACATCTATCACTTTCGCGAAGGCACGCTGTTCCGGGCCTACGAGAAACTCGGCGCTCATCTGACCGAAATCGGCGGCACCCGGGGCGTGCGCTTCGCAGTGTGGGCACCCAATGCCGCAAGCGTGAGCGTCGTCGGCGATTTCAATGGCTGGAACCGCGTGAGCCATCCGCTCGCTCCGCGCTGGGATCACTCCGGCATCTGGGAAGGCTTCGTGCCGGGCATCGGTGCCGGGGCACTGTACAAATATCATGTGAGCTCACGCGCGAGCGGCCACAGCGTCGACAAGGCCGACCCCTACGGGTTTCGCGCCGAACGCCCCCCCTCCACTGCCTCCGTCGTATGGGATCTGTCTTACGACTGGCACGAGCCGCGCTGGTCCGCCGAACGCGCGCGCGCGAACGCCCTCGATGCACCCTGGTCAATCTACGAACTGCATCCGGGATCGTGGCGGCGCGTGCCCGAGGAGAGCAACCGCTCGCTCAGCTATCGCGAGCTCGCCCATCAACTTGGTGATTACGTGAGCGAGATGGGCTTCACGCACGTCGAGCTCATGCCCGTCATGGAGCATCCGTTCTACGGCTCATGGGGCTACCAGGTGACGGGCTATTTTGCCCCGACCTCACGCTACGGCACGCCTCAGGATCTGATGTATCTGGTTGAGCATCTGCACGAGCGTGGCATCGGCGTCATCCTGGACTGGGTGCCCTCACATTTCCCGAGCGATGCGCATGGACTGGCGTACTTCGACGGCACTCACCTGTACGAGCACGCCGATCCGCGTCAGGGCCATCATCCGGAGTGGGACAGCGCCATCTTCAACTATGGTCGCGCCGAGGTCCGCAATTTCCTCGGCAGCAGCGCCCAGTTCTGGCTCGGCACCTACCACGCCGATGCGCTGCGCGTGGATGCGGTGGCCTCGATGCTCTATCTCGACTATGCGCGACGCCCTGGCGAGTGGGTGCCAAACCCGATGGGCGGTCATGAGAACCTCGAAGCGGTCGCGTTCCTCAAAGCGCTGAACCAGAGCATCTATCGCGACGATCCGGGCGCGCAGAGCATCGCCGAGGAGTCGACCGCCTGGCCTGCGGTCACGCGACCCACGTACCAGGGCGGGCTCGGCTTCGGCCTGAAATGGAATCTCGGCTGGATGCACGACACCCTGAAGTACTTCCAGACCGATCCGGTGCACCGCAAGTACCGCCACAGCGCGCTCACCTTCTCCATCTGGTACGCGTTCACGGAGAATTTCGTGCTGCCGCTGTCGCACGATGAAGTCGTGCACGGCAAGGGCTCACTGATCGGCAAGATGCACGGGGATGAGTGGCAGCAGTTCGCGAACCTGCGCCTGCTGTACGGCTATATGTGGGGACACCCCGGCAAGAAGCTGCTGTTCATGGGCGGAGAGTTCGGCCAGCGGCGTGAATGGCAGCACGAGGAGAGCCTCGAGTGGCACGTGCTGCAGTATCCGCTGCACGCGGGATTGAAGCGCTGGGTGCAGGACTTGAACGCGCTCTATCGCTCGACACCGGCCCTGTACCAGCTCGATTTCTCGCCCGATGGCTTCGAGTGGGTCGACTGGAGCGATGCGGACTCGAGCGTGCTCGCATTCCTGCGTAAGGATCGTGCCGGTGAGCCGGTGCTCGTGGTCTGCAATTTCACGCCCATCCCCCGCCCCCATTACCGCGTGGGGGTGCCCCGGGGCGGTGCCTGGCGCGAATGTCTGAACAGCGATGCCACCGTCTACGGCGGCAGTGGCGGCGGTAACCTCGGCGCAGTTCAGGCCTCGGGCGTCGGCTCGCATGGCCGCGAGCACAGCCTGGAGTTGAGCCTGCCGCCGCTGGCAGCTTTGTTCCTCAGACCCGCGTAGACCGTTCAGCGGTAACCGCGCGCCTGCAGACGAAACAGGTGCGCGTAGCGCCCGTCGAGTGCCATCAGCTCCTCGTGACTGCCGCGCTCGACGATGCGGCCGTCCTCGAGCACCGCAATCTGATCGGCCATCCGCACAGTCGAGAAGCGATGCGAAATCAGAATCGTGATGCGTCCGCGTGCGAGTTGCCGGAAGTGCTCGAACACTTCGGCCTCCGCCTGCGCATCCATGGCCGCGGTGGGCTCATCGAGCACCAGGATGTCCGCACGCGTGCGCATGAAGGCGCGCGACAGCGCGATCTTCTGCCACTGACCGCCGGAGAGCTCGCGACCCTCCCGAAACCATTTACCCAGCTGCGTGCGATAGCCTGAGGGCAGGGTCTCGATGAATTCGCTCGCGCGGCCGAGCTCGGCGGCGGCACGCCAGCGTGCCTCGTCCTCGAAGTAGCGCTCATCGCCCGCACCCACGTTCTCGCCCACCTGCATCTGATAGCGCGCGAAATCCTGGAAGATGACGCCGATGCGATCGCGCAGCGCCTGGGCATCCCAGTCCTTGAGATCCTGGCCATCGAGCAGGATGCGTCCGCTCGAGGGCTCATACAGCCGCGTCAGCAGCTTGATGAGCGTGGTCTTGCCCGAGCCGTTCTCGCCCACGAGCGCAAGGCTCTGCCCCGGAGTCAGGTGCAGCGTGATATCCGAGAGCGCCGCAACCTCCGCTTCCGGATACGTGAAGCTCACTTGCTCGAAGCGGATGCCATCCTGCGGAGCTGGGCCGTGGACCAGCGTGCCCGAGGCCGGCGGCACCGGCGTCTCCAGGTACTCGTAGAGCGTCGACAGATAGAGATTGTCCTCGTACATTCCGCCGATCGCCGACAGCATCGCCGAGACTGCGCTCTGCCCCTGGCGAAAGAGCGCGAGATACATGGTCATCTGTCCCAGGCTGATCACGCGGCGCACCGCGCTCATCGCGATCCAGGCGTAGGCGCCATAGAGCGCGAGCGTGCCGATCAGTCCCAGGCCGAAGCCCCAGGCGTCGCGCCTGATGGTGAGCGCCCGGTCCTCGCGGTACAGGCGCCCGAAGATATCCCGATAGCGTTGCAGCAGCCGCGGTCCCAGGCCGAAGAGCTTGACCTCCTTGGCATGCTCATCGCGGGCCAGCACCGATTCCAGGTACAGCTGCATGCGCGTCTCGGGCGAGCGCCAGCGGAACAGGCGAAACGCAGCGCCCGAGAACCTCGCTTCAGCGATGAACGCGGGCAGGCCAGCGAGCAGCAGCACCGCCACCGCCCAGCTCGAGAAATGCGCGAGCAGGGAGCTGTAGCTCACGAGCGAGATCGTGTTCTGCACCAGACCGAAGGTGCGCATCACGAGACTCAAGGGCCGGGTCGAGGCCTCGCGCCGTGCACGTGTCAGCTTGTCGTAAAACTCCGAATCCTCGAATTGGCGCAGCTCGAGTGTGAGCGCCTTCTCCAGAATCATGACGTTCACGCGCTGCCCGAGCTGGGCTCGCAGCAGCGACTGACACAAGGAGATGCCGCGCTGTCCGGCGGCGATGGTCGCCACCAGCGCGCCCTCGACCAGCACCAGGAACAGCACGCGCGAGGAGTCGCCCGATGCCGCGCGCATTGCTGCCACCACCGCATCGACAATGAGCGAGCCGATGTACGCCACGCCTGCGGGTAACACGCCGGCAATCAGCGTGAGGCCGGCCAGCGTGAGCGTCAGCCCCCGATTGGTGCTCCAGACGAGCTCCACTGCACGCCGGCTGTAGCGGAAAACGCCGAAAAATCCGCGCAGGGGCGGTCCGGTGGGCTTGGGTGGATGCGAAGACACGACCGGCTCTGGCATCATGGTCATTATGGCATTGATCGACGCACAGGCCGGGGATGTCGCCCACATCATCCAGCTATCCGTCGCACCGGTGTTCCTGCTGTCGGGCGTCGGCGTCACGCTCGGGCTGTTCACCAACCGTCTGGCGCGAATCGTCGATCGGGCGCGCGCACTCGAGGAGCGGCTGGCACAGCGGCGTGACGATCCCGAGCTGCTCGTCGGACTGCACGTGCTGGCGCGCCGCGCCCGCTACATCAATCTCGCGATCACGCTGGGCACAATCTCCGGTCTCATGGTGGCGCTCACCGTCGTACTGCTGTTTGCGCACGCGCTCATTGGCGCAAGTCTCTCCACGGTGATCGCCCTGGTGTTCGCGGCGGCCATGCTCACCCTGACTGCGGCCCTGCTCGTCTTTCTGATCGAAGTGCGACTCGCCACCGCCACCCTGCGCATCGGCGGGCATCCCGGCTAGCCCCCCGGGCCGCGATTTCCTGTCGCGGTCTGCGCTGTTCTGGTAATCTTCGCGCCCCCTTTTTTGGGTGCGCCCGCGCGCCCGCGCGCCCGGACACCATGAACCGCCCGATCCGCAACATCGCGATCATCGCCCACGTCGATCACGGCAAGACGACGCTCGTCGACTGCCTGCTCAAGCAGTCGGGGACGTTCGCCTCGCACGAGAAGATGGGCGAACGGATCATGGATTCCAACGATATCGAGCGCGAGCGCGGCATCACCATCCTCGCGAAGAACTGTGCCATCGAATACGGCGGCACCCGCATCAACATCGTGGATACGCCCGGCCACGCCGACTTCGGCGGCGAGGTGGAACGCGTGCTGTCGATGGTCGACGGCGTGCTGCTGCTGGTGGATGCGGTCGAGGGACCGATGCCGCAGACGCGGTTCGTCACGCGCAAGGCACTCGCCCTCGGTCACCGTGCGATCGTTGTTGTGAACAAGATCGACCGCCCCGGCGCCCGCCCCGGCTGGGTCATCGACAAGACATTCGAACTCTTCGATCGGCTGGGTGCGACGGATGCGCAACTCGACTTCCCGGTGATCTACGCCTCGGCACTGCAGGGCTGGGCCAGCACCGATCACACCGAGCGGCGCGAGGACATGACGGCGCTGTTCGAGGCGATCCTGCAGCATGTGCCGGCGCCGCCGAGCGATTCGGACGCGCCGCTGCAACTGCAGATCTCCACCCTCGACTACAACTCATACGTCGGCCGCATCGGCATCGGACGCGTCCGTCGCGGCACCGTGCGCGCCGGTCAGACGGTTGCGTTGCGCTACGGCGTCGAGGATCGGGGCACCGGAAAGATCGCCCAGGTGCTCACCTTCACCGGACTGGAGCGCCGTCCGGTCGACTCCGCGCCCGCCGGCGATATCGTTGCCATCACCGGCATCGAGGATGTGAACATCGGGCTCACGGTGTGCGATCCGCTGGCGGCCGACGGTCTGCCCCCGATCAGTGTCGATGAGCCCACGCTCACCATGACTTTCCAGGTGAACAGCTCGCCGTTCGCGGGACGGGAGGGCAAGTTCGTCACCAGCCGGCAGATCCGTGAGCGGCTGTTCCGCGAGCTGCAGAGCAATGTCGCGCTGCGGGTGGAGGACACGGACGAGCCGGATGTGTTCCGGGTCTGCGGACGTGGTGAGCTGCACCTCACCATTCTCATCGAGAACATGCGCCGCGAGGGCTACGAGCTCGCGGTCGGCAAGCCCCAGGTGATTCTGCACGAGCGCAACGGCGTGCAGGAAGAGCCCTACGAGGCGCTCACCGTCGACATAGACGCCGAGCACCAGGGCGCCGTCATGGAAGCACTCGGCTCACGCCGCGCGGATCTGTCCGATATGGCAGTGGATGGCGTCGGACGCGTGCGCCTCGACTATCGCGTTCCGGCGCGCGGACTGATCGGCTTTCAGGGCGAGTTCATGACGCTCACGCGTGGCAACGGCCTGATGAGTCATGTGTTCGATGGCTTCGCACCCGTAAAGGGTGACATCCCGGATCGGCGCAATGGCGTGCTTGTGAGCAACGAGCAGGGCGAGGCGGTGGCGTATGCGCTCTTCAATCTGCAGGAGCGCGGCCGCTTGTTCGTCAGTCCCGGGGAGAAGCTCTACGAGGGCATGATCATCGGTATCCACAGCCGCGAGAGCGATCTCGTCGTCAATCCGATCAAGACCAAGAAGCTCACCAACATCCGCGCCGCCGGCAAGGACGATGCGATCCTGCTCACACCGCCGATTCCCCTGACGCTGGAATACGCGGTCGAGTTCATTGCCGATGATGAGCTCGTCGAGGTGACGCCGCAGTCGATCCGCATCAGAAAGCGCCTTCTGACGAGCGAAGCGCGCAAGCGCGACAGCCGCGCCGCCGCCGGGCAGTAGCCGGGCCGATCAGTAGGGCCGCGGCAGGTCCGGATGAGCGCGGAAGATATCCGGCTCGCTCTTCACTTCGTTGTACGGCCGGTACAGCGTACTCGGCGCATCCGGTGAGGAGGTAAGAATACCCCGCACAGTGCCATGATCGGGCGCCTGGGCCCAGCTCACTTCGTAGCGGTTGCGGAACAGCGGCGCGAGATTCGAGTGCAGAATCCTCCAGCCGCCCTCCTCGCGGATGTAGTCGATGTAGTACGGGCCCCAGACCCAGGCGGCGGACGTATTGCTGCCGACGGCTCCCGGTGACAGCCAGTGACTGCGTGCGGTGCGCCCGTCGGCGGCGATCTCGATGTACGGATTCACGGCCATGTGCAGGATGAAGAATCCCGGCACGCGCTTGGTCACGGCGAATGCGGTGTAGAGCCCACGGATGCTCGCAACCCCCCGGTAGACGCCGCTGTCGGAGAATTCCACGGTGACGTCGGCCGAGTTGAGCGCGAAGCACTCATCGACGATGCGGTCGAAGCGCTGCGTGAACAGGTAGTGGGCGTACTTGGCCTGCAGCTTCTGGATCTCCTGCTGATCCTCGAGCCGCTGCACCCGGTTGAGGAGTTGGCGCCATTCGCGCACGTCGGGCGTGGCGCTTGCTTCGCGGTTCATCGTGTAGGTTCCCTCGTGGTCTGATCTGTGAGCCCGGCACGTGCCGCGCTCAGCCATTGCGTACGCTGCGGACTCTCGGGCAGCGCAAGCGCTGCATCGCGCGCATGAGCGTAGCTCACCTTCGCCGCAGCCATCTTGCCGGCATCGCCGGAGCGGTGCTGCGTTTCGGCGAGAGCGAGCCAGTTGGGCGGGTACTCGGGATGCAGAGCGACCGCGCGCTGCGCCGCCTCACCCGCCTCATCCGGATCCCCGGGTCCGAGCGGCCAGCCCGGTGCGCGCGCCAGCACGAGTGCGCGCACGCGCGCGGGCCCGGCCGCATCGTAGTTGGCGTCGATATGCTCGGCACGCGCGAGGCTGGCAAGCATGTCCTTCAGGCTCGTATTGGCACTCGCGGGGTAGGCTCGCGCGACGAGCCCCAGTGCAAGCGCACGCGCGTAGTTGCAGCCGGCGAGCTGCGGAGCCGCGCTCATGCAAGCCTCGGCATCGCGTCGGGCCGCATCGGCCAGCGCCACGCGCCGCGCCGAATCGTGTGTCTCCTCACTCTGGGCCGCATCGGTTTGCACGGCAGCGGCCAGCTGCACGGGATCCGTCATCGTCCCCGTGTTCGGCAGCGCTGGTGGCGCCGGAGGTGTCGCCGCGCAGCCGCCCAGGAGCAGCAGCGCCGCAAGACTAGCGCGCGACGCAGTCACGGTGGCAGAGGCTGGGCGGGCAGCTGCGGTGCGATGAATCCCCGCAACCGCAAGGCAGCGAGCGTCTGCGCATGCTGCGGCATCGAGCCGAGCTTCAGGAGCGCGGCGCGCATGGCATCGAGCCGCGCTCCCTTCAGACGCGCATCCACCACAGCGATGAGCGCCACCGGCAAAGGCGGCGATTTGGCGAGTGTCTGCAGATCCGCCGCGAACGGCACGGTCGCGAGGCTCGCCGTCTGCTCGCCATCGAGCAGCACGGCAAGCGGGGCGCCGCTTGCGGCCCGGCGCAGCACCGAAAGCACCTGCGGCGCCGCGGCGATGGGCATGTCCGCGGGTAACGATGCATCCGCCAGCGCAAACTCACGCACGAAAGCCGGTGCGTAGCCGGCCGTACTCACGAGCTGGTAACCCGCAAGGCCGGAGGGCGCCGTCACGTGGCCCTTGCCCACGACCAGGCTCCACTGCTCGAGCGTGCCCACTCCCGTCACGTCCGCTTGAGCGATGACGACCAGATGCAGCCTTGCACCGTGCTGTACGTAGAAAGGAAACGGCACAAAGGCGAGCACCGCATTCGCATCCGCAAGCTTTTGCAGTCCACCGGCCTCAGTTGGGTCGTAGACCGCAGCCAGCGCGCCCGGCGGCAGGTTTGCAGTGGCGTCGACCGCCTGCGCAAATGCATCGACCAGAGGCTGCGCATCCTGCGTTGCTCCGGGATAGCCCGGCGCACAGAAGACCAGGATCGAAGCGAGCCCTGCAATCAGCGCACTCATTTGGTTAGGTTATCATCGCAAGCCGTGGATCGCTTCTTCCTGCGCGTGCTGGCGGCCCGGCACTGGATCTTGGCGGGCGCCGTGATCGCCACCGCCGTGGGCGTGCTGGGCGCGCTGCGCGTGCCGAACGATCCCGCGATCGACAGCATGATCGATGCGCGCAATCCCGATGCGCTGGCGACGCGCAATTTCGAGCGCATCTTCCCCGAAGGCGAGCATGCGCTGCTCATGCTCGAATGCTCCGATCCATTGAGTGTCGCCTCGCTCAATGCCGCGCAACGTCTGCAGCAGCGACTTGCGGCCATCCCCCGGGTGCAGACGCAGAGCCTTTTGACCATCTACCGCCGCGGAGCCAGCGCGAGCGAGATCACGGATGCCGAGGCCGGGCAGGTGCGTCGCTTCGCCACGGGCACCACGCTCCTCTCACGCGCCGGCCTCCTCGGTGAGCACTACTTTGGCATCGCGCTCGAGCTGCGCACGGCAACTGCGGCCGAGCGCGATCAGGCGCTCAGCGCCATCGATGCCATCGTCCTCGCGTCGGCCCGATCCGACGGCGCCTTCACCGCGATTCGCCGCGTGGGATCACCCTGGGTCGATGCCTGGCTCGAGCGCGAGACCGCGGCCTCCACCGCGCGCTTCATGCCGCTCTTCGGGCTGTTCCTGATGGCACTGATCTTCACGCTGTATCG
>Ga0335080_10003131_pt1 | contig 16681 bp, 13 predicted proteins | sample Lox_Sample_34_FD_206720 | JGI IMG/M metagenome (GOLD analysis project Ga0335080, IMG submission 206720) | Soil microbial communities from Loxahatchee National Wildlife Refuge, Florida, United States - Lox_Sample_3.4 | ecosystem: Environmental > Terrestrial > Soil > Wetlands | place: USA...
GACCGATAGCCGCGGATCGCGGCCTCGAGACGCTCGGACTCCTGCGGAGTCCAGACGCGCACGTCCACGGAGAGCTCGCCGTCCTCCGGAACGACGTTGGTTCGGTCGCCGCTGCGCGCCCGGCTCGGGACGACCGTCGTGCCGGCCGAAGGGTCGGCCAGCTTCTCGAGGAACAGCACGCAGCGCGCGAGCTCGGCCAGGGCCGACGCGCCGCGCTCGGGCTCGAGGCCCGCATGCGCCGCCCGCCCGCGAAACGCGATGCGAAAGAGGCCGTTGCCCTTGCGCGCGATCTTGGCGGCCCCGTCGTCGGACGGCTCGAGCACGAGGACTTCGCGATGTCGCCGCGCGAGCGCGACGGTCAGCGCACGCGACGCGCCGCTGCCGACCTCCTCGTCGGGAACGAGAAGGAGCGTCGCATCCCCGGCTCGCGTCTCGGACAGACCCTGCAGAACCGCTATCGCCACGGCGATGCCCGCCTTCATGTCGAAGACGCCGGGACCGGTCGCGCGCTCGCCATCGACGCGGAACGGATGGTCGCGCAGCGTCCCGGCCGGCCAGACCGTGTCGAGGTGTCCGAGAACGAGCGTGCGGCCTTTTCCGCCGACCTCGGCCACGAGGGCGTCGCCCGCGCTCCCGCAGGCCTCCGTGCGGGCCGCGACGCCCCTCTCGCGAAGACGGTCGCGGATCCACGCCGCCAGCGCCGAGACCATCGCCGCATCCTCCGAGGGGCTTTCGCGCGACACGAGATCTCCGAGATCCGCCGTGAGGCGCTCCGCGCCTTCTCCGAAGCGCGCGAGCCAGTCCTTCGGGCTCACGTCATTCCGCCCGAACACCGCGGCCCGTCCCGACCGGCGACGGCGGGGGCGCCGGGTCGTACCAGCGCGGGCTCGACAGGTATTCCTTCTCGGACTGGCGGAAGACGGCGAGCGCGCGCCGCGGCTTGACCTGCGCGCAGGCGACGAGGATCGCGTTCAAGACCGCCATCGGCGCCGCATAGGAGCCGGTGAACGTCGAGGCGGAAATCGGCGCCAGCAGGTAGGACTCGCACACGCGCGCGATCGGCGTCGTGTCGCTGTCGGTCAGACCGAACGCCGGAACCCCGCGGCGCCTCGCCTGCATGGCGGCCTCGACCGTGAGACGCAGGCACCGTCCGAAGCTGATCGCGATCAGCAGATCGCGGTTGCCGAGAGACCGGACGCGATGCTCGAGATTTCCGGCGCTCCCGACGGGCGCGTCGGCGTCGAAGCCCAGCGCCGCGAGGCCGTACGCCAGGAACCAGGAGAGCGACGCCGCCAGATCGCCTCCCACGACGAGAACCGACCGGGAGCGGTGGATGCGGCGCGCGAGGTCCACGACTCGAGTCGGGTCGAGCCCCGACTGCACCGCGTTCACGTTGTGGAGATCGCGCTCCAGGCTGTGACGCACGTGATCCGCGACGCTGCGCCGCTGCCGGGCGGTCGATTCGATGATCCGGTATGGCGTGACGCGCTGGACGAAATGGTCGCGCAGGTCCTTCAGGAAATCGGCATAGCGCCGATACCCCAGCGCCTGGATCGTCCGCACGATTGTCGCCGGATCCACGCGATAACGGCGCGCGAGCGCGCGGGAGGAGAGGAAGAACGTCTCGTCGGGATTCTCGAGCGTCGATTGAATGAGCCGCCGGCGCCGGGGGTTCAGCCGCCGGCCGGCGTCCGCCAATCGCTGCTCGATCGAGGTTCTCGTCGCCATTCTTTTCCGCCCCCGAGGCTAAAGAATCTCACGAGGCGGCGGCGGTCCTCGCGAGCCGCTCGACCGACTCGGTCCGCGCCGCCAGGAAGTCGCGGTCGACCTCGAAGCCGAGGCCCGGCCCGCGCGGGACGTCGATCGTACCGTCCGGATTCACGGCAACCTCGGGCACGATGACGTCGCGGGCGAAGTAGCGGCGGCTGGCGGAGATGTCGCCCGGCAGATCGAAGCCCGGAAGGCTCGCGAGCGCAATGTTGTGCGCCCGGCCGATCCCCGACTCGAGCATCCCCCCGCACCAGAGCGGGATCTTCCGCTCGACGCACAGCCGCTCGATCGCCAGGGCCTGCGAATAGCCGCCGACGCGGCCGACCTTCATGTTGACGATCCGGCAGCTGCCGAGATCGAGCGCCTGCCGCGCCGCGCGGAGCCCGGTGATGCTCTCGTCGAGACAAATGGGCGTTTCGAGCTCCTTCTGGAGCGCCGCGTGGTCGATGAGATCGCCGTCATCGAGCGGCTGCTCGATCATGAGGAGGCCGAAGGCGTCGAGCTCCTTCAGGTGCTTCCGGTCGGACAGGGTATAGGCCGCATTGGCGTCCACGGAAAGCACGACTTCGGGGTAATGCCGGCGCACCTCGGCGACGACGGCGAGGTCCCAGCCCGGCTTGATCTTGAGCTTGATGCGCTGATAGCCGAGTCCCACGTACCGGCCCACCCGCTCGAGCAGCCTCCCGACGTCCGGCTGGATGCCGAGGCTCACGCCGACCGGGATTCGGTCCCGGACGCCCCCGAGAAAACGAGACAGCGGCTCCCCCCGGGCCTGCGCGAGGAGATCCGCGAGGGCGAGCTCGAGTCCCGCCCGGGCCATCGGGTGGCCGCGGAACCCGGCCAGCCGCGCGGCCAGCTCCTCGACGCTCGCGAGCGGCGCCGCCAGCGCCGCCGGCGCGAAGTACTCCCGGAGCACGTGGCACGCCGTCTCCACGGTCTCGTAGCTGTAGCGCGGCTCCTCGCCGGCGACCACCTCTCCCCAGCCGCTCCGATTTCCCGACCGCAACTCGACGAGGACGATCAGTCTCGACGAGACGCTGCCGAAGCTCGTCTCGAAGGGCTCCTGCAGCGGGAGCCGGAGGCGGCGGACCTCGACGGACTCGATTTCGAGCGCCGCCGAGGCCCGCGCCCCGAGGTCCGGAGGCGCCTTCCCTTCCCGTTGCCCCGCCATGTGGCCGTCGCCCTCGCCCGGCCTCCATTTCGGAGGCCTTCTACAACAATTGTTGCCGAACGCTAGCAGACCGTACCAACGGCGTCAAGAACGGAACGCAACCGCACCGATATCCGCCCCACGCCGCGCCGCTGCATCATGTGTTGCGATGGGCTCGGGGCGCGTCGGGAGGCCGGGGTTTCGGGAGCATACTCCCCCGCCGTGAAGAACCGGCCGGCGAGGACTTTCGGCTGCGGCGTTGAAGAGGACCGGCAGCCGAGAGTTTCGGCCCGGACGGCTCAATCGCGATCCGAGCTAAAACTCTCGGCCGCCGTTCACGAAGCGAACGACCGCGGCCGACAGCCGGACACGACGCCCGCTTCCATTTTCGGCAGCCGACTAGACGGCCCGCGTGTCGTCGAGGTCGGGCTGACCGTCGCGCCACACCATCTCGAGCAGCGGCTGCACCTGCTCGGGGGTCCGGTCCTCGGCGAAGGTCAGAGAGTGCTGGAAGGCGCCGTGCTGAACCGTGATCGTGAAGTGAAAGCGGTCCTTCTCGCGCGTCGAGCGGATCGTCGGCTCGGAAACGTGGGCGATGTTCGCTTCCTCGACGAGCTGGCGGAGCTGCGCCGCGCGCTTCTCGTCGAGCGTCTCGGTGTCGAGCGTGGCCGTGCGCTTGGTTCCCGTGACGCCGCCGACCCGGGCCACGGAGACACGTATCGGGCTACCCATGGTTTCCGCCTCGAAGTTGTCGTCTGTCGGTACATTTTGCCGCCGCCGGCGGCCGAAGGCAAGCCGGGCTGCGACGTCAGAGCCCGACCTGCTTCCAGGCGCCGCGCACGGCCCTCTGCTCGGGGCCGTTCGCTCCAAACAACTCTCCCGCCACGGTTTCCGTCGCACGGGCTGCGGCCGCAAAATCGGATGTCGGCCGAAGCCGCTCGGTCAGCGCCACATACCAGATCCGGCCCGCCTTCTCCAACGCGAAGCCCCCGATCGAGACCGCGGCCAGATAAAAGGCGTGATTCGGGATTCCCGAGTTGACGTGGACGCCGCCGTCGTCTTCCGGGGACGTGTCGTACTGCGCCATGTGCGCGGGCTGGGGATCCTTCCCGAGAAGCGGATCGGCGTATGCCGTGCCCGGCGCCTTGAGCGACCGGAGGCCCGCGCCCCGCACGCGCGCGGTGAAGAGACCTTCGCCGATGATCCAGTCGGCCTCGGCGGCGGTCTGCCGGCGCTCGCGCTGCTTGACGAGCGAGCCGAAGACGTCCGAGAAGGATTCGTTCAATGCGCCCGGCTGGTCGTGGTACTCGAGCGCGGCCTCCGCGTCGGTCACGCCGTGCGTCAGCTCGTGGCCGATCACGTCCACGGCGATCGTGAACCGCTCGAAGAGGTCCCCGTCCCCGTCGCCGTAAACCATCTGCGCGCCGTCCCAGAAGGCGTTGTCGTACCGGACGCCGTAGTGGACCGAGGAATCGATCTCCATCCCGCGGCCGTCGATCGAGTTGCGTCCGTAGACCTCGGAGTAGAGGTCGTACGTCGCGCCGGCGCCGTCGTAGGCTTCGTCGACCGCGACGTCGGCGGAATCCGGATCTCCTTCGCGGCGCACGAGCTTGCCCGGAAGCTTCGTGCGGCGCCCGGCGTCGAACACCGCCCGCCGCTTCTCGCCCGCCGGGACCGGCGCGAGGAGTCCGAGCGCCCGCACCTCGCGGCGCCCGCGCATCCGCTCGGAGACGGCGAGGGTCTCGAGTGCGCTTCGGCGCTGTTCCGCCGTGCCGTTTCGGACGATGGCGTCGAGGATGTGCGGCGGAAGGATCGCGCCGCGGATCACGGCGAGAGGCCGGGCTCGTAGTTGGTGACGAACTCGAGGAAGCGCGCGACCTCGAGGACGTCGTGCCCGTGGAACCGGATGGCGTGCGCGTCGACCCGCTCGATGCCGGGAAGGTAGGCGAGCAGCTCGGCCGGCCGGTAGTTCTTGAAGCGCAGCTCGAGGTCCACCGGCTCCTTGATCCGGTAGGGTTTGTGGTCCTTCGCCGCGGCGACGGCCTTCCGCGCCGCCTCCCGGATGCGGTCGCAGGAGGCCTCGGGCGTGAGCGTGCGGGCGGAGTGGAACCCGAGCGCCCACTTGACGGTGGCCGTCTCGACGCCCGGGAGCAGACTCGCCGCCTCGGCGGAGATCGCGTCGTCTCCGGTGACGAGCAGCACCGGGACGCCGAAGTGCCCGGCGATCGCCGCATTGAGCCCCGCCTCGGGAACGGAGAGACCGTTCAGCCGCACGTCGGCGAACGTCGCGGACGACATCGTGTGCGCCCGGACGCCTTGCGGGTTGGTCGTGCTCGCGTGGTATCCGACGAAGAACGCGCCGGCGAAGCTCTCGTCGATCCCCTGCATCATCGCGAGGGGCCGCGGCCACGCCCGCACGACCGTCACGTCCTTCGGGAACTTCTCGATGAGGAGGCTCTCGCCGTTGCCGTGCGAGTCGGAGACGACGAACTCGGTGGCTCCCGCGGCGCGCGCGCCTTCGATCGCCGCGAGCGTCTCGTTCGTCATGAAGGCGCGGAAGCGCTCGTACTCGAAGCCGGGCGGGCCGAGCTGGTCGTTCGTGACCACGCCGGCAATGCCCTCCATGTCGACGGAGATGTAGATCTTCATCCCGGCCGCCCGCGCCGCCGCGGGCAGGATCAGCAGGGCAGCGAGCCCGCAAACCGCCAGCCTCTTCCTCATCGCAACCTCCCCTCGCTCCGCGCCGCCGTCGCGCCCGCGAGCTCCGCCGCCGGCGCGTCCTCGTCGCGGACGGAAATCGGGTCCGTCAGGACGCCCTCCCACCGCGCGACGACGACCGACGCGACGCAGTTTCCCATGACGTTGACGGAGGTGCGCGCCATGTCCATCAGCTCGTCCACCGCGAGGATCATCGCGACGCCGGCCTCCCCCGGAAGGTTGAACGCCGCGCAGCCGGCCGCGATGATCACGAGCGACGCCCGCGGCACGCCGGCGACGCCCTTCGAGGTCAGCATGAACGTCAGCATCATCAGGAGCTCCGTCCCGAGCGACATCTTCACGCCCGCCGCCTGCGCGATCGTGAGCGAGGCCAGCGAGATGTAGAGCGTCGAGCCGTCCAGGTTGAAGGAGTAACCCGCCGGGATCACGAAGCCCGCGACGGACTTCGGCACGCCGTACTCGACCATCTTCTCGAGGGCGCGCGGCAGCGCGGCTTCCGAAGACGCCGTCGAGAACGCGAGCAGGAACGGCTCGCGGATCATCCGGAAGAACTCCTTGAGCCGCGCCCGCACGATCACAAGCGCCGGCACGAGGACGAGGAGCGTGAAGAGAACGAGCGCCCCGTAGAGCGACCCCACGAGGCGCGCGTACGATGCGAGAACGGAGAGCCCGTGGTGCGAGACGGAGCCCGCCATCGCGCCGAAGACTCCGAGGGGCGTCAGGGCCATGACGTAGTCGGTCAGCTGGAACATCACGGAAACGACCGAGTCGAAGAACCGGAGAAACGGCTCGGCCTTCGGCCCGATGTGCGCCGCCGCGATGCCCACGAGCGTGGCGAAGACGACGACCTGCAGGATGTCCTGCCGCGCCATGGCGTCGACGACGTTCGAGGGGAAGAGGTGGAGGAGCGTCTCGACGAGCGTCAGGGGCTTCGCCAGATGCTCGCCGGAGGGCGGGAGCTTCAGCCCGTCTCCGGGCCGCACGACGTGCGCGATCGTCAGTCCGATCGCGAGCGCGGCCGTCGACGCGATCTCGAAGTAGATGAGGGCCTTGACCCCCATCCGACCGACGGCCTTGATGTCGCCCGTCTTCCCGATCCCGACCAGGATCGTCGAGAAGATCAGGGGAACGATCAGCATCTTGATGAGGCTGATGAACGCGCGGGAGAGGAAGCGAAACGTCTCGTAGGCGGCCGGGAACCGCTCGGCCGGAAACAGGTACCCGGCGAGAATGCCGAGCGCGAGCGCGTAGAAGATGAGCGCTGTCGAAGACAGCCACCGCGGGCGTTTCGATCGGGCCATGCTTTCGCGGAAGCCTACACGATGGCGGCTGAATTACAGTTTCCGCCGTGGATCTCCCGACGCCCCTCGAGAAGGCCCCGGAGTCGATCGCCGATGGCCGGCCCGTCTTCCTGAAGCGAGAGGATACGCACGCGCTCGGCGCCTTCAAGTGGCGCGGCGCACTCCCCACGCTCGAGGCATACCGCGCGCGCGGGGCGCGCGGCGTCGTCACGGCCTCGACGGGCAATCACGGCGCCGCGACGGCGTGGGCGGCCGCGCGCCTCGGGCTCGAAGCGACGGTCTTCGTTCCGGAGGGCGCGTCGCGCGCGAAGGTGGCGCTCATCGCGGCGCAAGGAGCGGCGATCCGCGAGACCGGCGCGGATTTCGACCGCGCCAAGGACGCGGCGCGGGACTTCGCCGCGGCGGGCGGCCTTCCCTTCTTCGAGGACGGCGACGAGCCGGTGCAATGGGACGGCTATGGAGCGATCGCGCGGGAGATCCTCGACCAGTGCCCGGAGCCGCCCGCCGCCGTGATCGTGCCCGTCGGCAACGGCGCGCTGATCGGCGGCATCGGCGGCCTGTTCCGCCGTCTCTCCGCCGGAACGCTTGTCGTCGGCGCCGTGGCGCGGGACGCTCCCGTGATGGAGATGTCGTGGCGCGCCGGCCGAGCCGTTTCGTGCGATCGCATGGCGACTTTTGCGGACGGGCTCGCGGTCCGCGTGGCGATCCCGCGCGCCGTCGAGCGGCTGCGACGCACCGTGGATCGCATGGAGCTCGTCTCCGAGCGCGCCATCGCGCGGGCGATGGGACGTTTCGCGCAGGCCGGGATCCGCGTCGAAGGCGGCGCCGCCGCGGCGCTCGCGGCAATGTCCGGAGCCGACGGCGCCTCGGGCCCGATCGTTCTCGTCGTCACGGGGCGCAACATCGACGAGGAGGTCTTCCGCCGCGCCTGCGAGCGGCCCGAGTCCTTCGCCGCGTGAGCCGCGCCGCACCGGACGGCCCCGCATGAGCGACGCTGCCAGGGTGCCGCGCGCGATGTGGGCGGTCGCGCTCCTCTTCTTCCTCGAGGCCGCCGCGCTCGCGCTCTTCGTGACGCCGCTCTGGGACGTTCCGGACGAGCTCGTCCATTACGCGACCATCGCCGACATCGCGTCCGGCCGGGGAATCCCCCGGCCGGGCGAAAGCACGGTCCCGCCGGAGGCGGTCGCGCGTTGGAACCCCCGGCTCGCCGGCCAGCCCGTCTTCAACTGGGCGGCGATCCATCCGCCCGGCTATCACGCGCTCGCCGCTCCGTTCTATCTCGCCGCCCGCGCGGTCACGCCGGACTTCGAGCGGCAGATCCGACTGACGCGCCTTTTCTCCGCGCTCTGCGGAGCGGCGGCGCTCGTCGTTCTGTTTCTCGTGATGCGGGAGGCCGGCGCCGACGAGCCGGTCGCGCTGTTCGCCGCCGCGGCCCTGGCCCTCGTTCCCATGTACGCGCACATGGCCTCGGGCTTGAACCACGACATCCTGTGTGCGCTCGCGGGCGCCGCCGCCGCCCTGTTCTGGATGCGGTTCCTGCGCACGCGATCGCTCCGGAACGCCCTCGCGACGGCGCTGTCGCTCGCCGCGGCCGGCGCCGTGAAAGCGACCGCGGTCCCGCTTGCGCTCGCCCTCCTCGTCCTCCTGCCCGTCCACCTGGAAGGGCCCTGGCGGCGCCGCCTCGTCCGCACCGCGGCTCTCGTGGCCGTGGCGCTCTCGACGACCGTGCTCTGGGCCGTCTGGCGTGGCAAGGTCCCGGGCACGGACGCCAACCCCGCGGTCGGAGCGCCCCGGGCGGCGACTCCGTCGAACCTGCTGCGGATGCTGCGCGAGGCGCCACTCCTCGATCACACGTTCAAGAACTTCTTCGGGTTGATCGGCTGGACGGGCACGGGCCGCGGAGAGGTGCGCTGGTTCCAGATCTCGGGCGCCTACCTCGGCGTGTATCTGGCCGGCGCGGTCCTCGTCGCCGCGCTCACCGCGCTCTGGGTGTACCACCGCGATTTCGACGCGGCCGCGCCTCCCGACGCCGCGTGCCGCGCGAGCTGGCTCCTCGCCGCGGCGATCTTCGTCGCGGTCCTCGCCGGGCTCGGTCCCGGATCGCTCACGGCATGGCCGAAGCTCGCGGTTTATGCGCTCCTGCTCGCGGTCCTCGGTCTCGCGCCGCTGCGCGTCTGGCGCCGCCGGGGCGCGCCGGAGGACGCGGTCTTCACGTCCCAGTTCGCGGTCGCCGCCTTCACCGCCGCTTACTTCTTCCACGTCTCGCGCAACGCGCTCGAGACGGGCGAGGTGCGCGGAACGCACGGCCGGTATTTCTTCGTGGTCCTGGGATTCCTGCTGCCGGCCTTCGTGCTGCCGGCGGCGGACGCCGTGCGCGGCCGCTCCGCGAGAAACCGCGCGCTGCTCCTGGCGGCGCTCGTGCTCGTCGCCGACGCGGCGGCGTTCTTCGCCCTGCGAGTGCTTCCCTTCTATCGCGGAGGCGAGGCCGCGCCCCTCCCGTGAACCGGCTCCGCGGGGCGAGCGGCTTCGCGGCCGGCGTCGCCCTCCTCGAGATTTCGCGCGCGGTCGACGGCGAGGCCTTCTCGGCGACGTCACTTCTCTTCCGCGCCGCTTTCGCGGCGGCGGTTCTCCTCGCGGCCCGATGGTCGCGGCCGGCGAGACTGCCCGGCAGCTCGTGGCGCATCCCGCGCGCCGGGCTCGTCGTCGGCGCGGCCGGAGCTGCCGCGGCGGCCGTCGCCGCGCTCACGCAGAGCGCTGCCGCGGCCGTCATCGCGGTCGCCGGACTCTGGAGCGCGACGCTCGCCGCCGCCATCCGGGGCGGACCGAGGCGGCGCGCGCGGACGGCCGCGAAGGTGATCCTTCTGGCCGCCTCGGCGGGAACGCTGCCGACGATCGCCGTCGAAATCGAATCGCAATTCGCGCACGAGGAGCTCTTCGTTGCGGCAGAGGCAGTCCTCCTCGCGGTGTCCTGGCTCTGCCTGCTCGCGGCGCTCCGCGCGGGATCGCCGGAACGGGGCGGCTCAGACTCCGGCGTCCGTGTCGATCCGCGGCCCCTCGGCCTCGCGGCCCTTCTCGGCGGGCTCGTCGTCTTCGGCGCCGCCGGCGCGCGCTACCAGGCGAGCTTTTCCGATCCGAACCCGCCCGGCTTTCGGGGCGTCTCGGAGAAGGCGCCGTTTCTCTGCGGCCGCGCCGCGCCCGACCCGGAGACCTTCGAAGGCCGTGCCGTCTTCGAGGAGATCCTCGCCCGCGTGAGCGCCGATCCGCGTGCCGGCGTGGCCGAGGACGGCATGCTCGCACTCGCATCCGCCGACCGCGCGCGCGCGGACGCGTTCCGCTCACGCCTCCTCGACGAGGTCGCACGGGAGCTCTTCTCGCGGCGCGGCGAGACGAAGTACTGGCAGTTCGAGGCGTCGCTTCGCGCCTACTACTACCCGCGCGTGCGCGACGCGTTCCCGGGCCTCTTCTCGCCGGAGGACGAGCGCCGCGTCGCCGCCTGGTTCGCGGCAATCAACCGGCGCGCCCTCTCGCCGGGACTCGACGACGCCATCTACGCGCTCGCGTTCCGCAAGGCGCCCGAGGGGCCGTACGAGAACCAGGAGAACGGCGCGGGACTCCTGGCGCTGCTCGAGGCCGAAGGGCTCGCGGCGCCGGAGCTCGGGGCACGCAATCGCGCCTATCTCGACCGGGTGCCGCGCGGCTGGGAGGGGCGTTTTCGCAACAACGACGATTCCTACGGCTATCAGCCGGAATGGATCGACAACGCGTACTACCAAAGCCTGCGCTCGAGACGCCTGCCCCTCGACGCGGCGCGCCGCTCCTTCGAGTGGCTGCTCCTCCAGGCCGAGCCCGGAGGCCGGCCGCCGGACTACAACGCCGCCGTGCCGCCGATGCTCCCGGGCTCCGCGTATCTCGGCGCGCTCCTGACTCGGGACCCGGCGCTCCTCTGGCTCGCGGGAAGATCCGTGCGCACGTTCGAGCGGGAGCGCAAGATACTTCCCGCCCAGCCCGGCGCCGAGCGGGCGCTCGACGCGACCGGCGTCTCGCCGACGGCGGGCAGCTGTCTGCTCTTCGCCGACTCGGGCCTTCCCAACCGCGTCGGGCCGCTCGCGCCGGACAAGGTCGTCCTTCGCGACGGCTGGTCGGATTCGAGCCTCTATCTCCTGCTGAACCTGCGCTTCTCCGGCTGGCACCGCTACCGCGCGACCAACGCGATCGTGCGCGTCGTGGCCGGCGGCGAGACGCTCGCCGAGGAGCGCGGCGGCGAGGTCAATCGTCTTCTGCCGCTCGAGCGGCGGCTCTTCCGCGACAAACGGATTCCGCGCGAGAACCTGAACGCACTCCTCGTCGAGCCGACCGGCTTCGCCGCGGCGCTCTCACGGCTCTCCGGATTCGGCGGGGCGTGGGCTCAGGATCCGCCGCATTTCGCGCGCGTCGCGTCGTTCGAGATGGGAGGCGACGCGGACGCGAGCACGACGGCCATCACGGGCTGGCGCGGCTGGACGCACCGCCGCCGCGCGGCGCTCTTTCCCGCAGGGCCGATCGTCGTCGTGGACGACGCCGAGGGACCTCGCGGCCGCCGGTCCGCTCTCGCATGGCATCTGCGCGGCGTTCCCGCGGGAGACCGCTATCGCCTCGGCGCCGCGGGAGAGGGCGAGCTCGTCCTCCTGTCTCTCGGCGATCCGCGCGGCACCGTCGAGGTCTCGGCCGCGCCGCCGCTTCGACTGGACCTTCTCTACCGCCCCGCCGCTCCCGGGCGCGCGCGCGTGGCGAGCGTCTTTCTGACGGGCCGCTGGCGAGGCGCGGGCGTCCGGGTGCGCGGCGAGGGCCGCGATCGCGCGCTCGAGATCACGCGCGGCGGCGAGCGCCGTTCCGTGGCGCTGCCATAATCGCGCCGTGCGTCTCGTCGAAGATCTCCCGACGCCCTGCGTGCTCGTGGATCTCGATGTGCTCGAGAAGAACGTCGCGCGCATGGCCGAGCGCGCCCGCGCCGCCCGCGTGAGCCTCCGGCCGCACGCCAAGACGCACAAGGTCCCCGAGATCGGACGCATGCAGCTCGCGCTCGGCGCGTCCGGCCTCTCGCTCGCCAAGGTCGGCGAGGCCGAGGTCTTCGCCGAGGCGGGCTTCGAGGACGTCTTCCTCGCCTACCCGACGGTCGGCGGGACGCGCGCCCGGCGCCTTCTCGCCCTGTCCGACCGGATGCGAATCTCCGCCGGCGCCGACAGCGTCGAAGGGGCGCGGAGCCTCTCGGATGTGTTCGCCGCCGCGCGCCGGAAGATCCGGACGCTCCTGAAGATCGACTGCGGCTATCACCGGGTCGGCGTCGAGCCGGCCCGCGCCCTCGAGGTCGCGCGCGCGATCGCCGATCTTCCGGGAATCGAGCTCGCCGGCGTCTTCACGCACGCCGGGCAGGCCTACGCCGCCGAGACCGCGGACGCCGTCACCGCCGTGGGGCGCCATGAGGGCGAGACCGTGGCGGCGGTGGCGGCGGAGCTGCGCGCCGCCGGACTGCCGTGCGCGGAGGTCTCCATCGGATCGACGCCGACGGCCGCGTCGGCGATGCGGGCGCCCGGCGTCACCGAGTGCCGGCCGGGCAACTACGTCTACCACGACGCCTCTCAGGTCGCGCTCGGCACGTGCACGCCGAAGGACTGCGCGATGACGATCGCGGCGACCGTCGTGAGCGTCCCGGCGCCGGATCGTGCCGTCGTGGACGCCGGCTCGAAGACGCTGTCGTCCGATCCGCTGCGGCCGCGCGCCGGCGGGCATGGACTGATCCTCGGGACGGCGAGCCGCCTCGACCGGCTCTCCGAGGAGCATGGCGTCGTCGCCGTCGCGCCGAACGACCAATTCCGCGTGGGGCAGCGCGTCACGATCCTGCCGAACCACGCCTGCGTCGTGTCGAACCTCCACGATCGTGTCTACGCCGTGCGCGGCGGATCCGTCGAGGCCGAGTGGCGGGTCGCGGCGCGCGGGCGCGTGGACTGACGGGAGCCGCCGCGCCGACCGCGATGCTCGTCTCGGGCGCGCTCGCGCGCGACGTCTCGATCCCGCTGTGGATCGCCGTGGCGGGCGGCCTTCTCGCGCTCTGGGCGGCTCTCGATCACCTGCTCGTTCCCTCGGTGCGCTGGTTCCTCCGCCGCCGCGTGGATCGGCTCCTCGAGGGGATCCGCACCCGGCTCAAGATCGATCTCCCGCCATTCAAGACGACGCGGCGCGCGGTCCTGATCGACCGGCTGCTCTTCGATCCCGAAGTCCAGCAGTCGGCGGCCGAGAGCGCCCGCGAGCAGGGCCTGCCTCGGGACGTCGTGCTCGCCAGGGTGCGGCGCTACGCGAAGGAGATCGTCCCGAATTTCAACGCCTACGCCTACTTCCGGCTCGGGTACTCCGCGGCCCGCTCGGTGGCGCGCAAGCTCTATCGCGTGCGGCTCGGCTACGCGGACGAGGCGGGCCTCGCGCGCGTCCACGCCAGCGACACCGTCGTCTTCCTCATCAACCACCGCAGCAACATGGACTACGTCCTGGTGGCGTACCTCGTGGCCGAGCGGGCGGCGATCTCCTACGCCGTCGGCGAGTGGGCGCGGGTGTGGCCGCTGCAAACGCTCGTGCGTGCGATGGGGGCGTACTTCGTGCGCCGCGACTCGCGCGACCCGCTCTACCGCAAGGTGCTCGAGCGCTACGTCGCGATGGCGACTGCGGCCGGCGTCGCGCAGGCGGTCTTCCCCGAAGGTGGCCTCTCTCGCGACGGAAAGCTGCGGGCACCGAAGCTCGGCATCCTCGACTACATGATCCGGTCGTTCGATCTCGAGGGCGAGCGCGACATCGTCTTCGTCCCCGTCGGAGTCAACTACGACCGCGTTTTCGAGGACCGCAGCCTCCTGCTCGACCTCTCGCCGGAGGCACGGCGTTTGGGTGCGCCCGGGTCCTTCGCGACGACGGCGCGCTTCGCCGCCCATAACCTCTGGCTCATGGCGCGCAACCGATGGCATCGATTCGGCTACGCCTGCGTGGCCTTCGGCACGCCGGTCTCGGCCCGCGAGTACGCGCGCGCCCGCGGCCTCGATTTCCGCCGCCTCTCTAAGGACGACCGCCGCCAGAAGGTCGAGGCTTTCGGCCGCGACCTCATGGGCGAGGTCGCGCGGGTCATCCCCGTGGTCCCCGTGGCGCTCGTCGCGACCGCGTTCGTCGCCGATCCCCGGCGCGCATGGAGCGAGCTCGAGCTCAAGGCGGAGGCATTGCGGCGGATGCGGGAGCTCGACGCGCGCGGCGCGCACGTCTACATCCCGCGGGGCGATCAGGACTATGCGATCGACGTGGGCCTGCGGATGTTGACATTGCGGCGCCTCGTCGAGGAAAGCGAAGGCCTCTTCCGTCCGGTCCCGGCGGAGCTGCCGCTTCTGTCCTACTACGCGAACTCGATCGCGCACTTCTTCGGATCCGAGGCGGCTGGAAGCTAGGCCGAACCCCCGCGCCGCAGGAGGAGGGCCTCGATCTTGCCGATGAGGCGCGGCATTTCGACCGGCTTCGTGTCGAGCGCGTCGCACCCGGCGTCGCGCGCTTTTTCCTCATCGCCTTCGACCGCGTGCCCGGTCAGACCGATGATCGGAATCCGCTGCGTGCGCGGCTCGGCCTTGAGGATACGCGCCGCTTCCCATCCGTCGAGCACTGGCAGCGTGAGATCCATCAGGATCAGATCGGGCTCCTCGGCGCGCGCCTTGGCGAGCCCCTCCTCACCGTGCGTCGCCACGACCACTTCGTATCCGCGGCGCTCGAGACGTCGCGAGAGGAGCTCCCGATTCCGATCGTTGTCCTCGACGAGCAGGATCTTGGACATCGGCCAGGCTCCCGAACGGCGAGGCCGGAGGTCGGAGAAGGTCTCGACTTCCGCACCCCGAGAGACGATCCTACTCGCAGATCGTCGGAAACGAGAGCGCGATGTCGCCACGCACGACGTCTTCCTGACCGGCGGGACGGGATACATCGGCCGGCGGCTGATTGCGCGGCTCGTGACTCGCGGGCATCGCGTCCGCGCCGATCGCGCTCCTGCCCTTCTCCGCGATCGCGGACTGGATCCCGTCGACGCAGGCGCCTATGCCCCGTGCGGCTCAAGAACGTGCTCGCGGCCCTCGTGCGGGCCGTCGAGGGTCCCGGCCGCGGGATCCGCGTCGTCGAGACCCCCGAATTGCAGGCGCCCCGCCCGTAACCGCGAATCAGGTCACGCCGGAAGCGTCCTCCCGCTTGAGCCTCGCCTGCATCCGCTCGAGCGCGGGCTTCAGGATCGCGTAGAGAAGGAGACCCATCGGCACGGAAAGCAGGGCCCACACGAGCGCGCCGTGCCAGACCACGGTGCCGAGCGACGAGATCGTGCCGCGCAGGTCCGACCGCGCCATCGCCGCGATCTTCGAAGGTGAGAGCGGCGTGTGCGGCTCGCGGAAGAGCCATTCCCCCAGGCGCAGGTACGGAACGAGGAGCGCGAGCTGCAGCGGATACGCGAGGAAGTTCACCGCCTGGATGAGCGGCTGATTGAGCCGGAGAACGACGGCGGCGAGCGCGCAGAGGATCGTCGTCGTTCCGATGACCGGCGGCACGGAGAGGCACAGCCCGACCGCGAGCGTGAGCGCCAAGTCGTGCGGCGACAGGCCCTGCCGGAACTGGTCCGCGAGAACCTGGACCGCGCGTCGGGCCGGCTTCACGAACCGGCCGCCGCCCGCCGGGGCGCGCGGACCGGGTCGGAATGCTCGGGCTCTCCCGAGAGTCGGTCGCCGGAGGGGTGCTTGACGAAGAGCATCTGCGCGTCGCCGATGTGGCGCTCGGCGAACGCCGCCGCGCAGGCCGCCAGGTAGTAGTCCCAGAGACGCACGAAGCGTTCGTCGAACCCGAGCGCCCGCACGGCCTCGACGCGGTCGAGGAAGCGCTCCCGCCACGAGAGGAGCGTCCGCACGTAGTGGAGGCCGATGTCTTCGAGGTTCACGAGCGTCAGGCGGGACACGCGGCCGATCGAGCGGAGCACCTCGGAGACCGAAGCGAGCTCCGCGCCGGGGAAGACGTAGAGCTGGATCCAGTCGGCGCTCTTGTGGTACGCGGGGAAGCACTGCTCGTTCATCGTGATGGTCTGGAGGAGCATCGCGCCGTGCGGCGACAGGAGCCGCTCCACCGTGCCGAAGAACTCGTCGTAACGCGGAAGGCCGACCGCCTCGAACATCTCGATCGAGACGATCCGGTCGAAGCTGCCCGAGAGGCGCCGGTAGTCTTCGTAGAGGAGCGTCACCCGGTCGGCGAGGTTCTCCCGGTCGATGCGCCGCCGCGCGAAGTCGTGCTGCGCGCGGCTGATCGTCGCGGTCGTGACGCGGCAGCCATAGCGAGACGCCGCCCAGACCGCGAAGCCGCCCCAGCCCGTGCCGATCTCGAGAACGTGGTGCGAGGCATCGAGCCCGAGCTTGCGCGCGATGCGCTCGAACTTCGCCTCCTGGGCGTCCTCGAGCGACGCGTCCGGACTCTCGAACAAGGCGCAGGAGTACGCCATGTGGCGGCGGTCGAGGAAGAGCGAATAGAAGTCGTTGCCGAGGTCGTAGTGCGCTTCGATGTTGCGCCGGCTGCCCGACAGCGAGTTGGTGCGCCTGCGATGCTTCCGGCGCATGCGGGCGCGCGTGATGGCCGACGGCACCGCGAGGGCGAAACGGCCCGGCTCGAAGGCCCGCGCGTTCCGGACTCCGACGCGCGCGGCGGCGAAGGTGTCGGGGCTCGT